>Ga0101944_10001428_pt1 | contig 50009 bp, 35 predicted proteins | sample DewCreD2012metaG_FD_75245 | JGI IMG/M metagenome (GOLD analysis project Ga0101944, IMG submission 75245) | Hot spring sediment bacterial and archeal communities from British Columbia, Canada, to study Microbial Dark Matter (Phase II) - Dewar... ... | reverse complement strand
AGCTTGGCACGCTCTTCGTCGTTCAGCACGATTGGCTTGGTTGGTCGGCCCATGCTGGTTGGATTCCCAGCATAGCAAGCGAGTTTCCGTTATTCTGCTTACTTCTGACTCAGGACACTAGCAGCACTCGCATTCCCATCGTTTCGAAGAATCCCGGGCCCACACGGTTGTAGTAAACCTGATTCGGCTGGCCGGGAGGGAGCGGTTGGCCATCCGTCCCGCTGGGAGAGCTACTGTGCCAACCGGAGAGCAGCACGTGCTCCGAGTAAGTTGCGGAACGTACGCCCGGCAGCCGCTGGATTCTTTCGAGCAGCCGTGAGTGCAGCGCAATGCCGCTGGCGTCTTTGTATCCGCTGCGTCCCGGATCGATTTCGAACAAGAGCAGATTCTCGCGCTGGAACCCAAGTTTCTGCCCGTCAAGATTACGGAAGGTTCGTAAGAACAAACCCGCGCCGAATAGCAGCACGACGGATAGGGCTATCTGCGTGGCAACCAGCAGTCTCCCCAAGCCGTGCTGCGGAGTTGTGGAAGATGCGCCCTCCTTTAACTGCGGCGCCAGATTCATCCGCGTTGCGCGCAACGCCGGCGCCAACCCGAACAGAACGCCGGTCGCCACCGATACCGCCGCGGCGAACGCCAGCACCGTGCCGTCAGGACTAACGTTCAACGGCGTCTCGTGCGAGCCACCAAGGATAAGGCGGAGCAGCGCCGATCCACCCCAGCGCGCGATAAGCATCCCGAGCACCCCGCCGCATACCGACAGCAGCACGCTTTCCGTAAGTAGTTGCCGCATGAGCCGCCAGCGGGACGCGCCGATCGCCAGCCGCACCCCGATTTCCTTTTGCCGCGATTTCGCGCGTGCCAGCATCAGGGCAGCCAGGTTGACGCAGGCGATGAGCAGGACGAGAGCCGCTGTGACCATCAGGATACGAAGCGGCGCGTTAAAGCGCCGCCGCAAGCCCTCGAAGACAGGGCTGGCTGCCGAGAAAGCAAGCTTCGGCAGGTTCGCAGGGATGTTACTCAATCCCGCGGTGATGCTCTGGCGGAACAGGTGATCCGTTTCCGCCAGAACTTCCGATCGCGTAGCGCCTGGCTTCACTCGGGCGCCGATGGTGCACCACCACCATCTGCGGTCGGAAAAGAATGTATCGGCGGAAGCGGCTCTGGAACCCCATGGCCGCATGTCATCTGTTGGACGCAACGGAACCCAAAGATCGGGCGCCGCGCCGTGAAGACCCAGAAGCCCCACAAAACCTTGCGGCGCAATGCCGACTACCGCAAAGGGCGCTCCGTTGATCGTAATGCTTCTCCCGATGACGGAGCGGTCCCCGTTGAACTCGCGCAACCAAAAGCCGTGGCTGATGACTGCCACGTTGGGAGACCCGGCGCTCAAGTCCTCATCCACGATTGCGCGCCCCATGATGGGCGAGACGCCCAGCACCGAAAAATAGCTGCCGGTCACCATTTCCCCGTCGGCCGTCACGGCGCGCCCGCCCACGTTCACCGTGAGGTCGTTGCCTTCCACTCCCGAAGACACGAATACGAATACGCCGTCCAGGCTCTGTGCATGATCCCGAAACGCTTCGTAGGTTGCGTAAGGGAGTGAGGATTCACCATATCCGCTGGACAGCCACCCCACGGCGCTGATGTCGCTCCCGAAACTGGAGTGCTGGAAGAAGATCAGCCGCTCGGGATCGCGCACCGGAAGTGCGCGCAGCATCACCGCATTGAACAAACTGAAAATGGCCGTGTTCGCGCCGATGCCCAGTGCCAATGTAATCAGGGCGACGGCAGTGAATCCCCGGTTCTTGCTCGAGGTCCGCAGCGCAAATCGAGCATCTTGGGCCAGCTCCTCGATCCTCCTCCAGCCCCAAGTAGCCTTGCTCTGCTCGCGCAGCAGCAGGGGGTTTCCGAATGCGCGCCGCGCCGCGTTGTCGTCCCCCGTCTCCTCCGCCGCCATCTCCAGGTGCGAACGCATCTCCTCTTCAAGCTCGCGGTCCAGGCGGCCGCGGTGCAATAGAACACGCAATCGTCGCAAGATTTCACTCATGCCGCAGCTCCTCCATAGCCGGTCTACCTTAGGTTAAGCAGTGTCTTGGCGAATAGCAGCGCACCGGATACCAACACAAACGAGAACACTACCTGCGCAGCCACCAGACTCTTGCGTAAAACTATCGAACCGCGGCTGGCTGAGCCGGCCGCCGCCTGCATCGCGCTCCGCAGATCGGTTCTCAATGTTTGCCAAGCGGGCGCGAAGCCGAAGAGAAACGTTGTGGCAAGCGCCAGTGTGGAGCCGAAGGCGAGGATGCGCCAATCGGGTGTGGCCCGAAGGGTCGCCAACATCCCATTAGACGGCAGGAAACGGAGTAAGCCGTGAACCATGGCCACTGAGAGCAGCAGCCCTGCCACGCCGCCGGACATGAACTTGTCGGGCGCCTGCAGAAAGGGGAAGTAAATCTGGTCTCTAATCCTGGCGGTATCGTCGGCATCCAACCCCCAATGCTTCACGTGCCCCACCACGCCGGCAACCTGAACCGGGCCGGCCACGATCAGGCTCAGTTGCTTCCCGATTGGATCCTGGCCCGGAAAGACGTGCTTGGCCAGTACGTCATCGATCACCACCACCAGCGGCGAAGTCGTGTTGTCCCGTTCGTTGAAGAACCGTCCGCGCAGCAGGGGGATTTGCATCACCCTGAGATAATCGGGCGTGACCAGATAGAACATCGCCGACGTCATGCGGTCGCTGGGAGGTTGGGGCCCGGCGCCCGGCCAAAATGGGATCTCGCTGTCTCTCTCGCTCAGAGGAACCGCCGGTGTGATAGCTGTAGACTCGACGCCCGGAATGGGGGCCACTCGCCCGGGCAACTGCTGGTAGGCGGGACGGATGCCCTGCGGGCTGGCCATCACGGTGGGCGAGAGCGCTGCCTGCGCGGTCAGAAGCTGCCGCGTGTTGAATCCCGGATTGACGCGCCACAGACGCCGGACACTTTGCATCATGAGTCCCGCTCCGGCCGCGCCCTGGCGGTCCTCTTCGGGCAGGAAATTGCGCCCGACCAGCGAGGTGACTCCCAAAACCGGGATGAGGTTCGCCGAGACATACTCGCCTCGGATTTGCTTGGGCTCGCCGGCGCCGGTGAAGTCGAATTCGTCACCACGGGTGGCGCCCATGTCCTTGAAAGACCGGCTTGCCCGACGCCAATCGATGTAATTAGGGTACGCGACCGAGTTCCGGCCCATTTCCGAGGTTGTTTCGTAGATCCTCAATAGCCGGCCGGGCTCCGGATACGAGAGCGGCTGCAAGAGGACGCCATTCACGACGCTAAAGATCGCTGTGGTCGCCCAGATACCGAGCGCCTGAGTCAGCATTCGCCGTGCATACTTGAGATCCTGCTTGATTTCCTCCAGCCACCGCCACCCCCACGCCTCCGCACTCCGTTCGCGCAATAGCAGCGGATTCCCAAACACCCGTCGCGCCGCATGATCATCGCCCATCTCCTCCGCCGCCGTCTCGAGGTGCGAACGCATCTCCTCCTCAAGCTCGCGGTCCATCCGGCCGCCGCGGAACAAGATGCCGAGCCTCCGAAACAGCAAACCCATCTAGCCCTCGGCCGGCTGGATCACGCGCGTGATCGCGCTCATGACGCGGGTGAACTCGGAGATCTCCGCGTGCAATCTCTTGCGCCCCCTGCGCGTGATCCGGTAGAAGCGCGCCCGGCGGTTGGTGCTGGTCTGGTCCCATTCGGCCTCAGTCCAGCCCTTCATCAACATGCGCTGCAAAGCCGGGTAAAGGGAACCTTCCTCAACCTGGAGCACATCTTCTGAGGTCCGCTTAATGTGCTGCGCGATCCCATAGCCGTGCAGCCGGCCGTGGAGCGCGAGCGTTTTGAGGATCAGCATGTCCAGCGTCCCCGGCGGGATGTCCGGGCGGCTTAATTCTGTGTTTCTATCCATAGACGTTCTATGGTTAGATTAATGCTGAACAAGAGTTTTGTCAAGAGGAAAAATGTGGGCAATTGGCCGAATGTGAACCCACTCGATGCCTTCAGTAGGTTGGCAGGGCTCAAACCGGACGATCCGAACCGCCTGGGACGTGTTCTGCTGCACGGAGAACAATTGAGATCGGCCGTGGCTTCGATGAGAGAGCTTCCCGACGATCCGCGTACTAAAGCGTGGCGCTGGGGCGATGAGGCAGAACTCGACTTCAGGCGCGGGTCCGGCCCTCGGCCTGGCGTTCCCACCGGGGTGGACGCAAACGGTATTCGCCAAGGTGGAAGTGGACGTCGATTTGAGTTACGGCTCGGACAAGGTCGCCGTGGGCCACCAAGGGCCGGTAGGTCCCTCCGAAAGCGTGCCCGCGTGTGGGGCCGGCTTCCGCTGCGGCCTAAACGCTCGACCTACGGCCTCGCAGGGCTTGGCTCCAGCCCGCCCCCACACGCCCATTTCTCTCCTCGTGGCAGTGCTGAGAGTGGTTCCCTTTCCCGCCGCCCCAGTGGTTCCCTTTTACTCCACCCTTGACAGATCACGCCCACTCACCGTCCTTTGCGTCGCGCCGCCGACAACTTGTCGCTCGTGCGCTCGGCGATTATCTCGCGTTCGAATTGCGCGAACGACCGCAGGATCTTCGCCGTCAGCCGACCCGCCGCTCTCGTCGTGTTGAACTGCTCCGTGACCGACACGAAGCTCACGCCGTGCTTGTCGCGCACATCCACGATGCGGGCGAAATCCCGCAAGGAGCACGTGGGTAGGCTGACCTTCGACCCCTTCAGCACGTCGTCGATGAGATCATGCCCACTGGCGTGAATGTCCCTGCCGTCGGCATCGAACACGACGGACGGTCTCGTACCGTGGGGCCAGCGAGCGAGAGGCATCCTGCTGCGGAACAGATCGATTTGTTCTTCCAGTTGTGTGCGGAACACGATGTTGCGGCCCAACCCGCCCTGAAGAGACTGCAATTCACTTCTGGCAGGACGCCGGGAACGCCCTCTCCAAACCGCTTCTGGAATACGGACACCCTCCGCTGCCACGCCCCTGCCGCTTCGTCCCCCTCTATGAAGGCCTGATGACCTCATCCCTGCCTCGTTCGGGCCAAACCGCGGCGCCTTTCCCCCCGTTCACATCCCCTATCCCTCTCATAATAAACCTCTTCCTCCAATGCCGGTTCCGCCCGTGCCTTATCCTGGAATTGGTGGACCCTATGCCGCCTCGATGCCCATCCCGCCCGTTCCCCTCCGCCCGCGCGACTCCTGTCCCACGCCTCCTCTGCCACCGCCCGCCCGCTCCCTCGTGCGCCTCACGACACCAAACGAACCCAGCTCCTCTGATTTCTTATATACTTACGCCAAAATACCTCATGCAACAGATTAGATCACGTATGCAATCCACTGAAAATACGTCTTTTCCAATGTCAAGTTCTCTGGCGCCTCTGGCCTCCGGCCGCCGCCCCCGTCGCCGCAGGTCTCCCCTCCTCGCCGCCGCCCGGCGGCCACACTCATTCTCCCCATCCTTCCCTCGTTCCACCCTGCTCCCCGAATCGTCCCGCTTGGGAATCATTCGCCACTTCCGAATCACGATCCCTTCGGAACGCCGCCCCCCCAATTCTCTCCGCCCAGCCTGCTATACTCTTCTGTCTGAACCGGAATGGCTGAATCAAACCAGACTGCGCCGGAATCCGTGGCCGCCGATCCCTCTTTGGTCGCCACCCTGGACGGCGGAACGAAGGTCAAGCAGAGACTGCTGCGGCAACGGGCCTGCAACGAGAAGGATGCCAAGGGGAAGATCTGCGCCGGTCATCTCAAGCGCTGGTACTTCTTCGGCGAGGACGTGGCGCGGCGGTTCGGCAAGAACGCCGAGATCTATCGCTGCGAGCGTTGCAAGACTCTGTATTTGCCGAATCCCGGCGAGCAGCCGCGCTCGGGCACGCTCGCCTTTTGAGGGCTTTCGGCGGAGCCCCGCTGGGCGTCCCGCGCTCACCACTCCGGGCGGCGTGCGGCCTGGGCGGAGGGCGCCATTGCCACAAGGGGTCTGTCTGCGTATCCGCCATTGAGGTTGAGCCATGACAAGATTTGAAGCAGCCGAGAAACTGATCGCCCAGTTCAAAGGGGAGTCTTACGCCCACGGCCTGGGCGTGACCCCCCGCGCCGGCGGGCTGGCCTCCCAGCTCGGCCGCAACGCGGTTCTGATCTATGACGCAGCCGTGGGCCTCAGCACGCAGGCGGACGGAATTCGGGAGTCTTTGCGGGCGTCCGGCGTGAGCTTGCTGGGCGAGCTCAGCGGCGCGTCCCCCAACGCGCCCCGGGAGGACGTCTTCCGCATCGCCGCGGCGCTGGCCGAGCTGAAGCCGGATCTTGTGGTCAGCTTTGGCGGCGGAAGCACCATCGACGCCGTGAAGGCCGCCATCGTCCTCTGGAATCTGGGAGGAGATCTCGAGCGGTATTTCGGCGCCGGTATGGTCTCCAGGGCGGCTCAAGCCGCCGGCCGCGCGCTCACGCCTCACCTTGCGATCCAAAGCGCCGCCAGCTCGAGCGCTCACCTCACCAAGTACTCCAACATCACCGACGTCGTCGCCGGGCAAAAGAAACTCATCGTGGACGAAGCGGTCATCCCTTCCCGCGCGCTGTTCGATTACGCCATCACCGCTTCCGCCCCGGCCAGCCTGACCGTGGATGGCGGGCTGGACGGAATATCCCATTCCCTCGAAGTGCTCTACAGCGCCGTAGGTAAGCCCAGCTATTCCCTCGCCGCGGAGATCGCCAGGGAAGGCATCGCTCTGGTGCTCCAGTATCTTCCGCGGGCGTTGAAGAACCCGGCGGATCTGGAGGCAAGAGAGGGGCTGGGCCTGGCGACGGATTTGGGCGGTTACGCCATCATGGTCGGAGGAACCAACGGCGCCCATCTGACCAGCTTCAGCCTGGTGGACATTCTCAGCCATGGCAGGGCGTGCGGATTGATGAATCCTTACTACACGGTGTTCTTTGCGCCGGCCATCCAGGAGCCGCTCCGCCTGTTGGCGCCTCTCCTGCGAGACGCCGGTTATGCCGCGCCGGGAATCGATGGGCTCGAAGGGCGGGCGCTCGGAGAGGCCGTCGCCCGCGCGCTGATGGAGTTCATCAGCGCTGTAGGGGTGCCTCCCACTCTGGGCCGGACTCCGGGGTTCACCCAGGCGCACATCCAGCGCGCTCTGGCCGCGGCGAAGGATCCGCAATTGAAGATGAAGCTGGAGAATATGCCGGTGCCCCTGACGGCGGAGATGGTGGACGAGTTCATGGGCCCGGTCCTGGAGGCCGCCAGAACCGGCGACCTGAGTTTGATCCGCAACGTTTAGTCGGATCGGGGAAAAAAGGAAAACCGCACCGGCCAGGGATGGCTTCATCCTGCCCGATGCGGTCCGCCCTGGTGGGCTGGGATCCGGCGTCAACGCATCTGGGGAACCGAACACCCGCTTGCTCGTTCCATCCCTGGTGAGGCCCGCGTCCTGATTTCCTTCACCACGAATGCCAGATGACCGCGGAAACCTGCGATCCCGGCGTGCTCGTCACTGCTTACTTTATGATGCCCGTACCGTCAACGAAAAAAAGTCCCTCTGTTGCAACCCGCAGAAGGGGTTATGGACGGAATAAAACCGATGCTTCGATTCCCGCGAGCACCCCTTTTATTCGAGCCATCCATCACTCCTGTCTGCCAGTTGCAGCAGAGGGCAGGTTCAAAGAGCTACTTCATCAATTCACCATCACCATAGCAAATCGGACTCCAACGTTCAGCCTGCGGCAACTCGTTGAAAAGGCGTGGCTGGGAGACCGGATGGGCGGCGCGGATTGGGGCGGCCGCTGCATCGGGTGTGTCGCTGTGACACAATCGGACCAGATGCCTCAGCGCCGTGTGTTGGGTCTTGTCCCTCTCCTCGCTCTCGCTGCTTCCGCGGCCCTTGCCGCGGAATTCCGGATCGACACGGAGCCTCCGCGGCTTTTTTTGCAGCCCCGCAAGCTGGCCCTGCTTCAGAAGGAGCGGGACCGCCAGTCCATCCGCTGGCAGCAGTTTGAGGCTGTGATCAAACGCGCGGACCCATCGCCCGAGCGTGGCCTGGCTCAGGCGCTCTACTCCCGAGTCAGCGGCGAGGCGGGTTCCTGCTCGGAAGCCGTCGCTTGGGCGCGAAGCGGTGCCGCGGACCTCAGGCAGGCGGCTCTCGTGTTTGACTGGTGTCGGGAGTCCGTGACGGCGGAACAGGCCGGGGCGCTCGCGGCAACGTTGAAGCGGCGCCTCGAAGCATCCGGAAACGAAGCGGGTTTGCCCGCGATGCGAGACCGTCTCCTGGCGGCCATCGCTCTCGCCGATTGCGAGCCGGACTTGTCGGAGCGGCACATCCGTTCCGTGATGGCCGGTTGGGAGAGGCAGGCCTCCTTCGCGGCTGTGCTCGGCATCGGCGGCGAAAGCGCCGGCGCGAATCTGCTGGCCCTGCTGGAGACCGTGCACGCCGTGCGGGACAATCTGCGGCTGGATTTGCGGCAATCGGCGAGGCAGTTCTTTCAGGAACTGCCGTTCACGCTTCTGCTGCGATACTACCCCGCGCCCATGGCTGGAGAGGGGAGCGAGTACTTCGTCGCGGCCGTCAAGGGAGGGGGACAGCCGGACGCGGCGGAGGCGGTTCTGGCGAGGGCCGCGTCCTTGTCCCTGGTTGCCTACGACGGGTCGTCGGAGGAGACGCAGTTTCTTCACGGATTCTTGATGCAGGACCGCTTCCTGATGCGGGACCCGCGCGGAGCCATGTACGAGTTCCTGTGGGCGAATCCGTACCAGCCGGGACTCAGTTTCCACCACGCCCCTCTCCATTTTCACAGCGTGACCCTGGGCGCTCTCTTCCTGCGCTCGGGCTGGGAAGAGGACGCTGCTTGGGTCGGGCTGATCGGGGGAGAATTGCAGGTTTACGGCAGGGACGGGTTGAAAATTCTGACCGGGCAGCCGGCCTCCAAACCGGTTCAACTCGGCGGCGCGGCGCTCTATATGGTGTCCGGGGAACCCCCCGGAAAGTTCCGTCCCCCCGACGTGGGGACCGTGTACCTTGCGGGCTTGAAGCCGGGCGCCGGCTATATCGTCGAGATGGACGGCGCAAAACGGCGCACCGAAACCACGGATGCCGCCGGCATTCTCGAGATCGGCCTCGACGACAGGCCGCGCGAGTGGATCCGCGTCCGCTGAGGATGCGCCGTGGCCGTGCCGCGCCCTGCACCGGCGCCCGTCGCCGCTCAGTCAGGCAACGGTTCCCCGCGGGAGCGCGTGCGAGGGTCGTTGAAGAGGGTCTTGACCGCCTCGGCATTGCGCGGCGTATCCATGATGTCGGACCAGCCCATGAACCAAAGCCAGCGCGGCTGCGTCTTGAGGACCTCCGGCGAGGGAGGCGCGCCCACCTCGCCGAGTGCGATCACCCGGCCATTGGCAAGCTCGGCGAGATCGTCGTGGAACTGTTGCTGGAAGGCGCCGTAGACGTCCGTGGCGAGGATGTCCACGTATTGGTCGCCGGGGTAGAAGCGGTGATAAGCGAGCGCGTTGCGCCCGTTGGGCGCGTTCGTGTTCCACACCCAGATCAGGTTGTCCAGACGGTGGTAGTTGACGTATCGGTCGTACATCATGCGCCAGAGGGCGGCGAAACCGTCGGGTCCCTGCCGGAAGCCCCACCAGAACCAGTCGCCGTTGTGCTCATGATAGGGGCGCCACAGGACAGGCACCTTGGCGTCCCGGAGCTTCTTCAGGTAGCCCGCGACATTGTCGATCTGCGCCAGCCAGCGCTTGTGCAGGTCGGTTCCGGGCGTGATCAACGCCGCCCACTGGTCGTTGGTGAGATCCGCTTGGACGCTGCCCCGCCAGCCGGCGCCCGGTGGAACGGGCTCGTCCTCGGTGGGACGCACGGCGTGCCACATCAGCGTGATGATCGAGCCGGCGGCGTGCTGCTGGATGGCTTCCTCGATCATGCCGGGCCGGCCTTCGATCGAGTCCTTGTCGCTGCCCCCGGTGAAGCCGAAGTCGGAGCCCCAGATCGCTGGATACTTGCCCGCTGTCTCCGCGATCCGCTCGCTGTGCTTGGACAGATGATTGGGAAAATTATGCTGGCCGGAAAGAATGACTTTCCCCGAAAGGGAACAGAGCTTCTTGAGAAGCGCCGTGGCTTCCGGAGTCGCATTGGGATTTACCGGCTCACAGTTGTAAGTGGGCGGGGCGGGGACCAGGGGTTTGGGCGCTTTGGCGGGCTGCGCCGGAGGCGCTTGGGGTGCGGCTCCCGCACCGGCCGGCGCGGTTGGAGTGGTTTGCCCCGGCGCGATCACAGCGGTCGCGATGCCGCACAGCAAAACGATTCGGAGGACGTGCTTCATGTTCGTTTTTCGCATAACCTCTTCACAGATTGAACTCCTGCGCCGCCTGGAGACACAACAGCGGGAAGACGATACCGGAATCGCCGGAGTTACTCCCAGGGCTGCGCTCGGTCTGGCGCGGAATCCGGGCCGGGAAGGCTCCGCGCCTGCGGCGCTTGGCCTGGCGGGGAGTCATGGTACGGATCGGGAATCCGCAAGGCACACCGCGGCGGCACAGCCGGGCCGCCGGTACAGGTTTGCGAGTGCGGCTTGACAATGGTTCAAACCTGTTCATATCATTAGGTTTGTTCACCGCACACCACTGACCTGTTAGGAGGACGCAGCCTTGATCAAACTGGACATCATCAATGAAGTGGTCAGCCGAACGGGGATCACCAAGACAAAGGCCGAGATGGCGGTTGAAACCGTCTTCGAAAGCATGAAGAGGGCGCTGGGGCAGGGTGAGCGGATCGAATTGCGTGGATTCGGGATCTTTAACGTGAGACCTCGCAAGACGGGCATCGGGAGAAATCCGCGCACCGGCGCCGAAGTGGCGATTCCACCGGGAAAGGCCGTGCGTTTCAAACCGGGCAAGGAACTCCAGTCCTTGTAGTTCTGTGCCGTACAAGCGCCACCGTTTTTGGCTGCACGGGCTGCTGTTCCTGCTTACGCTGGCTTCGACAACCGTGATCGGAGCCCGCCTGGCGGAGAACTTCAAAGCCAACCGTCCCGCCATCTATCTGGCGGAAGACCTGGATGCCTATCGCAAGCTTCTGGCACAGCCGGATTCGTGGCTGGGAGGGATGGCCTATTCGCTCACGCTGCTGACCATCCTGCTGGCTCATGAGATGGGGCATTACTTCGCATGCCGGCGTTACGGGCTGGACGCAAGCCTCCCGTTCTTCATGCCCTTTCCGAGCGTGATCGGCACGCTGGGCGCCTTTATACGAATCCGTTCGCCGATCTATTTCCGGCGAGTGCTCTTTGATATCGGAATTGCCGGGCCGGTGGCCGGCTTTGTGACGCTCATGCCGGCGGCCATCTACGGCATCGCGAATTCGAAGGTGGTTCCTGGAATCGCGGCCCAGGCCGACTTGAGATTTGGCACGCCGCTGGTCTTCAAGGTCTTGCTGGGGCTCTTGATGCCGGGGGCTCAGGCGGTCGACATATCTCTGCACCCCGTGGCGCAGGCCGCCTGGGTGGGTGTCTTCGCGACAGCGCTGAACCTCTTGCCCATCGGCCAGCTCGACGGGGGTCACATTCTCTATGCGGTTTGCGGCGACAAGCACAGGATTCTGTCCCGGATCTTCGTGCTGGCGCTCCTTCCCCTCGGTTTGCTCTACTGGCCGTGGCTCGTGTGGGCGGTGATTCTGTTCTTTCTGGGGATGCGGCACCCCCTGATTTACGACTTCGCTCCTCTGGACCGCCGGCGCAAATTCTGGGCCGTGTTCGCTCTGGCGATGTTTCTGCTGTGCTTCATGGTGGCGCCCATTGAGACGGGCGGGGGATCGTAACATGCAGATCTCGGCTACGATCATCACCTTGAACGAGCAGAAGAATATTGTGAGGGCGATCGAAAGCCTGCGTTGTTGCGATGAGGTGGTGGTGGTCGATTGCGGCTCCAACGACCGGACGATGGAAGCCGCGGCCAACCTCGGCGCGCGCGTCCTGGAGTCCCGCTGGCGCGGATTCGCGGGCCAGAAGAACTACGCGGCGCAGGAGGCATCACACGACTGGATCTTGTCGATCGACGCCGACGAGGCGCTGAGCGAAGCGCTGGAAGCCGAGATCTGGCAGATCAAGAAATCCGGCCCGGCGTTCGACGGTTACACGGTGCCCCGGATGGCGAAATATCTGGGACGGTGGATTCTCCACTCCGGATGGTATCCGGACCGGAAGGTTCGTTTGTACGACCGGAGAAAGGCCCGGTGGGTGGGTGACTTTGTTCATGAGTCGGTTCGAGTGGAGGGCGCGGTAGGCCACCTCAAGAGCAATCTCCTGCATTACACCTGTGACACGCTGAGCGAGCACATCCGCACCATGGATCGTTACACGACCCTTGCCGCCGAGGAGATGGCGGCGCTGGGGCGCCGGGTGCGGTGGCACGATCTGGTGCTCGATCCTGTTTGGACGTTCGTGCGGTCGTACTTTTTGAAAGCCGGTTTTCTGGACGGCGTGGAAGGCCTGACTATCGCCTACATGAGCGCCTTCTATAACTTTGTCAAGTACTCCAAAGCGCGCAACATGAGCTGACATGCGGGTGCTTCATATCGACACCGGGCGGCAGATGCGCGGCGGGCAATGGCAGGTAGTCTACTTGCTTGAGGCTCTCTCAAGGGCCCAGGCGCCGTGCCTCCTGCTGGTGCGTCCGGGGACGCCGCTGTGGCGCGAGGCGAAGGCCAGGCGTCTGGGAGTGAGACCGCTGACGTGGAGATCTCTGCGGTCGGAGTCCTCGGCGGCGGAACTGGTTCATGCGCACGACGCCGGGGCGCACACTCTGGCGGCCCTGTTCTCCCGCGCGCCGCTGGTGGTGTCCCGGAGGGTGGCGTTTCCGGTGCGCAGGGGGCGCCTGTCCGTCTGGAAATACGGGAGGGCGGCTCACTACGTCGCCGTTTCTGAGCATGTGCGCCAGGTTCTGCTTGGAGCCGGTGTGCCGCCGCAAAAGGTCACGGTCGTTTATGATGGCGTGCCGGCCGGGGCGTCGTCCAGGCATGAAGGGAACTTTATCGCCCCAGCGACGGACGATCCGGCCAAAGGCTCGGGTATGGTCCGGGAGGCTGCGAGATTGTCTGGTATCGAAGTGCGGTTCAGCGAGAACCTGCTGGAGGACATTGAAGCGGCTTCCTGCCTGATCTACATCACTTCCAGCGAGGGGCTGGGATCCGGAGCGCTGGCGGCGATGGCGGCCGGCGTCCCCGTCATCGCCAGCCGGGTCGGCGGACTGCCGGAAATTGTCGTGGACGGAATCAACGGTTTGCTCACCTCCAATGATCCGGCTTCGATCGCCGCCGCGATGCGGCGGCTGCGCGATGACTCCGATCTGAGGCGCCGCTTGGGCGAGGCGGGAAGAAAGATGGTACAGGATCGCTTTTCCGTGGATGCCATGGCCCGTGGTACGCTCGGGGTCTACCGGCAGGTCTTGACATGTTAGAAACCGTACTGGCGCTCATACTGGGTCTGCTCGTAGGCAGCTTCCTGAACGTCTGTATTCATCGTCTGCCCAGGGACCTGTCGGTGGTGCGGCCGCGGTCCTGTTGTCCGAAGTGTGCGACTCCGATTCCGTGGTATGACAATATCCCCCTGCTGAGCTACCTGCTCCTCAGGGGACGATGCCGTTATTGCCGGGAAAAGATTCCGCTGCGGTATCCGCTGACGGAGGCCGCAACGGCGGCGGTGTTCGCCTGGTGCGTCTCTCAGCTTGGAGTGAGCCCCGCTGCGGCGAAGTGGAGCTTGTTTGGCGCGCTGATGATCGGTCTGTTTTTCTCGGACCTGGAGGAACGCATCTTGCCGGACGAGTTCACGCTGGGGGGCGCGGCGGTTGGACTGGTTCTGGCCCTGTGGGTCCGGGCGCCGTCGGGCTACGTGGAGATGCTGGCGGGGGGGAGGTGGGGGGAACGCTGGGTCTCGTTGGGCGAGGCGGCGCTGGGAGCAGCCGGGGGAAGCCTGCTTTTGTGGGGCGTCGGGGCGCTCTACCAGGCGGTTCGGCGCCGGGAGGGTCTAGGTTTTGGAGACGTGAAGATGCTGGCCGCCATAGGGGCATTTCAGGGATTGCACGGAGCATTACAGACGCTCATCCTGGGTTCGCTGGCGGGGAGTCTCATCGGGTTGATCTACATCAAGTCGGCAAAGAAGGATTTCTCCACATACGAACTCCCGTTTGGGACCTTTCTGGCGTTGACCGGGCTAGCTCTGGGGATGGTGCAGGTTTCGGCTGGCGGATAGCAGCCGGCGGCGGGGCAGCATGGCCCGGCCGGGACTCACTGGCGTTCGCCAATCGGCACGAAAGGCGCGGAATTGGCTGTTCCAGCATGGGCGATAGAGCTGCGATATACTCATGGGCGGAGTCTCCCCTTTTCAGGGATTGAGGTCCAGAAGGCGTGTATCTGACGGCGGGCTGCAAGCGAGCGTGGAGCGCCGCCGTCGTGTGCGTACTCCTGATCCTCACGATCTTCCTGTGCAGTCCCTGGCATCACCGGCCGGCGCAAGGCCGGCAGGCTTGTTCCTTTTTTCAGGTGGAACAAAGCGGAGGGCTGGAGGCGTCCGTCTGCCTCTTCCCTAATCCGCCGTCCGATGTATGCGAATTCACGCGGGAGGAAGATACCCCGTTGCGGGGATTTCAGTCCTGGGATCACCCCTCTCTGCGTGCGCCGCCAGCCGCCCAAGTCTTCACCCCGGCTTCTTAGAGTCGCTGTAAGATGCGCCCCGCCTGGGGCGCAAAGGAGGCTTGGCAGTCATGCATTCAAACCGGACTCGCGCCAGTGCGGCCACGTTTCTGCTGCTTGCGTTGCAGGCTTTCGTGCCGCCCGTGTCGGCGCAAACGGACGTTCTGACGGTGGAGCAGGCAGTGGATTTGGCATTGAAGAACAACCTCTCATTGCTGGCGGAGAGGACCAATATCTCGATCGCGGAAGCTCGGATTCTGAGCGCGCGGCTGCGGCCCAACCCTGTGGTGAGCGTGGATGCGGATCACCTGGATCTGCTTGGAACAAGGTTCAGCGAGGCCAACGGGGCGGGGCCGCAGGAATACGCGGTGCGGACGGATTTTGTGCTGGAGCGGGGCGGCAAGCGGCAGCGCCGCATCGAGGTGGCGGAGCGGTCGCGGTCGGTGGTCGAGATGGAGTTCCTGGACGCGGCGCGGCTGATCGCGCTCGAGGTGCGGGAGGCGGCGGTGGACGTGCTGCTTTCGAAAGATAACCTGGCGCTGGCAGGGGAGAACCTGGCGTCCGCGAGCCGGATCGCCGAGATCAACGCCGCGCGTTTGAAGGCCGGCGATATCGCAGAGGTGGAGTTGATGCGGTCCCGGGTGGCGGCTTTGGAGGCGGCGAACGCGGTGCGCCGGGCGGAGTTGGCGGTGCGGGTGGCTCAGACGCGGCTGCGTCCATTGTTGGGGCGGTCCGCGGGCGCGGCGCCGGTGGACATCTCGGATAAGCTGAGGCGCGATACCGGGGTTCCGCCGCTGGAGGATCTGCTGGAAGCGGCGCAGAAGTCCAGGCCTGATTTGCAGGCGCTCCGCCGGGACGTCGAACGCGGGGCAGCCGAATTGCGGCTGCAAACGGCCCACTCTCGCGCGGATTGGGTTGTCGGCACCGAGTACCGCCGGCAAGAGGCGGTGATTGCGAAAGGCAACATGTTGGGCGTCTTCTTTAGCACGGAACTTCCTGTATTCAACCGCAACCAGGGGGAGATCGAGCGCGCCCGGCTGGAACTGCGGCAATTGGAAGCGCGGCAGAGGGCGATGGAAACCAGCATCCGCGCCGAAGTTCAGGCCGCTTATGAGCAGTGGCGAACTTCTGTGGAACTGCTGGAAACACTGGAAGGCAAGATGCTGGCGGAGGCCGAGCAGGTGCGGGACGTGACCGAGTATTCCTACCGCAGGGGAGAGGCTACGCTGCTGGAGCTTCTGGACGCGCAGCGCGCGTTCAATGAGGCGCGGCAGGTTTTGAACGAGGCCCGCGCGGAGCATGCCCGGAGCCTGTACGCGTTGGACGCGGTTAGCGGAAAGGGGGTACTGCCGTGATGAGCCGGGTATGGCATCTCTTCTTGCCGGCGGCGCTGTTGTTTGCCGGCTGCGGTTCCCGACCGGATCCGGTACGGAATGAACCGAAAACAGCCGCAGCGCGGGTTGAGGCCGGCGGAGAAATCGTATTGCCGGAAGACTCGCTGACCCTCGATCAGATCCGGACCGAGCCCGTATCGATCCGCGAAGAGCCTTGGGACGAATTTGAGACGCCGGGCAAGGTTGAACTGGATCCCAACCGGGTCTCTCACGTTCTCATGCCGGCGCCTGGCCGGGTCCAGCAAGTGCTGGTAAAGCTGGGCGACTCGGTGAGCGAGGGACAGCCCTTGCTGATCATTGAGAGCCCGGAAGCGATGTCGGCCGCGGCCGCCTACAGCCAGGCACAGGCCGAAGTTCGGCGGGCGCGATCCGGCCTGGCCAAAGCGGGCAGGGACCTCGGAAGAGTACGGGACTTGTTTGAGCACCGGGCTGCGGCGCAGAGAGACGTGTGGGCGGCCGAGAATGAACTGGTGCAGACGCAAGCCGCTGTGGAACAAGCCGAGGCCGAGGAGGAACAGGCGCGACACCGCTTGGACGTGCTGGGCATCAGCCCAGGAAAGGATCCCAGAAACCTGCCGGTGCGCGCTCCGATCAGTGGGAAGGTCTTGGAGATTGCGGTGGCTCCGGGAGAGTATCGTTCCGATACCGCCGCCAACTTGATGCTGGTTGTGGACCTGAGCCGGGTGTGGATCACTTCCAACGTTTCAGAAAATCAGATCCGTCTGATTCAGATTGGGGAAGTGGTTGAAGTCGAACTGTCGGCATACCCAGGCGAGGTGATCCGGGGCACGGTCAAGCGGATTGCCGAGACTCTGGATCCGGAGACGCGGGCGGTGAAAGTTCAGATTGAGGTGGATAACAGGGACGGGCGATTACGGCCGGGCATGTTCGGACGGATCCGTCATTCGCATGGAATCAAACGTGTGCCTGCCGTGCCCGCCGCCGCAGTGGTGCATGGGGAAGGAGGCGATTACGTCTATGTTGAAACCGGACCCAGAAGGTACCGCAAGCGAAGCGTGCAGGCCGGGCAACTCCGCAATGGCTGGGCGCCGGTGATCGACGGATTGAAACCCGGCGAGCGGGTGGTGGTGGACGGCGCGATCCTTTTGAGGGGCAAGTAAGGACAGAGAATATGGCGGACTTTCTGTTGCAGCACGGCCCCCGGCGACGGATTCTGGTCATCTTTCTGTCAGCGTGTCTGGCCGCGGCCGGGCTGTGGTCGTTCTTCGAACTCCATGTTGAAGCGTATCCCGACATTTCCGATCTCCAGGTGACTGTGGTCGCGCTCTATCCGGGGCATGCTCCGGAAGAGGCGGAGCAGCAGGTGGCGGTGCCGCTGGAGCGGGCATTGAACGGCGTTCCGAATGTCATTTCCCGTCGGTCCAGGAGCATATTCGGTCTGGCGGTGGTGGATCTAACCTTCGCTCACGGCGTCGATCAGAATTTGGCGCGGCAGCACGTGTTGGAAAAACTCAAGGATGCGGACCTTCCCGAGGGTGTGACGGCGGAGATGGCGCCCCCAGTCACGCCGGCGGGGGAACTCTACCGGTACGTGCTGGAAGGAAATGGATTGGACACCCGAGAATTGCGTGAGATGCAGGACTGGGTGATTGCGCCCCGATTGCTCCAGGCGCCGGGAGTTGGGGACGCGTTCGCATTCGGAGGGGTGGTCAAGCAGTACCAGATCGCAGTTGATCCGATGGCGCTGTACAAGTATGGCCTGACCATCAAGCAAATTGCGGAGGCGGTGGCTTCCAATAACGAGAATGCCGGAGGGTCTCTGCTGCCAAGCGGGGAGCAGGCGCTGGTTGTCAGAGGCATTGGACTCCTGAGATCGGCGCAGGACATTGAGACTGTCGTGGTGGCTTCGAGGGACGGGACACCAGTTTTCGTGCGCGACATCGGCCGAGTCAGCGTAGGATCAGCTCCGCGCTCGGGAATCTTCGGGCTGGACGACAATGCCGACGCGGTGGAAGGGGTCGTGGTGATGCGGCGGGATGAGAATCCCACGGATGTGCTGAAAGAGATCCTTGCGGCGGTGGACGAGCTGAATGCCTCTCCTTTGCTAAAGGGCGCCCGTATCGTCCCCATCTACGACCGGACGGAATTGGTCGGCACAACCCTGAAGACAGTCTCGCGAACGCTGTTGGAAGCTTTCGTGGTGGTGCTGTTGGTGCTCGTTTTCTTCTTGGGAAGCGTCCGTGGGGCGCTGCTGGCGGCGCTGACCATCCCGCTGTCCCTGCTGTTTGCCTTTCTGTGCATGAACCTTGTGGGGATGCCCGCCAGCCTTCTGAGTCTCGGCGCCATCGACTTCGGCATCATCGTGGATGGGACCTTGGTCATGGTGGAGTGCATCGTACGGGTGCTGCCCAAGAAGGAGGAATTGCGCGGCCAGAGCAGCGTGACGAACGCTGTCTCGCAGGCGACCAGTCAGGTGCGGAGCCCAATCTTCTTCTCCATGCTGATTCTCATCGCCGCCTACCTTCCGCTGTTCACACTGGAAAGAGTCGAGCGCCGGTTGTTCATGCCAATGGCATTCACCATCGCCTCGGCCCTATTGGGCGCACTGATTCTGACACTGACGCTCGTGCCGGTGCTGGCTACATTCATATTCCCGGAAGGGGTGAAGCCCTGGCGAAATCCATTCTTTGAGTGGTTGAAACGAAGGTACGAGTCTTCTTTGAGAGTGATCCTTCGCCACGCCGGCAAGACTGCAATGGCAACGGTACTCTTGGTGGCGATGGCCATGTGGCTATGGACGAAAGTGGGATCGGAATTCCTTCCCCATCTGGATGAGGGAATGATCTGGATACGGTCGGCGATGCCGCCGGGTGTCTCCCTCGAGACTTCAGCGGAGATTGCCGGCAGAGTTCGGGCGGTGATCCGCGAATACCCCGAAGTGAGGTTCGTGTCGTCTCAAACAGGCCGGCAAGAATCAAACACCGAACCGTTTGGCCCAAACAGGAACGAGTTTCTAATCGGGCTGACGCCGTATTCAACCTGGCCGAGGGGCATGAGGAAGGCGGACCTCATGCGCGAACTTTCCGAGAAGCTGCCTGCGACCTTCCCTGGGATGAATTTCAACATCACGCAGCCGATCATCGATATGGTGATGGAATCGGTGACGGGGTCTTCCGCCGATCTCGCCGTCATCATGTCCGGACCGGACCTGAGTCTGCTGCGCCAGAAGGCGGAACAGGTGCGGCGCATCCTGACTGCGATCCCTGGGGCGGCGGACACGGCCATTGAACAAGAGGCGGAGCAGCCCCAGTTGCGCATCGAGGTGGACCGGCAATCGGCGGCTCGTTACGGGATCAACGTTTCGGACATCCAGGAGGTCATCGAACTGGCAATCGGGGGCAGGGCAGTAAGCACAATGTTCGACGGTGACCGCCGGTTTGACATCGTGGTCCGGTACATTCCAGAGGCCAGAAGCACAGTGGCGGGCATCGACCGCATTCTGGTTCCGGCGCCGAGCGGGGCCAGAATCCCGCTTTCCCAAGTCGCCAAGGTGCGGATCGCGGATGGTGCTTCGCTGATTGCCCGGCGCGAGAACCAGAGGCAAATCAGTGTTCGCACCAATATTCGGGGGCGTGACCAGGGGAGCTTCACGGCTGAAGCGCAGAAACATTTCCGGGACGAGGTTCAGATGCCCGCGGGCTACAAGGTGGAGTGGGGCGGACAGTTTGAGAACCTAAGCCGGGCTGCCCGGAGATTGAAGTGGATTCTGCCCATGACGGTGGGAATCATCTTCATGATCCTCTATTGGGCATGCGGTTCGGCCCGCCGGGCCATTCTGATACTGGCGTGTGTGCCGTTCTCGACGGTCGGGGGTATTGTGGCGCTCTACCTCCGCGGCATCCCGTTCAGTGTTTCCGCAGCGGTCGGATTCGTGTCCCTGTTCGGGGTGGCGGTCATGAGCGGAGTGCTGATTGTCTTCGAGATCCAGCGATACCGGGGCCGCGAGGGGTACACGCTGGACGACTCGATCGTAGCGGGAGCGGCGACGCTGTTCCGCGCCCGTCTGACGCTGTTGCTGGTGGCGATGCTGGGGATCGTGCCGGCCGCCGTGGCTACGGGGATCGGTTCGGATGTGCAGAGGCCCTTGGCGACTGTAATTCTGGGAGGATTGGCTTCCACCTTGCTGCTTTCGTTCCTGGCGATCCCAGCCTTCTACCGGCTGATGGAAGCCAGGCACGATTCAAAATGATATCCGCGCAAGGCGGGAACGTGGCTGCCGGTGGCGGGAAAGAGCGGCGCCTCTACAGCGAGGAACCCAAAAGCAAGATCTGTGGGGGAACAAACAGGAGGCACGAGCGAGGTTGGCGGAGCGGGGCAGTAGTGTAACATAGTGCATTGTGACCCTATGCGGGCCTTGTTTGAAGCGCTGACGCCGGGCGGGGAAGAATGGGCGATTGCCGAAGCGATCAATCCCCGGCATCTTCCGAAGCACATCGCCATCATCATGGACGGGAATGGCCGGTGGGCCCGGCGGAGGAATCTGCCGCGGGCGGCCGGACACCGTGCCGGCGCCGAGGCCGTGCGCGTGGCGGTGGAAACGTGCGCACGGATCGGGATCAAAGCACTGACCTTGTATGCTTTTTCGGCCGAGAACTGGAAGCGGCCGGCCGCCGAGGTGGACACGCTTTGGCGGCTGCTTCAGCTCTACCTGCGGAAGGAGTTGAGAACTTTGCGGGACGGGAACATCCGCCTCACCGCGATTGGCAGGCTCGAAGCGCTGCCCGAGGCGGCGCAGGCGGAACTGCGGGCGGCCGAGGAGGAAACGAAGGCCAACGCCGGCCTGCACGTCTATCTGGCGTTGAACTACGGCGGGCGGAATGAGATCGTGGACGCGTTCAATGCGATCCTCCAAAAAGCCAGAAGCGCGGGGAATCTGGACGACTTGCGCGTGGACGAAGAGATGATCGGGGCGAACCTCTACCACGCGGGGGCCCCCGACCCCGACCTGCTGATCCGCACATCGGGCGAGATGCGGGTCAGCAATTTTCTGCTGTGGCAGATCGCTTACGCCGAGATCTACGTCACGGACGTCCTGTGGCCGGATTTTGGCAGGCGGGAACTCCTCCAGGCGATCGTCGATTATCAGAAACGGGACCGCAGGTTTGGAGGGATCAGCCCGGCGCCCGCGCGCGCCGCCGCCGAGCTGAGCGACGCCGGGGTCCACCTTCGATGAGCCGGGTTCTGACGGCGGCGGTACTCATACCAGCGGTGACCTACGTCGCCATCTGGGGCCATTTTTACTTGTTCCTGGCGGTATTGGCCGCGGTGGCGCTGCTATGCTTCCGGGAGTATTGCGCGATCGTCGCGGCGCATGGCATCATTCCACCCGGCCCAGTGGGGTATGCCGCGGGCCTGGCGGTTCTGCTGGTTCCGGAACACGGCTTGTTGCTGGCTACGATCGTGGCTCTTGCCGCGCTGGCGCTGGCGATGCGATCCCCGGAACTTTCGCGGGCGCTGCCCCGCGCGGCGGCGCTGACATTTGGCGTGTTGTATGTCTTTGGGGCCTGGAAAGCCGGCATCGGACTGCGCGCCATCGGACCGTACTGGCTGTTCTTCGCGCTGACGCTGAGCTGGGTTGGAGATACGGCGGCCTACGTGGCCGGCATCGCGGCCGGGCGTCACAAGCTTGCGCCCCGGCTGAGTCCGGCGAAATCGTGGGAGGGAAGCATCGCTTCGCTGGCCGTGTCGGTGATCTACGCCTGGCTGTACTTCGCGTGGCTGATCCCGGACGCGCCCTTCTGGCAGGTGCTGCTTCTAGCGGCTTTGGGGAACGTGGCGGGGCAAGCAGGAGACCTGGCGGAGTCGGCCATGAAGCGAGGCGCCAGTCTCAAGGACAGCGGAAATTCGCTTCCCGGCCACGGCGGCTGGCTGGATCGCACTGACAGCACGCTGTTCGCCTTGCCGACGATTTACGCAGCCGTGCTCCTTCTGATGAGGCAGCCGGGGTAACAATCAGGCTCTGGCCCCTTCCGGGGTTTCCCTTTCCCGCCTTCGCCCGCGCGGCTCAATCCGGCTTGACTTGCCGCTACTTGGTCTTGCCGGCGACCGGGCCGGCCCAGCCGGAAGCGCCGCTGCCGTTGACCGCACGGATCTGGTAACTATAGGTGGTTTTGCGCGCCAGGCCTGTGTCAATGTAAGCAGTCGTGTTTACGCCGAGCGGTATCGTGACACACGACGCGGTGCAACGTTGAAGCTCGAAGCCCGTCTCGTCGCTGGAGTTGTCGTTCCAGGCAAGGCTGATGGAGTCTCGATCTGTGGCGGTGACTCGCAAGTTGGATGGCGCGGCGGGCGGCCCAACCGGGACACTGACGCAGGCCAGGTCCGGACGGACCAGTCCGAAACCATACAGAGCATCCCTTCCTGGCGCGCCGAGATCCTGGACAGTCTGCTGCATGCGAAGACGGACGGCGGCGTTGTCGGCGCCCGCCTGGCAGTAAGCAACCAACGCGGCGGCGCCGGCGACGTGCGGCGAGGCCATGGAGGTCCCGCTGAGCGTCGCATAAGCGTCATCGGGATAGGTGGAATAAATGCTGACGCCGGGAGCGGACAGTTCAACCGCGGGCCCGGTGCTGGACCAGGACGCCCGAGTGTTGCCCGTATTTGTGGCGGCGACGGCGATTACCGAATCATACCTGGCCGGGTATCCCACGTTGTCGCCCGTTCCCTTGCTGTTGCCGGAGTTGCCGGCGGAGGCAACGTGGAGAACGCCTTTGGCGTACGCGCTGTCGAAGGCCTGTTTTACGAGCGTGCCTGGATCGCCGCTCGATCCGTAGCTGTTGTTTGTAATCTTGAAGCCGTCCAACGCGGCGCACGCGTCAAGAGCCTGGATGACGTCGCTGAAGAATCCGCTGCCGTTCTTGTTCAGGATCTTGTACGCGTAGAGATTCACGCCCGGCGCCACGCCCACGACCCCGCTTCCGTTGAGGGCCGCAGCCACCGTGCCGGCCACATGGGTGCCGTGCCCATTGTCGTCGGAGGGATCGGCATCGCCGTTCACAAAGTCATAGCCGCCTTTGTAAATTCCGGTAAACTCCGGGTGGTTGGTGTCGATGCCGGAGTCGATGACGCAGACGTTGATGTTGGCGCCGGTATTCCCGCCCTGGTGGACGGTCTGCGCGCCGATCTTCACCACGCCCCACACGCTTGCGTATTCATCCGCGTGGGCATGCACCTCGATATCCGGCTCAATGACGGTGATCGCCGGGTTCTTCCTCAGGGCCTCAATTGCTTTCTTGGACAGCTTTCCGGATACTGCTGGAACCAGGCGGTGGCGGTGGCGGACCTGCCCGCCGAGGGCCCGCAAGGCCGCTTCGTCGCCCGGACCCGGCGTGTCGCGGAAGCCAACGATCACGGGAACGAGTTCGTCCGAGGCGGCTGACTGGGAGTAGCCTTGCGATAGCCCTCCGAGCAAGGCGACGGAACCGGCAATCGCTACCCAAGTGAGAATTGAAATCGCCTTCATAGCTGGAATGCCTCCGATCCACCCAATCCTAGAACATGTTGCGAACAAAGGCAATAGTACTTTGGCTGGTTTACCCCGGAGACATGCTATACTGCCGCTGATTTTATGTCTACGGCGCCCCTGGGACGAACTGAAAAACGCTTCCTTCTGGCGACGGCTGTGATCGCGGCCGCCAGCGTATTCTATACCCTCCGCTACTACTCCGCGGCGTTTCCCGAGGCCTCGCTGGAGCTGGAGAAGAGCAAGCCGGAGATCACGGCTCTTGCCCAGAACTTTTTGAGGGGACAAGGCTTAGCGACAGAAGGCTTCCGCGAGCTGACGCTCTTCGAGCCCGATGCGGCGGCCAAAACGTATCTTGAGCGCGAATTGGGCCTGGAGGAGGCCAACCGGCTCATGAAATCGGAGGTTTCGGTCTGGCGCTGGCGGGCTCGCTGGTTCCGGCCGCCGGAGCAGGAAGAGTTTATTGTTTACGTGAGCCCAAGCGGGAAGGTTGTGGGGTTCGAGCATGTGGTTCCCGAGGCCAGCCCAGGCCAACCGATGGACAGGGATGCCGCATACCGGCTCGCCGAGGGCTTTCTGAAGAGGATGGCAGGAGGGCAGCCGCAGAGGCTGATCGAGGAGAAAGCAGAGCAGCGGCCCGCGCGGGAGGACTACACGTTCACCTGGGAGAGGGAAGGGTTCCGCGCCCGGGACGCCAGCTATCGGCGCACGGTGGTTGTGAAGGGGGACCGGATCGGGCGGTACTCGGAGTGGCTGCATGTGCCGGAGGAGTGGCGGCGGGATTTCGCCCGCTTGCGTTCGAGCAACCAGCTCTACCAGACGGCGGCCGAGTCCCTGTACGTGATTCTGATCATCGCCGCAGTGGTGGCGCTGATTCGTTCTTTGAGGCGGCGGGAGATTGTCTGGAAGCCCCTGCTTCTGATCTCCGGGGCGATCGCCTTGCTCACTGTGGTCAACGAGACAAATTCACTGCCGTTTTTCATCGACGGCATGCCAACCAGCGCTTCTTACTCGCACTCGTTGTGGTATGGATTGCTGGCGGCGATTGGGGCGGGGACGGGCGCGTTCTTCCTGGTCATTGTCGCCGCGGCCGCCGGGGAGCCGATGTACCGGCGCCTGAAACCGGAGGGGCTTTCGGTTCTGAAACTGCCAACCGTGCGAGCGATGCAGACCAAGGAGTTCTTTCTGGCGACGGCGGCCGGATACGGGTTCGCCGCGGTGCATCTGGCGTTCCTGGTGGCCTTCTACCTGATTGGAAGCAGGTTCGGAGCCTGGAGTCCGCAGGACGTCAATTATTCGGATTTCCTCTCGACGAAGCTGCCGTGGATCTATCCATTGACGATCTCCCTGCTGGCTTCGTTTTCGGAAGAGTTTTGGTTCCGGCTGCTGGCGATCCCGCTGCTGAAGCGCTGGCTTCGGTCGACGTGGCTGGCGGTACTGATCCCCGCCTTTCTGTGGGGATTCCTGCACGCGAACTATCCGCAGCAGCCGGGCTACATCCGAGGACTGGAAGTGGGGATCATCGGGGTTGGCGCGGGCTTTCTGATGCTGCGCTTCGGAATTGTGTCCACGCTGGTGTGGCACTACACGGTGGATGCGGTGCTGATCGGGATGTTCCTTTTCCAGAGCGGGAACTTCTACTTTCAGGCGAGCGGCTGGCTGGTGGCGGGGGCCGTGGCCTTCCCGCTGGCAGTGTCGGCGGCGTTCTGCTGGCGACGGGGCGGATTCCTGGATGCGCCGGAATTGCTCAACAACCGGCAGGTGGCGGCGGAAGCCGATTCCGAGACGGCCGCTGCGAGGCAAGAACCGGCTCCTGAGACGGCGCCGGCTCTACCGGCGGCGTGGCCCAGGAAGTGGCTCTATGTGGCGGCGGCGGCAGCGGCTGGTTTGGGGGTTCTGGCGCCCAAGGCGGCCGTGTTCGGGGACTTCATCCGCGTGCAGTTATCGAGAGGTCAAGCGGAGGAGATCGCCTCGCGGCAACCGGAACTGAAGGTCAGGAACCTCGAGGGATGGCGCCGGTTGACGAGCTTCGAGAGCAATCTGGGGGTGGAGCCGTTCGAGTACTTGCGCCAAGTCGCCGGCGCGAAGGCGGCAAGCGAGGCGGTGCGCGATTACACGGCCACGGGGCTGTGGAGAGTGCGCCTGTTCAAGCCGTTGAACAAGGAGGAGTGGCTGATCTGGGTAGACCAGCAGGGGCGCGCGGAAAGGATTGATCACTTGCTCGACGAGAAGGCTTCGGGGGCGCGTCTTGAGATTGAGCAGGCCCGGCGCCTGGCCGAAGAATATGTTTCGGGGCGGGTGGCCAGGCCGTCCAGTCTCCTGCGGCTGGCCGATGCCTCGAGCGAGGACAAAGAGGGGAGGCGCGACCATAGTTTCGTTTGGGAGGATCCGGGTTTCCAGGCCGGCGAGGCCAAGGCTCGAATCGCCGTGTCGGTGCAGGGGGACGAACCCTCCGGCCCGCGGCGGTTCCTGAAACTGCCGGAGGAGTGGCTAAGGGAGTTCCGCAGGCCGCGGCTGGCAGCGATCGCAGGGCCTGCCGGCATCGGCGCTGCCTGCTTGTTCCTGCTGATTGTCTTCTTCCGGCGGCTGGCAGCGCGCGGTGAAGGCGCGGCGCGGCTGCGATGGAGGTGGTATGCGTACCTGGGAGGGGCGGGGGCGGGCGCAGCGGCGCTATCCGCCATCAACGGATGGACCGTGGCGTTGGCGGGTTACAACACAGCGCAGCCGCTGGCCAATTACCAGTTGGAATACGTCATCGGGAGGGTGATGGTTGCGGCGGTCGTGGGGGCGGGGTTGTTTCTGGCTGCCATGGCGGCGGACGTATTCCTTCAGTGGGTTGGAGGTTCGCGTCCCATTGCGAGGCCGTCTGTCTGGCGGGCGGCGGCGGGCTTCGGCCTCTTGTGGGGTGTGGAGCGAATCTCAGCGGCAGTCATCGGTGCGCTGCCCGGCCCGAGATTCTCGTTGCCGCTGTGGGAACTGCCGGGGGCCGGCACGTACTCGCCCGCCGTGGCGGTGCTGACGCAGTCGTTGGTGGTGGCGGCACTGGTAGTCTGCGCCGCGGCGGTAGCCGTTTCGGCGGCGATCCGTCTGCTGCCGGCGCCGGGACGGTACGGCGTGATCGTTGCGGCGGCTATGCTCATGGCGGCCACGCGGGCGCAGGACGGGTTCCAATTGGCGGGCTTCGCAGCGGTGTTCCTGCTGTGGGGCGCCGTGGTTGTGCTGGCCGTAAAGACCTGCGGGGCGGATGTGGTCACGTTCGGAGTCGCGCTCTTCTGGCTGTCCGCCGCGGGACCGGCGGCGGGCCTGCTCGGGCAGCCGGAAGCCGGTCTTCGTGTGAACGGGGCGGCCTGCGTGGCCGGGGCTCTGGCCATCGGTTTTGCGGCGCTGCGCCGCCGGGGACCAAGAACGACCGCGGGCGCGTGAAACGCCGCCGAGTGAGGGGGGCATGCGGAGCTGTGTCCAGTAGCCGTTAACTCTAAGACTATCAACATGATATTTGTCATGAGCCGGCGGGCCCCCGCAGGGCGACGGCGAGTAAGAGGACCATCTTGAAAAGACGTCCGGTTCGCCCTATAATTGAATTGCCGCCAAGGTTTGAGGCGGCAATGAGGTTAGAGCTTTAGTTCGGCGAAAGCCCCGGATGAGGGGGTTCAGGGCTGGCCGGATTGAAGAAGGCAGGTCCAACCCTTCCTCCGGGGCAGAACAAGACCAACAGATTGAGGAGACGAGTATGTCCAAGAGAAGGGTAATGGGCCTATGCGCCCTTGTGTGTTTGTTCACACTGCCTGTCCTTGGGCAAGATACTGCCACTTTGACAGGCACTGTTTCTGATCCCACCGGAGCGGTTGTGGTGGGAGCGCGAGTCAGTGTAACGAACCTGGCCACCAATATCGAAAACGTGACCGAGACGAACGCGGAAGGGATGTACCGGCTGCCGTTCCTGCGGCCGGGCACATACCGGGTGACGATCACGGCGGCGGGGTTCAAGCGCTTTGTCCGGGACAATGTCGCGCTCAGTGTGGGCGCCACGGTTCCGGTCAATGCGAGTCTGGAGATCGGGACGGTGGCGGACACCGTGGAAGTGCGGGCGGCGATCCCACTGCTGGAGACGGAGACTTCCTCCACCGGCACGCTGGTGAAGGGGGACTATTTCTATCGGATGCCGCTTTATCAGCGGCACGTGCGCTCGATCCTTTACCTGACGCCCGGGGTCACGGTGAGCGGTTTCGGCTGGGGCGGGGAGCTTGGGGGCTTCCTGATCAACGGCGAGGACTCAAGCCGGATCGGATACTTCGAGGACGGGATGTATGGAGTCCGTCCGACCGGGGGCTGGACCACGGATACGATCCAGAACACGATCGATGAGCTGAAGGTCCTGAGCACGGCGTTGCCCGCAGAATACGGCCACTCGGCCGGCGGGGCGCTGGTTGTGGTGAAGAAGAGCGGCACCAATGAACTTCACGGGCTGGCGTCCAACCTGGCGCGGGTCGACGCCATGCAGCACCGGAGATTCTTCCAATTGCAGACGTTCAAGCAGCAGGGCGTGCATCTTTTGTTCATGCAGCCCGACGCCAACGTGAGCGGGCCGGTGTACCTGCCCAAGGTGTACGACGGCCGCAACCGCTCGTTCTTCCTGTTCGCCTGGCAGAAGCTGATCGAGAAGCAATCGCAGCAGCGGATCTACACGGTTCCGACAGCGGCGGAACTGAATGGCGATTTCAGCATGGCCGGGTCCGGCATTACTCCCTATCCGATCTACGACCCGCGGACCACGAAACTGGAGAACGGCCTGTGGTACCGCGACGTGTTCCCAGGCAACATCATTCCGAAGAGCACCTGGGATCCGGTAGCGTCCAGGATCCTGGCGCAGAACATCTGGGTGGCCCCCAGCCGGACGGGAACGGCAACCAGCACGGGCTATATCGACAACTTCGAAGCCATGCCGTACAAGAAGGTGTTCTGGAACAACTACTCGCTGAGGTTGGATCACCAGATCAGCCAAGGGCTGAAATCGTTCTTCAACTGGAGCTACAACGACCGCTGGGAGAGGCTGCCTGACATGAGCATCGCCAACGCGGATTTCGACTCGACCCGGCGGGCCACGAAGAATGCCCAAACGACAATGGGCATTGGGGCAACCTATACCGTGACGCCAACGCTTATCAATGAGGCGCGGCTGACCTACTACCGGTTCAAAGCGGACACGGAGTCACCCGTTTATGGGAAAGACTGGGCCGGGCTTTTCGGCATTCCCAATGTGGAGAAGGGGAGCATGCCGCAGATTACGGGTGTTCCTTACGTTGGAAACCCAGCCGTAGACGTGCAGGAACATTTCAACTTCCGGAACGATGTGAGCAAGCTGTACGGGAAGCACGCGTTCAAGATGGGTTACGACGTGCTGCGGATACGGCGCAACAACTACACGATCACCAACAACGCCGGTGTGTTTACGCTGGCCACGACCAACGGCATCTACACCAACGGATCGAGCATCCCCAACACGGGCGGGAAGGACCTGACCCGGCTGCTGACCGGCGCTGTGTCCTCCGCCACGTTCACCGTCAACCTTCTCAGCACTCTGCCGCGCAACTGGATTCACGCGCTGTATCTTCAGGACGACTGGAAATTGCGTCCCAGCGTGACGCTGAACCTGGGGATGCGCTGGCAGGTGCAGAGCGTGATGAACAACAAGTACGGGCAGCAGTCCAGTTTCGACCCCAACGGCGCCGACAACGTCGTTGCCGGCGCGAGGGGGGTGATCACGCACCCGGCGCAGCTTCACAACAAGGACTGGAACAATTTCCAGCCGCGGCTGGGGATGGCGTGGCAGGCGCGCCGGAACACGGTGGTGCGGGCCGGCTTCGGGCTGTCGACGGTGGACGAGCGATTGCCCAATCCGCCCACAGAGGAGTATGGTTCGATTACAGCGCGGATTGACACGCCGTCCGGAGACTACCGGCCCAGGTTCCAGCTAAACGCGGGTCCGATTTTGCCGTTGCAGTGGCCGGTGGTGCGGGCGGACGGGACGATCCCGTTCGTGGGGACCAACTACGGAAGCCGGACGGCAAGCTGGGTGGATCCCAACCGGCGCAGCCCCTACAGCATGAACTGGAACTTCGGCGTACAGTACAACTTCTCGACGAACTACCTGATGGAGGCGACCTACACGGGCAACCGGAGCGTGAACGGATTTGAGTCCATGCAGATCAACCAATGGCCTTACGACTGGGCCTGGAATCTGTATCAGACCAATCCCACGCTGTTCAACACAATGCGGGGGAACCCCCAGGCATACCGGCCGTTCACGAATTTCGGCACGATCAACCTGATGACCAATGGCGCGAACTCGGTGTACCATTCGGGCACCGTCAAACTGGAGAAGCGCTACTCCTATGGGCTGTCCTTCCTGACGTACTACACGTACGCGAGGAGCATCGACAGCAGCACGGGCAACCGGCTGGTCCCGCGCAGTCTGGACCGCGCCCGGAGCAGCTTCGACCGGACCCACCAGTACACGGGCAGCATGAACTACGAGCTGCCGTTTGGCCAGGGGCGGAAGTGGCTGAATCAGCGAGGACTCTGGAACGCGATCTTCGGCGGGTACGACATGGTGTTCATCTACCGCATCTCGAGCGGCAACCCGCTGACGTTCGGGTTCGGCGGCAGCCCGTACAGTTACATGCCCACGACGAACGTCGCTTATCGCAGCGGGCGTCCCGACAGCACGGGCCAAGCCGCCCGTCTGAGGGACGGCTGGGCGGACATCGGGGGCGACCGATGGACTCGAGGCAACCAGAACAAGCTGATTCAGTCCATGGACTACTTCAGCTACCCGGCGGCCTTCACCTTCGGCAACGTGGGGCGGAATACCATGGACCGGCAGCGGTTCATTGACCACGAGTTTTCGGCGTCCAAGGAGTGGAAGATCAAGGAGCGGGTTTCCATCCAGTTGCGGTATGACTTCCAGAATCCCTTCAAGTGGTACAACCTGGGTCCGCCGGATACATCCGTGAACTTCACGAATCCCGCGACCTTCGGCACGATCGAGCCATCGACGGGCAACGAAGGAACCACGGCCAGCGGGGGCGGGCAGCCGCTGCAAAACATCACGCTTGCGATTCGCTGGTAACGTCGCAGCGGACGAGGCATCCGGGGGCGGTGTTCCCCCGCCTCCGGATGCTTTGCCTTGGGGCGCGGTTCGGCCGCGCGCGAGGCAGGCGTTTGAAGCGCCGCGAGGGGCGAAATTCCGCAAACTGGAGCACTCCTAAGTATCCCGAAATTCAGTGTTTTGTGATAAAATGAAGGGTTGCGAGATGCGCGCCTATTCCAGCGAAGAGCAGGCGAACAAGACCGTATAGTTTGAAGGAGCCAACTTGGCCGATTCCGAACGTCCCGACGCCACACAAAACACGCCTCCCGGAGGCACTCCCACGCAGTTGCCGCTGGGCGCCGAGCCCAGCAAAAACCTGATACCGGTCAATATCGAAGACGAGATGCGGAGGTCGTATCTCGACTACGCGATGAGTGTCATCATCGGGCGGGCTTTGCCGGATATTCGCGACGGACTGAAGCCCGTGCACCGGCGGATTCTATTTGGGATGCACGAGATGGGCCTGGCGTCGAACCGGCCCACGCGGAAATGCGCCAAGATCGTCGGCGAAGTGCTGGGGAAATTCCATCCTCACGGGGACACCGCCGTTTACGACGCGCTGGTGCGCATGGGTCAGGACTTCTCCATGCGCTACCCCCTGATCGACGGGCAGGGGAATTTCGGTTCGGTGGACGGCGATCCGCCGGCGGCGATGCGATACACCGAGGCGCGTCTGGCGCGCATCGCGCATACATTGCTGGAGGACATCGACAAGGAGACGGTCGATTTCCGGCCGAATTACGACGAGAGCGAACATGAGCCGGAGGTGCTGCCGGCGCGCTTTCCGAACCTGCTGGTGAACGGGAGTTCCGGAATTGCGGTGGGCATGGCGACGAATATCCCGCCGCACAACCTGAGCGAAATCATCGATGCGACGATTGCCCTGATCCAGAACCCGAACACGCCGCTGACAAAGATCATGGAGCTGGTCCCCGGGCCGGATTTTCCGACGGGAGGATTCATCCTGGGCCGGCAGGGGATTCTGGATGCTTATACAAGGGGGCGCGGGCAGTTAAAGATCCGGGCCAAGGCGGCGATTGAGCGCGTCGGCAAGGATCGGGACTGCATCGTGGTTACGGAAATTCCGTTCCTGGTGAACAAGTCGAGGCTGATCGAACAGGCCGCCTCGCTGGTCAACGAGAAAAAGCTCGAAGGCGTGTCCGAAATCCGCGATGAGAGCGACCGCGACGGGATGCGCATTGTGTTCGAGCTGAAGCGCGGCGAGCAGGCCGAAGTCATTCTGAACAACCTTTACAAGCACACGCAGCTACAAACCGGCTTTGGGATCATCATGCTGTCCATCGTCAACGGGCAGCCGCGCGAGATGGGGCTGATCGATGTGCTGAAGCGGTTCATCGATCACCGGGTGGACGTGGTGCGGCGGCGAACGGAGCACCTGCTGCGCAAGGCCAAAGAGCGCGAACATATTCTGCTCGGGTTCAAGAAGGCCCTGGAGAATCTGGACGCGGTGATCAAGCTGATCCGGGCTTCAAAGACGCCGAGGGAAGCGCGCGACGGCCTGGTGGCGCGGTTCGATCTGAGCGAGAAGCAGGCGCAGGCGATCATCGAGCTGCAACTCCAGAGACTGACCAACATGGAGCAGTTGAAGATCCTGGAAGAACTGGGGGAGATTCAGCGAAGGATCGCCGAGTACAACGAAATCCTCGGGTCGGACAAGGTTCTGCGGGGTCTCATTATCAAGGAACTCAAGGAGGTTCAGAAGGAGTTCGGCGACGGCCGGCGGACGCAGATTGTCGAGGACACCGGTGAGATCCGGCTGGAAGACCTGGTGCAGATGGAGGATGTCGCCGTCACAGTGACGCGCGGCGGGTATCTGAAGCGGACCGCCGTGGACACCTACCGGCGCCAATCCCGCGGCGGCAAGGGCAGGATCGGAATGGGCACCCGGGCCGAGGATGTGGTGGAACATCTGATCATCGCCTCGACGCACAGCTATCTGCTGATCTTCACCAACCGGGGGCGCGTGTACTGGCTCAAAGTGTACGAGATTCCGGACGCCGCGACTTCGGGGAAAGGGAAGAACATCTCGGGGCTGATCAGCCTCCAGCCCGATGAATCGGTGAAGGCGTTCTTGCCGGTGCGCGAATTTGCGCCGGGCCGGTACATCGTGATGGTGACGCGGAACGGAGTCATCAAGAAGAGCGAACTGACGGAATTCGACAATCCGATTTCGAGGGGGATCCACGCCATCTCGCTGGACGAGGGCGACGAACTGATTGCGGCGTGCCTCTCGACGGGCGACGCCTATCTGTTCCTGGCTTCGCGGGAGGGGAAGGCGATCCGGTTTCCCGAGAAGGAGGTTCGCGCGATGGGGCGGCAGGCGCGCGGCGTGCGGGCGATGGATCTCGAGGAGGGGGATTATCTGGTGGCCGCTGAGGTTGTGCGGGAGGAAGGGCTGATTCTCTCCATTTCCGAGAACGGTTTCGGCAAACGAACGCCGCTGAAGTCCTACCGGCTGACCCGCCGCGGCGGGAAGGGCGTCATCAACATGAAGACGAGCACCCGCAACGGCAAGGTGGTAAGCGTGCTGGCCGTGGAAGAAGAATCCGACGTGATGATCATCACCAAAGAGGGCAAGATCATCCGCCTGGAGGCTTCCGAGATCCGTCAGGCCGGGCGGTCGACTCAAGGGGTGCGCCTGGTCAGGCTGGAGGATGGGGGACAGGTGGCGGCCGCGTCGGTGATTTCCAACGGCAACGGCGAGATGGATAAGGACTCCGCGGACCAGCCGACGATTCCCGGGCTCCAGTGAGTCACGCGGCTCCTCTATAATCCAAAGTATGGGCGCCTTGGTAGATCTGGGCAACACGAGAACCGTGCTCGACGCCGCTGCCTTGCAGAAGAAGGAAGAGCGGCTGTTCGAGATTCTGAGAGGGATGGACCGCGTGATCGTCGCGTATTCGGGCGGAACGGATTCGGCTTATCTGGCTTGGGCGGCAGGACGCGCGCTGGGAGAACGGGCTTTGCTGATTACGGCGGACTCCGCCTCCATCCCGGAATCTCACAAGCGGGATGCGGAGGAATTTGCGCGGCGATTCGGCTTGCGGCACGAGTACGTCACGACGTCGGAGTTCGACAATCCCGCGTACTCGGCCAACAACCCGGACCGCTGTTTCCACTGCAAGGACGAACTGTTTACGCGGCTGGAGCAGGTGGGGCGGGAGAGAGGGATTGCGGGCATCGTATACGGCGTCAATACGGATGACCTGGGGGACTACCGGCCGGGTCAGAACGCCGCCTCCAAGCACGAGATACGGGCTCCGCTGGTGGAAGCCGGATTGAGCAAGGCGGAGATTCGCGAGCTTTCCCGGATGGCAGGATTGCCAACCTGGGATCGCCCGGCGGCGGCGTGCCTGAGTTCGCGGATCCCGTATGGAACGCCGGTGACGATCGAGACGGTGAAGACCGTCGAAAAGGGCGAGGAAGCCGTAAAGGCGCTCGGGTTCCGCCAGTTCCGGGTGCGATATCACGGGGACCTGGTCCGGCTGGAGATTGCGCCCGAGGAGATGCCGAATGCGCTGTCGGCGGAGATGGCCAGGCGGTTCACGGACATCTTCAAGGCCCTTGGCTTCCTCTATGTGACCCTGGATCTGGAGGGGTACCGTCAGGGTTCGTTCAACGAGAGATTGAAGAAGAAGAGCCAGGCAGAACGGTGACGGGTCTCGCGCTGCGGCGGACGGAGTGGGTCATCCTCTGCTTCTTCCTCTACGCGGCGGTGTACGCCTGGTTCACGCCCGCGCCAACGCAACTCAAGTGCCTCACGGCGGGATTGAATGCCACGATTATCGCGGGCTACTTCCTGCTGGCGCACGCCGCTTCACTCCGGCAGCGGCGATTTTTCAGCATACTGCGCGACTGGTACCCCGCGCCTCTGCTGCTCATGGCGTACCGCCAGATGGGGTGGTATGCCCCCGCGGAGCATACGTATGAGCTCGAGAAAGGCTGGATCGTCTGGGACCGCTTCTTCCTGTACGATTTGGGCGCCAAGCGGGCCATCGAGAGCTTCGGGGTGGTGGTTCCGTCGCTGCTCGAAGCATCGTACTCTCTGGTCTACGCTATTCCGTACTTCTCGCTCTGGGTGCTATACGCGTACGGCCAACGGGCGCGGGCCGACCGGTTTCTGCTGGCCTTCGCGTTTTCCGTGCTGGCGGCGTACGCGCTGTTTCCGTATTTTCCGTCCGAGCCTCCGCGGACGGTCTTCCCCGGAGCGGATCTTCCCGCCTGGATGACCGTATTCCGCCGGTTCAATCTCTGGCTGGTGGGTTCGTATGGGATTCACATCAGCGTGTTTCCGAGCGCGCACGTCTCAGGGGCATTCTCGGCGGCCTTCTCGATGCGGTACGCGCTTCCGGAGAAGCCTTGGGTTTGGAGGCTGCTGCTGGTCCTGGCGGTCTCGATCGCGATTGCGACCGTTTACGGACGGTATCACTACCTGGCGGACGGGCTGGCCGGGCTGGCGATTGCGGTTGCCGGCGCCCTGATCGCCCGCAGCGCCTGGGTGCGCGAGCAGTCGCAAATCAAGAGCTCAGGTGAGCCCATCTCGCACAGCGCGTGACTTCCGCGGCGCAGGCCAGGGTTATTTCGCCGGGGCGGGCTTGGCGGCTGTTTCGCTCTTTGCGGGCTCCGTCCGGGACTCGGGCTTGGCTTCGGACTTAGCCGGCGCGCTCCCGTCGGAAGAGGACTTGGAGGACGACTTCCTGGCGTAGTCCGTGATGTACCAACCGCTACCCTTGAATTGCAGAGCCGGCGGGGAGAGCAGCAGCTCTAACTTACCGCCGCAACCTTCGTGTGTTGTCCGGTGAGAATCGGAGTTCTTTTCCAGAACTTCAAAAACCGCACCGCACTTCTTGCATTCGTACTCAAATATTGGCATTTCTGCTTCACTTGACCGGCTGAGGCACGCCCAAAGGCGTCATGATTTGACGGGGGCCTTGCGCCCCTGGAGCGGCCGGCGCCTGGGTGGATCCCGGGACGGCGCTGGCGACCGCACCCTTGGTGAGAACCTCTACTGCCTTCTTCAAAAGCTTGTCTTCCTCCGGGCTGGGAGCGGCCTGGCGGGGAGCGGGCCGCTGGGCGCCGGCGTCCTCGTCGTCGAATTCCGCCACCGGTTCGGTTTCAATGAACGGGACCGAAGGAACAACTCCGGTGTCCTGAATGGACTTGCCGCTCGGCGAGTAATACTTGGCAACGGAGAGGATCAGCGCTCCTCCGTCGTCCAGATTGATGGTGCGGCGCACGGCGGCGTCTCCGAAGGACCGCTCGCCGACGACTTCCGCCCGCTTGCTCTCCAACAGGGCCGTTGCGGCGATCTCGGCGCCATCCGCGGTGCCGCGGTTTGTGGTTACGACCAGAGGCAAGCGGGTGATGGCCTTGGCCGGGTCGGCCGCGAAGTCCTTGCGCGGCTGCCGCTGTCCTTGCAGGTAGGTCAGCAGTCCGCGGTCGATGAATAGGTTGGCCACCGCCGCGCCTTCATCCGGGGCGCCCATGGCGCAATTACGCAAATCCAGGATCAAGCCCTTGGCCCCTTGCTTTTCCAGTTCTCTGACGGCGGCGGCGATTTCGCTGGCTTTTCCGGAGACAAGAGTCTCGGGCCGGATATAACCGACCCCGTCCTGCAACATTCGGGAAGCTACGGCGGGAATCAGCAAGACGGCGCGTGTCAGGGTCACCTTTTGGGGTTCGGGATCAGGCACTCGCAGCAAGGAGATCTCGATGCTGGTTCCGGGCTGGCCACGGAGCAACATTTCGGCGTAGGCCAGGGGCATATCGCGAGTGGCGATGCCCTTAATGCTCTCGATCAGGTCGCCCGGAGCGATGCGCTCCTTCGCCGCCGGGGAGTTGGGCAGCACAGACACGACACCCACGTAGCCGTATCGCTTGGCCAGGACCATGCCGACGTCGCCGCGAAGGCTGTCCTTTTCCTTGACGTACTGCTTGTACTGGTCGGCGTTCAGGTAACTCGCGAAGGGATCCACGGATTCTAGGAGCCCGTTGAGAGCGCCGAGCGTGACGCTCTTCATGTCCGGCTCCTCAACGTAGTCGCTCTTGATGCGCGACAGGACGTCGGTGAAGACCTTGAATTGACGGTAGGCGCCTTCATCGGGCGCCGAGGCGCTTCTTCCCAGGTGCGCTCCCACCAGCAAGAGCAGCACAAGGAAAGCCGAACTGGTTAAGATCCAAAGCCGGGCTCGCGAATTCATTTCCTGTTTTACCAAAGCGCGCGCCAGCGGCGCGCACGGCAGCCCCTTCGCTAAGAGTATAGCAAACAAGCGACAGCCGGCGAGTTCGGTTCAGCGTCCGCTCAGCCTCTTGTGCTGGTCCAGGACGCGCTGCACATATCTCAGGGTTTCCGCGTAGGGAGGGATTCCGCCGTAGCGGTCCACGGCGCCCGGCCCGGCGTTATAGGCGGCCAGCGCTTTGCGCACCTGGTAGGGATCGCTAAGGTACTTCAGCAAGAGCCGGCGGAGGTACCGCGCTCCGGCGTCGGCGTTTTGACCGGGGTCTGCGGGGTCGGCTTTCAGTTCCCGGGCGGTTTCCGGCATCAACTGCATGAGGCCGATCGCGCCCTTTGGCGACTGTGCCTCCTGCCGGTAGCCGGATTCGACAGCCGCGATGCTGAGCAACAACTCCGGCGGCAATCCGTGGCGCAGGGCGGCCTGACGCAAGAGATCTTTGGGATCCACGACAGGAGGCGCCGGGGCGGGGGCCGGGCCGGGCTCGGGGGTAGGAACGAAGTCGTCGGCTTCGAAGCGCGCAATCATGGGGGCGGGGAATTCGAGGACCGCCGGCCCTGTGTACAGACGAACGATATCCCCTTCCTTTTCATGTCGATCCGCATGAATTTGGAAGCCATTCTTTAAGACGGCGTACTCGCCTGCCAGCGCGGGGATCGCCGCCAGGAGCGCGACGGCCATCCGGACGGGACTGGAGTTGAATCCGAACACAGCCTTTCTCATTCTATGACGCGCGAGCCGGCCGGGACGCGCGGGGAGAATCCCCCAGCCTTAGCGAGGCGGCTCGCGTCCGGCGCCGAGGTTGTCGAAGTTCAGCATGGCGTTGAAGAGCAGGAAGAAGCTGCCCTGCGTCTGCTGGCGCCACATAGGGTTATTGGCGAACATCACGATGTGGCCCTTTCCGCGGGGGACATCGACGAGGGCGGGCTTGTTGGCCAGCTCGCGGCCTCCTGTGAGCATGCCAGAGACGAGCAACTCTTTCTCGTCCGCGAACCGGAGAACCACCCGGGGCTTCCACTCATCCGGGAATAGAAAGAAGCGCTGCGACTCGCGCTCTTCCTCCGTCAGAGGCCGTTCTTCCCAGGGCTTCAAATCGGGCTTCGACTCCGGCGGCGAGAACGGGCGACCCTGCACGACGTCCGGGTCGGAGGCGGATCCTCTTCCGCTGGTCCGGGCCGCCGGCGGCTCGGGCTCGGGGCCTCCCCCCGGCCGTCCGGACGTGCTCACGCGCAAGACCGGGGACTGATTAAAATAGACGGCCAGGCGATCGCCGTAGCCATAAGCGATAGGGCTCGACTTGTCCGCAACCAGGGCGTTGAGGACGCTGCCCCGGACCTGCAAATCCCGGGCGGGGGCGATGCTGACCCCTTCCACGAGGCCGAAGTCGATGGGTATCGAGGCATTCCCGGCGATGGTAATGAACAAGCCGCCGGCCTCCACGAAGCGCCGAAGGTTCATGATCCCTTCGAGTCCCATTCCTCCACGGATATCGTCGGTTTGATCGGGAGAAGTGCCGATGTTCGGGGTCAGATCCGAGCCTTTCCACGGGACCGGTTCGCCGTACATCGGGAGGCCGGTTACGATGCGCTGCGAAGTTCCGGGGACCGGTCCCAGAAGGACGACGTCATACTTCGACCGCAAGTCAGGCGACCTGGCCAGGACCTGATCGGAGATGTAGTCATAGGGAATCTTGAGGCCGTCCAGGGCCAGGCGAAACCATCCCTCCGTCTGGGTGCTGGTCCAGTTGTGAACGAGCGCAATCCTGGGCGCGGCCAGCCGGTGGGACGACACTTTGGGCGACTCCTGGACCGCGAAGACTTTCAGGCCGAGATCGCGCGCGGCCTCACCGATCAAGGCGCGCAGACCGGCCGGATTGCCTTCGGGCCTGATGATGAAAGAGCCCGGAGGAAACTCGCGGCCTTGGACCTTGAACGGCCCCTCCGCCGCGAACATCTCGATTTCCTTCAGTTGGAAACGGAATGCGGCGAGCGCGTTTTCGGCGGTATGCGGGAGCAGGTAGGCGGCGGTTCCGGCGCCTTCGATTCCTCCGGCAATCTTGACCGGGGCCGTCAGAAGGGTCATAGCGGCCTTCAAGATGGCCGCGTCGGTGATTCGGGCCGTCTTCACGTTGCGCAACGGGCCGAGCGACCAGCCCGTATCGTCGTAGGGTCTGGTATCGCGGGGGTCGTAATACTGGGTATCGAGCAGCATGTCAGCCTGGCGGCTGTAGGGCTGATCCATGCGGACGATGAAGCTGCCGGCGGGGAACTTTTCCTTCTTTTCCTCTTTTCCTTCCTTCCGGACGATCTCGATTTCCTTGTCCGCCCGGTGGACTTCGACGCCGTGCAGCAGGAGCAAATTCACAAGCTCCGCGCATTCGAGAGGACGGGGATCATCCGCCGGGATGACCCAGGCGGCCGGGCCTTCCGTGATCGCCTTGGCGACTGACCGGCGGCTCTTGGTGTAGAAGTTCTCCAGGAACGTTCTGCCGTTGGAGGCGAAGTAGTTCAAGGCGATGAGCAGGGCGCTTTGCTGCAGGTTGATGTTGTTGCGGAAGGACCATTTGACTTTCGGCAGCGGAGGGTTCGGGCGGTACCAGGCGCGGGTCGTCATCGTGTCGCTCACGGTACGCTCCATTGTCTCCGGGCCGATGCCTCCGTACGTCTCGTAGAAGCGCCCAATGGCGTTGCGACCCTGGGCGACATACATCATGTAGTTGGCCGCCCAGCCGTCATAGAAACCGTGGGTCCAGACGCCGGGCACTCCGCGCTTGGTCATGCCTTCGACTTCCTGGTAGGCGAGCATCTGCCATTCGTTGATCACGATGGGATCCAGCCAGGCGTTGTAGGGCCCCATTCCGGTGGAGGTGTAAAGGAAGGGGATGGATTCGTGCAGGTCGTGGAGCACCTGAGGGCGCCATTCGAGGAACGTGCGGATCATGTTCCTGCTGAGGGCCAGGGAGAGGGCCATGCCGTCGCGGTTGTTGTCGTGGGCGACGTACTTGCCCCAGTAGACAAGGCCGGGTGCGCGTTTGCCGGGGTTGGCCAGCTTGTAGCGGAAGACGTCGACATAGCGGTCGTGGCCATCCACTTCGAGCACAGGGGTGACCAGGACGACGCAGTTCTTCCGGATGTTCTGAACCAGGGGCGTCTCGCCGGCAGCCAGCCGGTAGACCAGTTCCATGAGCATCTCCGGCGAGCCCGCCTCCGTGGAATGGATGCTGCCGGTGATCCAGTACATGGGCAGACCTTCATCCAGGAGACGCTGCGCGTCCTGGGGCGGCGTCTTTCTGGGGTCGGCGAGCTGGGCGGTGATCTGGCGGAGACGGTCCAGCCGCCGCAGATTGGATTCCTCGGAGACGGCCACCAGGAGCATCTCGCGTCCCTCTTCGGTGCGGCCCATGGAGAACGTCCGGACTCTTGGGGAGGCCTTTTCCAGCTCGCGCAGGTAGCGGTAAATGTCCGCGGAGTAAGTGAGATGGTTGGGAGCGCCGATGACATAGCCGAGGATCTTCTCCGGAGTCGGCAGAGTTGGGGAAGCCGGGAGGTGGTCGACGAGGTCGGTGAGGAAGAAAGGTTCTGTAGTGTACTCTTTGATCCGGCCGGAGTAGTTCTGGTCTACCGGCTGAGCGATTTGGGCTGAGAGGCTTGAGGCGAGAGAGAAGAGGAGACAGATTGCGGCAAGCGTAAGACGGTTGTTGGAGTTCATGGGCGTCCCTCGTATGATAATCGAGAGGGCAGGCAGTGCGGCGAAGCGGGGGGAGGTTGTATCCGGCGGCGCCGGCAGCGATGTCCGGCGCCTTCCATGGACTGAAAGGCTATCATAAGGCGGTCTCCGAAAAATGACCACGTTTACGCATTTTGAATGCAGCCGGTGCGGACGGCGCTTCGATCCCTCGCCGCCACCGCCTCAATGCGGCTGCGGAGGCTGGCTGCTCGTCCGTTACGATCTGGAAGGGGTGCGGCAGGGTTGGAGCCGCGAATGGCTCAACCACGCCCCCCCGGACATGTGGCGTTACGCTCCGCTGCTGCCGGCGTCGGGCTTCGGGTCCGCGGTCAGCCTGGGTGAAGGGATGAGTCCGCTCATCCGCATGTCGCGGTTGGACGAGGCCGCCGGGCCGGGCGGTCTGTGGTTGAAGGACGACGGGGTGAATCCGGCCGGGTCCGCCGAGGCGCGAGCCGCCTCTTGCTTGTTCACAATGGCGCGGCAACTGGGCCTGACCGGCTGGCATGCGGCCGCGGATGGAATGACAGGAGCCGCCCTGGCTCTCTACGGCTCGGCCGCGGGAATCCCCATCCGGCTGACGCCAGCGCCGGGGACTTCCCTGACGGCCTGGCTGGCGGCCTCGGCCGCGGGCGCGCTGGCGGCGCCGGCGGAGGAAGCAGAGACAGAGGCCAAGCAGGCCGGCCTTGGAGTGGCGGCCTGGTCCTACCGGGTTGAGGGGATGAAAACGATTGGACTTGAGATCGCGGAACAGCTTCGCTGGATTCCGCCGTCGGCCGTGCTTTGCCCGGCGGGGGACGGCGCGGGCCTGGTCGGCGTCTGGAAGGCGTTCGAGGAGCTGAGGGGGATCGGCTGGGTCACGGGAAAGACGCCACGGCTGTTCGCCGTGCAGGCACAGGAATGCCGTCCGATCGTGGATGCGATCGAGCGAGGGCTGGAGCGTTGCGAGGCATGCCGCGGCACGCGGCGCACCATCGCCACCTCGATCCTCGCCAAACTCCCGCCCGCCGACGATCTGATTCTACGGGTGATTCGCGAGTCCGGCGGGGGCGCGGCCGCGGTTCGCGATCAGGAGATGCTCGATTCATGCGTGCGGATCGGGCAGAAGGAAGGCGTGTTCGCGTCTCCGGAAGGCGGGGCGTGTCTGGCGGCGCTGCGGCGGCTGCGTTCGGCCGGCGTGCTGGGGCCGGAAGATACGGTGGTCCTGATCAATCCCGCCTCGGGGCTCTTGTATCCCGAAGCCTACACGGCGCGTTTTCCACGGCTGGCGATGACGGAGCAGGACAAACTCGGCGGGCTGATCACGCCACGGTAGAGCCGCAATCTCCTCCGCAGGAAGCGGAGGCGGAGCGGTCAGCCCAGAACTTCCGCGATCCGGTCCGGGTCGTTGGGCACGACCAGGGGCTGGTTGCCGAAAGTGGATTGGATCTTCCCGACGCCGGGCGCGATCAACTGGTTCGTGTGGTAGCGATAGATGTAGTCGGGGTCTTTGAGCAGATTGCCGGTGAGCACGGCCACAACATCGTCGGTTCCGGCGATTACACCGGCAGCCCTCAGCTTTCGGATGCCGGCCAGAGTGGCGGCCGAGGCCGGCTCGCAGCCAATGCCGGACAAGCCGATCTGCGCCTTGGCGTCGGCGATCTCCTGCTCGGTCACTCTTTCGACGACGCCGTTCGAAGAGGCGACCTCATGCAGAGCCTTGGGCCATGAGACCGGATCTCCGATGCGAATTGCCGTGGCCAGCGTCTCCGGGTTCTCGACTTTGGGCAGAATGGCTCGATCCGAGGATTGCATGAGTTCGTAGAACGGCGCGGAGCCGGCCGCCTGGATGACCGCCAGCCGCGGACTGCGACCGATGAGGCCCATCTCGAGCATCTCGCGAAGACCTTTGCCGAAGGCGGAGACGTTGCCGAGGTTGCCGCCAGGCAGGACGATCCAATCCGGCGGGTTCCAATCGCGCTGGTCCATCAGTTCGACCATGATCGTCTTCTGGCCTTCGATGCGAAAGGGATTGATCGAGTTGAGGAGGTAGATTCCGAGCCGGTCCGCCAGTTTCATAACCAGGGCGAGGATCTGGTCGAAGTTCGCCTCCACCTGGAGGGTGCGCGCTCCATACTCCAACGCCTGGGCGAGCTTGCCGTAGGAGATGTTGCCGTGCGGCAGAAATACGATGGGCTGGAGTCCGGCGGCGCTGGCGTAGGCCGCCATTGAGGCGGAGGTGTTCCCCGTCGAGACGCAAGCCACGCGTTTCATTCCCAGCCGGATGGCTTGGGAGGCGCCGCAGGTCATCCCGTTGTCCTTGAACGAACCGGTGGGATTGAAGCCCTGGTGCTTGAAGGCGAGTCTGTCCAGCCCCCCGTATTGCGCGGCGAGGCGGGAGTCCAGCAAGGGTGTGTTCCCTTCGCGAAGCGAGATGATGGACCCCGGATCTTCGAGGAACGGGATCATCTCCCGGTAACGCCAGACGCCGCTCTGGTCGAGCTTGTCATTGCTCATGCGCCGTTCGCGCCAGAGGCGTTTGAGGCGGGACGGATCCTCCTTCCGATCGGGATAGCGGCACTCGAGCAGACCTCCGCAGTCCGGGCAGTTGTAGATGACGCGGGTGATTGGGAAGCGCTTGCGGCAGCGGTTTTCGAAACAAATGAGTTCAGCGGGCATGAATCTTGAGTATAGCGGGCGCAGCCTTGGGAGTTCGCTCAGATCAGTAGCCGCGCGGAACATGCCTTGCGGAGACACGCGGCGGTAAGAATCCCGAAACGGCGCAGCGGCCACCGGCCTGGGTCGCCGGGCGCCGCCGTCCGGCCGTGTGTCTCCGTTTCTCAATGCTCCGAGCCGCGGCCTCACTATACTGGTCAGTGCCATGCTTTGGGTTCACATCGAGAAGGGGAAGGTTCAATTGCGGGAAGGCGCCCTTCCGCGGAGGAAGAGAGGGCACGCGCTGGTTCGCCTGTTGTGCGCGGGGATCTGCAATACGGATCTCGAACTGCTGCGCGGCTACTACCGGTTTCGGGGGATCCCCGGGCACGAGTTCGTAGGGCGGGTGGAAGAGGCGGACGACCGGCGTTTGGAGGGGCGCCGCGTGGTTGGGGAGATCAATCTCGCCTGCGGGGACTGCGATTGGTGCCGGCGAGGACTGGGCCGGCACTGCCCCCGGCGAACGGTGCTTGGAATCTTGAAACACGCCGGCTGCTTCAGCGAGTACTTCACGCTGCCGGAGGAGAACCTGCATATCGTTCCGCACAGAATCGCAGACGACGAGGCGGTATTCACCGAGCCTGTCGCGGCGGCGTGCGAGATTCTCGATCAGGTCCGAATACCGAAAGGCTCGGCGGTCGCTGTGCTGGGAGATGGGAAGCTGGGCTTGCTGGCGGCCCAGGTGCTGCGGGTCCATGGCGCCGAGGTGCATCTCTTCGGCAAGCATCGGAACAAGCTCGCGATCGCCGAGAAGGCTGGGGTGAAGGGGCGCAAGAGCGGGGGAAGGCTGCCCAGGGCCGCCTATGATTGGGTTGTGGAGGCGACAGGGTCGCCGGGAGGGCTGACCCAGGCGGTGGCGATGACGCGGCCGCGGGGCACGGTGATTCTGAAGTCGACGGTACACGGAGCCGTCGGGATCGACACCGCGCCCGTAGTCGTGAACGAGGTGACGCTGATCGGCTCAAGATGCGGCCGGTTTGAGCCGGCGCTCAAGCTGCTGCGTTCGGGCAAGCTGAGGGTGCGAGAGATGATCTCGGCCCGCCTGCCGCTGAGGGATGCCGTGCGCGGCTTCGACATGGCGCAGCGGCGAGGCGTTCTCAAAGTGCTGCTTACCAACCCGTGATTCAGTCCAGCCAGCGCTTGAGCAGAGGGGCGTAGGCGTCGATGCGGCGGTCGCGCAGGAAGGGCCACTGGCGGCGCACTTCCTCCAGACAGGCGGGGTCGCATTCTGTGACCAGCGTCTCTTCGGCATCGCGCGACGCCTCGGCGAGGACCCGGCCGAAAGGATCGGATACGAAGGAGTTTCCCCAAAACTCAAGACCTGCCTGGGAGGTTCCTTCAAAACCCACCCGGTTTACCGCGGCGACATAGATGCCGTTGGCGATCGCATGGCCGCGCTGAACGGTAACCCAGGCGTTGAGCTGTTGCTCTCCCCTCCCGGCCTTCTCCGCGGGATGCCAGCCGATGGCCGTCGGATAGAAGACGACGGAGGCTCCGCCTAGGGCCGCCACGCGCGCGCCTTCGGGGAACCACTGGTCCCAGCACACCTGCACCGCGATCCGGCCGAAGCGCGTATCGAAGCAGGGCACACCGAGGTCGCCGGGGGTGAAATAGAACTTCTCGTAGTAGAGCGGGTCGTCGGGTATGTGCATCTTGCGGTATATGCCGAGCAAAGCGCCGTCCGCGTCAAGGACCGCGGCGGTGTTGTGATAGAGGCCCGGGCCGCGCCTTTCGAACAAGGAACCGACGATGACGACTCCCAACTGGCGGGAGAGCCGGGAGAGCGCTTCGGTGGTGGGTCCCGGAACGGGCTCGGCCAGGCAGAAGAGGCCCGCATCCTCTTCCCGGCAGAAGTACTGGCTGCGGAACAGTTCCTGAAGACAGACGATCTGCGCCCCCCGTCCGGCCGCTTCGCGGATGCGCCATTCGGCCTTGGCGAGATTCTCGGCCGGGTCAAGAGAGCAGCTCATCTGGATCAGCCCGATTCGGAACTTGCCGTTGGTTTTCGCGTGCATGAGATCCGGTGCGCGAGCCGTTACCGCACCGCCCGCTCTCCCCAAATTCTTCCACAACCGGCGGGTCAACGGGTACTCTATACTGCTTGCTATGCGGATTGCGGTCCTCGGGTTGGGTTTTATGGGCGCCACTCACGTGAAGGCGTGGATGCAAGTTCCGGGCGCGGAGGTCGTAGCGGTCGCCAGCGACGAGGAGCGGCGGTTGAAGGGCGACCTCAGCGGGGTCCAAGGCAACGTGGGCGGGCCCGCCGAGCGGATGGATTTCTCGGGGATGTCGGCGTATCGGGATTGGGAGGAGGCGGTGAGGGATCCGGGCGCCGAGGCGGTCGACATCTGCCTGCCGACCAACCTTCACGAGCCGGCGGCCCTGGCTGCTCTGCGGGCGGGCAAGCACGTGCTGGTGGAGAAGCCGATGGCGCTGGATGCGGCGGCGGCGGAGCGAATGATCGCGGAAGCGCGCAGGAACGGGCGCGTCCTGATGGCCGCTCAAGTTCTGCGGTTCTTTCCCGCTTACCGGGCTTTGGCGGAGCAGGTGAAGACCGGCGCGCTCGGCCCTGTCCGCACGGCCACGTTCCGGCGGCGGTGCGCCGCGCCCGGTTGGAGCGCCTGGTTAGGAGATAAGAACGCGAGCGGGGGCGCCGTGCTCGATCTGCTGATTCACGACATCGACATGTGCCTATACCTGTTCGGCCCCCCGGACTTTATCTCAGCTTCGGGATACGAGGACTTGGGTCGGGGCATCGACGTGATCGCCGCTCATTGGCACTATGCGGACAAGACGGCGGTGATCGATGGGGGATGGCATCACGCGGGCTCTTACCCGTTTTCGATGGAATACACCGTCGTTTGCAGAGATGGCACGCTCGACTACAGCTCGGCGGGAACCGGCGTTTCTGTCTATTCGCCGGCGGGGGGGCAGGCAAGCCTTCCCTCGGCCGGCAAAGACGGCTACCTGGCCGAGATCGAGTACTTCCACGAATGCTGCCGCCGGAGCGAACCGCCGAGCCTCTGCCCGCCCGAAGATTCCGCGAGTGCGATCCGGCTGGCGTTCTTGATGATGGACGCGCGAAAGAGACAAGGAGAGAAGATCCCATGCCGTCTTTGAGAGAACTGGAAGTTGGAGTCATGTTCTGGGCGGAAGCCGATCCTGAGCAGACGATCCGCCGCGTGAAATCCGCCGGCGCGCGGTGCGGGCAGCTTGGAATTCCGGGAGACATGCCTTTGGAGGGCGCGGCGGCAGCCTGGAAAGCCGCGCTCGAGGCCGAGGAGTTCACAGTGGTGACGGTGTTTGCGAGTTACACCGGGGAAAGCTACGCCGATATCCCGACCGTGCAGCGGACCGTTGGCTTCATTCCGGCCGCGACAAGGGCGGAACGCGAGGCGCGCACCAGGGAGGTCAGCGATTTTGCGGCAGGCATCGGCGTGGAGAGCATCGCCTGTCACATCGGGTTCGTTCCCGAAGACCCTTCCGTGCCGGATTACGCCGCCGTGCGTGACCTGGTGCGGCGCGTCTCGGATTATGCCGCCGGCAACCGCCAGGTGTTCGCGCTGGAGACAGGGCAAGAGCCGGCCCCCGTGCTCCTCCGGTTTCTCTGCGACGTCGACCGGCGCAACGCCCGCATCAATTTCGACCCGGCCAACATGATCCTCTACGGTACGGGGGACCCAATTGAAGCGCTCGGCGTTCTGGCGCCATACGTGGTCTCGGTTCACGCCAAGGATGGAGACTGGCCGCCGAAGGACCAGCCAGGAGCGCTGGGAACGGAGCGGCGGCTGGGGGAGGGATCGGTGGGCATGGAACGCTTCATCGCCAAGCTCAGGGGGATCGGATACAAAGGCACGCTGAATGTGGAGCGCGAGGCGCCGGATCCCGGCGAGAAGTGGAGGGATGTGGCGGCGGCGGTCGCCCTGTTGCGGAGGATGACCGGGACCGGAGCTTGAGAACGGCAGGCGCTCAGGGCTTGCCGTTCACGCGGACCCCGTTTTCCTGTTCCTGGTATTGCAATTGGTAGAGCTTCCAATAGATGCCCTTGCGGGCGAGAAGCTCCTGGTGCGTTCCGATCTCCCGCAGCTGGCCCTTGTGCATGACCAGGATGCGGTCGGCGCGCTGGATGGTTGAGAGCCGGTGGGCGATGAGAATCGAGGTTCGGCCCTGGACCATTCGAGCGACGGCTTCGCGGATGCGGAACTCGGTTTCGGTGTCCACGCTGGAGGTGGCCTCATCGAGGATCAGGAAGCGCGGATTGTGGGCCAGCGCGCGGGCGAAGCTGATGAGCTGCTTCTGGCCGGTGGAGAGACTTCCGCCGCGCTCGCGAACCGGCTGTGAAAACCCGTTGGGCAGGGAATTGATGAACTCGGTCAGATTGACCTGCTCCGCGGCGGCTTCCAGATCGGCCATCGTGATGTGGCCGGTGCCGAGCCGGATGTTGTCCTCGATCGTGCCGGAGAAGAGATAGGGATCCTGGAAGACGAAGCCGAAGTTCCGGCGCAAGTCCTGGGGATCCAGATCCCGCAGATCGGCGCCCCCGATGCGGATCGCGCCTTTCTGAACGTCGTAGAAACGGAGCAGGAGGTGCATCAAAGTGGTCTTGCCGGCTCCGGTGTGTCCGACGACTGCCACGGTCTCGCCGGGCGACACGCTGAAACTGACATCACGAAGCACCCAATCCTCGTCTTTGTAGGCAAACCAGACGCCGTCCAGTTCGATCGCGGCCGGGCCTTCCGGGAAGGGCTTCGGACGAGGCGGGGCGGCGATGGAGACCGGCGTGTCCAGCAGCTTGAAGATGCGCTCGGAGGCGGTCATGGCGGACTGGAGGATGTTGTACTTTTCGCTCAGATCCTGAATCGGCCGGAAGAAGCGCATTCCGTACTGGAAAAACGCCACCATGATGCCCAGCGTCAGATCTCCCCTTTGAACCTGGAAGCCCGAGTACACCAGGAGCAGGGCCAAAGTGAGCATGCCGAGGAACTCGACGGCGGGGAAGAACCAGCCATAGGCGATGATGGCGTCCTTGTAAGCCTCCAGGTGTCCGCGGTTGATTTTCTCGAACTGGACGCGGCTCCTGTGTTCCCGATTGAAGAGCTGCAACACGGCCATGCCGCTGACGTGTTCCTGAAGGAAGGCGTTGATCCGGGCCACGGCCAGGCGAATCTGCCGGTAGCTATGCTTGACGCTGCGGCGAAAGATGAGGGTCACGAGGAGCACCAAGGGGGTGACCGCCAGGAGCAGGATCGTCAAGCCGGCGTTGAGCTTGAACATGGCGATGAGGATGAAGCTCAGCATCAGGACGTCGCCCAGGATCGTCACCATGCCGCTGGAGAAGAGTTCGTTCAATACGTCGGCGTCGGTGGTGATGCGGGTCACCAGGCGCCCGACCGGGTTGTGATCGAAGAACGACACGTCGAGCTTCTGAAGCCGGGCCATCATCTGGCGCCGGATGTCGAACATCGCGCGCTGTCCGGTCCACTGCATGGCGTACTGCTGGAGGAACCCGGTCACGAGGGAGGCGGCGACGACGAGGAAGTAGAGCAGGGAGATTTGGGCCAGTCCGTGGATGGGCTTGGAGGCGAGGTAAGGATCCAGCGGCGTAGGCCCTGCCAGGGGCGTGGGCGCCAGGTACCGGTCGATGGCAAGCTTGGTGAGCAGCGGCCCCGCGACCTCCAACACCGAGGAGATCATGAGCAGACCCAGGGAGACCCCGACGACGGCCTTGTAAGGCTTCAGGTAGGTGAGAAGACGCCGCATGAGACGAGCGTCGTAAGCTTTGCCGAGTACCTCCTCTTCCACTAGCACCAGTGTACTTCATGCGGCGGGCGCGGCCCGGTTGCGGCTGTTAGAGTAGAAGATTCATGGATGGAGTTCTGGTTGTAGACAAGCCCGAGAAATGGACCTCTCATGACGCGGTCAACAGAGTGCGCCGGGTGGCGAACACGCGCCGTGTCGGGCACCTGGGCACCCTCGATCCGATGGCGACGGGAGTGCTGCCGCTGATTGTCGGGCGGGCGACGCGCCTGGCGCAGTTCCTGATGAAAGGCGACAAGGTATACGACGCGGTGGTTCGTTTCGGCTGCGCGACGGACACCTACGACAAGGATGGCGTGCCGGCGACCCCCGTCACGACGCCCGAGATCGATCCGGCGCGACTGGAGGAGGCGCTGCAAGGGATGCTGGGGCAGATTGAGCAGGCGCCGCCGCCGGTTTCGGCGAAGAAGATCGGCGGCACGCCGGCGTACAAGCTGGCCCGGAGAAAGCAGCCCGTGGAGCTGAAAGCGGTTCCGGTGACGATTCATTCGATCGAACTCGTGTCGGTAGAGGGAACGGATGCGCGGATGATCGTGCGCTGCTCGGCGGGAACGTATATGCGGAGCATCGCTCACGATTTGGGGCGGACTTTGGGCTGCGGAGGATTCCTTCAGGAACTGCGCCGGTTAGCCAGCGGCGAGTTCACGCTGGACATGGCGCGGACACTAGGGCAACTGGAAGAGCTGGCGGCGGCGGGCCGGCTGGAAGAGGCGCTGGTGCCCGCGGCCAGGCTGTTGCCAGGCTTTCCCAGCGAGATTGTGGATGCGATTACGGC
>Ga0101944_10001427_pt1 | contig 50092 bp, 48 predicted proteins | sample DewCreD2012metaG_FD_75245 | JGI IMG/M metagenome (GOLD analysis project Ga0101944, IMG submission 75245) | Hot spring sediment bacterial and archeal communities from British Columbia, Canada, to study Microbial Dark Matter (Phase II) - Dewar... ... | reverse complement strand
GCCGGCTCGTGCGCCTCGAGGCCCTGGGGCGCGGGGCGGGGCACGGCGTCGGCTTCTGCCAGTGGGGCGCCATCGGCCGGGCGCGCGCGGGCCAGTCGCACGAGCAGATCATCGCCGCCTATTTTCCGGGCACGATGCTCGAACGCCGCTACTGACCTCCCGACCTCCGGACCCCATGTCCCAGACCGTGCGCCTCGGCATCATCGGCTGCGGGGCCATCACCCAGGTGGCGCACCTGCCGGTGCTCAAGAAGCTGAAGGGGTTCGAGGTCGCCGCGCTCTGCGACATCGACCACACCAAGACGCGCGCCCTCGCCTCGCGCTTCGGCGTGCCCGACTACTTCGACGACATCGAGGACCTGCTCGCGCACGAGGCGCTCGACGCGCTGCTGGTCGCGTCGCCGAACCACCTGCACGAGTCGCACGTCCTGGCGGGGCTGTCGGCCGGGCTCCACGTGCTGGTCGAGCGGCCAGTCGCCATGACCGCGGCGAGCGCGCAGAAGGTGCTGCGCGCCGCGGAGAAGCACGACCGGCGCGTGCTGGTGGGGATGAACCACCGCTACCGCCCCGACGTGCAGATCGTGCGCGGCTTCCTCCAGCACGGCGAGCTGGGCCGCGTGGAGAGCGTGCGGGGGAGCTGGCACGCGTTCCGGCCGGTGCGCGCCCCCCTCGGCTGGCGGCAGCGGCGCGACCAGGCGGGGGGCGGCGCGATGCTCGACCTCGGCCTCGCGATCCTCGACCTCGGCCTCTGGCTCGCCGGGCCGCTCGTCCCGACCCGCGCCAGCGCGGCGCTCGACCGCGATCCCGGCGAGCGGGCGGTGGAGCACTCCGGCTCCGCGTTCGTGCTCTGCGAGGACGGGCCGAGCCTCTTCCTCGACGTGACGCGGCACCACGTCGGCGAGGCGGAGCGCTTCGGGCTGGGGCTGCGCGCCGCGAAGGGGACCGCCGGCATCAACCCGCTGCACGTCTGGAAGGAGCTGAACGGCGTCCCGACCGACGTGGCGCCGACCTCCTCCGGGAGCCGGGACAACGCCTTCGTCGCGTCGTTCCGCGCGATGTGGGCGCACTTCCACGCCGTCGTCAACGGCGAGGCGCCGGCGCCGTCGCTCGAGGAGCAGGTGACCCTGCACAAGGTGATCGACGCGATCTACCGGGCCGCGGCCGACGGCCGCGACGTCGCCATCTGACGCGCGGGCTCGCGCTCGCCTGCGCCGCCGTCCTCGCGGCCCCGCCGGCCGCGCGGGCGGTCGCGCAGGCGCCGGCCGCGCCGCCGCCCGTCGAGGTCGCGCTCGTGACGATGGGCCCCGGCGCGAAGGTGTGGGAGCGCTTCGGGCACAACGCGATCTGGGTGCGTGACGCCGCGAGCGGGACCAGCATCGCCTACAACTACGGGCTCTTCAGCTTCACGCAGGAGAGCTTCTTCCTGCGCTTCGCGCAGGGCCGCATGCGCTACGCGATGGGCGGGTTCCCGGCGGAGCGCTACTTCCGGCTCTACGAGCGCGCCGACCGCGCGGTGCACGTGCAGGAGCTCGACCTCACGCCGGCGGAGGCGGCCGCGGTACGGGACTTCCTGCGGTGGAACGACGTGCCCGGCCGCCGCGAGTACCGGTACGACTACTACCGCGACAACTGCTCCACGCGCGTGCGCGACGTCCTCGACCGCGCGCTGGGCGGCCGACTCCGGCGCGCACTCGAGCCGGTCCCCACCGGCGACAGCTACCGTTCGTGGACCCGGCGGCTCACGCGGCCCGACCTGCCGCTGTACGTGGGGCTGGACCTGCTCCTCGGGCAGCCGACCGACGCGCCGATCAGCGCGTGGGAGGCGGCGTTCGTGCCGATGGAGCTCGAGCGCCGCGTGCGCGACCTCGCCGTGACCCGGGCGGACGGCACCACGCGACCGCTCGTGCGCCGGGAGTACATCCTCCACGAGACGCGACGGCACCCCGAGCCGATGGCGCCGCCACGCTGGTTCCCGCAGTTCCTCGCCGCCGGGCTGCTGCTCGGCGCCGGCTTCGCGGCGCTGGGCGTCGCCGCGCGCGACGGCCGTCGCTGGGCGGCCCTCGCGCTCGCCGGCGCCGGCGGCACCTGGGCCGCGGTGACGGGGCTCGGCGGCCTGGTGCTCGCCGGCTTCTGGGCGCTGACGGACCACGCGGTGGCGTACCGCAACGAGAACGTCCTGCAGCTCGACGTGCTGGGCCTCGCCCTCGCGCTGCTCGTCGCGCCCGCCGTGCTGCGCGGGGCGCACCTCGGCCGCGCCCGCCTCCTGGCGCTCGTGGTGGCCGCGGCGTCGGCGGCGGGCGTCGGGCTCAAGCTGCTGCCGGCCTTCTCGCAGGCGAACTCGGAGATCCTGGCCCTGACCGTCCCGGCGCACGCCGGGCTCGCCCTCGCGCTCGCCCTGCTGGCGCGCGGGCCGTTGCGCCGAAACCCCTGACTGGCATATTTTTCCGGGCTTGACAGCGTACCAGCCGCCCGGCGGCGCAGCGAGGAGCAGGGACGTGAAGGCGAATCTCCATCCGGTGTACCACGTGATCGAGGCGCAGTGCGCCTGCGGCAACACCTTCACCACGCGGTCGACGTCCCCGTCGATCCACGTCGAGGTGTGCGCGCAGTGCCACCCGTACTTCACCGGCAAGCAGCGGCTGGTGGACACGGCGGGGCGCGTCGACCGCTTCCGGCGGAAGTACCAGACCGAGGGCGCCGCGCGCAGCTGACCGATGGAGGCCCGGCTCCAGCAGGCGCTCGAGCGGGCCGACGAAGTCGAACGGCAGCTCGCGGACCCCGCCGTCGCGGCCGACGCCGCGCGGCTGCGGTCGCTGGGTCGCGAGCACGCGCGGCTCTCGGCGATCCGGCGCACCGCCGAGCGGCTGGCCAAGCTGCAGGACGAACTGACCCAGGCTCGGGAGCTGGCCGTCGAGGCCGATCCCGAGCTTGTCGCGTTGGCCCGCGCCGACCTCGCCCGCCTGCCGGGCGAGGTCGCGGCGCTCGAGGCCGAGCTGCGCGAGCTGCTCGTGCCGCGGGATCCCCACGATGACCGCGACGCGATCGTCGAGATCCGCGCCGGCACGGGCGGCGACGAGGCGGCGCTCTTCGCCGGCGACCTGCTGCGCATGTACCGGCGCTACGCGGAGCGCCACGGCCTCGCGGTCGAGCTGATCTCGCTGAGCGAGGGGGCGGCGGGCGGGGTGAAGGAGGCGGTCTTCGCCGTGCGCGGGCCGTCGGCCTACGGGCTGCTGCGCCACGAGTCGGGGGTGCACCGCGTCCAGCGGGTGCCCGCCACCGAGACGCAGGGGCGGATCCACACCTCGGCCGCCACGGTGGCGGTCCTGCCCGAGGCCGAGGAGGTGGACGTGCGGATCGAGCCGCAGGACATCCGCGTGGACGTCTTCCGCTCGTCGGGGCCCGGCGGGCAGAGCGTCAACACCACCGACAGCGCCGTCCGCATCACCCACCTGCCGACCGGCCTCGTGGTGCAGCAGCAGGACCAGAAGAGCCAGCTCCAGAACAAGCTCAAGGCGATGGAGGTGCTGCGCGCGCGGCTGCTCGACCGCATGATCGCCGAGCAGGAGGCCGCGCGCGCGCGCGACCGCAGGGCGATGGTGGGCACCGGCGACCGCTCGGCGAAGATCCGCACCTACAACTTCCCGCAGGGCCGCGTCACCGATCACCGCATCAACCTGTCGGTGTACGACCTGGGCGAGGTGCTCGACGGCGGGCTGCAGCCGTTCGTGGACGCGCTGCGCCTCGCCACGGAGCAGGAGCGCCTGAGTGCCTGAGGTCGCCGTCGCCACCCTCGGCGCGCTGCTCGCCGAGGCCCGGGCGGCGCTCGCCGCCGCCGGCGTCGCCGACGCGGCGCGGGAGGCCGCCTGGCTCTGGGCCGAGTCGCCGGCCGAGGACGCCGGCGCGTGGCTCCTCCGGCCGGAGGTGGTGCCCGACGCGGCGCGCGCGGCGCGCTTCCGGGCCCGGGTGGCGCGGCGGGTCGGGGGCGAGCCGCTGGCGTATGTTTCGGGCTGGACTGCCTTCCGCCGCGTGGTGGTGCGCTGCGACCGCCGCGCCCTCATCCCGCGCCCGGAGACCGAGGGACTCGTCGAGCTGGCCCTCGGGCTCGCCCGCACGGGCCGCGTGGCGGACATCGGCACCGGCACGGGCTGCCTCGCGCTGGCGCTCGCCGACGAGGGCGCGTTCGACGCGGTGCTGGCGGTGGACCGGAGCGCCGACGCGCTCGCCCTCGCCGCGGAGAACGCCCGCGCGGCGCGCGCGGCCGTGGCGCTCGTGCGCGGCGACCTGACGGCGCCGCTCGCCGCGGCGTCGCTCGACCTGCTGGTCGCGAACCCGCCGTACCTGACCGAGGCGGAGTACGCCGCGCTCGACCCGTCGGTGCGCGCCTGGGAGCCGCGGCTCGCGCTCCCGAGCGGGGCGGACGGACTCGACGCGACCCGGCGCCTGCTCGACGACGGCCGCCGGGTGCTGCGGCGCTCGGGGTGGCTGGTGCTGGAGGTGGATGCGCGGCGCGCCGGCGAGACGGCGGCGCTGGCGGCGGCGCTCGGGTGGACCGGCGTCGCGATTTCCGAGGACCTGTTCGGTCGCGACCGCTTCGTGCGCGCGCGCAGAGGAGACGCCCCGTGATCACGGACAAGGCGATGGAGCTGGGCCGCCTGATCGGCCAGTCGGACGAGTACCAGGCGCTGCGGCGCGCGGAGCGCGCCCTGCGCGACGACACCGCCACGCAGCAGCGGCTGGACGCGATCCAGCAGCTCGCGAAGAAGGTGGACGACTTCATCGCGCAGGGGCAGATGCCCGACGAGGCGACCACGCAGGCGTACGAGCAGGCGGTGCGCGAGCTGGAGGTGAGCGCCACCGGCCAGACGTACGTGGTCGCGCGCGCGAACTTCGAGAAGCTGATGGCGAAGGTCAACGAGACGATCGCGCAGGGGATGGAAAAGGGCGCCACGAGCAGCATCATCACGCTCGGATGACCGGCCGCGGCTTCTTCCTGGTGCTCGAGGGGCCGGAAGGAGCGGGGAAGACGACCCTGGCCGCGGCGCTCGCCGCACGGCTGCGCGAGGCCGGTACGGCGCCGCTGGCGGTGCGCGAGCCTGGCGGGACGGAGGTCGGCGAGGCCGCGCGCCGCATCCTCCTCGACGGCGAGCACCCCCTCGGCCCGGCGGCGGAACTCTTCCTGATCCTCGCCGCCCGGGCCGAGCTGGTGCGCCAGGTGATCGCGCCGGCGCTCGCCGCGGGCCGCTTCGTGCTCGCCGACCGTTACGAACTCTCGACGCTCGCCTACCAGGTGGCCGGCCGGGGATTGCCGCGTGCCGCCGTCGAGCAGGCGAATGCGCTCGCGACCGGCGGGCTCGCGCCCGACCTCGTGCTGGTGCTCGACCTCGACCCCGCCGCGGGCCGACGGCGCCAGGAGGACTCGGGCAAGGTGCGCGACCGGCTCGACCGCGAGACGGAGGCCTTCCACCGGCGGGTAGGCGCCTGCTACCGCGACGCGCAGGGGCCCACGATCCGGCATCTCGATGCGGCGCAGCCACCTGCGGCGGTCGCCGAGGCGGCCTGGCAGGTCCTGCGGGCGGCATGGCACCCGGAGGGGGTGCGGGGCGTATGACTTGCTGTAGATTGCAGAGGGGCCGGCCGCGTGCGCCGGGGCCTGCCGGACTCTCCAGGGGGTGCTCATGAGGCAGCGCATCGGCGTGGTGGCGCTCGTCGCCGTGCTTTCCTTCTTCAGCGGCGGCTGGCTCCTGCAGCGCGGGCTGGCCCGCGGCACCGACGCGTACGACCAGGCGCGCCTCTTCGGCGACGTGGTCGAGCATGTCCGCAGCTACTACGTGGACTCGCTCCCCGAGCAGGAGCTGTACCGGAAGGCCACCATCGGCCTGCTCGAGCAGCTGCGCGACCCGTATTCCGTCCTCCTCACCGGCGACGACTTCAAGGCGCTGACCGAGCAGACCTCCGGCAACTACGGCGGCCTCGGCATCCAGATCGACGTGCGCGACGGCTGGATCACCGTGGTGGGCCCGCTGCCCGAGACGCCGGCCGAGCGTGCGGGCATCCAGACCGGCGACCTGATCATCGAGGTGGACGGCAAGTCCACCGAGGGGTGGAAGAACGACCAGGCGGTGAAGGCGCTGCGGGGACCCATCGGCAGCAAGGTGGACATCAAGATCCGCCGCGCGGGCTACCCGGAGGTGCTGCCGTTCACGTTCACCCGGGCGCAGATCCACGTGAGGTCGGTGCAGCCGGGGACGCTGTTCGACAACGGCGTCGGCTACATCTCGCTGAACCCGGTGTCGGAGAGCTCCGCGCGCGAGCTGCGCGACGAGCTGCTGGCGCTGCGGGCGAAGGGGATGAAGTCGCTCATCCTCGACCTGCGCGGCAACCCGGGCGGCCTCCTCGACCAGGGGGTGAAGGTGACCGACCTGTTCCTCGACAAGGGGCAGGAGGTCGTCTCGACCCGCGGCCGCGCGCGCGGCTCGTCGCGCCAGTTCTACGACGCGAACGCGCAGGAGTGGGCGGGGCTGCCGCTCGTGGTCCTCGTGAACGAGGGCTCGGCGAGCGCCGCCGAGATCATCGCCGGCGCCCTGCAGGACCACGACCGCGCGGTGGTGGTCGGCACCCCGACCTTCGGGAAGGGGCTCGTGCAGACCCTCTTCCCGCTCGGCGACCAGGTGGCGCTCAAGCTCACGACCGCGCGGTGGTACACGCCGAGCGGGCGCAGCATCCAGCGGCAGGCGAAGGACGAGCAGGACCAGTTCGAGGTCGCCGCGCGCGCCGCCGACGACACGACGATCCGCGCCGCGGACGACTCCACGCGGCCGGCCTACCGCACCGACGCCGGGCGGGTGGTGCGCGGCGGCGGGGGGATCGTGCCGGACATCATCATCCGGCCCGACACGCTGACCGGAGGCGAGCGCGAGTTCCTCAGGGCGATCGCCGACAAGCTCCCGGCGTACCGCGACGTGCTGACGGCGTACGCGCTGTCGCTCAAGCAGCAGAGATCGCTGGCCGGCGAGGGGTTCACCGTCACCCCGGCGATGCGCGCGGAGGTGGTGCGGCGGCTCCGCGCCCGGGGGATCGACGTGAGCGACGCGCAGGTCGCCGGGGCCCAGCAGTGGCTCGACGAGCAGATCGGCTTCGAGGTCGCGCGCTACGTCTTCGGCCGCCAGGCGGAGTTCCGCCGTCGCGCCGGGGGCGACCAGCAGCTGCAGAAGGCGATGGGACTGCTGCGGCAGGCGCAGACGCCGCAGCAGCTGCTCTCGCTCACGATGGCGGCGGTCCCCGCCGGGCGCGAGGCCGCGGACCGCAACTGAGCCCGCGCCCGGCCCGGGCAGGCGACGGGGGTGCCGGCCGGTGGCCGGCGCCCCCGTGCCGCATGCTGTCGGTCAGCTCTGGTCGACGATCCGCACGCCGCGCGGCACGGCGAACGTGAACTGCGACGCGCTCACGCCCGCGTTCGGCTGCAGCTTCGTGAGCGTCAGCGTGCGCCGGGCGCCGGAAAGCTCCTCGATCTCGATGCGGCGCGGCAGGCCGTCGTCGCGGTCAAGGGCGATGGTGGCCCGGCGGAAGGGCAGGTCGGGGACGGCGGGGAGGAGCGCCAGCACGTCGAGCGTGCGCGTGCCGCTGCGCTCCTCGCGCACGTACGTGGCGGTGTAGCGCTCGGACGGCTTGTCGAGGAACCACGCGAGCAGGTTGTAGCCGTACACGGGGCCGGACGGGACGGGGAGCCGGATCACCTGCCCGGGCGCCGTGCTCGGGGTGTAGACCCACACGTGGCGCCCGTCGATCACGATCTCGTCGCCCTTCGGGTCGCTGAACTTCATGGACAGCTTCGACGCGCCGGACTGCACGAGCACGCCGCGGCTGTCGAGCCGCCCGACCATCGGGTCGTCGATCACCTGGGTGAACTCGGCGCGCAGGGCGCCGAGCGAGCGATAGACGCGCGCGGAGCGGCCGAGGAGCCCGGCGGCGTCCGGCTGCGCCGGCGCCGCCGCCGGCCGCAGCGCCAGCAGGGCCGCGGCCGCGACGAGGTGGACCCTCACGCGCGCGCGCCCGCCGGCGCCGCGACGTGGCGGCCGATCGCCTCCGCGACGCGCCGCACCTCGGCCATCATCTCGGCGAGCTGGCCGGGGTCGAGGCTCTGCGCGCCGTCGGAGAGGGCCCGCGCGGGGTCGGGGTGCATCTCCACCAGCAGCCCGTCGGCGCCGGCCGCCACGGCGGCGCGCGCCATCGCCGGCACCAGCGCCCGCACCCCCGTGCCGTGGCTCGGGTCGGCGATCACCGGCAGGTGCGAGAGGCTCTTGACCAGCGGGATCGCCGCCACGTCGAAGAGGTTGCGGGTCGCGGGGTCGAAGCCGCGCACGCCGCGCTCGCAGAGCATCACCTGGGTGTTGCCCTCGGCGATGATGTACTCCGCGCTGAGCAGGAACTCCTGGATCGTCGCCGCCATCCCGCGCTTCAGCATCACCGGCTTGCCGCAGCGCCCCGCGCGGCGGAGGAGGGAGTAGTTCTGCATGTTGCGGGCGCCGAGCTGCACGACGTCGGCGGTCTCGGCGACCACCTCGACCGCGTCCGGGTCGAGCGCCTCGGTGACCACGAGCAGCCCGGTCTCCTCGCGCGCCTTGCGCAGCAGGCGCAGTCCCTCGAGGCCGAGGCCCTGGAAGGAGTACGGCGAGCTGCGCGGCTTGAACGCGCCGCCGCGCAGGATGCGGGCGCCGCTCGCGGCCGCGGCATGCGCCGCCTCGAGGATCTGCCGCTCGCTCTCGACCGAGCAGGGGCCGGCCATCACCACCACCTCGTCGCCGCCGATCCGCAGGCCGCCCGGCAGGGTGATGACCGTGTCCTCCGGGCGCCACTCGCGCGACACCTGCTTGTACGGCTTGGTGACGTAGATGACCTCGGCCACGCCGGCGAGGCCCACGAAGCGCGCCCCGTCCACCCGGCCGTCGTTGCCGACCAGCCCGACCGTGGTGCGGGTGCGGCCTGGCAGGACCCGCGCCTCGTAGCCCAGTTCCTCGATCATCGAGACGACGGCGCCGACCTGCGCCTCCGTCGCCCCCGTCTGCATCACGACGAGCATCCGCTCCTCCTGCGGCGTCCGGTCAGGCCGCGCCGGCGGCCTGGCCCAGGCGGACCCCGACGATGGTCGAGACCCCGGGCTCCTGCATGGTAACACCGTAGACCGCGTCCGCGGCCTGCATGGTGCGGGGGTTGTGGGTGATCACGATGAACTGCGTGGAGCCCTTGAACTCGTCGAGGAGCCGGGTGAACCGGCCCACGTTGGCGTCGTCGAGGGGCGCGTCCACCTCGTCCATCAGGCAGAACGGGCTCGGCTTCGTGAGGTAGATCGCGAAGAGCAGCGACGTCGCCACGAGGGTGCGCTCCCCCGACGAGAGCAGGTGGATCCGCTGCGTGCGCTTGCCCCGCGGGGCGGCGTGGATCTCGATCTCGCAGTCGAGCGGCTCCCCGGGGTCGGAGAGCCGGAGCTCGCACTCGCCGCCGCCGAAGAGCGTCTGGAAGACGCCCTGGAAGTGCGCCTGCACCGCCGCGAACGTCTCGAGGAAGAGGGCGCGCGCGGTCCCGTCGATCTCGCGGATCGCCTGCAGGAGCGACTGCCGCGCGGCCACGAGGTCGTCGCGCTGCGCCACGAGGAAGGCGAGCCGCTTGCTCTCCTCCGCGTGCTCCTCGACCGCGAGCGGGTTGACCTGGCCGATCGCCTCGAGCGCCGACACCACGCGGGCGAGTTCGGCCTCGAGGGTCTCCGGGTCGAGGTCGAGCGGCTCGAAGCCCGCCAGCAGCTCGTCGAGCGACCGGCGCCAGGTCGTCTCGAGGCGCTCCACCACGCTCCGGCGGCGGGAGGCCGCCTCGGCGAGCCGCAGGTCGAGCTGGTGGCTCTCCTCCCCGAGCGCCTCCGCGCGCTCGCGCGCGGCCTCCACGGCGGCGTCGGCCTGCCGGAGCGCCTCGATGGCGTCCGCGAGCGCGCGTTCCGCGTCGCTGGCGGCGGCCTCCAGTTCGAGCACGGCGACCCGCGCCTGCGCGAAGCCCTCGGTCCACTCCGACGCCTGCGCCGCGAGCCGGGCCTCCTCGTCGGCGATCCGCGCCAGCTCCTCGCCCATCTGCGCCGTGACGGCCGCGGCCTCCGCCCCGGCACGCGCCGCGCGCTGCGCGCGGTCCTGCGCGGCCTGGAGGCGCGCGGTCACCTGGGCCTCCTGCACCTGCCAGTGCACGCGCTGCTCGCGGGCCGACTCCTGGGCCGCCTCCCGCTCCTGGAGCGTGCTGCGCGCGGTGCCGAGGCCGCCGTCGAGGCGCACGCGCTCCTGCTCGCGCTCTGCGAGCGCCGCGTCCACCTCGCCAAGGCGACGCTCCGCCCGCGCGATGCGCTCGGCTACCCGCTGCGCGTCGAGCGCCTGCGTCGCCAGCTCGCGGCTCGCGGCGGCCACGGCACGCACCGCGTCCTCGCGCGCCGCGACGGCGAGCCGCTCCGCCTCGCGCGCCTCGTCGGCCGCCTGCTGGGCCGCCTGCTGGGCCGCCTCGGCCGCGGCGAGGCGCGCCGCCGTGGCGCGGAGCGCCTCGTCCACGGCGTCGAGCGCCGCCTGCGCCTCGCGCTGCTCGTCGCGGATCGCCGCCAGCTCGGCGCGGCGGCGCAGCGGGCCCGTCGTCGCCCCGCGGCCGGGCAGGAGGATGGCGCCGTTCGCCCGGCGCACCGCGATCCCCGACGCGTCGAGCAGCGTCGAGCCGCCGAGGATCGCGTCCACCCACGCCACGGCGGCCCCCTCCACCTGCAGGCGGTCGCGCAGCGGATGGTCCGCCGAGGGGGCGGCCGGGCCCGGGTCGAGGGGCAGGAGCATCAGCGTGCCCGGGTCCTGCGACTCGTGCCACCGCCGGATCGCCGCGACGGTCTCCGCGTCGCGCACGAGCACCGCGTGCATCCAGTCGCCGAGGAGCCGCTCGGCGAGCTCCGCGCCGTCGCGCCCGATCGTGATGAAGTCGGAGAGCGGGCCCACCACGCCGTCGAAGCGGCTGCGCTCCGCGAGGAGGGCGGCGGCGGCGGGGGCCAGCCCCACCCGGTCGCGCTCGAGCTCCTCGAGCGCGCTCGCACGCGCCCCGAGCTGGGCGGCCAGCTCCTCGGCCTGGCGCCGCCGCACGCGCTCCGCCGCCTCGTGCTCGCGCACCTCGTTCAGCAGGTGGCGGGCCTGCTGCACCGTCTCCGCGGCGACGCGCGCCTGCTGCGCCCGGAAGCCCGCCTGTTCCACGAGGTGGTCGCGGCGCCGTTCCGCCTGCGCGAGCTCGGCGTCCGCCGTCGCGCGCTGGGTGGCGAGATGGGCCGCGCGCTCGCGCAGCTGCGCGAGCTCGGCGGTCAGCGCCTCGCGCTCGCCCTCCAGCGACCGGGCCGCCTGCACGTGGCCCTGCAGCTCCAGCTCGAGCTGCCGCACCGCCTCGCGCTCCGCCAGCAGGGCGGCCCGCACGGCCTCCTCGTCGAGGGCCCGCCGCGCGAGCTCGCCGCGGATGCGCGCCGCCTCCGCCTCGGCCGCGGCGCGCTCCGCCGCCGCCTGCTCGGCCTCCGTCGCGGCGTCGCGGGCGGCGGCCTCGGCGCGCGCCCGCGCGTCCTCCGCCCGGCGGCGCTGCGCCGCGAGGTTCCCCTGGCGCTCCGCGGCGAGCTTCAGGTCCCCCTCCAGCCGCGCCTGCCGGCCGCGCTCGTCGCCCAGCCGCCGGACGATCTCGGTCCGCTCCGCCTCGGCGGTGCTCCGCGTCCGGCCGAGCTCGTCGCGCACCGCCTCGGCCTCGGCGAGCGCCGTGCGCGCCGCCGGCCGCGCGCCGGCGAGCGCCTCGCGCCGCGCCTCCATCGAGGCCACCTCGGCGGCGAGCTGCGCGGTGAGCCGCTGCGCCGCCGTCACCTCCAGGGCGAAGCGCTCCTGCGTGAGCTGCTGGTGCCGCTCCGCCTTCCCCTTCTGCCGCGCGAGGCTGCGCACCTGCGTCTGCGCCTCGTTGATCCGGTCCTCGACCCGCTGGAGATCCTGCGCCGTCTCCGCGAGGCGCCGCTCGGTGCTCTGCTTGCGGTCGCGATAGAGCCCGATGCCGGCCGCCTCCTCGAAGAGCGACCGCCGTTCCTCGGCGCGGTCGCTCAGGAGCAGCTCGATCATCTTCGCCTCGATCACCACGCCCGCGTCGCTGCCGAGCCCCGTGCCGCGCAGCAGGTCCTGGATGTCGCGCAGCCGCACCTGCTGCCCGTTGAGCAGGTAGTCGCTCTGCCCCGAGCGCGACAGCCGGCGGGTGATCACCACCTCCTGGTACGCGATCGCGAGCTGCCCGTCGCTGTTGTCGAGGTACAGCGAGACCTCGGCCACGTTCACCGGCTTGCGGGTCGCGGCGCCCTGGAAGATCACGTCCTCCATCTTGCCGCCGCGCAGCAGCCGCGCCGACTGCTCGCCGAGCACCCAGCGCACGGCGTCCGAGACGTTGCTCTTGCCGCAGCCGTTGGGGCCGACGATGGCCGTGACCCCGCGCTCGAACTCGAGCGTCACGGTGTCGGCGAACGACTTGAAGCCGGACATTTCCAGCCGGGTGAGCTTCATGCCAGGGCGGTCTCCGGAAGACGACGGGGGCTCACGGCGCCCGCGCGGCGGGCACCGTGATCACGAACGACGGCATCACCAGCCCGCGCGCGGCCGTCTCGGCCTCCTCGCGGGTCGCGTACGGCCCGACGACCACGCGATACGGGTCCTCCGCGTCGCGCGGCGGCAGCACGCTCGCCGGCAGGCCGCTCGCCCGCACGCGCGCCGCGAGGTCGTTGGCCCACTCGACATTGCGCGAGCTGCTGAGCTGCAGGAACAGCGCGGAGTCGGCCCGCGCCGCGAGCGAGTCCACCGCGGTCGGCGTCCCCCCCGCGGGTGGCGGGCGCAGCGAGTCCACCGCGATCGCCGGCGGGAGCGCCGGGGCGCTCCCCGGCGCCCAGGCCACGGCCAGCCACAGGTCGGCGGCGCCGCCTGCCACCCGGCCGACCTCGCGCAGGGCCGGGCTGTCGAGGTCGAGGGCCACGACGTCCGCGCCGCGCCGCACGAGCAGCAGCGCGTCGCCGGCCACCGCGGGGAGGTCGTCGGCCCACGGCGTGGCCACGCTGCCGGCGTACCGGCGCGTCACGGCGTCCACGACCCACGCGCTGTCGAGCGCCGCGGACGCCACCAGCACCCAGCGGCCGTAGCTGTCGGGCCGGACACGCGCCGCGGCGCCGGGGAGATCCACGCGCGCGATCACGTCGTCCGCGTAGCGGTTCAGCACCACGAGCTCGCCGGCGTCGCGGGCCACGTACAGCCGGTGGCCGGACGGTGAGAACGCCACGTCGCGCGCGCCGCCGCGGACGCGCCGCACCTCTGGCGCGCGCTTGCCCGTCGCGTCCGCGAGGATGACCACCGAATCGGCGGCGACGCCGACGACGTCGGCCCAGTACGACGCGGCGACGCGGCCGGCCGGGAGCGCGATCGGGTCGCGGCTGCCGCCCGGCGTGATGCCGACGAAGTCGAGCGCCGCGCCCGACGGCTGCAGGGCGCCGACCTCGGTGCCGGGGCGGGCGACGAGCGCGGTCGCCGACCGCGACAGGCGCTCGCGGAAGGGCACCGGACGCCCGGGCTCGTAGGCGACGAGCCGGCCCGCCGTGTCGGCCGCCACGATGACGCCGTCCGGGGCGACGGCGGCGAGGCGGATGCCGGTGCCGAGCGGCCGCAGCCGGCGACCCGGCAGGTCGAGCACGCCCAGCCCGCGCTTCTCGTCCAGCACCGCCACGGCGTCGCCTTCCGGCGCGAGCCCGGCCACCGTCGCCACGCCGGCGCGGAGCGTCACCGACCAGCCCGTCGGCGCGAGGTCGGGCAGCCGGTGGAGCCGCGCCTCGCCCGCGCGCCGGGGCAGGCGGAGCACGCTCCCGCGCTCGACGGCCACCGCGGTGCCCGTCAGGACGGCCCGGGAGGGCGACGGCGGGCCGCCTCCACAAGCGGCCACGAGCACCAGCGCGGTGGTCGCGCGGACGGGAACTGGCACGGGGGCCAAAAATAGGTCCCGACCGGGAAGGTCACCAGTCGAGGCGCGGCGGTGCGCCGGTGTCAGAACGTCGGGCCGAGCACGAAGCTCCAGATCGACGTCACCCGCTCGCCCGTGACCGGGTTGATGCGGTTGATCGGCCGGGCCAGGTCGACCCGCATGATCAGGTAGCCCAGCAGGTTGGTGCGGAGCGACACGCCGACCGCGGAGACCGGGGTGCGCACGTCGAGCGGGTCGTCGCCCGGGTCGCGGCCGCCCAGCTTGACGGTGTTCCCCCGGCTCCACGCCACGCCCGCGTCGTAGAACACGGCGCCATCGACCGGCGGGATCCCCGCCGGCAGGAAGCGGAAGCGCGGGTTGAGCACGGGGAAGCGCACCTCGGCGTTGATCAGCGCGATCCGGCTGCCGATGAGGCGGACGTACGGCTCGCAGGTCGAGGCCGAGAAGGCGCACTCGTTGTCGCGGTACGAGCCGACGCTGTGGCCGCGCACGAGGAAGTCGTTGCCCAGGAAGATGGGGAAGAGCAGCTCGTCGGGCCCGAACCGGCCGAAGAAGAAGAGCCGCGTGGCGAAGATCACCGGCGCGAGCTGCGGGCCGAAGATCCGGTTGTAGCTCCGGAGGTCGGCCGTGGCCTGGGTGAACTCCCACCCGTCCTCGGAGAGCGGAAGCGTCGGCGCGAACTCGAGCCGCATGCTCCGGCCGCGGAACGGGCCGACGTAGCCGTAGAGCGAGTTGTCGTAGACGAGCGACGCCGAGACCTGCGTGAACGTGCCGTTCGACACGTCGAGCGTGCGGTTCGACGGGTTCTGCGTCGGGAAGCCGGTGACCGGGTCGAACGGCTGCAGGGTCTGCAGCAGGTCGTCCTCGGTGTTCACGAGCCGCGCGCCCAGCTCGAAGCGCATGAAGCGGCTGAACGGCCGGATCGCCTGCCCGTAGAGGGAGCGCACGACGAGGCGGCGCGTGTTCTGGACGTACGTGAGCTCGTTCTCGCTCGGGCCCTCGATGATCGCATCGGGCTGGAAGAAGTACGCCGGCTCCTGGGAGACGCCGGTGGCCCACTGGATCCGCCGGCTCAGGTTCGCGAACTGCGCGATGAGCTGCGCGTCGTTGAAGCCGCGGCCGTTGACGTAGCCGCCGAAGAAGAGCTGCTGGTTGCCGAGCAGGTCGCTCAGGCCCACCGCGGCGCCGCCGTAGAACGCGCTGCCGAAGTTGCTCCCCGCCACGACGCCCGCGGTGGGGCGAGCGACGCCGTCCACGGTGAACCGCGACTTGTACTTGCGGAAGTTGAACTCCGCGGTGTCGGGCAGCGCGAGCGTGGTCGAGTCGAGGAGCGCCGCCACGGAGATCGGCGCGGGCGCCGCCTCGCCGGCCGCCGGCGCAGGGAGGTCGTCGGCGTTCCGCAGCCCCTCCCGGCCGCGGTAGAGGGAGCCCGCCGCGCGCAGCGGCTTCCGCGCCGTGTCGGGTGCCGCGGGCGGCGTCGCGGCGGCGACAGGCGCCGCCGGCGGCACGGGGGCCGCCGCGGCCCCGGCCGCGGCCTCCGCCTCGGGGGTCGCGGCCCGGGGGATCCACGCCCGCGCCTTCAGGTCGCGCGGCCGGTCGATCGCATACACGTCGTACCGGCCGCGCACGTAGTAGACGAACGCGAGCTTGTCGGCGAGCGGTGCCCAGGAGAGCACGGGCGAGAGCGGGGTGATTCCCTGCGCCCCGGTGAAGAGGTTGGTCAGCTGGTAGATCGAGTCGGACGCGAGCTCGTACAGGTAGATGTTGCTCGCGCCGCTGCGGTCGGAGATGAAGGCGAGCGACTCGCCCTCCGGCGACCACTGCGGGCTCCGGTTCGTGCCCTCGTCCATCTGCGGCAGCACCCGCGTGACCCCGCTCGCCACGTCGAGCAGCGCGAGCCGGTAGTTGCCGAAGCGGAGCTGCGCGAAGTCGGTGTCGGGGCCGCGGTCGGTGGTGAAGGCGATCCACCGGCCGTCGGGGGACCAGACGGGGGAGAGGTCGGCGTACTTGTCGTCGGAGAGCTGCCGGAGCCCGGTGCCGTCCACGTTGACCACGTAGAGGTCGGAGATGCCGCCCTGGTAGCCGGTGAAGACGAGCCGCTGGCCGTCGGGGCTGAACGACGGCGTCGTCGCGCCGTCGAGCGGCAGCTTGATGCGGCGCACCAGCTGGTTGCGCCTGACGTCGAGGATGAGGAGCTCGTCGCGCGGCCCGCGCTTGCCCGCGAACGCCAGGAAGCGGCCGTCGCGCGAGAAGGCGGCCGCCGAGTTGATGAAGCGGAAGGTCTCGTAGTCGCTGCTCCAGCTCGAGTTGAAGAGCCGGCGGATCGGCTTGCCGGTCGCGACGTCGGCGAGGTAGAGGTCGACGAAGACGAAGTCCTTCTCGCTGAAGTAGGCGACCAGCTTGCCGTCGGGCGAGAGGGCGGGGGCCAGGTGGAGCGTCCCCTGCGAGCGGGCCTCGGTCAGCACCGGGGTGCCGATGTCGCGCGCGCGCGTCTGGTCGGCGAGCAGCGGGAAGTACTCCTTGCGCAGCGCGTCGTGCCACTGCTGGGAGAGCTCCGGCGTCCCCACGCCGAGCACGCGGCGCATCGCCGCCTCGAACCCGCCCGCCGGGATCCCCTGCAGGATCGCCCCGATCGCCTCGTCGCCCCAGCGCGCCCCGATGTACGTCCAGAGGGCGTGCCCGAAGCGGTACGGGAAGATCCGCGGGTCGTAGCTCATCTGGTCGATCGACGGGAGGCAGTCGCAGAGGATCCCGTCGCGGAGCCACATGGCGGTCTCCGGCGTCGTCGGCCCGAGGGACAGGTACTCCGCCATCCCCTCCATGAACCAGAGCGGCGGCGCGAGCGACGCGATCGCCGGGGCGCCGCCGACCGCGCGGCCGCCCGAGAAGATGTCCATCTGGAACTGGTGCACCATCTCGTGGGCGAGCACGTGCTGCGTCTCGGCGTACGCGCCCATGATCGGCATCACGTTGCGCTGCTTGAAGAAGTCCGTGAAGCCGCCGGTCCCCTCGCCCACGTCGCCGGGGGTCGTGTTCGTCTGCTGGAAGTCGGAGTGCGAGGCGTAGAGGATGATCGTCTTGCGCTCGCGGAACTGGTGGTTCAGCAGCCGCGACAGCCGCGCGTACGAACGCTCCGCCATCCGCGCGACGTCGAGCGCCGCCTCGCGCTCGCTCTCGTAGAAGTGGACGTCGAAGTGCTCGGTCTCGAGGACCTCCCACTTGAACGCCTTGTACAGGACCTTGTTCTGGCCGAAGTACTGGGCGGCGGCGGGTGCCGCCGGCGCGGCCGCGAGCAGGGCGGCGAGGGCCAAGGCACGGGCGGCAAGGCGGCGGGCGGGCGTCGTCATGCGTCCTCGGTCAGCCGGAGCCCAGCGCGTGCGCCGGGGCGTCGCTCCAGAGCCGCTCGAGCTGGTAGAAGCTCCGCTGCTCCGGGTGGAACAGGTGGACGACCACGTCCACGAAGTCGAGCAGCGCCCACCGGCCGGTCTCCACGCCCTCGATGTGGTGCGCGTGCTGGCCGAGCCGGTCGAGCTGCTCGAGGACACCATGGGCCAGGCCGCGCACGTGAGCATCCGACGTGCCGGTGGCGATCACGAAGAAGTCGGTCGCGTTGCAGAGGCCGCGCAGGTCGAGCACCTGCACGTCGCGCCCCTTGCGGTCGAGGATCGCCCCGACGGCGGCCTGCACCGCGCCGGGCAGGGCGGCCGGCGCCGGCGCGGGAGTGGACACCGCGGCCGGCCGCCGTCCTCTCGAGTGGTCACTCGCCACGGGAGCCTGTCTCGTCCTCCACCTGGTAGAACACCGCCCACGCCCCCGGTCCCACGTGCGTCGCCAGCACGGGGGTGGCGGGGGCCACGAGGCACTCCCTCGGATGATACGCGGCCACGAGCGCGGTGCGCAGCCGCTCCGCGGCCTCGGGGGCGGCCACGTGCGCGATGCCGAACCGCACCGCGGCAGGCCGGGGGGTCAGCCGCTGCTCGAGCAGCTCCAGCACCCGCTGGACCACGCGGTCGCGCCCGCGGACCCGGTCCACCGGCTCGATCGCCCCGCGCGCGTTGAACGTGAGCACCGGCTTCACGTCGAGCATGCTGCCGAGCCACGCCCGCCCCCGCGAGACCCGCCCCGACCGGAGCAGGTTGTCGTATCGGTCCACCGTCAGGAACATACCCGACTGCGACCGGATCCGATCCAGCTCGGCCGCGATGCGCGCCGCCCCCCAGCCCGACTCCGCGAGTTCCGCCGCCCGCAGCACCAGCAGCCCGAGCCCGAGCGAGGCGGTCCGGCTGTCCACGAGCCGCACCCGGTCGAGCCCGGCGGCCCGGACCGACGCCACGGCGGAGGCGTGCGTGCCCGAGAGGGCCCCGGCCACCGTCACGCCGAGCACCTCGTCGGCGTGGTCGCTCGCGTCGCGGAAGACGCGCACGAGCTCCGCCGGCGCGGGCTGCGACGTGGTCGGGAGCTCCTTCGCCGAGGCGAGGCGCTGGAGGAAGTCGTCGGGCTTGAGGTCGAGGCGGTCCCGGTAGGTGCGCCCGTCGATGACGAGCTGCAGCGGGACCAGCAGGATCCCGTGCCGGTCGAGGATCGCGTCCGGCAGGTCGGCGGAGCTGTCGGCCACGATCGCGACCGGCCGCCGGTCGCCGTGCGCGAGCCGGCGGTGCTGGGCCCGCATGTCGTCGGCCTTGCGCTGCTCGAGCCGGCCCCAGCGCGAGACGAAGGTGAAGACTTCGTCCGGGGTGTCGGTGTGGATGTGCAGCTTGAGGATGTCGCCGATCACCGCCGCCACGAGGGAGCCGCCGAAGGGGTGCAGCGCCGCGCGCACCTCGTTGGCGGGCGGCAGCTGCTCGCCGCGGACGATCGCCTCGGTGCAGTACCGGTAGTCGCGCTCGGCCGCGACCTCGACGAACGCCGCCGGGGCCGGGCCCTCGGCCCCCGTCCCGGCCCCGGCGGGGAGGATCGGGTCGCCCTGGATGTGGCGCACCACGCCCTCGAGGAGCCGCACGAACCCCTTGCCGCCGGCGTCCACGACCCCCGCCTCCCGGAGCACCGCCATGAACTGCGGGGTGCGCGCGAGCGACGCCTCGCCCTCGCGGAGGAGGGTGCGCATGAACTCGCCCACGTCGTCGGTGTCGCGCGCGGCGCGCTCGGCGGCGCCGGCGGCCTCGCGCGCGACCGTCAGGATGGTGCCCTCGCGCGGCTCGTCGAGGGCGGCGTAGAGGCGGTCGGCGCCGCGCCGGGTCGCGGCCGCGAGGTCGCCCACCGCCGCGCGCGTGCGGTCGCCGAGCGACTCGGTGAAGCCCACCAGGAAGTGGGCGATCATCATGCCGGAGTTGCCGCGCGCCCCCAGCACGGCGGCGCGCGCCATCGCGCCCGCGGTCTCCGGGAGGGGCGCGTCGCCGAGGGCCCGGAGGGCGTCGGCGACCGCGCGGAGCGTCAGCGTGACGTTCGTCCCCGTGTCGCCGTCGGGCACCGGGAAGACGTTGATGCGGTTGATCTCCTCGCGTCCCGCGGCGACCCAGTCGGCGGCGGCGAGGAGGGAGCGGCTGAGCCGCGGGCCGTCGACGTAGGCGATGCCGGCCGGCACGGCCGCCTAGCCCTCGACGACGCGCACGCGCAGCTCGGCCACGACCTCCGGGTGGAGCCTGACGCTCACGGTGTGGTAGCCGAGGGTCTTGATGGGCTCGCCCAGGTCGATGCGGCGCTTGTCGAGCGTCACACCGAGCGCCGCCACCGCCTGCGCGATGTCGGCGGCGGTGACCGCGCCGAAGAGGCGCCCGCCCTCGCCCGCCTTGCCCGTCACGCTGACGGCGAGCGCGGCCAGGCGGTCGCGCAGCGCCACCGCGGCAGCCCGCTCCTCGGCCGCGTGCTTCGCGCGCGCCCGCGCCTCGTTCTCGATCGCGCGGCGCCCGCCCTCGGTCGCCTCGACCGCGAGGCCGCGGGGAAACAGGAAGTTGCGGGCGTAGCCCGGCTTCACGCGGACGACCTGGCCGGTCTTGCCCAGCGCGGGGACGTCCTGACGCAGGATGACCTCGATCATGACCTCTCCTCCGGAGGCGCCGGCCGGAGCCGGCGGCGGAAATCTAGCCAGGTGTCGGCGACCCCGAGCGCGAACAGCCCGCCCAGGACGAAGACCGCGAGCAGCAGGGACACGAGCGCCACCGCGACGAGCACCGGGGTCGGGAGCGTGCTCATCGCGGTCGCCGCGATCGCGAGCCCGCGCAGCGCGTACAGCGCGAACGCCACGACGAGCAGGTTGGTCCCGGCGAGTGCCAGGGGCGGCGGCACCTGGAGCAGCCACAGCGCGAGCCCGGCCACCAGCACCCAGATCGCGTGGTCGCTGAACGCGAAGTCGCGGAACCGGGCGCTCGGCGGCGGGAGTGGCGCCGCCGCGACCCGGCGGTGCCAGTTCCACGCGAGCGTGAACCCGGCACAGGCGAGGAGGCCGATCCAGGCCGGCAGCACCTCCACGACCGGCCGGGCGTTCGTCGCGAGCCCGTCGAGCAGCCGCAGGAACTCGGGGTTGCCCCCGGCGGTGCGCCAGCGCGTCGCCTCGGCGCCGATCCGGGCGCCGAGCGAGCGCACGAACTCCTCGCCGACGACCGCCGGGTCGAGCCGCAGCCACCGGAGCCACCCCCAGAGCGCCACCCCGCCCAGCGCGATCGCCTGCCAGGCCCGCCGGAAGGCCGGGGCCGGCCGCCAGAGCTCCAGCGCCACGAAGGCGCCGCCGGCGAGCACCGCGAAGGCGCGCAGCATCTGGTCGGGCAGCGGGCCGGCGGGCGCGAGGAGCGCCACGCACGCCGCGAACGCCACGGCCAGCCAGAGCCACTCGCGCAGCCGCCGGGGCCGGGCGAGGAGCAGCGTCCCGGCGAGCGGGAGCACCAGGAAAAGCTTCGGCGCGAGCAGCAGGTAGGCGAACAGCAGTGCCCCCAGCCCTCGCGCCGGTCGCCGGTCGGCGGGCGCGGGGCCCGCCGCCGGGTCCGCCACCGCCGGTTCCGTCAGGAGCCCTGACCCTTCACGTAGGGAATCAGGGCGAGGTACCGCGCCCGCTTGATCGCCACGGCGAGCTGCCGCTGGTGCCGCGCCGACACGCCCGAGAGGCGCCGGGGGAGGATCTTGCCGCGCTCCGTGAGGAAGCGGGAGAGCAGCTTCTCGTCCTTGTAGTCGACCACCCGGATCCGCAGCTCGGCCAGCGGATCCCCCTTCTTGGAGCGCCTCATTCGTCGTCCTCCTCGTCGCCCGAGGCCGCCGGCACGTGGGCCGGGGTCGGGGCCGGGTCGTTGAGCACCAGCAGGTAGCGGATCACGGCGTCGTCGAGCTTGAGCGCGCGCTCGAACTCGGGGAGCGCCTCGCCGTCGGCCTCGAAGTTGGCGACGACGTAGTAACCCGTCTCCCGCTTCTTGATCGGATACGCCAGCGTGCGCTTGCCCCAGTGATTCACCACTGGCTCGGCCGCGCCGGGCGCCTTGACGAGGGCGTGGAACCTCTCCAGCCGCTCGGTGATGGCCGGCTCCTCGAGCGTGCTGTCGAAGATGTAGACCACCTCGTAGGGTCGCAACATCACACCGTCCTTTGGTCTGGTCGTCCCGGCCATCGGTGTGGGATGCCGGGAAGGGTGAATGAGAAAAAGCCATCAAGCATAGCCAGCCCGGGCCGCCGGCGGAAGTCGCGGCTGCCGCTGTCCGCTTGCGCGGTCGCCCGTCGCCTCCTATCCATAGAGCCGACTTCATGTTCCGCCCGTTCGGGGGCAGGAGAGGCGGTGAGTTGCAGCGATGCCGGACATCGTGATTCACGACGACGAGAGCGTCGAGCGCGCGCTCCGGCGCTTCAAGCGGCAGGTGCAGAAGTCGGGGATCCTCGCCGACCTGCGGCGGCGGCGGCACTACGAGAAGCCGAGCGAGCGTCGCAAGCGCAAGGCGAGCGACGCCCGGCGCAAGACGCGGCGCGCGTCGCGCGCCTGACGGCCACGGGGATCGGACGCGGGTGACGACCCACGGGCCGGAGCCGACGGCCGGGAGCGGGGTGCCGGTGGAGGAGATCGCCGGCACCCCGCCGGCTTTCGGCACGTCCTGGGGCGCCGACGGGCTGGCCACGATCGAGTTCGCCGCGGCGCGCGAGCTCGTGGCGGCGATGGCCGCGGGCCCGCTCGGCGCCGAGCGGGTGCGCGCACGGGTGCCGAGCGAGGTGGTGCCGTGGATCCGTGAGGAGCTCGCGGCGGTCGGCGAGGCGATGACCCTCCTCGCGCAGGGCGAGGCGCTGCGCGTGGACGGGGTCCCCGACGTGCGCCGCGCGCTCGCGCGCGCCCGGCTCGAGGGGAGCGTCCTCGACGGGCGCGACCTGGCGGCCCTCGGCCGCATGCTCGTCGCGGCGCGCGCGCTGCGGGCGGACCTCCGGCGGCTCGCCGAGGCGGCGCCGCGCGTCGGCGCGCTCGCCGTGGAGCTGCCTCCGCCGGCGCTCGAGGCCCGCCTCGAGCAGAGCCTCGAGCCGGACGGCGAGCTGCGCGACGCCGCGAGCCCCCGCCTCCACGCCGCGCGGCGCGAGGTGCACGTGGCGCGCGAGCGGCTCGTCCGCCGGCTCGAGGCGATCCTCCGCGGGCTCGGCGGCGCGGCCGCCGGCGACGGCGTGACGATGCGCGGCGACCGCTACGTGATTCCCGTGCGGCGCGACGCCCGCACCCGGCCCGCCGGCATCGTGCACGACGAGTCGGGCTCCGCCGGCACCCTCTTCATCGAGCCGACCGAGGCGGTCGAGCTGGGCAACGCGCTGCGGGAGGCGCAGGCCGAGGCCGAGCGCGAGGCGCTGCGCGTCCTGCAGGAGCTGACGGCGCTCGTGCGGCCCGAGGCGGCCCGCTGCGCCGCCGCGCTCGAGATGTGCATCGCGGCCGACGACCTGCAGGCGCGCGCCCGCGTGGCGCTCGAGTGGCGTGCCGCCGTGCCGGCCGTCGCGCCGTCGCCGGGGCCCCTCACCCTCATGGGGTGCCGCCACCCGCTCCTGCTGGCCCAGGGCGCCGCGCCGGTGGTGCCGTTCGACCTCGACCTCGAGCCGCACGAGCGCACGCTCGTCGTGAGCGGGCCGAACACCGGCGGCAAGACGGTGCTGCTGAAGGCCACCGCCCTCGCGGTCGCGCTGGCCCAGAGCGGGATCGTGCCCCCCGTCATGCCGGGGACGCGGCTGCCGGTCTTCCGCCGCTGCTTCGCCGACATCGGCGACCGGCAGTCGATCGAGGCCAACCTCTCCACGTTCAGCGCCCACGTGGTCGCCGTGCGCGAGATCCTTGCCGTCGCCGACGAGGCGACGCTCGTCCTCGTGGACGAGATCGGGAGCGGCACCGACCCGGTGGAGGGCGGCGCGCTCGCCGCCGCGGTGCTGCGCGCGCTGACGCGGCGCGGCGCCACCACGCTCGCCACCACGCACCTCGGGGCGCTGAAGCCGCTCGCGACGACCGAGCCCGGGGTGGTGAACGGGTCGCTGGAGTTCGACGAGGCGACGCTCCGCCCGACCTATCGCTTCCGGAAGGGCGTGCCCGGCCGCTCGTATGGCCTGGCGATCGCGCGGCGGCTCGGGCTCCCGGGGCCGCTGCTCGACGAGGCCGAGGCGCGGGTCCCGGGCGCCGAGCGGGCGCTCGAGGAACTGCTGGCCCGCACGGAACGGCGCGCGCGCGAGCTCGACCTCGAGGCCGGGCGCCTCGCGGCGCAGGCGGCGGAGCAGGCCGGGCGCGAGGCGCGGCTCGTCGCCGAGCAGCAGGCGCTCGCCGACCGCGAGCGGCAGCTGCGCGAGCGCGAGCGCGCGCTCGAGCGCGACGGCCAGGCGGTGGCGCGGCGGTACCTGCTCGACGCGCGGCGCCGCGTCGAGGCGGCGCTGGCCGAGGCGAGCGCGGCGGCCGACGAGGCTCGCGCCCGCGAGGCCCGGCGGCTGGTGGAGGACGGGGTGCGGGCGCTCAGCGCGCCGCCGGCCGGCCCGGCGCCCGCGACGCCTGCCGCGACGGTGCCGGTCGGGGCGCAGGTGCGGGCCCCCGGCGGCGGCACCGGCACCGTGCTCGAGGTGCGCGCCGACGGGACGCTCGTGCTCGCGATGGGCTCGGTGAAGGTGGTCGTGGAGGCCGCGGGGATCGAGGTGCTCGCCGCGGGCCGCCCGGGGGCGCGGCCGCGCGGCGCCGCGGGCCGCCCGCCGGCGACCGGCAGCCGGCCCGCCGCCGAGCCGAGGCTCGAGGTGGACCTGCGGGGCCTCACCGGCGACGAGGCCGAGGCGGCGACGATCGCGGCGGTCGATGCGGCCGTCTTGGCGGAGCAGCCGTTCCTGCGCATCATCCACGGCATGGGCACCGGCGTGGTCCGCGACCGCGTGCGCCGCGTGGTCGAGGGCGACCCGCGGGTCGCGTCGTGCGCGTACGCGCCGCGCGAGCAGGGCGGCGTCGGCGTGACCATCGTGGAGTTCCGGTGAGCCGCATCCCGGACGAGGTGATCGACGAGATCCGGGAGGTCGCCGACCTGGTCGCGATCATCGGGGAGAGCGTGGAACTGCGCCGCACCGGCGCGGACTGGCGCGGCCCGTGCCCGTTCCACCACGGCAAGGACCGGAACTTCGCGGTCATCCCGCGCAAGGGCATCTACCACTGCTTCGTGTGCCACGCGAGCGGCACCGTCTTCGACTGGTTCATGCAGCGCTTCGGGATGGACTACCCCTCGGCGGTGCGCGAGGCCGCGCGCCGCGCCGGCGTGGTGGTGCCCGAGCGGGGCGAGCGCGAGGAGGGGCCCGACCCGCACGCGCCGCTGCGGTCGGCGGTCGCGGCGGCGCAGGAGTGGTACGCGCGCACGCTGCAGGAGTCGCCGCAGGCGGAGGCGGCGCGCGCCTACCTGCGGTCGCGTGACATCACCCCCGAGGCCGCGGCGCTGCAGGGCCTCGGCTTCGCGCCCCGCGGCGACGCGTTCGCGGGCGCGATGCGCGCGCTGGGCGTGCGCGACGAGGTGCTGCTCGAGGCCGGCCTGCTGGTGCGCCGCGACGATGGCAGCGTCCACCCGCGCTTCGGCAACCGGCTGCTCTTCCCGATCCACGACCTGCGGGGCCGGCCGGTGGCCTTCGGCGGGCGGCTCGTGGGCGAGGGCCCGGGTCCGAAGTACCTCAACTCGCCCGACACGCCGATCTTCCACAAGGGCCAGCTGCTCTACCACCTGCACGCCGGGCGGCCCGCCATCCGCCGCGAGGGCTCGGCGGTGCTGGTGGAGGGCTACTTCGACGTGCTGCGGCTCGTGCTCGCCGGGCTCGAGCACGTGGTGGCCCCCCTCGGCACCGGGCTCTCGCCGGAGCAGGCGCAGCTCCTGCGGCGCGTGACGGGAAGCGTCACCCTCCTCTACGACAGCGACCAGGCGGGGCTCAAGGCGACCTTCCGCGCCGCCGACGTGCTGCTCGCGCACGGGCTGCGCGTGCTCGTCGCCACGATGCCGCCGGGCGAGGATCCCGACTCGCTGGTCCGCGCGCGCGGGCGCGCCGGGATCGATGCGGTGCTGCAGGACGCCGTGGACGTGCTCGAGCGGAAGATCCAGCTCCTGGACCGGAAGGGCTGGTTCGCCGGGGTGGCCCACCAGCGCGAGGCGCTCGACCGGCTGCTCCCGACCCTGCGCGCCCCGAGCGACCCGCTGACGCGGGAGCTCTACGTCTCGCGCGTGGCGGAGCGCCTCGGCGTGCCGCGCGAGACGATCGCCGCGGAGGTGGCGCGCGCGCGCGCCACGGCGCCGGCCCCGGCGCCGCGGTGCGCGGTCGAGCGGACGGTGCCCGCGGCGGCCCCGCGACGCCCACCTGGGGCCCGCCAGGAGGAGACCCTCCTCCGGCTGCTGCTCCTGCGGCCCGACTGGCGGGCCCGCGCCGCGACCGAGGTGAGTGCCGCGCTCATCGAGGTGCCCGCGTTCCGCGCCGTCTTCGAGTTCCTCGTCTCGCCCGAGGGCACCCGCGCGACGGAGCCGCCCGCGACCTTCGACGACCGGCTGCGCGCCGTCTGGCAGCGCCTGCTCGAGGCCTCCCGGCGCGACGAGGGGCTCGACATCGACCAGACCTACGAGGGCGCGCTGGCCGCCCTGCGCCTGCGCGCCGACCTCCGCGCGCTGCAGGCCGAGCGGGACCCGGCCGCCCGGATCCGCCGCAAGCGCGAACTGCAGGGGAAGTACTCCGCCGCCGACATGCAGCGGCTGGGGTACAGCCGCGCGCGCGGGCGCGGCCCCGAGGGCGCGGGCCGGTGATCCTCGACGCGGAGCCGGGCCTCCTCCCCCGCTGGGTCGTGGCGACCCCGCCGGACGCCGACGCCACCGACCGGCTCGCGGAGGCGCTCGCGCTCCCGCACGCGCTCGCGGCGCTGCTCGTGCAGCGCGGGCACGCGGAGCCCGGGGCCGCGCGGCGGTTCCTGCGGCCGGAGCTGGGCGACCTCGCCGACCCGTACGCGCTGGCCGGGATGCGTGACGCCGTCGACGCGGTCGCCTCGGCGGTGCGCGGGGGGCGGACGATCCTCGTGAGCGGCGACTACGACGTGGACGGCCAGTGCGCCACCGCGCTGCTCACCCGCGCGCTGCGCCAGGCGGGCGCGCGCGTGGTGCCGTTCATCCCCCATCGCCTGCGCGACGGGTACGACTTCGGGCCGGCCGCGCTCGCCGCGGCCCAGGCGTGCGGCGCGGCGCTGGTGCTGACCTGCGACTGCGGCATCGCCGCCGTCGAGACGGTGCGCGCGGCGCGGGCCCGCGGGATCGAGGTGGTGGTCACCGACCATCACCTGCCGGGGGCCGAGCTGCCGCCGGCGACCGCGATCGTGAACCCCAACCGGCCCGACGACCGCTCCGGGCTTTGGGGTCTCTGCGGCACCGGGATCGCGTTCAAGCTGGTGCAGGCGCTCGGGCCGGTGCTCGGGCTCCCGGCGAACTACCCCTTCCACCTGCTCGACCTCGTGGCGCTCGCCACCGTCGCCGACGTGGTGCCGCTCACCGGGGAGAATCGCGTGCTCGTGCGGCACGGGCTCCGGCTGCTCGCGCAGAGCCGCTGGCCGGGGCTCCGCGCGCTCGTCGCCAGCGCCGGCCTCGAGGGGCGGGCGCTGCGCGCCGGGCAGGTCGGCTTCATCCTCGCCCCGCGCCTCAACGCCGCCGGCCGCATCGGCGACGCGATGGACGGGCTGGCGCTCCTGCTCGCCGACGACGCCGGCGAGGCGGCGCGCCTCGCGGCGGACCTCGGCCGGTTGAACGATGCCCGCCAGGCCCTCGACCAGCGGATCCTCGACGAGGCGATGGCGCAGGTGCGCGGCGCGAGCCTGCCACCCGCCGTGGTCCTGGCCGACGACGGGTGGCACGCCGGGGTGGTCGGCATCGTCGCGTCGCGCGTCGTGGAGCGGTTCGGGCGGCCGACGTTCCTCGTGGCGCTCGACGGCGCCGTGGGGAAGGGGAGCGGCCGCAGCATCGCCGGCTTCGACCTGCACGCGGCGCTGACCGGGTGCCACGACCTCCTCGAGCGCTACGGCGGCCATGCGATGGCGGCGGGCCTCACCATCCGGCGCGACCGGGTGGACGCCTTCCGGGCGCGGCTCGCCGAGCTCGTCGCCGCGCGCGTCCCGCCCGACCAGCTCGGGCCGCAGCAGCGGGTGGACCTCGAGATCGACCTGCCGAGCGCCACGGCGGAGCTCGAGCGGCTCGCGCGGCACCTGGAGCCGTGCGGGGCGGGGAACCCGGGGCCCGTGTTCGGCGTGCGCGGCGTGCACCTCGGGGGGGCCCGCGAGGTCGGGACGGGTCACCTGAAGGCCACGCTCGAGGACGCGGGACACCGGCTCCCGGCGATCGGTTTCCACTGGGCGGAACGCGGGCTCGGGCTCACCGGCCGCCGCGTGGACGTGGCGCTGCGCCTCGAGGAGAACGAGTACCGCGGCACGCGCTCGCTGCAGGCGCGCATCTGCGCCCTCGCCCCCGCGGGGGCCGCGTGAGGATCACCGGCGGCGAGTTCCGCGGCCGGGTGCTCGCGCGGCCGCGCGACGCGCGCACCCGCCCCACCGCGGGGCGCGTGCGCGAGGCCTGGATGAGCATCGTGGCGCCGCTGCTGCCGGGGGCGCGCGTGCTCGACCTCTACGCGGCGAGCGGCGCGCTGGGGCTCGAGGCGCTCTCGCGAGGGGCCGCCGCCGCGACGTTCGTGGACGTCTCGCCCGCGGCGATCGCCGCGCTCCGCGAGAACGTGGCCCGCCTCGGGGTGGGCGACCGCGCGACCGTGCGCCGGGGCGACGCCCTGCGCGTCGCGGCCGCGCTCCCCCCGGGCGCGTTCGACCTCGCCTTCGCCGACCCGCCGTACGGCCACGGGCACGCGGCGCGGCTCGTGGCCCGCTTCCGCGCGGTCCCGTTCGCCCGCCTGCTCGTCGTGGAGCACCGGGCCGACGAGGCCGTCCCCGGCGACGAGACCCGCCGCTACGGCGACACCGCCCTCACCCTCTGCCGCGCCCCATGAGAACCGCCATCTACCCCGGCTCCTTCGACCCGCCCACGCGGGGCCACGAGGACCTCGTCCGCCGGTCGCTCAACCTCGCCGACGAGGTGATCGTCGCCGTGGCGCGCAACGGGACGAAACAGCCGCTCTTCTCGGTGGCCGCCGGACCCGAGCTGCTCGCCGCCAGCTTCCCCGGCGAGCCGCGGCTGCGCGTGGAGAGCTTCGAGGGGCTGCTGGTGGACTTCGCCCGCGCCCGGAACGCGACGCTCGTGGTGCGCGGGCTGCGCGCCATCGCGGACTTCGAGTACGAGCTGCAGATGGCGCTCATGAACCGCCAGCTGCACCCCGAGATCGAGACCGTCTTCCTCATGCCGGCGCTCGACCTCACCTACCTGAGCTCGAGCCTGGTGCGCGAGGTGGCGCGGCTCGGCGGCGACGTCTCGGCGCTCGTCTCCCCGCCCGTCGCCGCCGCGCTGAAGGCGAAGCTCGCCGGCTGAGCCGCCTCGCGTCCCGCGCCCCGCGTCCCTAACTTTCCTGCCAGGCGCCGGGCCCGTCCGCGGCCCGGGCATCCCCGATCCGGAGGCACCGGCATGGCGTTTCACCGGAGCACGCAGCCAGGCGGCGTGACGCTGGTGCGAGTGGAGGGCCAGCTGGTCGTGGGCAACCGCGGCGAGCTGAAGGACCTGGTGGTGGAGGCGATGGGGGCCGGCAGCCGCAAGTTCCTCGTGGACTTCTCGGGCGCGGGCTACATCGACTCGTCCGGGCTCGGCGCGCTCGTGTCCCTCTCGCGCAAGGTCCGCGAGGAGGGGGGCGACCTGCGGCTGAGCGGGCTGAACGAGGACCTCCGCTCCCTCTTCGAGCTGACCAAGCTCGACACGCTCTTCAGCATCAGCGAGACCCCCGAGCAGGCGCTCGCCGCGTTCTGACCCCGCCGGCCATGCTCCAGCCGATCGTCGTCACGGCGAACGAGGCGGACGAGGTGGCCGCGACCCGCCGGCTCCAGCTCCGGCTTCCCAGCGACGTCGCCTGCATCGAGGACGCCGTCGCCCTCGTCGAGCGCCACTCCTTCGACGGCGATGCCCCGACCCGCACCCGCTTCCGGCTCCAGGTGGCGCTCGCGGAGGCGCTGGCCAACGCGATCCTGCGCGGCAACCGCGCCGACCCCGGCAAGGCGGTCACCGTCGAGTGCGTGACCGCGGCCGGGGCGGTGCGCGTGACGGTCACGGACGAGGGCGACGGCTTCGACCCCTCCCAGGTGCCGGACCCGTGTGCGCCCGAGCGGGTGCTGCGCGCGCACGGGCGCGGGCTCTTCATCATCCGCCACATGGTGGACGCCGTGGACTTCAACGACCGGGGCAACGCCATCTGCATGACCTGGCGTCGGCAGTAAGGCAGCTCGAGGAGCTGCTCGAGGGGCTGCACCGCCTCGCGGGGCTGCCCCTCCGCCTCTGGCGCTTCGACGGCCGGGTGCTGCGTCCGGTGGCCGGCGGCGACCCGGGGTGGACGCCGCCGGTGCCGCTGGCCGACGGCGCGTGGACGGGGCCCGACGGGTCGGTCTGGCTCTGCCGCGTGTCGGCGGGCGACGCGTTCTGGCTCGAGGTGGGCGGCGAGCCCGACGGGGCGCGCCGGGCCGCCGAGGCGGTCCGGCCGGTGCTCGCGCTGGTCCTCGACGCCGAGCGCCAGCGCACGCTCGCCGCCGAGGAGCTGGCGGGCCGCTACGAGGAGATCGACCTCCTCTACGCCATCAGCGAGATCCTCGGGCGCACCGTGCGCCTCGAGGAGGCGGCCCAGATCATCATGCGCGAGGTCGCCTCGGTGATCGGGGCGCGGCGCGCCTCGATCATGGTGCACGACGAGGCCGCGGGGCTCCTGCGCACGGTCGCCGCCAGCGGCTGGGCCGCGGCGGCCCTGCAGTCGGTGCGCGTGGACGACGAGTTCTCGGTCGCCGCGCGCGTCTTCCGCGAGCGGCGCGTGCTCGCCTACGACCCCGAGCGCGACGTGGTGCACCCCGGCGCGGTGGGGCGGGGGATCGGCGGCCGCGGCTACAACACGCTCGCCTTCCTCAGCGTGCCGATCATGTACGGCACCTCGGGCAACGCCCCGCGCTGCGTCGGCGTGATCAACCTGACCGACCGCATCGGCGGGGACCGCTTCACCCCGGGCGACCGCAAGCTGCTCACCGCCATCGCCAACCAGATCGGCGCCGCGCTCGAGAACGCGCGGCTCGTGCAGCGCGACCGCCAGCAGCAGCGCCTGCGGCGCGAGCTCGAGCTCGCGCACGACCTCCAGCTCAAGCTCCTCCCGCCGCCGTCGGTGCTCGGGGGCGAGGCGGAGGTGGCCGCGCGCTGCCGGCCGGCCGAATCGGTCGGCGGGGATTTCTACACCTTCAGCCGCCTCGGCCATGGCCGCGTCGGCGTGATGCTGGGCGACGTGGCATCGCACGGGTTCTCGGCCGCCCTCATCATGGCGCTCGTCTTCTCGGCCGCCGCGATGCACGTCGCGGCCGCCAGTTCCCCGGGTGACGCGCTCACCGGGCTGCTCGAGAGCCTGGGTGACGAGCTGGAGAGCACCGAGATGCACCTCACGGTCTTCTACGGCGTGCTCGACCGCGAGGCCGGCACGCTCACCTACGCCAGCGCCGGCCACCCGTACGGCGCACGCATCGCCCGGGACGGCGCGATCGAGCGGCTCCCCGCGACCGCGCCGCCGCTGGGGCTCGTGGGGCAGGGACGCATCCCCGATCGCCGGCTCCCGTGGCGCGCCGGCGACGACCTGCTGGCGCTCTGGACCGACGGGATCACCGACGCGCGTGGCCGCGCCGGCGACGCGTACGGCACCGAGCGGCTCCTCGAGGCCGTCGCGCGCCGGCGCGCGGAGCCGCTCCCGGCGATCGTGGATCTGGCGTTCGCGGAGGCCGACCTCTTCGCCGAGGCCCCGGCCGACGACCGCACGCTGCTCGTGATGCGGATCTGAGGTGGCGCGCCCCAAGCGCCACCTCGGCCAGCATTTCCTCTTCGACCCCCGGATCCTCGCGCGCATCGCCGACGCGACCGGGGCCGGTCCCGGCGACACGGTGCTCGAGATCGGCCCCGGGCGCGGGCCGCTGACCGCCGCGCTGCTCGCGCGCGCGGGCCGCGTCGTCGCGATCGAGCGCGACGCGGACCTCGTGCCGGCGCTGCGGGAGCGCTTCCCCGCGCTGGAGGTCGTGGCCGGCGACGCGCTCGCCGAGGACTGGCACGCCCGCGCCGGGATCGCGGGGCCGGAGAGCGCCGCGCGGTGGGTGGTCACGGGCAACATCCCCTACAACATCACGTCGCCGCTGCTCGACAAGGCGCTGCAGCCGCCGCGGCCGCGCGTGGTCGTCTTCCTGGTGCAGCGCGAGGTCGCCGACCGCCTCGCGGCGGCGCCGGGCTCCGCCGAGTATGGCGCGCTCACCGTCGGCGTGCAGGTCGTCGCGACCGTGGAGAAGCTCTTCGCCGTCCCCGCCGGCGCCTTCCGGCCCCCGCCGAAGGTGGACTCGGCGGTCGTGCGGCTCGTGCCGCGCCCGGACCCGCTCGTGCGCGACGCGGAGGCGGCCGCCTTCCGGCGGTTCGTGGTGGGGCTCTTCGGCTTCCGGCGGAAGCAACTGGGGCGCGCCCTGCGCGAGCAGACCGGGCGGCCGGCCGCGTGGTGCGTGGCCGTGCTCGAGCGGACCGGCCTCGCCCCGGCGGCGCGGTGCGAGACGCTGTCGCCCGCGGCGTTCGTGGCGCTCTTCCGCGCGTGCGTTGACGCCCCCGAGGACGAGGGGGTAGCTTCGTGAAACATTTCACAAGTCCAGGATGCGCCGCGTCGCCGAGTCCACCGTCCGCCGTCTCTCGCTGTACCTGCGCTTCCTCGAGGAGTTCGAGGCGCACGGGATCGAGACGGTGAGTTCGGACGCGCTCGCCACGCGGGGCGGCACCACGTCGGCGCAGGTGCGGAAGGACCTGTCGTGCTTCGGGTCCTTCGGCAAGCGCGGGCTCGGCTACTCGGTGCCGGAGCTCGCGGGCCGGCTGCGCGGGATCCTGGGCCTCGACCGCCGCTACCGGGTGGCGATGATCGGGGCGGGCAAGATCGGCAGCGCGCTGGTGCGCTATCGCGGCTTCCGCGAGCGCGGCTTCGACATCGAGGGGATCTTCGACGCCGATCCCGACAAGATCGGCCGCCAGTGGCACGGCCTGCCCATCCGCCACATCGACGAGCTCGAGCGCGCGTGGGCACAGGGCAGCTTCGACATGGCGGTCCTCGTGACGCCGGCGGAGGTGGCCCAGGAGGTCGCCGACCGGCTGGTGCGGCTGGGGCTCAAGGCGATCCTCAACTTCGCGCCGGTGCAGCTGGTCGTCCCCGACGACGTCATCGTGAAGACCGTGAACCTGGCGCTCGAGCTCGAGACGCTGAGCTACGCACTGGCGCACCGCAACGGCCATCCGTGAGGGGGCGCCGCGCGTGATCGGCGTGGACACCGTGCCGCAGGGGCCGCTGGTGGACCGCGCGCTCGCCGTGCTGCGCGAGGGGCCGGTGGACGCCGTCGCGCTGTGCGCGGCGGCGTTCGCGCTGCCGGGGGCGCCGCCGGTCGTGGCGGAGCGCCTCGCCTCGGCGTTGCTCGGTGCCGACCCGCGGGTGCAGCGCCGGGCGGACGGGCGGTGGGGGCTGGTCGCCGCGGCCGCGGGCTCGCCGCTGGTCGAGGGGTGCGCCTTCGCCGTCGTGGACTGCGAGACGACGGGGATGCGCGCGACCGGCGACGACCGCGTCACGGAGGTCGCGGTGGTGCTCGTGCAGGGGGACCGCCGCGAGGTGGTCTTCGCGTCCCTGGTGAATCCGGGGCGCCCCATCCCGCCGATGGTCGCCGCGATCACCGGGATCTCCGACGCGCTGGTGCGGGGCGCGCCGTCGTTCGCCGAGATCGCCGACCCCCTGCGCGCCGCGCTGGCGGGCCGCGTGTTCGTGGCGCACAACGCGCGCTTCGACTGGGGCTTCCTGGGCGCCGAGTTCCGGCGCCACACCGGGTTCGCGCTGGAGGGGCCGCGCCTCTGCACCGTGCGCCTCGCCCGCCGGCTGCTGCGCGGCGTCGGCTCGTGCGGCCTCGACAACCTCAGCCAGTACCTCGGCATCGCGAACGAGGCGCGGCACCGCGCCACGGGCGACGCCCTCGCGACGGCGCGGCTGCTCGAGCATCTGGTCGGGCTGGCGCGCGGCGCCGGCGTGCGCACGCTCGACGACCTCACGGCCCTGGCGGAGGGCCGGCGGCCCGCCGCCGCCCCCGCATGACGCGCGCGCGGCCCCTGCAGGTCGGCGGGCTCCGCTGCCACCTGCTCGACGCCGGCCGCCTGCGGCTCGACGGTGGCGCGATGTTCGGCGTCGTCCCGTGGACGCTCTGGACGCGCCGCCTCGCGCCCGACGAGCGGATGCGCATCCCGCTCGCGATGCGCTGCCTGCTGGTCGAGCACCCCGACGGCCTCGTGCTCGTGGACACGGGGCTCGGCGACAAGGAGGACGCGAAGTTCCTCGACATCTACGGGGTCGAGAACGCCGGCGCCGACCCGGGACCGACGCGGCTCGAGGACGCGCTGCGCGCGGCCGGCCACGCGCCCGCCGACGTGCGCTGGGTGGTCAACACGCACCTGCACTTCGACCACGCGGGGGGCAACACCCTGCGCGACGGCGACGGCGGGGTGCGGCTCGCCTTCCCGAACGCCACGTACGTGGTGCAGGCGCGCGAGCTCGAGTTCGCGCGGCACACCAACGAACGGACGCGGGCGAGCTACCTGCCCCCGAACTTCGAGCCCGTGGCGGCGGCGGGGCGCTGGCGCCTCGTGGACGGGCCCGCCGAGCTGCTCCCCGGGATCCGCCTGCGGCCGACCCCCGGCCACGTGCCGTGGCACCAGTCGGTGGTGGTGCACGACGCGGGCGAGACGGCGGTCTTCGTGGGCGACCTGATCCCGACCGCCCACCACCTGCCGCTGCCGTTCATCATGGGCTACGACCTCGACCCGCTCGCGACGCTCGAGACCAAGCGGGCCCTGCTCGACGAGGCGGTGCGGGGCGGGTGGCGGCTCGTCTTCGAGCACGACGCGGCGACGGCGGCCGGCATCCCGGTGCCGGAGGGGAAGGCGCTCGGGCTGCGTGACGTGGTGCCGGCCGATTGACAGGGGGCAGGGGGGCGCCTAAGCTTGCCACGGTCTGAAGCGGGGCGAGAGGCCCCCACCCCACGCCCGCCGGCAGTGACGGTGGCGCACTCGGGTCCGAGGAAGCGACACGCCCGCCGGTGCCGGTGGGCGCTGCGCGTCTTGGGCACCGGAAGCGGTTTCGGTGCCCTTTTTTCGTCGTGAGGAACGGAGGCCAGGCACTGTCGTCCATCGATCGTGAGCGGCGCGGACCCCGGATCAACCGGCAGATCCGCATCAGCCCGGTGCGCGTCATCGGGCCCGACGGCGCCCAGTTGGGGGTGCTCCCCGTGGACGAGGCGCTCGGGATGGCGCAGGAGAAGGGGCTCGACCTGGTCGAGGTCGCCCCGACGGCGCGTCCCCCCGTGGTCAAGATCATGGACTACGGGAAGTACAAGTTCGAGGAGGCGAAGGCGGCGCGGGCGGCGCGGAAGAAGCAGCACGTGATTCACCTCAAGGAGGTGAAGTTCCGCCCGGGGATCGACGACCACGACTTCGAGTTCAAGACCCGGCACGCCCGGGAGTTCCTGCAGGAAGGGAACAAGGTCAAGGTGACCATGATGTACCGCGGGCGGCAGCTCGCCCATGTGGACCTCGGCAAGGCGGTGCTCGACCGGGTGGCGGCGGCGGTGGCCGACGTCGGCAAGATCGAGATGGAGGCCAAGCTCGAGGGCCGCAACATGACGATGGTGCTGGCGCCCAGGTAGGCGCGAGGGGGACGGAGCGATGCCGAAGATGAAGACAAAGCGGGCCGCGACGAAGCGGTTCACGGTCACGGGGACGGGGAAGCTGAAGCGCGGGCGCGCGAACCACTCCCACATCCTCACCAAGAAGACGCGCAAGCGGAAGAACAGGCTGAAGAAGGAGTCCCTCGTGAGCTCGGCCGACTTCCCGCGCGTGAGCCGCCTGCTGCAGGCCTGAGGAGGAGCGACCGATGCCTCGCGTCAAGAGTGGAGTCGCGCACCATGCGCGCAAGAAGAAGTACATGGCGGCCGCCAAGGGCGCCCGCGGCGGCCGCAGCAAGCTGTACAAGGCCGCGAAGGAGACGGTCGAGCGCGGCCTGCGCTACGCGTACCGCGACCGCCGCAAGAAGAAGGGCGAGTTCCGCGCGCTCTGGATCACGCGCATCAACGCGGCGGCCCGCGCGCACGGCCTGAGCTACAACCGGTTCATGGCCGGGCTCAAGCGCGCGGGCGTGGACGTGAACCGGAAGGTGCTCGCCGACCTCGCGGTGACCGACGCGGCGGCGTTCGCGAAGCTCGCGGAGATGGCGGCCCGGGCCCAGGCGGCCTGACGCCGCCCGGCCCCGCCGGGTCCTGATCCTCGACGGGGCTGCCCGAGTGATCGGCGCAGCCCCGTCCCGTTCGCCCCTTCCCGTCCCGAGCGCGATGTCCGCACCGCCGACCCCGTATCCCGAGCTCGAGGCCCTCGCCCCGCGCCTCGCCGCGATCCCGGCCCTCGACGCCGCGGCCCTGGAACGGGAGGAGATCGCCGTGCTGGGCCGGCGGCAGGGCCTCCTCACGGCGCTGCTGCGTTCGCTGCCGGAGCGCCCGCCGGAGGAGCGCCGCGCCTTCGGGGCGGCGGTGAACGCGCTCAAGGAGCGCTTCGAGGCCGCCTTCGCCGCGCGGCGGGCCGCGCTCGAGGTGGCGGCACGCGCGGCCGCCCGGCAGGGGGTGGACCTGACGATGCCGGGGCGCCGGCGGCACGCCGGCGCGGTGCACCCGGTCACGCAGGTGATCGACGAGATCACGGGGATCTTCGCCCAGCTGGGCTTCACGGTGGCCCTGGGCCGCGAGATCGAGACCGAGTGGTACAACTTCACGGCCCTCAACTTCCCGGCCGACCACCCGGCGATGGACCTGCACGACACCCTCTACCTCGACGCCCCGCCGGTCGCCGAGGGGCCGGGGGCCGGGCGGCTCCTGCTGCGCACGCACACGTCGCCGGTGCAGGTGCGCACGCTGCTCGCGCACGAGCCGCCGGTGCGGGTGGTGATCCCGGGGCTCGTCTACCGCAGCGACCCGTTCGACGCCTCGCATGCGCCGGCCTTCGAGCAGATCGAGGGGCTCGCGGTGGACGAGGGGATCTCGTTCGTGGACCTGAAGGCCACCCTCGTGCACTTCGCGCAGCGCTTCTTCGGGCCCGGGACGGCGACGCGCTTCCGGCCGTCGTACTTCCCGTTCACGGAGCCGTCGGCCGAGATGGACGTGGCCTGCCAGCTCTGCCGCGGGCAGGGGTGCGCCGCGTGCAAGCAGACCGGGTGGATGGAGATCCTGGGCTGCGGCATGGTGCACCCGGCCGTGCTGCGGCACTGCGACGTGGACGCCGAGCGCTGCACCGGCTGGGCGTTCGGCATGGGCCCGGCGCGCGTGGCGATGCAGCGCTACGGCATCGGCGACATCCGCCAGCTCTACGAGGGCGACATGCGGTTCCTGTCGCAGTTCGGCGCATGAACGTCTCGCGACGCTGGCTCGAGGCGTTCCTGCGCCGGCCGCTCGACGTGGCCGCCACGCGCGACCGGCTGACCCGCCTGGGCGCCGCGGTGGACGCGGTGGAGCCGCGCCATCACGGGCTCGGCGACATCCGCGTCGCGCTGGTCCTCGACGTGCAGCCGCACCCCGACGCCGACCGGCTCCGGCTCTGCCGCGTGGACGACGGCGGGACGTCGCCGCTCACGATCGTCTGCGGCGCGCCCAACGTGACGGCGGGCCGCAGGTACCCCTTCGCCCCGCTCGGCGCGACGCTCCCCGGCGGCCTGCGCATCGAGCGGCGCAGGATCCGCGGGATCGCCTCCGAGGGGATGCTCTGCTCCGCGCGCGAGCTCGGGCTCGGCGAGGACCACGCGGGGCTCTGGGAACTCGACACCGACGCGCGCCCCGGCACGCCGCTCCTCGAGGCGATCCCGCTCGACGACGACGTGTTCGTCCTCGACGTCACGCCGAACCGTGGCGACCTGCTGAGCCACAAGGGCGTGGCGCGCGAGCTCGCGGCGTCGCTCGGCGTGCCGTTCCGGCTGCCGGAGATCCCCGGCGCCGCCGGCGACGACCTGCCGCCGCCGGTGCGCGCCGGCGCGACCGGCGCGACCGCCGGCGTCACCGTGGCGATCGAGGATGCCGCCGCGTGCCCCCGCTTCCTCGCGGCCGTCGTGCGCGGGGTGCGGCCCGGGCCCGCGCCGGCGTGGCTCCGGCAGCGGCTCGAGGCGGTGGGCGTGCGCCCGATCAACGCCGTGGTGGACGCCACGAACTACGTCATGCTCGAGCTGGGGCAGCCGATGCATGCCTACGACCTCGCGCAGCTTCGGGGCGGCCGGATCGCGGCCCGCACGGCGCGCGCGGGCGAGCGGCTCGTCACCCTCGACGGCACGGAGCGCGCGCTCCCCGAGGGGGCGCCGGTCATCGTGGACGGCGAGCGCGTCGTCGGCGTCGCCGGGATCATGGGCGGCGCGGACACCGAGGTGTCGGCGGGCACCACCGACGTGCTCCTCGAGTGCGCCGCCTTCGACGCGCGCCAGGTGCGCCGCGCGCGCCGCGCCCTGGGCCTCGCGACGGAGGCGAGCCAGCGCTTCGAGCGCGGCACCGACCGCTGGGCCGCGCCCGCCGCGCTCCGGCGGTGCCTCGAGGTGCTGCGGGCGGTCGCGGGCGGCACCCTCGCCGACGCGCCGGTGGACTGCTGGCCCGAGCCGACGCACCCGCCGCGCGTCTTTGTGCGGCTCGGGCGGGTCACGCAGGTCCTGGGCGTCGAGCTGCCGCTCGCGGCGGTCGAGCGGGCCCTGGTCGCGGTCGGCTGCACCGTGCTGGCGAAGCCCGACGACCACCGGCTCGCGGTGGATGTCCCCGGCTGGCGTCCCGACCTCCGCGAGGAGATCGACCTCATCGAGGAGATCGCGCGGCAGTACGGCTACGACAACCTCCCCACCGAGCTGCGCCCGTTCCGCGTGGGCGCGCAGCCGGACGCGCCGATGGCGGTGCTCGCGCGCCGGCTGCGCGCGGCGCTCGCCGGCGAGGGGCTGTGCGAGGCGGTGGCGCTGCCGTTCGCGCCGCCCGACCCGGCCGGCGCGGTCGCGGTGCAGAACCCGCTCTCGGCCGAGGAGGGTTTCCTGCGGCGGCGGCTCCTGCCCGGCCTCGTGCGGCAGGCGGAGCGCAACTGGGCCGCGATGACGCGCGACGTCCGGCTCTTCGAGCTCGGCACCGTCTTCACGCCCGCCGCGCCGGGCGCGTGGCCCGGCGAGGCGCGCCACGTCGCCTGCGTGCTCACCGGCCGGCGCGACCCGGCGCACTGGGCCATCGCCGGCGGCGACTTCACGCTGTGGGACCTCAAGGGCCTGCTCGAGCGGGTCGTCACGCTGGCGCATCCCGGCGGGCGCATACAAGTTGAGGGCGACGCGTGGCTCGTGGTGGACGAGGTCGGCCACCGGGTCGGCTGGGCCGGGGCCCTCGACGCCGACCGGCCCCGGTGGGCGGCGCCGCTCTACGGGCTCGAGGTGGCGCTGCACGACGGGCCGCGGCCGGTGCCGCGCATCGTGCCGCCGCCGGTCACCCCGGCCGCCGAGCGCGACGTGGCGCTGCTGCTGCCCGACGGGCTCGCGCTCGCGGAGGTGCTGCGCGTGCTGCGCGACGCGGAGGATCCTCTCCTGGAGGCGGTGGACGTGCTGAGCGAGTTCCGGGGAGGCGCCCTGCCGGCGGGGGTCCGGAGCGTGGCGCTGCGGCTGCGGTGGCGCGCCGCCGACCGCACGCTGCGCGACGCCGAGGTGGACGCGGCGGAGCGCGCGCTGCTCGTGCGGCTGCGCGACGCGCTCGGCGTGGAGCGGCGCGGCGGGGACGGCGCGTGAGCGACGAGACCTACCGCCGGCCCGACCTCGACCGGCTGGCCGAGGTGGAGCTGCTCGTCGGGAACCTGGCCGAGGAGCTGGCGGGGTTCCGCCGCCGGACGCAGCGCGCCGAGGCGGAACTGCAGGAGCTGAAGGGGGCGGGGGCGCCGGCGCAGGAGCTGGCGCGGGCGCGCCAGCGGCTCATCGAGCTGGAGACCGAGAACCAGGAGCTGCGGCGGCGGCTGGAGGTGGCGCGGGAACGCGTGCACCAGCTCGCCGGCCGGTTGTCGTTCCTCGAGCAGGGCGGGAGGGCAAGCTGAGCGTCGAGAAGCACGCGGTCCGCGTCACGATCGGTGGCGAGGAGTACACCGTCAAGTCGGAGCACCCGCCCGAGTACACGCGGGAGGTGGCCGCCTATCTCGATGCCGCGCTCGGCCGCATCCGGGCGAGCCTCCCGCTCGTCGAGCCGCACAAGGCCGCGATCCTCGCGGCGCTGTCGATCACGGACGAACTGTTCCGCGCGCGCCGCGGCGACCAGGAGAGCGCGGCTCGCCTGGACCGGATGGCCGCGGAGATCGCCCGCCTGCTGCCGCCCGCCCGGCGCGGGCCGCGCGCGCCGGGCGCACGCGCGCTCGGGTGACCCAACCTCGCGCGGCCCGCTGAGGCCGCGGCGGAGAGCCGTCATATGCTGGCCACGTCGGTGCTGCTCCCCCTCCTCGAGGGGCTGGCGGCCGGTCTCGTCGTCGCGTTCCTCGTCAACCGGTACCTCTTCCGCCAGCAGCAGCGCGCCCGGCAGGAGCTGCTCGAGGCGGCCCGCCAGGAGGCCGCGCGCATCCGCGCGGACGCCCAGCGTGCGGTCGACGCGGCGCGGCAGGAGGTGGTGCTGGCCGGCAAGCAGGAGCTGCTGCAGCTGCGCGAGGAGGTGGACCGCGAGGGCCGGCAGCGGCGCGAGGAGTGGGACCGGCACGAGGCGCGGCTCGAGGAGCGCAGCCGCGAGCTCGACCGTCGGGCCGGCAACCTGGGCAACCGCGAGGGGGAGCTCAACCGGCGCGAGCGCGGCGTCGCCGAGCGGGAGCGGGCGCTCGAGGAGCGCGAGCGGGCCGCCGAGCAGGTGCTCCTCGCCCGGCAGGCGGCGCTGGAGCGGGTGGCGGGCCTCACGGTGGAGGAGGCGCGGCGCGAGGTGCTCCAGCGCGCGGAGGACGAGGCCCGCGGCCAGGCGGCGGCGCTGATCCGCGACGTCAAGGAGCAGGCGCGCCGCACCGCCGAGCGCGAGGGGCGGCAGATCGTCGCGTACGCGGCGCAGCGGCTCGCCTCCGAGACGAGCGCCGAGAGCACGGTGTCGTCGGTGCTGCTCGCGAGCGACGAGCTCAAGGGCCGCATCATCGGCCGCGAGGGGCGCAACATCCGCGCGTTCGAGCAGGCGACCGGCGTGGACGTCATCATCGACGACACGCCCGACACGGTCGTGATCTCCTGCTTCGAGCCGATGCGGCGCGAGGTGGCGCGGCGCGCCCTGGAGGTGCTCATCACCGACGGGCGGATCCACCCGGGGCGCATCGAGGAGGTCGTCGCGAAGGTGCGCCGCGAGGTGGAGCAGCAGACGGTCGAGCTGGGCGAGCGCGCGGCCTACGACCTCGGGATCCACGGCCTGCACCCGGAGCTGGTCAAGCTCGTGGGCCGCATGCACTTCCGCACCTCGTACGGGCAGAACATCCTGGAGCACTCGCGGGAGGTGGCGTGGCTCGCGGGGATGATGGCGGCCGAGCTCCGGCTCGACGTGCGCCTCGCGCGCCGCGGCGGCCTCCTGCACGACGTGGGCAAGGTGCTGACGCACGACAACGAGGGGACGCACGTCGAGCTGGGCGTCGAGGTGGCGCGCAAGTACGGCGAGAAGCCCGACGTGATCGGCTGCATCGCGGCGCACCACGACGACGTCCCGCACGCCACCACCGAGTCGGTCCTCGTGCAGGCCGCGGACGCGATCAGCGGGGCGCGCCCCGGGGCGCGGCGCGAGGCGTTCGAGAGCTACGTGAAGCGCCTCACGAAGCTCGAGGAGCTGGCGGAGGCGTTCGCCGGCGTGGAGAAGTGCAGCGTGATCCAGGCGGGGCGCGAGGTCCGGGTCGTGGTCACGCCGGAGAAGGTGAGCGACACGCAGGCGACGGAGCTGGCCGAGCAGATCGCGCGGCGGATCGAGGACGAGCTCCAGTACCCGGGCCAGATCCGGGTCGTCGTCATCCGGGAGACCCGAGCCGTGGGGGTGGCCAAGTGAGCGGGACGATCCTGGACGGGGTGGCGATCGGCAAGGCGATCCGCGACGAGGTCGCGGCCGCGGTGGCGCGGCACGCGCCGGGCGGGCGCAAGCCCGGGCTGGCGGTGATCCTGGTCGGCGACGACCCGGCGAGCCGGGCCTACGTCGGCAGCAAGGAGAAGGCGTGCCTCGAGGCCGGGATGCACTCCGTGAAGGTGGTGCTGCCCGAAACGACCTCCGAGGAGGAGCTGCTCGTGCACATCGACCGGCTGAACGCCGACCCGCGCGTGCACGGGATCCTGGTGCAGCTCCCGCTCCCGCGGCACATCGACAAGGAGAAGGTGCTGTTCCGGGTGAGCCCCGCGAAGGACGTGGACGGGTTCCACCCGATCAACGTCGGGAAGCTCGTGATCGGGGACCCGACCGCCTTCCGGCCGTGCACCCCGTACGGCGTGCAGCAGATGCTGATGCGGTCGGGGATCGAGACGAAGGGCGCGCACGCCGTGATCGTCGGCCGCTCCACGATCGTCGGCCGGCCGATGGCGTCGCTCCTCATCCAGGACGGCCCCGGCGGCAACGCGACGGTCACGATCGCCCACTCGCGCTCGCGCGACCTGCCGGCGATCGCCCGGACCGCCGACATCCTCGTCGTCGCGATCGGGCGCCCGGAGTTCGTCACGCGCGAGTTCGTCCGGCCCGGCGCCGTGGTCATCGACGTCGGCATCAACCGCGTGGACGATCCCGCGCGGCCGCGGGGCTACCGCCTCACGGGCGACGTGAAGTACGACGAGGTGGCGCCGCTCGCGTCCTGGATCACGCCGGTGCCGGGCGGCGTCGGCCCGATGACGATCGCGATGCTGCTGCAGAACACCCTCCAGGCCTTCGAGCAGGCGACGGCGTGACGGCGCCGGCGCTCGCGGGGCCGGGCGAGGAGGTCTGGAGCGTCAGCCGGCTCGTGGCCGACGTGAAGGGCCTCGTCGAGGGCTCCTACGGCGCGCTCTGGGTGCAGGGCGAGGTGAGCGAGTTCAAGGCCTACGCCTCGGGGCACTGGTACTTCACCCTGAAGGACGAGGGCGCGCAGGTGCGCTGCGTGATGTGGAAGGGCAACGCGAGCCGCGCCGGCCGGCCGCCGGAGAACGGCACGCAGGTCTTCGCGCGCGCGGAGCCCGGGATCTACCCGGAGCGCGGGGAGTTCCGCCTCGTCGTCTCCCGGCTGCTCGCTACCGCGGAGGCCGGCGCCGGCCAGCGGGAGTTCGAGCGGGTGAAGGCGGCGCTCGCGCGCGACGGGCTCTTCGACGAGCGCCGCAAGCGGCCGCTCCCGGCGATGCCGCTGGTCGTGGCGGTGGTGACGAGCCCCGACGGCGCGGCGCTGCGCGACATCCAGACGGTGGCCCGCGCGCGCTGGCCGCTGGTGACGCTGCTGGTGGTGCCCACCCGCGTGCAGGGCGACGCGGCGGTGGCGGAGGTGGCGCGGGCGCTCGCCGCGGTGAACCGGCTCCCGGGCGTGGACCTCTGCATCCTCGCGCGCGGCGGCGGCTCGAAGGAGGATCTCGCCGTGTTCAACACCGAGCCCGTCTGCCGCGCCCTCGCCGCGGTGCGCGTGCCCACGATCTCCGCCGTCGGCCACGAGACCGACATCTCCCTGACCGACCTCGTCGCTGACCGCCGCGCGGCGACGCCCAGCGCCGCGGTCGAGCTCGCGCTGCCCGACCAGCACGACGTCCTCGCCCGGCTGGGGCAGCTCTCCGCCCGGCTCGCCGGCGGGCTCACCCGGCGGACGCGGGTCGCGGCGGAGCGGCTCGAACGGAGCGGCGACCGGATGCAGGCCGGGATCGAGCGGCGGCTCGACCGCAGCCGGCGGCTCGTGGCGCACCTCGCCGCGCAGCTCGACGCGCTGAGCCCGCTGCGGGTGCTCGAGCGCGGCTACGCGGTGGCCCGGGGGGCCGACGGCCGCGTCCTGCGGCGCGTCGCGGAGTTCCCGCCCGGCACCCCGTTCCGGCTGCGCGTCGCCGACGGCGACGTGGCCGCGCGCGCGGAGGGCCGCGCATGACGGCACCCGTGCCGCCGGGCGAGGGGTCGCTCGCCGACGACCTCGCGCGCCTCGAGGCGATCGTGCGGCAGCTCGAGGGCGAGGCGCTCGACCTCGACGGCGCGCTCGCGCTCTTCGAGGAAGGCGTGCAGCGCCTGCAGCACGCGCGGCAGCGGCTCGCCGCCGCCGAGCTGCGGGTGCAGCAGGTGCTCGCCGACGCGGCGGAGGTGCTGGGCCCGGAGCGGGGCGGTGCCTGACGCCGTCGCCGACCGCGCCGATGCCGTGCTGCGGGAGGCGCGGGATCTCGTGGACCGCCGGCTCGCCGAGTGGGCCGGCCGGCTGCGGACGCTGGTGCCGGGTCGCCTGGGCGAGGCGATCGCCTACGCGCTGGCGAGCCCGGGGAAGCGGGTGCGGGCGGCGCTCGCCGTGGCGGCCTATCGGGCCGCCGGCGGGCGGGGCGACGCGATCGCCGGCGTCGCGACCGCGCTCGAGACCGTGCACACCTACTCGCTCGTGCACGACGACCTGCCGTGCATGGACGACGACGACCTCCGCCGCGGCCGCGCGACCACGCATCGCGCCTACGACGTGCCGACGGCGGCGCGGGTCGGCTTCGTCCTCGTGCCGGTGGCCGGGCTCGTGCTGAGCGAGGCGGCCGCCGAGCTGGGGCTGGGGCCGGAGGCGCTCGGCCGGATGGCGCGCGAGCTCTTCGAGGCGGGCGGGATCGAGGGGATGGTGGGCGGCCAGTGGCTCGACCTCGAGGCCGAGCAGCGCCGGCTGGACCTCGAGGAGCTGATCGCGGTACATCAGGGGAAGACGGGGGCCCTCATCCGCGCGTCGTGCACGCTCGGCGGCCTCGCCGCCGGCGCGGGCGACGCCGCGATCCGGGCGCTGTCGGCGTACGGGGCCGACGTGGGGCTCGCGTTCCAGATCGCCGACGACGTGCTCGACGCCACCGCGACGAGCGAGGCGCTCGGGAAGACCGCCGGCCGCGACGAGGTGCTGTGCAAGTCCACGTACGTGCGCCTGCTCGGCGTGGGCGGCGCCCGGGACGAGGCGGAGCGGCTCGCCGCGCGCGCGGCGGCGCGGCTCGCGGAGGGCGGCGTGGACGCGCCGACCCTCGTGGCCCTGGCGGAGTATATTGTGAGGCGGAGTTCCTAGCGCCGCGGCGCGGCGCCCGTTCCCCGGTCCGAGTCGGCCGAGCTGCCCCCGATGAGCCTGCTAGCGTCCATCCGGAATCCCGACGACCTGAAGCGCGTGCCGCGCGAGCGGCTGCCCGAACTCGCGCAGGAGATGCGCGAGCGGCTCATCGCCTGCTGCGCCCAGACCGGCGGCCACATCGGCGCGTCCCTCGGCGTGGTCGAGCTCGCGATCGCGCTGCTGTACGAGTTCGACTCCCCCCGGGACCGGATCCTGTGGGACGTGGGCCACCAGGCGTACGCCTGGAAGCTGCTCACGGGCCGCAACGAGACCTTCCCGACGCTGCGCCAGACGGGCGGGATCTCGGGCTTCCTCAAGCGTTCCGAGAGCGAGCACGACCAGTTCGGCGCGGGGCACGCGGCGACGGCAATGTCGGCCGCGCTCGGCATGGCGACCGCGCGCGACCTGCGGGGCGAGGCGCACAAGGTGGTCGCCGTCGTCGGCGACGGCGCCCTGACCTGCGGGCTCTCCTACGAGGGGATGAACAACGCGGGGCACTCCGACCGCGACATCATCCTCGTCGTCAACGACAACGGCATGTCGATCTCGCCCAACGTGGGCGCGATCGCGAAGCTCCTCGGCGGCATCGTCGCCGACCCGCGGGCCAACCGCCTGCGCGAGCGCGTGAAGGGGCTGACCCTCAGGCTCGGCGAGATGTTCGGCCACGGCGTGGTGGAGTTCGCCAAGAACCTGGAGGAGAGCGCCAAGAACCTCTTCTCCGACGGGATGTTCTTCGAGGAGCTCGGCTTCCGCTACTTCGGGCCGATCGACGGGCACGACGTGGGCAAGCTGATCGACACCTTCGCCTTCGTGAAGGGGATGACGGGGCCGCGGGTCGTCCACGTCCTCACCGAGAAGGGGAAGGGGTTCACCTTCGCCGAGTCGAACCGCGAGAAGTGGCACGGCCTGGCGGCGTACAACCCGGAGACGGGCGAGCTGAAGGCGAAGCCGGGCGGCCCGCCGACGTGGACGCAGGTCTTCGGCGACGCGCTCGCCGAGCTCGCCGCGGAGCACCCCGGGCTCGTCACGATCACCGCGGCGATGCCCTCGGGCACGGGCACGGCGGCGTTCCAGAAGAAGTGGCCGGAGCGGTTCTTCGACGTGGGGATCGCCGAGGGCCACGCCGTGACGTTCGCGGCGGGCCTTGCGGCCGAGGGGCTGCGGCCCGTCTGCGCGATCTACAGCACCTTCCTGCAGCGCGCGTACGACAACGTCATTCATGACGTGGCGGTGCAGGACCTGCCGGTGGTCTTCTGCATGGACCGGGCGGGGCTCGTGGGCGAGGACGGGCAGACGCACATGGGGCTGTACGACATCGCCTACATGCTCGCCGTCCCCGGGATGGTGGTGACGGCGCCGAAGGACGGCGAGGAGCTGGTCGGCCTGCTCCGCACCGCACTCGCGCACCGCGACGGCCCGTTCTGCACCCGCTACCCCCGCGACAAGGTGGCCGAGGCGCCGCGCCCGGTGCGGGAGATCCCGCCGGTGCCGTTCGCGAGCTGGGAGGTGCTCCGGCGCGGGCGCGAGGTGGCGCTCCTCGCGGTCGGGACGATGGTCGCCCCGGCGCTCGCGGCCGCCGGGCGGCTGCGGGCCGAGGGGATCGAGTGCACGGTGGTGAACTGCCGCTTCCTCAAGCCGCTCGACGAGTCGGTGCTCGAGGAGCTCGCGCGCACCCACCAGACGCTGGTCACGATCGAGGAGGGCACCGTGGTGAACGGCTTCGGCGCCTACCTCGCCGCCCGGCTGCAGACGACCCACCCCGAGGTGCGCACCGTGGCGCTCGGCGTCCCCGACCGGCTGGTGGAGCAGGCGCCGCGCGCCGAGCAGCTCGCCGCGTTCGGGCTCACCGCGGAGGGGATCGCGCGCCGCATCACGTCGCTGGCCCACGAGGAGAGTCTCGGCGCCGCATGAACCTCGGCGTCGTCGGCAACCCGAGGTACGAGGGGCTCGCCGAAATCCTGCGACAGCTGGTCCACCACGCCGCGAGCCGCGGACTCGCCCTGTACGGCGAGCCGCGGCTCGCGCCGTTCTGGCCCGCGCCGGTCGGCGCGCTCGACGCGGCGCCGCTCGACGCGCTGCTCACCTTCGGCGGCGACGGCACGCTGCTGCGCGGCGCGCGTCTCCTGCCCGACCCCCGCGTCCCCATCCTCGGCCTCAACCTGGGGCGGCTCGGGTTCCTCACGACGGTCTCCCCCGAGCAGCTGCCCCACGCGCTCGACGCGCTTGTGGCGCGCCGCTACGCGCTCGAGCACCGGCTGGCCCTGCAGGCCCGGGTGCGGGACGTGGACGGCCACGTCGTGTGGGACCAGCGCGTGCTCAACGACGTCGTGGTGCACAAGCGCGGCGTGGCCCGCGTGGTGCGGCTCGACGTGACGCTGGACGCGGAGCGGGTGGGCCCGTACAGCGCCGACGGCCTCGTCGTCGCGACGCCGACGGGCTCCACGGCGTACTCGCTGAGCGCCGGCGGCCCGGTGCTGGTGCCGGGCGTCGAGGCGATGGTCGTCACGCCGGTCTGCGCCCACACCCTCGCGGTGCGGCCGCTCGTGGTGCCGGCGCACTTCGTGGTCACCGTCGAGCCGCTGCCCGACTGGGCCGACGACCTGATGGTCTCCCTCGACGGCCAGACGGCGCTCACGCTCGCCGCCGGGGCGCGCGTGGAGGTCTGCCGGTCGGCGGCTCCCGTCTCGCTGGTGCGCCTCGACGACGAGGGGTTCGTCGCGCGGATGCGCCGCAAGTTCCACTGGGGCGACCTCTCCGAGCGCGAGCGGCGCGTCGAGCCGTGATCGGCGAGCTGCGCGTCCGCGACCTCGGCACCATCGCCGACGTCACCATCCAGCTCGGGCCCGGGCTCAACGTGCTCACCGGGGAGACCGGGGCGGGGAAGTCGCTGCTGCTCGACGCCCTCGCGCTGCTGCTCGGCGCCCGCGCCGACAGCGCGCTGGTGCGCCCCGGCGCCGGGCGCACGGTGGTGGAGGGCACCGCCGAGCTGCGCGGGGCGGCCGCCCGCGCGGTGGTCGAGGGGCTCGGGCTCGACGCCGAGGACGGGCACCTGGTGATCCGCCGCGAGGTCTCGGCGGAGGGGCGCTCGCGCGCCTGGGTGAACGGGAGCCCGACCACGGCGGCCGTGCTCGCCGAACTGGGCGCGCACCTCGTGGACCTCCACGGCCAGCACGAGACGAGTTCCCTCCGCGGCGCCGAGGCGCAGCGTGCGCTGCTCGACGCCTTCGCGGGCGCCGATGCCGAGGCGGCGGCGCTGCGCGAGGCCGTGCGCGGGCTCGGCGCGCTGCGCACCGAGGCGGAGGCGCTCGCCGCGCGCCGCGCGGAGGTGGAGCGTCGCGCCGACTACCTGCGGCACGTGGTGCGGGAGATCGACGATGCCCGGCTGCGCCCCGGCGAGGAGGCGGCGCTCGAGGCCGAGGCCCGGCGGCTCGGGCAGGCCGGCACCCTGGGCGACCTCGCCCGCCGCCTCGGCGACGCCGTGGAGGGGGCCGAGGACGCCGCGCTCCCGGCACTCGGCCGCGCGGACCGCGCGCTCACGGCGCTCGAGCGGCTCGACCCGGCGGCGGGGGAGTGGCGCCCCCTGCTGGACGGGGCGTTCGCCAACCTCGAGGAGCTGGCGCGGGTCGCCGCGGCGTACGCCGACGGGCTCGAGGCCGATCCCGGCCGGCTCGACGAGGTCGAGCGCCGGCGCGACGCGCTCGGCCGCCTCGCGCGGAAGTACGGGCCGACGCTCGACGACGTGCGCGCCACCCGCGACCGCGCCGCCGCCGAGCTGGAGCTGCTCGACACCGCCGAGACCGACCTGCGCGCCCTCGGTGCGCGTCGGCTCGCCGCCGAGGCGGCGGTGCGGGCGGCCGCCGCGGCGCTCACCGCGAAGCGGACCGAGGCGGCGGCGCGCCTCGAGCGGGGCGTCAACCGCCTGCTGCCGGAGCTGGGACTCGTCGGCGGGCGGCTCGCCGTGCGCCTCGAGCCGAGGGCGGAGCCCGCGGAGACCGGGGCCGAGCAGCCCGTCTTCCTGGTGCAGCTGAACGCCGGCCTCGACGCGCAGCCGCTGGCGAAGGTCGCCTCGGGCGGCGAGCTCTCGCGGGTGATGCTGGCACTCAAGGTGGTGCTGGCACGCGAGGACGCGGTGCCCACGCTCGTCTTCGACGAGATCGACCAGGGGGTCGGCGGCGAGGTCGGGGCCCGCGTGGGCGAGGCGCTCGCCGCGGTCGCGGGGCGCCACCAGGTGCTCGTGGTGACGCACCTGCCGCAGATTGCCGCGCGGGCCGACCGGCACCTCGTGGTGGCGAAGGGGGAGCGCCAGGGGATCGCCACGAGCGACCTGCAGCTGGTGCAGGGCGAGGACCGCGTGCTGGAACTCGCGCGCATGCTGGGCAGCCCCGACGACCCCGCCGCGCGCCGGCTCGCCCAGCGCATGCTGCGGACGGAGGCGCGGCGCGCGTGACCGGCCCGTTCGAGCGGGTGCGGCTGGACAAGTGGCTCTGGGCCGCCCGCTTCTTCAAGACCCGCAGCGACGCCACCGCCGCCGTGGACGGCGGCAAGGTCGAGGTGAACGGCGACCGCGCGAAGCCGGCCAGGCCGGTGCGCGTGGGCGACGAGGTGCGCGTGCGCGAGGGCCCCTTCGAGCACGTGCTCGTGGTGCGGGCGCTCGCCGAGCGGCGCGGCTCGGCGCAGGTCGCCGCGACCCTGTACGAGGAGACGCCGGCGAGCGTCGCCGAGCGCGCGCGCGTCGCCGAGCGGCTGCGCAGCGCGCCGCCGCCGGTGCTCTACGAGCGCGGCGGGCGCCCGACGAAGAAGGACCGCCGCGCGCTGCGCCGGCTGTTCGACGAGCCCTGACCCGTCCCATTACGTTCCGGCAACCGCACCCGGGTGGCGGAACGGGCAGACGCGGGCGACTTAAAATCGCCTGCCGGCAACGGCATGTGGGTTCGAGTCCCACCCCGGGTACCTCCTCCTCCACGCATGCATCCTCCCCTCGGCGCACGCTGGCTCGGTGACCGCACGCGCGTGCGCGTGCTCGCCCCCGACGCCGACGAGGTGACCCTCTGCCTCTTCGACCGCTCGGAGGACCGGCGCGAGGTCGCGCGGTTGGCGCTGGCGCGCGCGGCCGACGGGGTTTGGGAAGCCGACGTCGCCGACGCGCCGCCCGGCACGCCCTACGGCCTGCGG
>Ga0101944_10001426_pt1 | contig 50159 bp, 42 predicted proteins | sample DewCreD2012metaG_FD_75245 | JGI IMG/M metagenome (GOLD analysis project Ga0101944, IMG submission 75245) | Hot spring sediment bacterial and archeal communities from British Columbia, Canada, to study Microbial Dark Matter (Phase II) - Dewar... ... | reverse complement strand
GCCCAGGCCAGATAGGCGGAATCCGTTCCGCCCGAGTAAGCCACGAGGACTCTTTCCAGCTGGCGCAGGATGCGGAACAGGCGGTCCTGCTTTTCCCGCAGCAGCGAAACATCGGGGGTCGAGTTCTTGCCCAGCGCGATGAGGCCCGTCATGCCTGCATTATACCCGCCGGGGTGGCTGGAGACCGGATTGGCGGGCGGCGCGGTTGCGGGGTATGGGAGGCGGAAGGCTGGCGCCGCCACCCGGGCATAAAGAAACGACGCGCTTCCGCCGATGAGTGGAATGTGGGGAACGGTCCGGCTGGATTGTATTACTGGCTGCGAAAGGCGCTGTGCGCCGTGGTGGCGCTCAGTCTCGCGGCAGGGGCGGCGCATGCAGGGCCGTGGGTGCAGAAGCGCGGCCATGGCATCGTCATCGCGGGGGTGAACGCCTACCGCGCCGATGAGCGGTTTGCGGCGTTTGGCGGCGGGACAGAGCCGCTTGGCCCCGGAGGACGGTTCCGGAGCATCTCGCCGCATCTCTGGGCGGAAGTTGGACTGACGGACGACTGGACGGGGATCCTGTCCTTCAATGCTCCGTGGCAGCGGTATACGCAGACGGGCTACCGGGCCAGCGCGTTTGCGCCGGGGGACCTGCAGGCGGGCTTCCGGCGGGCGCTGCGCCGTCCGGACAATGGCTGGCAGCTGGCCGTGCAGGTGCTGGGCAAAGCGCCGACGTATGCGGCCGATACGCAGCCCCGTCCGGGGAACGGGCAGGCGGATCTGGAGTCCACGCTGCTGGCGGGCCGCAGTTTTCCGGTGGGCAGCCGGTGGGGGTTTTTCACCGGTGAAGGAGGGTTCCGGAAACGATGGGGGCGGCCTGCGGACCAATGGCGGGGCGAGATTGGAGGCGGGCTGCATGCGACGCCGAGGCTGACCGTGATGGGCCAGGCGTTCCTGACCCGGAGCGTGGGAGCGTTTCCGCGGCTTGAGCCGGGAGTCAACCCGATGATCGAGCCGTATTACCACCTTGTCCGGCTTCAGGGTTCCGTCGTGACAAGGCTGGGCGGCCACTGGCGCGTGCAGCTGGGCTACGCGCAGGATGCAGCCGGGAGAAATGTGGGACGGGGCGGGCAATGGGTGCTTGCCGTCTGGAGAAGCTTCTGAACGCCCGGCCCGCGGAAGGCAGGGGGGCTCCGTGCAGCGGGAGGCTGTTTGATGAGTGGAACAAGCCGAAGCCACGCTGGTCCGCCCGGCCCGCCGGCGGCCGCCCGGCCGATCGGACAGGGCCTGGTGGATGCGGGACTGATCAGCGCTGAGCAGCTGCAGGAGGCGCTGGCGCGGCAGCGTGCCAGCGGCTCGCGGATCGGACAGATCCTGATCGCGGAAGGATGGGTGAGGCCGCTGGATTTTTACCGGGCGCTGGCCGCCCAGCTTGGCCTCGAATTCGTCGACCTGGTCCGGCAGCCGCCGGATCCCGCGCTGTTTGATGAAAGCCGGTATGACGAGTACGCGCGGCTTCAATACGTGCCGTGGCGGGCCTCCGGCGGCGCGGTGACGCTGGCGCTGGCCGAGCCGGACGAGGAAGCGCTGAAAGATCTGCGGTCCCGGTACGGGCCGGAGACCCGGTTCGTGATCACGTCGCGGCTGGACATTCTGTGGTCGATCCAGCGGATGGCGCAGCAGAGGCTGGTTGCGGACGCGGTCTGCCGGCGGATGCGGCTGGATCCCGAGCATTCGGCGGCGGACGTTCTCACCCGGGCGCAGGCGTGGCTGTTCGGGGCCGCCGGGGTTGTTCTGGCGGCGCTGCTGATCTGGAAGCCTGTTGTGACGCTGCTGGGGCTCAACGCGCTGTTCGGCCTCCTGCTGTTCGGCAGTTTCCTGCTGCGCACCACCCTGGTCTGGAAAGGCAGCGGGACACTGTATCAGGCGAAGTCGACGCCGGAGGAACTGGCCGCGCTGGACGAGCGTTCGCTGCCGGTTTACACGGTGCTGGTGCCGCTGTTCCGGGATGCCGCCGTCGTGCCGAAGCTGGCCGCCGCGCTGAGAGCGCTGGATTATCCGCAATCGAAACTCGACATCAAGCTCGTGCTGGAGGGCGACGACGCGGAGACCATCCAGGCGTGCAAGAAAGCGGGCATGGAGGGCAATGTCGAGCTCATCGTCGTGCCCCCGGGGCTGCCGCGCACGAAGCCGAAGGCGCTGAACTACGCCCTGCCGTTCGCGCGCGGCCAGCTGATCACCATTTACGACGCCGAGGACGTGCCGGAGCCCGGGCAGCTGAAGAAGGCGGTGCTCGCCTTCCGCAAGGCGCCGTGGGAGGTGGTCTGCCTCCAGGCGCGCCTGAATTATTTCAACTGGCGGGAGAACTGGCTCACGCGCCTTTTCACGCTGGAATATTCGCTGTGGTTCGACTGGTATCTTCCGGGTCTGGAGGCTTTGGGCATTCCGATTCCGCTGGGGGGCACGTCGAACCATTTCCGCGCCGAGGTCGTGCGCGCCATCGGCGGCTGGGACCCCTTCAATGTCACGGAAGACGCCGACCTGGGCGTGCGGTTCACGATGAGCGGCTGGCGCGTGGGCGTGCTGGACTCGACGACGTTCGAGGAGGCCAACAGCCGGCTGGGCAACTGGATCCGGCAGCGCTCGCGGTGGGTGAAGGGGTACATGCAGACCTGGCTCGTCTACATGCGCAATCCGTGGCGCACGTTCCGCCGCCTGGGCTGGAAGGGATTCCTTGGATTTCAGGCGTTCGTGGGCGGGACTTTCCTGGGTCCGCTGGCGTTTCCGCCGCTGACGGCGATGTATGCGTACTGGCTGTTGACGAGGACCCACGCGATGGACCCGCTCTTCCCGCCCGGAGTTCTGGACATTTCGCTGGCGCTGCTGCTGATCGGGAACGGGCTGCTCATCTACTTCCACATGCTTGCGGGGTGGCACCGGGGGAGGCACCTGCTCGTCTTCTGCGCCCTGCAGCTGCCCGCCTATTACGTGCTGATGTCGATTGCCGCCTGGAAAGCGCTCTGGCAGCTCTGCTGGCGGCCGCATTATTGGGAAAAAACGGAACACGGCCTGACCCGAGTGGAAGCCCCGGGGGGAAGCGATGTCGCCGAAGCAGCCTGAATTCGAAGCCCGGTTCGAACGGTGGGTCGCCCGCCTGTTGCTCCTGTGTCTGGCCGCGGCGGCGCTGGGATGGGTGCCGCTGGCCGAGTTGCTGGCCGTCAGCTTTTCAGGTCTCGCGCTGTGGTCGTTGATGCGGAACTGCACCGCCCGGTCGCGGTTGCAGACGGGCATGGCGCTGCCTCTTCTGATGGCGCTGTCGCCGGCAACTGTGTGGCCGGCATTATGGCTTGCGCTCTCGGTGGTGGTGCTGGCGCTGAGGGAGAAGAGCTGGGTGGCGAGGCTGGCTTCGCTGATGACGATCGTCTTCCCTGCCCTGCTGCTCCACGCCTCCCGTGCCTATCTGCAGTGGCTGGGGTACCGGCCTTTCTGGGCTGAATGAAGCGGAGGCAGAAGCCCTCCGCCCCCGGAGCCGGCGGCGTCTGCCTGGCCGCTTTTCCGCGCTGCAGGGGAGGCGCTGTACGTGCCCGGCGTGTCAGCGTCCGCGCGGTCCAAGCAGAATGATGGCAGCCCCAAACAGACTGACAATGGCGCCCAGCGTGTCCCAGCGATCCGGCGCGCAGCGCTCAACGAGCCACATCCACGCCAGAGACGCCACGATGTAGACCCCGCCATAAGCCGCATACGCACGCCCCGCCCACGCGGCGTCCACGCGCGTCAGGATCAGCGCGAACAGCGCCAGCGAGACCATGCCCGGGATGGTCCACAGCGGGCTTTTCCCCAGCCGTAACCATGCCCAGAACGCGAAGCAGCCGGCAATTTCGCCAGCGGCGGCCAGAAAGTACCAGAGAAACGAATTCATGCACCCTTGGGAATTGGAGGATCGATGTTCGCGGCAGAGCTCGCGGCCTGCCTGTCTCTTCAACATGGCATAGCCGGCCGGGGGCGGTGTCGGGGTGCGCCTCACGCCGACGGGCGCTTCCTGTGGCAGAAGCCTGTACGGCTGCAAGCGGCGGTGCGTGCGCAGGTGCGAGTTCCGGGGAAAGTTCTGGCCCGGCGAGCGGCAACCGCCGCAGGGGGGCGGCGTTGTTCTCCCTTTCTCGAAGGAAATTTCCGGCGCGCAAAGGGGAGAGCGCCCGGTGCTCGCCTGCACAGCTTTCTGACGCAGACGGGAGGAGGCTATGACGGCACCCTCGAAAACCGCCGATGGGTTGTGGGGCTGCGAGGGGACCGCTGTCTTACGCGCACGAGGCCAGCACGGTTGGGATGCAGCCCTCGGCCAAGGCCGAGGAGAAACCCGGGGAGCACGGCGGCGCGGCCGGGCGCTGCGCGGACGATGGGGCCGTCTGGAGCGCGGGGCCGCGAGGGGACCGCTCACTCTCGGCGGCTGACGCCGCCTTCGTTCGCGGCACAGAACCCGCCGCGATTTTCATCCACGCTGATGTCCCGCGGGGTCATGGGAACTCCCTCGAAAATCGCCGTTGGGTTGTGGGGCCGCGAGGGGACCGCTGTCTTACGCGCACGAGGCCAGCACGGTTGGGATGCAGCCCTCGGCCAAGGCCGAGGGGAAATCTGCTGGGGAGGGCCGAGGGGAACCCGTTGGGGGAGGGCGCGCGGAACACAGTTGGGATGCAGCCCTCGCGCAAGCGCGAGGGGAAACCCGGGGGCGGAGGGCCGAGGGGAACCCGTTGGGGGAGGGCGCGCGGAACACAGTTGGGATGCAGCCCTCGGCCAAGGCCGAGGAGAAACCCGGGGGCGGAGGGCCGAGGGGAAACCCGCTGGAGAGGGCCGAGGGGATTTTCACTCGTGCGGATGGCCCGCAGCGGGACCGGGGCTTCCGCGAGGCTATTTCCTGCTGGAAGCTGCGGGCTGGCGGAGGCGGAGTGCGGTTCCGGGGAAACGGGAGGCGGGCACCGCAGCTTCGTCTCCTGGACAGAGATCCGGAACCACGGCCACTTCAGTGGTGAAGATCAGCGGCTTGCCGCCGGGTCCGTCGTAGGTCAGCTCGAGGAAGAACGCCGTCCAGCCGGATTCGGGCGTCTCCACCGCGGCTTCATAGACTCCGTCCCGCGGCTCGACGGGCAAGGACTCCCAGGCGGGACCGATGGTTTCCAGCCGGAAATCCCGCGCCGAGGGATTGTGCGCCTTCCACAGCAGGACGGACTTCGGCGGATCCACGGGGCGGAGGCGGATGCGGCCGGCGGCGCGGTCCATCTCCCAGAAAAAGCGCGGACGCGGTTCGCCGCGCAGGATCAGCTCGATCCACGCCTGGATGCTCACGGCGATTTCCGGGGACAGGGAGTGATCCGTGTTGGGCACATACCGGAGGTACTTTTCGCCGGGCAAATCGTTCCAGTAAAACCGGCTGGAATCGGGCAAAAAGAACTGGTCTCCGGTGGAATTCACGATGTATTTCGGCAACGTGAGGCGGCCGCGGTATTCGTAAGGGTCTTCGATCTTCAGCAACGCATCCAGAGCCGGATCGCCGAATTTGACCATGACGCCGCGCTGCACGTAGTCCTGCACCGCCGGCGCCCAGAAGCCGTAGCAGGAGTAATGATGCAGGAACGACGGCTGCAGGTTGAGCATGTCGATGACGAGCGGCACGGCGGCGACGACGCGCGGATCGACAGCCGCCGCCGTCCACGCCGTCCAGCCGCGCTTGGAAGCGCCGATCAGAATGAACCGGTCCGCCAGCCCGGCGTTTTGCCGCCGCAGCAGATCCGTCACCGCGTCCATGGCGCGCACCACAGCCTTGGTCATCGGGAGCCGCGCCGGCCAGCGCTCGTCGCCGGATTCGAGGAACCGTTTCCAGGTGTAGGCGATCAGCGCGTCTTCGCTGAGCGGCTTGTCTTCCCCGGCGAACTTCAGCGGCTGGTTGGGCACCGTGCGCAGGTCAGCAACAACCGCGCCGGTCTGCGCCGCGAGCAGAGCGACGAGCGGATCGGGAGCTGGCACAGCAGAAGTGTTCGAGCCTCCGTTGATCAGCAGAATCGCTGTCCGGAAGCGGACGGTTTCCGGATAGGCGACCGTCAGCCAGTGCCGCCACTCTGTGCGGTCGACCTCGGCGGGCTCCAGCCAGCGCTGCGAGTTCAGCTCGGCCAGAAGGACGGTCAGACCGCCGAGCGAAAGCCGTGTCGTCGAAATGATGCGGTATGCGTCATCGGGCGCGGCGACGTAACGGTCCAGCGCCGTCGAATCGATTCCCTGCCCCGCGGCACGATGCGCGGCGCAAAGGCAGATGAGCAGAACAGCGGCGAGTGCAGGACGCATGCCCTCAGGCTAGCGCGGCGCTGGAGGCCGCGCCAGCGGCGGGAGCGCGCGGCCGTCCGGCTCAGAAGGCCAGCCGCAAGCCGAACTGGATCTGCCGCGGCGGGAGCTGGCTCTGCACGACGCCGAACTGCGGGTTGTTGAGGATGCGGCCGACGATGTCGTAGTTGGGCGTGTTCAGGGCGTTGAAGAACTCGCCGCGGAACTGCAGCGACGCGCCTTCGGTGATGCGGAAGCTGCGCGCGGCCATCAGGTCGAAGTTCAGCATTCCGGGGCCGATGATCGTGTTGCGTCCGACATTTCCGAACTGGAAGGCGGGCGGCGCGACGAAAGCGGCGGTGTTGAACCAGCGCTCCGTCGTGCGCTCGCTGGCCGGCAGCTTCCAGTGCTGGCCGGGCACGGCGTTGGGGCGGATCAGAATGGCGCCGGTGCCGCCGCCGATGCCCGCCGTGTCGCCGGCGAGATTGGCCGTGAAGGGGAAGCCGGTCTGCATGGAGTGGATGGCCGAGATCTGCCAGCCGCCGGCGAGCCATGCGCCGGGACCGGAGTTCAGCCACCTCTGCCGCGGGCCGAACGGCAGGTTCCACACGGCCGAATTCACCCAGCGGTGCCGCACGTCGAAGGACGCGAGGCCGCGCTCGAGGCGCACGTTGTGCGAGTCCTGAGGCGGGGAGTTCTCCGCGCCGCGCGCGCCGCCGGCGTTGCGGAACTGCGGCGCGTTGGTGATGGCTTTGCTCCAGTTGTACGAACTCAGCCAGCTGAGGCCGCCGGTCAGCTTCTTTTCGACGCGCAGGAAGAAGGCGTGGTAGTTCGACCGCGCGGCGTTGGGCAGATAGTTGATGAAGCCGACCGGGACGCTTTCGCCCTGCACCACAACGTAGGGCGGGAACACCGTGCCGGGCGCGAACCGCAGCGCGCGGTAGGGGCGGCGCGGATCGACGGCGCCGGGACCGGGGCGCGCGTTGTTCGGCTGCGTGTTCTGCGACAGCTTCAGCCCCATCGTGGCCAGATAACCGGCTTCGACCAGCAGATCACGCCGGAGTTCCTGCTGCACGGTGAAGCTCCACTGCGGCGAGTAGCTGGAGCGCTGGAACAGATCGATGCCCGCCTGCTGGATCTGCACGGGGCCCACGACGGCAGGCCCGAAGATGTCGAAGCCGCGGAACTGCGGGATGAAGGCGTTGGAAGACAGCGTCTGGGCGATGTTGCCCGGCAGCACGGCGGCGAGGCGGAAGAGCGGGTTCAGGTCGTTGGCCGCGTAGAAGAAGCCCGCGCCGGCGCGCACCACCGTGCGCGGGGCCAACTGCCAGGCGAGGCCCGCGCGCGGGGCGAAGTTGTTCTTGTCCGTGTAGGCGCAACCCTTCGGATAACCCGCCTGGCCGCAGATGAAGAACAGCGGCTCGTAGAAGGCGAGGCGGCCTTCGCCGAAGATCTGCCACGGCGAGGGGACGTTGCGGTAGTCGATGCTGCCCATCTGCTGGCGGTGATCGTAGAGCGGCGGAGCGAGTTCGTAGCGCACGCCGAGATTCAGCGTCAGGTTCGGGCGGATCTTCCAGTCGTCCTGGAAGTAGAGCCCGTAATTTTCCTGCCTGCCGTCGATGCGGCTGGGGCCGACGGAGCGCGAGCCCTGCTGCGGCAGGCCGAGCAGCATGGAGGCGAGGATATGGCCCGTGCCGTCGTTGGAGGCGGTGCGCGAAGTGAATCCGGCGGTGAACTGATACTGCCCGAGCGTATTGGCCGACTCGAAGCGGTTGTACTGGATCCAGAGCACCTCGCCGCCGAAGCGGAAATTATGCCGCCCGCGCAGCCAGCTGACGTTGTCGTAGAGCTGGAAGGTGTTGTTGCGCACGAGCACCGTGCCGCCGCCCGTGGTGCCGGTGAAGCCGCCCGCGCCGCCCATCGTCGGATAGCCGGCCACGACGAACCGCGGCAGCGTCCGCTGCGCGCCGCCGACGTTGAAGAGCGGCTCGGGAAGACCGTCCTGGAACAACAGCCGGTTAAAGCCGCCGCGCAGTTCGTTGACGAGCGTGGGCCTGAGCACCTGTGTCATGCCGAGCACGGCGTTCTGCGGCCGGCTGAATCCGAGACGGTCGCGGTCGGGCACGACGTCCGGGATCACGTTGTTCTCGTCCCAGATGGCGTAGCGGCCGAAGAGGCTGAGGTTGCGGCGCACATTCCAGTCGAGCCGGATCGATCCGTTGTCGCTGTTCTGCCGCAGCACGCTGCTTGCGTTGACATACTGCGTCGCGCCGATGTTCGGCAGCGGCATGGCAGCCATGGCGGCGCGCGTGAGCGGGTTGATGCGCGACTCGGGGATGCGGAAATCGGGGAACGGCTGGCGCACGCCGCCGGCAAGCGTGTCCGGATCGAAGATGCCCGGGCCGCCGCTGAAATCGCCGTTGCGCTGCGCCTGCGTCGGCACGGCGACGGTGGTCAGCCCTGCGGCCGCCTGACGGATGCTGAGCCTTTCCCAGGCGGCGAAGAAGAAGGCTTTGTCGCGGACGATGCGGCCGCCGAGGGAGGCGCCGTACTGATGGCGCTGGAACTGCGGCAGCTTCGAGACGTTCAGGTTGAACGGGCGCGCGTCGAGGGCGCGGTTGCGCATGAACTCCCACGCAGAGCCGTGGAAGGTGTTGCTGCCGCTCTTGGTCACGACATTGATCTGGGCTCCGCTGGCGCGCCCGTACTCGGCGCTGAACTGCGCCGTCTGCACCTGGAATTCGGCGATCGCGTCGATGACGGGCGAATAGTTCAGCGAATTGTAGTCAGGATCCGTGTTGGCCACGCCGTCGAGGAGGAAGGCGTTGTTGTTGGTGCGTCCGCCGCTGGCGCTGAATCCGCCGGTCTGGTTCAGGCGAACGGAGTTCTGCTGCACGGTGCGTCCGCCTGCGTTGGCGCCGGGAACGAGCAGGGCGAGCTGGATGAACTCGCGTCCGTTCAGCGGCAGGCCGATGATTTTTTCCTCCGTCACCACGGTGCCCTGCGCCACAGACTCCGTGATCAAAGGCGACACCGTGCCGCTGACTTCGATCCGCTCGGTCAGGGCGCCGACTTCCAGCTGAATGTTGACGCTCGCCGAGCGCGCCACCTGCAGCCGCACCGAATCGTCGCGGAACGTGCGGAAACCGGGCGCTTCCACTTCCAGCGCATATTCGCCCGGCGGCAGGAGCGCGAACAGGAAGCGTCCGCTGTCGTCCGTCCTGACCGTGCGCGCCGCCTGGGTGCGCCGGTTCTGCAGGCGCACTTCCGCATTCTGCACCGGGGCGCCGCTCGGATCGCTGACGACTCCGGACAGCGAGCTGACGTCGGTTTGCGCTCCGGCGGGGATCGCCGGGGTCAGCAACGCCAGCAGCAGAATCAACGCACGAATGGCAGGTGTCCGTTTCTGATCCATTGCAGGAATCCCTCTGAAGCGTGTGGAGTAATGAAGGGACAGGGTAACGGGCGCAGGTCAACAGGAAGTCACAGCCGAGTGAAGAATAGGTGACGGCTGCCGGGAAGCTGCGACGCGAAGGTCCGCCGGGAGCGGACTGACAGGACGTTGGCGCGCAGCTTCACCGGGCCTACGGGCAGAGTGCGGGCATGCGCTGCACGCGCTTCGTGTTTGCGGTCTGCAAGGATTCCGGCGCCGGGGCGGCGGGGCGATGCCTCAGCCGCGCGAGGCTTCCTCGATGCAGGCTTCCAGGGTCTCGATGGCGAAGTCCGCCTGATCCGCGGTCAGCACCAGGGGCGGGGCGAGGCGGATCGAGTTCGGACCGGCGCCGAGGATGAGCAGGCCCTTTTCAAACGCCAGATCCACGATGCGGTCGCGGAGTTCGGGCGCGCGTTCTTTGGTCGCCTGGTCCTTGACGAGCTCGAAGCCGATCATGAGTCCGAGTCCGCGGACGTCGCCGACATGGCGGAATTTTTGCGGCCACTCGCGCATGCGCGCCATCATGCGCGCGCCGATGCGGGCGGCGTTGTCGACGAGCTCCTGTTCGAGCAATTCAATGGTGGCGAGCGCCGCTTCCACCGAAACAGGATTGCCGCCAAATGTCGAGGCGTGCGCGCCGGGCTTCCAGGTCATCAGTTCCGCGCGCGCGACCGTGGCTCCCAGAGGCAGTCCGCTGGCGATGCCTTTGGCGATGGCGACGATGTCCGGCTCGAGCCCGAAATGCTCGCTGGCGAACATGCGGCCCGTGCGCCCCATGCCGCTCTGGACCTCGTCTGCCACGAGAAGAATGCCGTGCCTGCGGCACACAGCCTGCAGCTCATCGAAGAACTTCTGCGGAGGCACGACGTAGCCTCCCTCGCCCTGCACGGGTTCGACGAAGACAGCAGCCACTTCCGAGGGCGGCAGGATGGTGCGGAACAGATCCTGCTCGAGAACCCTGACGCACTCGACGTTGCAGGTGTCCGGCGTGCGGTTGTAGGCGCAGCGGTAGCAGTAGGCGTAGGGGATGTGCACGGCACCGGGAAACAGCGGAGCGAAGCCCTCGCGCTGCGCGGTTTTCGAGGCTGTCAGAGAGAGCGCGCCCATCGTGCGCCCGTGGAAGGCGCCGAGGAAGGCGATGGACTTGTCGCGGCGCGTCGCGTAGCGCGCCAGCTTCAGCGCGCATTCGATGGCTTCGGCGCCGGAGTTGCTGAGGAACACCCGGCGCGGACCGCCGCCTGGCACGAGCTTCGCGAGCCGTTCGGCGAGCGCCACCATGTTCTCGTAATAGAAATCCGTGCCGGACATGTGGATGAACCGCTCCGCCTGGCGGCGGATGGCTTCCACGACGCGGGGATGGCAATGGCCGGTGGCCACCACGGCGATGCCGGCGTTCAAGTCGAGGAAGCGGTTGCCGTCGGGGTCGACGACGATGGCCCCTTCGCCGCGCTCGATGACGAACGGGTAACTGCGCGTGTAGGAGGGGCTCAGGACGGCGTGGTCGCGCTCGACGATGGCTTTGGCCTTCGGACCGGGCAATTCGGTCACAATCCGGGGCAAGTCCTGGCGGGTAGTGGTGGACATGGACGTATCTCCCTCAAAACAGGAATCTTTGAAATCGGTAGCAGACGGGCGCGGAGGGAGGAGGCCTAGTCGCAGGCAAACAGGAATGGCCGCATGGCTGCGGGCGTCCGCGTCACACTCCGATTCTACGCTAGAATCGGGTTCTTGAGAACCCCGCAGTATGAGCAGTGATTCCGTTCTCTCCATGGAGATCATGCCTGGCGAAGCCCTGCGCCTGCTTGGCGAGGGCAAAGCGCGGCTGATCGACGTGCGCGAGCCGCACGAATATCAGATCGCCCGGATTGACGGCGCGCAGCTGATCCCGATGCACACGGTTCCGCACCGCCTGCAGGAGCTGGAGGCGGCCGCCGACGAGAGCCTGCTGATCGTCTACTGCCACCATGGCGTGCGCAGCCTGAGCGTGGTCGACTGGCTCCGGCGGCAGGGCGTCGAGCAGTGCGTGTCGCTGATCGGCGGCATCGATCTCTGGAGCCGGCAGATCGATCCCCAGGTTCCCCGGTACTGACACAGCCATGCCACAGAAGCCGAAGTTCTACACCAAGCCCACCTGAACGACCTGCCGGAAGGCCAGGAGTTTCCTGGTCCAGCAGGGGGTGGAAGCGGAAGTGGTGGATCTGTCGAAGGGCCTCAGCGTCGAGGAGCTCGACCGCCTGATCGGGAAGCGGGACTACCGCGAGTTCCTGAACCCGAAAAACGAGCTGTACCGCACGATGGGCATGAAGACGAATCCGCCGCCGCGCGAGGAAGCGCTGCGCCTGATGAGCGAGAATCCGAATCTGATCCGGCGTCCGATTCTCGTGCGCGGCTCGAAGATCCTTCTCGGGTTCAAGGAAGACGAGTGGAGCGAGGCCTGAGGCGGACTCCGCCGGGCGGAGCGGCGTGGTATCTCTGAACGTGTGATCACGCGCAGAGATCTTGCCATGGCGGCCGCAGCCCTCACCACCGCGAAACGCGCCCGAGCGCAGCAGCCCGCATACCGGGGCGCACTGCAGAAGTTCGAGGGGCGCTACCCGCCGGACTCGTTTGATTCGCTCGCCTGGACGCGGAAGCGTTACGAAGAGATGCCGCGCCAGCTTGGCTTCCGCGCGCGCAATCTGCGCGAGGCGCAGGCGTGGCAGCGCAAGCTGCGCGCGAAGCTGACGGAACTGCTGGGCGGCTTTCCGCGCCGCACGCCGCTGCGGCCGGAGATTCTCGAGCAGCGCGAGTTTCCGGCTTACGTGCGCGAGACGGTGATTTTCGAGTCGCGGCGCGGGCTTGGGGTGCTGGGCTATTTCCTGATCCCGAAGAACCGCCCTCAGCCGCGCCCGGCGCTGATCTGCGTGCCCGGGCACGGGCGCGGCGCCGACGACATTGCAGGCATCGACGAAAAAGGACAGGACCGCACGGAGAAGGGGCCCTATCAGTTCGACTTCGCCGTGCAGGCGGCGGAGCGGGGCTTTGCGGCGTTCGCCATCGAGCCGCTGGGCTTCGGCTGCCGCCGCGATCCGGCCAGCCGGCGCCGCGGACTCGGGCAGTCTTCCTGCCAGCCCGCCGCGGGAGCGGCGCTGCTGATGGGCGAAACGATGATCGGGTGGCGCGTTTACGACGTCATGCGCGCGGTGGATTATCTGGAGACGCGCACGGAAGTGGACCCGCGCCGGATCGGGCTGATGGGCATCAGCGGCGGCGGCACGATCACGACGTTCGGCACGGCGCTGGAGCCGCGCATCTCGGCGGCGCTGATCAGCGGCTACCTGAACACGTTCCGCGACTCGATTTTCAGCCTTTCGCACTGCATCGACAACTACGTCCCCGGCATTCTCCACTGGTGCGAAATGTACGACGTGGCGGGGCTGATCGCGCCGCGCCCGCTGTTCTGCGAGTCCGGCACGAAGGACGACATCTTTCCGATCGACGCCTTCCGCTTCGCTTTCGGCGAGGTGCAGAAGGTGTACCGCGTCTTCGGGGCGGAGGACCGGATCGGGCACGAGATCTTCGAAGCGGGGCATCAGTTCTCGGGCAAACTCGGGTTCCCGTTTCTGGAGAAGCATCTCGGCGTGTAGGCGCCCATGGCGGACTACGAACTGCTCGACCACACGGCGGACACGGGGTTCCGCGTCCGCGCCGCGAGCCTCGAAGAGCTGTTCGTCAAGGCCGCGGAAGCGCTGGTGTCGATTGCGGTGAATCCTTCATGCGCCGTCCCGGTGGAGAGCCGCCTGCTGCGCTGCTCGGGCGCGACTCTGGAGGACCGGTTCATCAACTGGCTGAACGAGGTGCTGTGGCTGCTGGACGGAGAGCGCTTCCTGCCCGTGCAATTCGACGATCTGCGGCTGGAAGGCGACGGCGTCAGCGCCCTGGCGAGCGGCGAGCCGCGCGACGACGCGCGCCACCCGCCGCGGATCGTGGTGAAGGCGGCCACCTTTCATCAACTTGTCATCCGTGAGCACAATGGCATGTGGGAGGCCGAGGTCTTCCTCGACATCTGACGTGCTGATCGAACACGTCGACGAAGTCCGCCACCGGATTCCGAAGGGCGCGCGCCACGGCATGCGCACCGATGTGCTGTTCTACGCGAGCGGGCCGATTCTGGAGCAGGTGGAAAAGGACCGCGCGCTCGAGCAGGCGATGAACGTCGCCTGCCTGCCCGGCATCGTCGGACCGTCGCTGGCCATGCCGGACATCCATCAGGGATACGGGTTCCCGATCGGCGGCGTGGCGGCGATGGACTGGGACAGCGGCGTGGTGAGCCCCGGCGGCGTGGGCTACGACATCAACTGCGGCGTGCGGCTGATCCGCACGAATCTCGAAAAGGACGAGGTGCGGGCGCGGCTGAAGGAGCTGGTCGACCAGGTCTTCCGCGACGTGCCCTGCGGCGTCGGCGGCAAGGGCCATCTCGACATCAGCGAGAAGCAGCTGAACCAGATTCTGGAGCAGGGCGCGGAATGGATGGTCGAGCACGGCTACGGCGAGCCCTCCGACATCGAGCACTGCGAGGAGCGCGGCTGCCTGGCGGCAGCCAGCGCGGCCGAGGTGAGTGCGCGCGCCAGGGAACGCGGGCGCCCGCAGATCGGCACGCTGGGCAGCGGGAACCACTTTCTCGAAATCCAGTTCGTGCACCGCGTGCACGATGAAGAGGCGGCGCGCTGTTACGGGCTCGAAGAAGGCCAGGTGGTTGTCCTGATCCACAGCGGCTCGCGCGGGCTGGGCCATCAGGTCTGCACGGATTTTCTGGCCCAGATGGGCGCGGCGATGAAGAAATACGGCATCACGCTGCCGGACCGGCAACTGGCGTGCGTGCCGATCCAGAGCCCGGAGGGGCAGTCTTATCTGAAGGCGATGCGCGCCGCAGCGAACTTCGCCTGGGCCAACCGGCAGGCCATGCTGCACTTCGTACGGGGCTCGTTCCAGAAGGTGTTCGGCAAGCACGCGCGGCTCGGGCTCGTCTACGACGTCTGCCACAACATCGCCAAGCGCGAGAAGTACGAGTACAACGGCCGTACGGTCGACGTGCTGGTGCACCGCAAGGGGGCCACGCGCGCCTTCCCGACGCGCCATCCGGAGATTCCCGCCGATTACCGCCCGGTGGGCCAGCCGGTGCTGATCCCCGGCAGCATGGGCACGGCTTCGTGGGTGCTGGCGGGCTGCGAAGGAGCGATGAAAGAGAGCTTCGGCAGCGTCTGCCACGGGGCGGGGCGGCTGCTGAGCCGGCATGCAGCCAAACACGGGCGCGACGCGCGCGCGGTGCAGCGGGAGCTTGAGGAGCGGGGCATCCTGGTGCGGAGCGAGACGCGCGACGGCATCATTGAAGAAGTCCCCGAGGCGTACAAGGACGTCGACGAGGTGATCGAGGTGGTGCATCAGGCGGGGCTGGCGCGGAAGGTGGCGCGGCTGAGGCCGATGGGGGTGATCAAAGGCTGACCGGCGGCGGGTAGACTGAAGAGCGCCATGCATGAAGTCCGCCGCGCGCGCCCCGAAGAGGCGCCGGTTCTTCTCCAACTGATCCTCGGCCTGGCCGAGTACGAAAAGCTCGACCCGCCGGACGAGGCGGCGCAGCAGCGGCTGGTGCGGGACATTTTCGGCGAGAAGCCGCGGCTGGAGGCGTGGCTTGTTTTCGTCAACGGCAAGGCGGCGGGCTATGCGCTCGTGTTTGAAACATATTCGAGCTTTCTTGCTTTGCCCACGCTGTACCTCGAGGACATCTTCGTGAAACCGGAGCACCGCGGACGCGGCGCGGGCAAGGCCCTGTTCCTGCGGCTGGTCGAGGAAGCGGAGCGCCGAGGCTGCGGGCGCATGGAGTGGGTGGTGCTGGACTGGAACCGGCCGGCGCTCGACTTCTACGAGCGCTTCGGGGCGCGCCGTCTGAACGAATGGATCACAATGAGGCTGACGCGTGCAGACTTCGGGCGGATTCTGAAAGAATGAGCGCGCTATGCGCCGTTCATGGATTCTCTGGATTCTTGCTCTTGTCATCACCCTGGCGTCCGCCGTCTATCAGCGCGTGACCGGCCCCACGCATCCCAAGCGCGGCAAGGCCGTGCTGGCCGGGAAGGAGTTCCGGTACCGCCTGGTGCGCAGCATGGCAGGCGGAGACGCGGAAGTGCGCGTGCCCGCCGTCTCGCCGGAAACCAGAGGCACGCTTGCGTGGAAGCGGCACAAGACGCGCGATGACTGGACCTACGAGGAAATGAAGCGGGACGGCGATCAGCTTGTGGGGAAACTCCCGCAACAGCCGCCGGCGGGCAAGCTCGCCTACCGAGTCATCCTGCAGGATGGAAGCGAGCGCGTGACGCTGGGCGGCGAGCCGGTGATCATCCGCTTCCGGGGGGAAGTGCCGGCCGCAGTGCTGGTGCTGCACGTCATCGCCATGTTCGGGGCGATGCTGGCTGGCACGCGCGCGGGGCTGGAATACTTCCGCCCGCAGCCTCAGTACCGGGGGCTGCTGCTGTGGACGCTTGCCCTGCTGACGGCGGGCGGTTTCATCCTCGGCCCCATCGTCCAGAAATACGCCTTCGGCGCCTACTGGACGGGGTGGCCGTTCGGGACGGATCTGACCGACAACAAGACCGCGGTGGCGTGGCTGGCGTGGCTGATCGCATGGCTGAAGCTGCGCCGCACGCCAGAGAGGGCGGGCGCGTGGGTGCCTGGAGCAGCCATCGTCATGATGATCGTGTTCGCCATTCCCCACAGCCTGCTGGGCAGCGAACTGAAGTACGAGTGAAGCTCACAGCATCCGCCACAGCGAGTTTTCCGGCTGCTGGCGTTTGAACTCGCGGAACTTCAGGCACGGATGGTAGAGCGCTGCGCACCCTGCCAGCCACAGCGGATAGAGCAGCCACTGCGGCGCCGGCTGACGGCTGAAGGCGATCATGGAGACGGCGCCGAACAGGTAAAAGTGCGCGATGTAGAACAGCAGCGGCGCCTGCCCGTACACCAGAAGCACGCGGATCAGTGCGCCGAGGCGATCCTGGGAACGGTGCAGCAGCGACAGCAGCACGAGATCCAGCCCGATCATCAGCGACGCAAAAGCCAGGCTTGGGGGATACTTCACCACCGTGAGCCACGCCATCCATCCCGATCCTTCCGCCAGGCGCAGGTTGCCAAATCCGCCTGCGGCGCGCAGCCCCGCAAACAGCGCGATCAGCGCGAGCCCCGCCGGCAGAGCCGCCCGCAACGTGCGCTCCGTGCTGCGGCGCAACAGGCGTCCGAATCCCACGCCCAGCGCGCAGATGCCGAACCACGGAACCAGCGGATAGCCGCTGGCGACCAGCGCCGATTGCCCCGGCGAGACCAGCAGCAGCGCGAGCGTGTGCTGCGCCCGCTCCACACCCAGCCAAGGCAGCAGCGCATTGGGCGCAAGGACCGCCGCCGCGCCGGTCGCGAACCACCACGGCGCCGCCAGCCCCATCATCATCGCCGCCGCCATCATGCTGAGTCCCAGCGTCACCAGCACGCCCAGAACCACCGGCGACAGCGCCATCGCTTCGCGCCCGGAGAGCGCCATCAGCGCCATCGGCGCTACTTCGAAACCGTAGCTGATCAGGACGAGCACCGCTCCGCGCAAGAGGAAGAACCGGCGCACCTGCGCCGCGCTCCAGCCCTGCTCGCGCCGCGACGCCTCCAGCAGCGCCATGCCCGCGCCCATCAGCAGGAAGAAGCCCGGCGCGCACAGGTGCGTCAGCCAGCGCGTGAAAAACCAGGACGCGCTCCCGTAATCCGGCAGCGGCTGGTTCCACATCTCGAAGGGATGGACGCGCGCCAGCAGCAGGGAGGCGTGGTCCAGCGCCATCAGCACCATGATCAGCCCGCGCAGGGCATCGAGCGCGGGCAGGCGTTGCTTCATGGCTTCTTCACAGTCGGATAGGCGACGCCGAGCTGTTCGAGGTAAGTCGAATACCGCGACGGATCATAGTAGAACTTCCGCATCTGCGGGCGGAACCGCTCCATGCGCTCGCGGTTGAGGTCCGTGGGCGGCTTCTGGTCCACGGGAATGAGCGACTTCCACTTCGTTTCCCTGGTCTGCTCAGCGAAATACTGCTTCGCCGCTTCGAGCAGGGCGGGGTTGAGCAGCAGATCCAGCGCCGTCATGGCGTGCGCCTTGGCGCCCGCGGTCGAGCCCTTGTGCGCGATTGGCGTCGCCATGGCGATGCCGCTCGACCAGTGATGCCCGATCATGCCCGGAATATTGCCCGGATAGCGCAGCACCACGGTGGGAACGTTCCAGCCGACTTCGGCGATGTCGTCTGAACCGTAGCTGCGGCGCGACGGATCGGGCGGGCGCAGCTCGGCGATCTCCGTTCTGAGCCCTTCCTCTTTGACTTTCAGCTCGCGCTGGGCGGCGCGCGCCAGCGCCTGGTCGGCTTCCGACCACTGCGGCATGCCGGCGCGCACGATGTTGGCATGGAGCGCCTCCGCGAGCGGTTTGTTGAAATGCCCCGGCCACGCCGCGCCCAGCGTGCGTTCGCTCATTTCGGTGTCGGTCATCATGGCGGCTGCGCGGGCGATGCGCGTGCCGATCTCGTGCAGCTCGTTGATGCGTTCGTAATCCCACTCGCGGAAGTAGTACCAGACCTTCGCGACCGGAGGCACGACGTTGGGCTGGTCGCCGCCCTGCGTAATGACATAGTGCGAGCGGTGATCCGGCCGCAGGTGCTCGCGGCGGTAGTTCCAGCCGATGTTCATCAGCTCGACGGCATCGAGCGCGCTGCGTCCGGCCCAGGGAGAGCCGGCCGAGTGGGCGCTGCGGCCGCGGAAGGTGTACTCCACGCTGACGAGTCCGGTGCCCACGGGGCCGTAGCTGGTGCCGAAGTCCGAGGCGATGTGCGAACTGAGCATCACGTCGAGATCGCGGAACAGGCCGGCGTTGACCATATAGGTCCGGCTGCCGATCAGCTCTTCGGCCACGCCCGGATAGACGCGCAGAGTGCCGCGGATGCCGTGCCGCCGCATCAGCTCCTGCACGACGAGCGCAGCCGTCACATTGACCGCCTGGCCGGCGTTATGGCCCTCGCCGTGGCCGGGGCCGCCCTCTAACTGAGGCTGGTGCCACGGGATGCCCGGGGTCTGCGACGTCTCCGGCAGCCCGTCGATGTCGGCCATGAAGCCGATGACGGGGCTTCCCTCGCCCCACTCGGCCACCCACGCCGTCGGCATGCCGGCCACGCCCTGCGTGATGCGGAAGCCGTGCCTGGCGAGGATCGAGGTCACATACTTCGACGTCTCGAACTCCTGGTAGCCGAGTTCGCCGAACGAGTAGATGGAATCCACCATCTCCTGCGTCAGCTTCCGCCGCCCCTCCACCATTTCCGCGGCCGCCTGTTTCAGCTGCTCGAGATCCTGCGCCTGTCCTCCCGCCACAGCCGCCGCCCCCGCCGCTCCCAGAAATGTCCTTCGCAACATGGGTTTCATCATACGCGAGGCAGCCCGGGCGCGGGGAGGCGTCTGAAGCGGAACATTTCCCTCCCCTGTGCGTATCAAGCATATGTACGGAGCAGTTTTTGTATGGCAAATCACGGCAGGCGGAAGTCGAAAAAGATCTGGATCTGGATGATCGTCGGGGTGGCGGTGCTGGCGGGCGCGGGCGCGGCGGTCCGGGCGGCGCTGAAGCCCGACAACAAGATCGACCCTTCCAAGCTGGCGAAAGTCGAGCGAGGCGACATCGCGCGGGTGGTGGTCGCCACGGGCAAGATCGAGCCGCGCGCCATCGTGGAAGTGAAGTCCAAAGCCAGCGGGATCGTCAAGAACATCTACGTCAACTACGGCGACACCGTGCGCGCCGGGCAGGTGCTGGCGGAACTCGATAAAGAAGAGCTGGAGGCGCGCGTGCGCGAAGCGCGGGCCAATCTGCAGGCGGCGCAGGCGATGGAAGAGAGCGCCGCGGCGGCGCTGGAGCGCAACAAGGTGGAGGCCGAGGGGCCGGACCTTCCATTCCTGAAGTCGGCCATGGAGCGGGCGCAGCGGATGCATGAAGAGAAGCTGGTGGCGAAGAACGTGGTGGAAGAAGCCGAAAAGGCCTACCAGCTGGCCCTGAACCGCCAGAGCGCCGCCGTCCGGGCGCTGGCGGTGAGCCGGGCGGAAATCACGCGCGCCCGCGCCCAGGTGGCGCAGGCCAGAGCCGTGCTCGAACGCGCCGAGGAAGACCTGCGCAATTCGACCATTGTCAGTCCCATCGACGGGCTGGTGCTTTCGCGCGACGTGGAGGTGGGCAATGCGGTCAGCTCGATTCTGGTGCTGGGCTCGCAGGCCAAGCCCCTGTTCATGCTGGGCGACGTGAGCGATGTGTTTGTGCGCGGGAAGGTGGACCAGGCGGACATCGGCAAGGTGTATCTGGGCCAGCCGGCGCGGATTGTCGTCGAGAGCTTCCGCGACCGCAGGTTCGAGGGCAAGGTGTACCGCATCTCGCCGTACGGCGTGGAGAAGGACAACGTCACCACGTTCGAAGTGCAGGTCTCCATCCACAATCCTGGCCGCGAACTGAAGGCCAACATGAGCGCCAACGCCGAGATCATTCTCGAGGAGAAGAAGAACGTGCTGCTCGTGCCCGAGGCGGCGGTGGTGTATGACAGGGACCGCAACCCCAGCGTGGAAGTGCCCGACCCGGCCGCTGAGAAAGGCCGGCGGAAGCTTGCCGTGAAGCTCGGCATCTCGAACGGGATCAAGACGGAGCTGCTCGGCGGGCTGCAGGAAGGCGCCCAGGTGATTCTGCAATAGAGCGAGGCGTTGCAGGTTTGAGCTTCCGCGACCTGGTCCGCGACACGCTCCAGACGTTGATGGCCCACAAGCTGAGGGCCGGACTGACCATGTTCGGGCTGATGTGGGGCATCGTGTCGATCGTGCTGATGACGGCCGCCGGGGACGGCTTCCGCGAAGGCCAGCGGCAGGTGGCGGCCAATTTCGGCGAGAACATTTTCATCGTGTTTCCGGGGCGGACTTCGATGCAGGCGGGCGGAGAGCGCGCCGGGCGGCGTGTGATGTGGACGGTCCGCGACCACGAACTGCTGCGGCCGTGGGCGCCGTCGTGCGAGCACATCCTGCCGGAGCTGACCCGCAGCGCCGTCGCGGTCCGCAGCGACTACAATGCAGGTTCGCTTCTGGTGAGCGGCAGCCAGCCGCCATATCAGCGGCTGCGGGCGCTTGCCGTGGCCGAGGGGAGGTTCTTTTCGTGGGAAGACGAAGCGCAGGGGCGGCGCGTGGCGTTCCTGGGCGCCGACGCGAAGAAGCAGCTGTTCGGGGCGCGCAACGCCATCGGCGAAAGCATCTCCATCGCCGGGTTTCCGTATGTCGTAATTGGCGTGATGCGTTTCAAGGATCAGGACTCCAGTTACGACGGCCGGGACGTGAACAAGGTGTTCGTGCCGTTTTCGGCGATGGTCCGCGACCTGCCGCAGCCGCCTCCGTGGCCGCCGGACACGGTGGACCAGCTGATCGTGAAAGCGCGGAGCATCGGCGAGCACGAGGCGTGCGTGGGCGAGGTGCGCCGCGGTCTGGCCCGGCTGCACCGCTTTGATCCCGAGGACACGATGGCGGCGGCCATCTGGGACACGGTGCGCGAGTCGCGCGCGTTCAAGACGATGACCGACGGCATGAAATATTTTCTGGGCGCGATGGGCGTGGTGACGCTGCTGCTGGGAGGCATCGGGACGATGAACGTGATGCTGGTGGCGGTGCGGGAGCGGACGCGCGAGATCGGCCTGCGCATGTCGGTCGGGGCCACGCGCCGGCAGATCCAGATGATGTTTTTTCTGGAGACGGCGCTGATCGTGTTCAGCAGCGGCGCGCTGGGGCTGGGCTTCGCCCTCGCGGTCTGCCACTTCGTGAACCGGCTGCCGATGCCGCAGTATTTCGCCGGCCTGCTGCCGTCATGGGAGACGGGCGCAGCCTGCGCGGGACTGCTGGGGCTGGTGGCGTTTCTGTCGGCGCTGTATCCGGCGTCGCGCGCCGCGAGCATCGATCCGATCCAGGCGCTGCATTTCGAGGCGGGAGGCTGAACCGTGTCTGCCATGCTCCTGGAGATCGTGCTGCAAGCCTGGGATTCGCTGCGCCGCAACCCCACGCGGAGCATCCTCACGATGCTCGGCATCGTCTGGGGCATCGCCTCGGTGACCCTGCTGATGGCCTACGGCAGCGGCTTCCGCTCGCTGATGATGGGCGTGTTCCAGAACTTCTCGAAGTCCGCAGTGATCGTCTTTCCCGGCCAGACGAGCATGCAGGCGGGCGGCGAGCGCGCGGGGCGCCGCATCCGGTTCGAGCTGGCTGATCTGGAAGCCGTGCGGATGGAGTGCACGCTGGTGCGACAGATCTGCCCGGAGACGATCCGGCGGGTGAACCTCTCTTATGGGGACCGCCTGGTCAGCCTGAACGTCCGCGGGGTGTGCGCCGAGTATGGGGAGATCCGCAGCGAGATTCCCTCCGAGGGGCGCTGGCTGACGAAAGAGGACCAGGCCGAACGGCGCAGGGTGGCCTTCCTCGGCCAGTGGGCGAAAGGCAAGCTGTTCTCGGGGCGGCCTGCGGTGGGCGAGACGGTCACGATTCAGGGCGCGCGGTTCGTGGTGATCGGCGTGATGGACAGGAAGCTGGCGTTCGGCAACTACTACGGTCCGGACGACCGCTCGGTTTTCATTCCGTACGAAACAGCGGCCGAGCTCTGGGACGCACGATATCCGACCAATGCGGTGGTGCAGCCCATCGCGCCGATCTATGAAGTGCAGGCCGAACAGCAGTTCCGGGCGGCGATGGCGAAGAGGCTGCGGTTCGATCCGCGCGATGAGCGTGCGCTGACGACATTCGGGACCTCGACGATCCGGCCCATCATCGACGGGCTCACGATCGGGCTTCAGGTGTTGCTGCTCTTCATCGGGACGCTGACGCTGGCCATCGGCGGCATCGGGCTGATGAACATCCTGCTGGTGAGCGTGACGGAGCGGACGCGCGAAATCGGGCTGCGGCGGGCCCTGGGGGCGAAGCGGTGGCACGTGGCGGGGCAGTTTCTGGCGGAAGCTCTGTTCCTGACGCTGGCCGGCGGCGCGCTGGGCGTGCTGCTCTCCTACGCCATCACATGGATCCTGCCGCCCATGCCGATGCTGAGCGCGCTGTTCGAGGACGACAGCGGCAGGGGCGACCTTGTGCTGCGGGTGCAGGCCGGGATCGTGCTGGCGTCGGCTGGGGCGCTTCTGGTTGTCGGCATCGCGAGCGGCATGGCGCCGGCGCTGCGCGCGGCGCGGCTGGACCCCGGCGAAGCGCTGCGCGTGGAGTGACGCCAACCGGGGCGCCGGGCGAGGCTTTCTGGCGGCGGCCGAAACGCCTTGCTTGACGCCTGTTTCCGCGGCTCCATACAATGAAGGTGACAAGGAGGCCCTGTGCGGTCGATTGGCTTACCTGAACTGCTGATTATTCTGGGCGTCGCCGTCCTGCTGTTCGGCGGGAAGAAGATCCCGGAGTTGGCCAAAGGCCTCGGAGAAGGAATCAAGAACTTCAAGAACGCTTTGAAGGAAGAACAGACGCCCGCCAAGCCGGAAGAGAAGAAGCAGGCTTGAGCCGTCAGACCGCGTCTGCCTGACGCGCCGCCAGCAAGAGAGGCGGCGGTTCCGGATTCTCCAGAGAACACGCCCCGCCGGGCCGGGAAGGCCTGGCGGGGCTTCGTATTTTCGCGCCCCGGGCGGGCCGTCAAAAAGAAAGGCCCCGCCGCCCGGAACCGGGCCGCGGGGCCATGCGAGACCGGATGGTCCGCCCTTACTTCTTCGGCTTGGGCGGAACGATCGCGTCCTTGATGGACTTCGACAGCGTGAGCTTCACCGACTTGCGAGCCGGGATCTTGATCGGCTCGCCCGTGGCGGGGTTGCGGCCCATGCGCGCCTTGCGCTCCACCTTCTTCAGGCGCCCGATGCCCGGGATGACGAACACACCCACTTTCTTCGTCTGCGCGATGGCGAGTTCCACCAGCTTCTCCATGGCGGCCTTCGCCTGCTTCTTGGTGATGCCTGCGGCGGTGGCCACTTCGTTGACCACCTGCGTCTGAGTCATCTTTTTCACTTCGGCCATAGTAGTCTCTGTCTCTCCCTTCGCCGGCGCGGCCGCCGGGCCGCGCCGGAGTGAATAAAACAAAACCAACCGGAAATGTTGGATGGTTCCGTTCGCAGATCAATCATAAGGGAAACGGAGGGCCACTGTAAAGGGGGAAACGCACCGGAACCGCGGATTTTCAGGGTTTTTTGGCCTCCAGGGCGTCCGGAGGCCCTCCGGAAGCGGGTTTGGAGGCCTCCAGAGGCTCCCTGCGCCTGCGCGGGAGGCTCGGGCATCATGAAATCAGGCCTCCATGAAAGCAATTCTGGCAGCCTGGATCGCGCTGGCCGCGCCGGCCGCGGCGCAGGTGCTGGCCGACCCGTCGACGGAGGGGGGACGGCAGCTGGCAGCCGCTTTCGAATCGCAATGGCGCGGCCGGCCGCAGAAAGCGATGGATTGCCAGATCACGAAGTACGCGCCGTTCCTGGACTACGGCCTCCGCGTGTGGGCGGGCTTTTCCCTCTCGGCGCCCGCAGCCGCGCTGATGCAGGGGGATCCGCCCCGGGAAGTAATCGTCGTGATCCGGGTTACGCCGCTTGATCCGCAGCGGCAGCCCGTGCATCTGTACCAGCGGCTCGCAGTGCCGGAGCCCCCGGCGGGAGCCAACCTGCGGAAGATCGAAATGGGACTGGGAGGCGGCTGGCTGCTGGGACGGGGCTCGTACCGGGTGGAGATGATGGTGATGTCCACGTCCGGGGCGGATTGCCGCGGGCAGTGGTCTCTGAAAGTCCGGGAAAACAGCGCAGCTCTTGCCGCGGGCGAGGTGAGCGCGCCCGACAGGGGATGGTGGCAGGGGTTCAACGGCGAAGGCCGCGGCCATGCGGCGATCTTTCTCCATGCTTCTCCCGTTCGGCCGCGCCGCTATGTGACGCGCCTGTCGCCGTGGGACCGGCAGGTGCTGCTGAGCACGCTGAGCGCGGTGTTGCGGGACGGGGGCTTCCAATCGGCCTCGCTGACGGTGTTCGACCTGATGAAGCGCGAAGTTGTCTTCGAGGCGCGGCAGGTCCGCCCCGAAGACGTGGGGCAGCTGGCCCGGCAACTGGCGCGCATCGATTATGGAACCATTCCGCTCCAGACTCTGCGGGACGGTCCATTGCCGGGCGATTTCCTGCAGGACCTCGTCCGGCGCGGCATCCGCGGCGAGCCGCCGCCGGATGCGCTCATCTTCATCGGGGCGCGGTGGCGGGGCGGGCCGAAGCTGAGAGCCGTCGATCCGGCGCTGAAAGAGGCCTCTCCGCCCGCCTTCCACCTCGCTTATTCCCTTCCCAACACGCCCGAGGACGCCGACGCCATGACCAGCCTCGTGAAAGGGCTGGGCGGCAGGGTGTTTTCGATCTACCTGCCGAAGAATCTGGCTCCGGCTTTGCGCCAGATCCGCGAAGCGAGGCCGTGAGGCCGCGGCCTGCGCAAGCAATGAAGTTGAAACGCGGCTTGCAACTTTTGCAGGGTTGACCAGAAACCGGAATTGGAGTCTAATGCTCTGGAGGAGGTTGTCTCGTCGCCTATGCGAAGACACATCACGATCACTCTACTTGCTGCTGCAACCCTGCTTGTTGCGACCGCAAGTCCTGCCCTGTCGCAGGTTCTGTACGGCTCCATTGTCGGCGTTGTGGAAGATCCCACCGGCGCGGTGGTTCCCAAGGCCAAGATCACAATCACCAACCCCGCCACAGGCGTCACGCGAGAAGTGGAAGCGGACGAGGCGGGACGATACAACGTGCCGACGCTGCCGGCCGGTTCGTACGAACTGCGTTTTTCGGCGCCCGGGTTCCGGACTCTGAGCCGGACGGGCGTCGAGGTGACGATCAACACGGTCACCCGCGTCGACGCGAGGCTGGAAGTCGGGCAAATGACCGAGCAGGTGACGGTTTCGGCTTCGGCGGCTGTGCTGCAAACGGACAAGAGCGACGTCCGTTCCGAGATTTCGTCACAGACGGTCACGAGCATGCCGCTGCCCGGATACCGGAACTATCAGACACTGATCAACCTGGTGCCCGGGGCCACGCCGGCAGCGTTCCAGAACGCGGTGGTGGACACGCCTGGCCGTGCGCTGACGACCAACATCAACGGCACGCCGCGCAACAATAACAACACGCTCACCGACGGCGCAGTGAACATCAACATCTGGCTGCCGCACCATGTGGCTTACGTGCAGCCGGTGGAAACGATCGAGACGGTGAACATCAGCACGAACTCGTTCGACGCCGAGCAGGGCATGGCCGGCGGCGCCGCCATCACGATCACGACGAAGAGCGGCACGAATGACCTGCACGGCGTGGCTTACTGGTTCCACACGAACAACCGGCTGATGAATGCGCCCTATTTCCGCGCGGCGACGTTCCGGATGCCGAAGACGACGCAGAACATCGCGGGCGGCACGCTGGGCGGGCCGATCAAAAAGGACAAGCTGTTCTACTTCTTCTCGTACGAGCGCACCGACGAGGCGACGGGCCAGTCCGGCAACTACTCGGTGGCGCCGCAGGAGTTCCGCGACGGCGATTTCAGCAAGTGGGTCAACTACGCCCGCGTCTACGACCCGGCCAGCGCGCCGGCCAACAACGCGGCGGCGCGCACGCCATTTCCGAACAACGTGGTGCCGAGGGCACGGTGGAACCCCATTTTCGCCAACATCTATTCGAAAATGCCTCTGCCCAACCAGATTTCGCCCACCGATCCGAACAATCTTCAGGGCAACTATCTGGCAGCCGGCGTCATGACGCTGATCCGCAACCAGTACGACTTCAAGTCGAACTGGAACGCCACGTCGAAACTGATGGTCTGGGGCAAGTACAGCCGGATGGATGCTCCTGTGCAGGGCGTGTATCCGTTTGGCGACCTGGGCGGCGCAGCGCTGGGCACCGAGGGCTTCGGCGATACAACCACCCAGCTCGTCACGGCAGGCCACACCTACACGTTCTCTCCCACCTTTTACATGGACGGCGTGTTCGGCTATACGCGGATGGACCAGGAAGTGGGCATTCCTGGCCAGGGCCGCAACGTGGGTCTTGACGACTGGAAGATCCCCGGCACCAACGGCGGACGCCAGTTCGCCAACGATCCGCGCTACGGCGGTCTGCCCCAGCTGACCGGCTTCGGCTTCAGCTACATCGGCGTCGGGGCCACCTGGGCGCCGCTGTTCCGGAAGGAGCGCAGCTACACTTATCAGACCAACTTCAGCAAGATCCAGGGCGCGCATGAGCTCCGCTGGGGCTTCGAGCCGCGCCGCCTGGAGCTGAACCACTGGCAGCCGGAAACCCAGAACCCGCGCGGCGCGATCAGCTTCGCCGGCGGCATCACCAACAACCCGGCGCAGGTGGCGCAGGAGCCGAACGCTTTTGCAGCCGCTCTGCTCGGGCTGGTTTCCAGCTACGCCAAGTCGATTCAGTTTTTCGAGATGAAGACGCGCGAGTGGCAGCTGGCCTGGTATTTCCGCGACCGGTGGCAGGTGAACCGCCGGCTGACGGTGAACCTCGGCCTGCGTTATGAATACTACCCGCTGATCAACCGCGGCGACCGCGGCATCGAGCGGTGGGACCCGGCCACGAACCTGGTGTACCTGGGCGGTCTCGGCAACGTGCCGCGCAACGCGGGCATCACGGTCAGCAAGAAGCTGTTCGCTCCGCGCGTCGGCTTCGCCTACCGCCTGGGCGACAAGAACGTGATCCGCGCCGGCTACGGCATCACGTACGATCCGATCCCGTTCGGCCGGCCTCTGCGCGGCCTGTACCCGGCTACGCTGTCCGCATCCTGGGTGCCGCAGGTAAGCGTGTTCGGCTGGTACAACACGCTCGACCAGGGCATTCCGGACGTGCCGACTCCGGACGTGAGCTCGGGCGTGATTCCGCTGCCGCTGAACTTCGACATGGGCCCGCGCAGCGCGTGGGGCGGCCTGCTGAACCGCGGCTACATCCAGAGCTGGAACTTCATGCTGGAGCGCCAGCTGCCGTGGAACATTCTGGCCAGCGCCGGTTATGTGGCCACACGCACGATCAAGCAGCTGCTGGACCGCAACATCAACACGGTGGGCCCGGGCCTTGGGGTGACCACGGCCAATCTGCCGCTGTTCAAGGCCCACGGCCGGACGATCGCGGCCAACATGTGGGACGGCTGGGGCTACGGGGCCTACGACTCGCTGCAGGTCAACGTGAGGAAGAACTTCAGCGACGGGCTCTACTTCACAACGTCCTACACGTTCGGCAAGGCCCTGAACATGGCCGACGACACCGGCTGGGCCGGCCCGAAGGCGTTCAACTGGGAAGGCATGCTGCGCCGCAACTACTCGCCGGCCAGCTATGACCGAACCCATATGTTCACGACGGGCTGGGTCTACGAGATGCCGTTCGGCAAGGGCCGGCGCTACTCCATCGAGAACAAGGTGGCCGATTTCATCGCCGGCGGCTGGCGTCTGACCGGAATGTTCAGCGCCTACTCCGGCACGCCGTTCACGGTCACCGGCAGCGCGGCATCGCTGCAGTGCATCGGCTGCACGCAGACGGCGCACCAGATCGGCCCGGTGAAGAAGCTTGGCGGCAAGGGCCCGCAGCAGCCCTACTATGATCCGTCCAGCTTCCGCGACCCGCTGTTCTACTTCAACGCCGCCAATCCGGAGTACATCCCCGGCTCGATGGGCATCAACTCGATGCGCGGGCCCGGCTTCTGGCGGCTGGATCCCGGCCTGTTCAAGAACTTCCGTGTGACCGAGAAGCTGAACATGGAATTCCGGGCCGAGTCGTACAACGTGACCGCGGCGCGCCGCTGGGGCAACCCGAACGGCTTCGCCGGCAATATGCGCCTGCGGCCCGACGGCACGCTGAACACCGACTTCCCGTTCCCGCTGAACAACTTCATGTGCATCACGAGCGCGGACTCCTCGCGGCAGTTCCGCTTCGGCCTGCGCATGTCGTTCTGAGCGCGACGCTGGCAGTCTGAAACACCAGGGGCGCGCCCCGGCGGGCGCGCCCTTCGTGTTTCCCGTGTCCGGGGCAGCTACATGTTTTCGATGATCGCCTGAGCGAATTCGCTGGTCTTCAGCTTCGTGGCGCCCTCCATCAGGCGGTGCAGGTCGTAGGTGACCCGCTTTCGCCGGATGGTCTCCGTGATCCCCTTCTCGATCCGCTGCGCCGCTTCCTTCCAGCCGAGAAACTCGAACATCATCACTCCGGACAGGATCACGCTCGAGGGGTTCACCACATCCTGCCCGGCATACTTGGGCGCCGTGCCGTGCGTGGCTTCGAACACGCCGTATCCATCGCCGATGTTGGCGCCGGGCGCCATGCCGAGCCCGCCGACCTGCGCGGCAGCCGCATCGGAGAGGTAGTCGCCGTTCAGGTTTGGCGTCGCCACGACGTCATATTCGTCCGGGCGCAGCAGCAGCTGCTGGAACATGGAATCGGCGATGCGGTCTTTGATGATGACCTTTCCTTCGGACGGGTTTGCGCCGGCTTCGGCCTCCGTCGCGACCTGATCGGGGAACTCTTCCTTCGCCACCTCGTAACCCCAGTCGCGGAAGGCGCCTTCGGTGAACTTCATGATGTTGCCCTTGTGCACGAGGGTGACGCTCTTGCGGCCGTTCTCGATCGCATATTGAATCGCCCGCCGCACCAGGCGCTTGGAGCCGGTCACGCTGATCGGTTTCACGCCGATGCCGGAATCGGGCCTGATTTTCGATCCCATTTCCTTTGTCAGGAACTCGATCACTTTGGCCGCCTCAGGAGTTCCCTGCTTCCATTCGATGCCGGCGTAGACGTCCTCCGTGTTCTCGCGGAAGATGACGATGTCGAGCAGTTCGGGATGCTTCATCGGCGAAGGCACGCCGGGATAGTACTTCACGGGACCCATGCAGACATAGAGGTTGAGCAGTTGCCGCAGGCTCACGTTCAGGCTGCGGATGCCGCCGCCTACCGGCGTAGTGAGCGGCCCCTTGATGGCGATGCGGAACCGCTGGATCGCCTTCAGGGTGTCTTCCGGGAGCCAGGTGTTGAACTTCTGGAACGCCTTCTCGCCGGCGAATACTTCGTACCACACCACCCGTTTGCGGCCGCCGTAAGCCTTCTCCACAGCCGCGTCAAACACGGCTTTCGCCGCGCGCCAGATATCGGGGCCTGTTCCGTCGCCTTCGATGAAGGGAAGAATCGGATTGCCGGGGACGACAAAGCGGCCGTCCTGGAATTCGATGGGCTGCCCGTCCGCGGGCACCGGTACGCCGTTGTACGATTCCATGGTCATTCCCTCTCAATGATCTCGCCGCGCCGTCGGGACTTCAGGCCAAGTTCGAACGTTCGGCTTCCTTCACTATATCCCCTTCTGACAATCAGGCCGCATGCTCCTGATTCGGGCTTGAATCCAGCCGCCGGAGGTGGTAGACGGTACATGGGATCTTCGATCCCTGACAGAGGGTTGGTTTTGCCGCCGGCCGCGGCGCCGGCGGCGGGTGTCGGCTCGGCGGCCGATCCGGTGGCCGGGAGGGGTCCCGGAGGCGCCGCCCTGATCCTTCCTCACTGGAGCTGCACTGATGGAAAACCAGAATACTCTCACAATCACCGACAACCGCACTGGGAAAAGCTACACGATTCCTTTCGTGGATGGCTGCATCCGCACGATGGATCTCCGTCAGATCAAGAAGGACGAAGAAGACTTCGGCGTCATGGGCTATGACCCGGCTTTCATGAACACGGCCTCCTGCCGCAGCGCCATCACCTTCATCGACGGCGACAGGGGCATTCTGCGCTACCGCGGATATCCGATCGAGGAACTGGCCGAGCGCTGCACGTTTCTCGAGGTGGCGTGGCTGCTGCTGAACGGCGAACTGCCTGCGCCCGAGGAGCTGAAAGAGTGGGAGTCCCAGATCAAGCATCACACGATGCTGCACGAGACGACGAAGAAGTTCCTCGAAGGCTTCCGCTACGACGCCCATCCGATGGCCATGCTCATCAGCACCGTGGCGGCGCTGTCGACGGTGTACAAAGACGCCCGGGACATCTTCAACAAGGACGTCCGGCGGCTTCAGATGACCCGGCTCATCGCCAAGGTGCCGACGATCGCCGCCTACTGCTACCGCCACAGCCTTGGCTATCCGTATGTCTACCCCGACAACGACCTGAGCTACACCGAGAATTTCATGAACATGCTGTGGAAGATGGTCGAGCCGAAATACCATGCCAATCCCGTTCTGGCGCGCGCGCTCGACATCCTCTTCATCCTCCACGCAGACCACGAGCAGAACTGCAGCGCCAACGTCATGCGCAGCGTCGGCAGCTCGCACGCCGATCCGTACGTCTCGCTGGCGGCGGCAGCGGCTGCGCTGTCCGGTCCCCTGCATGGCGGCGCCAACGAGGAAGTGCTGAAGATGCTCGACGAGATCGGCTCGAAGGACAAGGTTCCGGCCTACATCGAGCGCGTCAAGAAGGGCGAAGTGAAACTGATGGGCTTCGGCCACCGGATCTACAAGAACTACGATCCGCGCGCCCGCATCATCAAGTGGACGGCCGACCGCGTGTTTGAAGTCACCGGGCGGAATCCGAAGCTCGACATCGCCATCGAACTCGAACGCATCGCTCTCGAGGACGAGTACTTCATCAAACGCAAGCTGTATCCCAACGTGGACTTCTACTCCGGCATCATCTACCAGGCCATGGGCTTCAAGCCGGAGATGTTCACCGTGCTGTTCGCCATCCCGCGCACCGTGGGCTGGCTGGCGCAATGGGAGGAGATGCTCAACGACCCCGAGCAGAAGATCGCCCGCCCGCGCCAGATGTACGTCGGCTATGGCGAGCGCCACGTTCCGGAGAAAACGGCGAGCGCCATGCTTGCCGCATCGGCATAGCGGCAGCGTGAACAACAGGGCGGGAGGCTGCAGCAGAGGTTGACCCTGACGACCCTCCCGCCCTGATCGCCCTGTTGCCTGGAACCGGGCGGGCGGAGGAGATGGTTTGCGCCTTCAGAGTCAACCTGCCACGGCGCCCGCTGCCCGGGGTGAACACATGACGGGAAAGGAGCGACCTGTCCGCAACAAGGACATCGCCGGCGGCTGTCCCGCGGGTCTGGAGTGAAGCGGCAACTGCCATTCGAATTCCGCATTTGTGTCAGCAGCGGGACGCATTGGGAGCCCGGCGGGGTTCGCAGGGGGGATGAGAGTTCCTGCGCGGGAGGTGGAGCAGGAGGAGCGAGCGATGGTGGACGGCATGGGACTCGAACCCACGACCCCCGCGTTGCGAACGCGGTGCTCTCCCAACTGAGCTAGCCGCCCACGGTTCGCCTGCCCTTCAGTGTATCTCATCTTCGGTCCGAATGGCGAGAGCCGCAGGCTGAGCGCGGCTTCAATCTTTGCGGAAGAACTCCCTTCCTCTTGTGCGGCTGCTGCGCCGCAAGGGGGATATGCCCGGCTCTCGGGAGGATTAGAACTTGTTTTGAGAATCCCAGCCTCCTTGCGGCACTCTCTTTGCGAAACCAGAAGCTGTATCCACTGCTGGTCGAAGGATCCGGAGTAGACCCACGTGCTGTCATCCTGCCTTCGGCCCGCTCCCGGGCGGCTGCCGGGGAGAGCAGGGTCTGTGTCCCGCCGCGGCACTCATTCGTTTTCGTTGTCCGCTTTCATCGTCGATCTGCATCTCACGGCTGCGCTCTCGCAGGGCGCCGTTCTGGGGCAGAAATTCGCGCCGGAGCCGCTGATCGAGGCAGCGCCCGCAAGGCTCGTGTTTTTCGAACCGCAGCCCGCCTTCTGCACCCTGGAGGGGGGCTGCCTGATCGAGACGCCGCACAACACCGTGCCCGCCGCTCTGGCCGCTCCTCTGCGCCGGCACCTGCCGGTGCTGGCCGCACGGACGATGGTGCCGTCCCAGAACCGGTGGCTTCTGGCCTCCGCCGCCGACCTGTCGCGCACGGCGGCGATTCTGCCCCCGCCGCCGCGCGTCGGACAGCCCGCCCGCGGCGTGTCCATTCCCTTCGACGTGGTGGCGCGGGCCGACCGTCTCCACGTGGCGGCCCTGTTTCTCATTGGCACCGCGCTACTGCTTGTCGGCACGGGCCTGGGACTGATCGTGCGCGCGCCCGCCGAGCCGGCGGTTCCCCAGGGCGAGCCGTGGATTCCGGAAGAGAAAGTCCTGCCGCGGCTCGTGGCTTCGCCTGTTTCGCCAGCCCATCTGCATTCCCGCTCGTAGTAATCTCGGCAGCATGAGACTCTTGCTGCTCCTGGTGGCGGCAGTTCCGCTGCTGGCCCAGCCCCCGCTGCAGTTCGCCGAACTGCGCCCTTTCCGTCTCGCGAACGGACAGGAGATTGCTTCCTGCAGGCTTGCCTACCGCACCTACGGCGCGCTGAATGCAGACCGCTCGAACGCTGTTCTCTTCCCGACGTGGTTCACTGGCACAACCGCGCAGCTGGACGGGTTCATCGGCCCGGACCGCCTTGTCGATCCTTCGCGGTTTTTCGTCATCACGGTCGATGCGCCGGGCAACGGCGTGAGCTGTTCGCCATCGAACACGGGCGCCGCGCTGGACAGGCTCTCGATTGCCGACATGGTGGCCGCGCAGCACCGTCTTGTCACGGAGACTCTCGGCATCCGCCGCCTGCACGCCGTCCTGGGCATTTCGATGGGCGGCATGCAGACGTTCGAGTGGATCACGGCGCATCCGGACATGGTCCGGCTCGCCATCCCGATCATCGGCTCGCCGCGCCTGAGCGCTTCCGACATCCTGCTGTGGAGCGCCGAGCTGACGGCGATTGAAGCCATGATCTCCGCGGGCGCCGATCCGCGGCGCATCATGCCCGCCGTGCGGATGATGCACGAATTCGCCCTCACCTCGCCGGAATGGCTCCACCGCAACCGTTCCGCCCAGGAGATGCCGGCATTCCTGAAGAAGCTTGAGGAGGAAGCGCCGAGAGGGATGAATCCGCGCGACTATGCAGCGCAGCTCCGCGCGATGCTCGGCCACGACGTCACGCGCCGCTTCGGCGGCTTGTACGAAAAAGCCGGCGCTGCCGTGCGGGCGCGCGTGCTGGTCGTCGCCGCCGCACAGGATCACATGGTCAACCCGCTTCCTGCGCTCGAAATGGCCGCCGTGGCGGGCTTTGACGTGCTGCCGCTGAAGAGCCATTGCGGGCATATGGCCACAAGGTGCGAGGACGCCCGCATCGCCTCGGCCGTCAGGGAATTCCTCGCCGCCGAAAAATAGCGGACCCGGCCACTGGCGCGGATGTATGCGCATACGATAGGATCTTGTGTCAGCCATGGAACAGGCAGCCAGCAGACTCATCAGCCTCGGCGGCATCGACATCGCAATCATCGTCGTCTACTTCGCCATGGTGCTCGGCATCGGCTTCTACCTGAAAGGCCGGTCCGGCACGGGCGAGGACTTTTTCCTTGCAGGCCGCGAAATGACGGCCTGGATCGCCGGACTCAGCTTTCTGGCGGCCAATCTGGGCTCGCTCGAGCTGATGGGCTGGGCCGCGGCCGCGTATCAGTACGGCATTCTCGCCACGCACTGGTACTGGGTGGGCGCCATCCCCGCCATGCTCTTCCTCGGCATCGTGATGATGCCGTTCTATTACATCTCCAAGACGCACTCCGTTCCCGGCTATCTGCAGCTCCGCTTCGGCGAGTCGGCCCGCGCGCTGTCCGCCATCACGTTCGGCGTGATGACCGTGCTGATGAGCGGCATCAACATGTACTCGATGGCGCTGGTCATGAAGGTGGTCCTGGGCTGGGACATCAATTTCTCGATCTGGGTGAGCTCGCTCACGGTGGCCATCTACGTCGCGCTGGGCGGGCTGCGCTCGGCGATTTTCAACGAAGTGCTGCAGTTCATCCTCATCTGGGCCGGCGCGCTGGTCATCCCGATCGTCGGACTGATCGAAGCGGGCGGCTGGGACGGCATGGTGGCGCGCATCCAGGCGAACTTCGCCGGCCAGGATTTCACGCACCTCTGGCGCACGATGGGCAGCTTCACCGACAACCCGATGGGCATCCACTGGACGGGCATCGTTCTGGGGCTCGGCTGGGTGATCAGCTTCGGCTACTGGACGACGGACTTCCTCGTCGTGCAGCGCGTGCTGGCGGCGAAGGACCTGCGGGCGGCGAAGATGGCCCCGATCATCGGCGCGGCCTTCAAGATGATGGTTCCGTTCATCGTCATCCTGCCCGGCCTGCTCGCGCTGGCCGTTCTGCCGGTGAAGCTGGTGCCGGAAGACGTGGCGGTCGCCACCGGCGGGCACAGCTACAACGAGGTTCTGCCGTTGATGCTGGCCCGCTATGCGGGGCCGGGGCTGCTGGGGCTGGGCATCACGGCCCTCATCGCCGGCTTCATGAGCGGCATGGCGGGCAACGTCAGCGCATTCGCCACCGTCTGGACCTACGACATCTACCGCGCCTTCATGCGCAAAGAGGCCACCGACGCGCACTACGTCTCGATGGGCCGCTGGTGCACGGTGCTCGGCGTGCTGGTCTCCATCGGCACCGCCTACCTGGTGATGCAGTTCAAGTCCATCATGGACTACGTCCAGGCGCTGTTCAGCTTCTTCATCGCGCCGCTGTTCGGAACCGTCCTGCTGGGCATGCTGTGGAAGCGCGCCACGCCGGCGGGCGGCTTCTGGGGCCTGCTGGCGGGCACGGTGTCTTCCGTCGCCATGTGGGCGTGGGTGAAGATCGATCCGTCGGCTCTGCGCTACATCGCCCTGTCGGAACACGCCAAGGACATGGCCGAGAACATGTACCGCGCCCTCTGGTGCTGGATCATCTGCGTGGTGGTCACGGTGGCCGTGAGCTACGCCACCAGGCCGCTGCCGGAAAGCTCCCTGCGCGGCCTGGTCTACGGCTGCACGGACGTGCCGCACGAGCGCGACATTCCGCTGTTCCAGCGCCCGATCTTCTGGGCCTGGGTGGTGGGCGGCGTGTTCGTGCTGCTTCAGATCATTTTCTGGTAGTTCCGTTTCAGCCCTGCCCGTAACGCGCCTGCGGCCCGTGCTTGCGCAGGAAGTGCTCGTCGTGCAGCGCCTGCGGGATGGGCGCCGCATCCGGCCGCAGCGCAAGCGTCAAGGACGCGATGCGGGCGATTTCTTCCAGCAGCACGGCGTGCATGGCCGCCTGCGACGGGCTCCTGCCCCACGCAAACGGGCCGTGCATGGCGACCAGCACGCCCGGATGCGTCAGCGGATCGAGGTTCAGGAACCGCCGCACGATGGCGCGGCCGGTGTTCAGTTCATACTCCGACTGGATCTCCGCCTCGCTGAGCGGCTCGGTCACCGGCACCGGGCCATGGAAATAGTCCGCATGCGTCGTGCCCAGGCACGGGATCTCGCGCCGCGCCTGCGCAAACGCGGTCGCATGGGCCGAGTGGGTGTGCACGACGCCGCGCACGCCACGGAAGTTCCGGTAGATCTCGAGATGCGTGTCGAGATCGGAGGAGGGCCGGAGCGTGCCTTCAATGACCTTGCCCGAGAGGTCCGTCACGACCATGTCCGCCGGGCGCAGCTTCTCGAAGGGAACGCCGCTGGGCTTGATCGCCACCAGCCTTTCTTCGGGATCGAAGCCGCTGGCGTTGCCGAACGTATAGAGCACCAGTCCGCGGCGCACGATCTCCAGATTGGCCTCCAGAACCTCTTCTCGCAGTGCAGGAATCCGCATTTCAGTCGCTTTGCCTCTCTACAGAGAGTATGCGATATCATGGCTTGTCCCGGGGAGGTCAACCGATCATGGCAATCGTAGCAGGCGTGGATTTCGGCACCCAGAGCGTGCGGGTTTCCCTGTTTGACAGCGAGAAGGGCAGAATCGGCGCGGCGGTGGCCGAATATCCGGTTCACCGGAAGCGCGAGGATCCCGATCACGCCACCCAGAGCCACGCCGATCACATGAACGCGCTGGTGCTGGCGACCCGCGCTGCGCTGCAATCGGCCGGCATCAGCGGCGAACAGGTGGAAGCCATCGCGCTCGACACGACCGGCTCCACGGTGCTCGTGCTCGACGGGAACCTCGAGCCGCTCGACGACTACTACCTCTGGTGCGACCACCGCGCCAAGGGCGAGGCGGCCGAGATCACGGCCAAGGCGCACGAGCAGAGGCTGGAGGCCATCGAGTGGTGCGGCGGCGTCTACTCTTCCGAGTGGGGCTTTTCGAAACTTCTGCACTGGCTGCGCAACAATCCAGACAAGCGCAGCCGTTTCGCCACCGCCATCGAGCACTGCGATTATGTGGCCGCGGTGCTGTGCGGCATCCGCTCGCCCGATGAACTGCCGCGCTCCATCTGCGCCATGGGCCACAAATGGATGTGGAACGCGGCGCTCGGCGGGCTGCCGCCGGAGGAGTTTCTGTCGAGCGTCGATCCGCTGCTTGCAGGCGTGCGCGCGAAGATGCGCGGGCGCTATGAAACGTCGGACAAAATCGCCGGCCGGCTGTGCGCCGAATGGGCGGAGAAGCTCGGACTGCGCGCGGGCATCCCGATTCCCGTCGGCGCGTTCGACGCCCACTGGGACGCCATCGGCGCCGGCATCCGCGAGGGCGACGTTGTCAACGTCGTCGGCACCTCCACCTGCATGATGGCCATTGCGAAAGAGGTGGGCCTCATCCCGGGCGTCTGCGGCGTCGTGAAAGGCTCGATTCACCCTGACTATTTCGGCATTGAGGCAGGCCTGTCCGCCGTGGGCGACATCTTCGAAGCCATCGCCCGCCGCGCCGGCACCACGGTGGCGGAGCTTTCCAAAGGACTCGAACACTTCAAGGCAGGCTCCACCGGACTGCTCCGCATGAGCTGGGACAACGGCGACCGCACTGTGCTCGTCAACGCCGAACTCGGCGGCGTCACTCTTGGCTGGACGCTGACTTCCACGCCCGCTGACGAACTGTTCGCCGCCATCGAAGGCACGGCTTTCCACACCCGCATCATTCTCGAACGCATGTCCGAACACGGCGTTCCCATCCATCGCGTCATCAATGGCGGCGGCGTCCCTCAGAAGAACGAGGTGTTGAACCGCGTCTACGCCAACGTCTTCAACATGCCTGTGCTGGTGCCCGCGCAGGAGGTCACCAGCCTCGGCTCTGTCATCTTCGCCTTCCTTGCCGCCGGCACGTTCAGCACCATCGAGGAGGCTCAGGAGCGGCTCTGCCCCTCATACCGCGTCGTCGAACCCGACCCGCGCGAAGCGGCCGTCTATGGGCAGCTCTACCCGCTCTATCGCAAACTCTATTTCGCTCTCGGCCGCCCCGGCTCGGAACCCGTGGCCATCGGCGACGTGCTGCCCGCGCTGCGCGTCATCCGAGCAAGATAAGGCCGGAATCTACGATTGAATCGAGGACAATACGAAAAGTCTTGACTCTGCCCTGGGGGGGGTACATTATGCGCATGAGGATCAGCGTGTGTGTTGTTTTCCTCCCCCTGCTCCTTCTTGCGGCAGGTCTTCTGCCCTGGGCCGCCAGTCCCGGTGAACCCTGTTTCCGATATCAGCTCATCTCTCCCGGTCAGTTCTATGGCGGCCCCTGCCCCGTGGTCCCGCCTCGCGAGACTCTGGAGGCTACCTGTGGTGGCAGGCTCCAGTGCAGGATCTGCAGGGATCCGTACAATCCATCCCGGATGTGCGAATGGAATGCGCCTTCCGATTGCTTCGATGGGAAATGTGCGTTGGATTGCCAGTGCCTGAATCCGTACACAGGCAGGTGGCAGACGGCCTCAACCTACTATTGCGAGCACTGCGGCTGCGGCTCGGACGCAGAGTGCAATCAGGGCAGTTAGGAGGTGAAGGATGCGAACCCTGTGGCTGATGTCGATTCCCTTGACCATGATGGCCTGGGGCCAGAAGACCGCGCCCGGAGCGCCGGTTTCCATTCTTGAAGTCAAGTCCGTCGCTGACCGGGACGGGGCGCATTTTCAACTGAAAATGCGGAATGATTCCGCAAAAGAAATCGTTGGATATGTGATCGTGTGCGAGGTGTTCAACGCCGCCGGCAGCAGAATCGACCGCGTGGAGACCGACGCCGTCATCCTGGAGCCGGAGACGTTCGGCGTGAAGCCCGGCGCGTGGTTCGAGCATGCCTGCGTGCCTCAGCCGGTCCAGATCCTCGGTGACACACCCGCCTCGGCCCGCGCGGAGGTCGACTCCGTCCTCTTCCGGGATCTCTACACCGCGGGCCCGAACCGCACGCGGCGGGCGCTCCGTCTCAAGGACAAGTACAGCGGCGCCATGATGCAGCTCTCGATGCTGCGCCACCTGTACAGGGCAAGAGGGCTGGAGGCTGTTGTGAAGATCCTCGAAGGGTCAGAACCACGCTACCGCAAGTTCCAAAACCCTCCCGCCGGCCCCTGAGGCGTTCACCCGGCAAGCCCCTCAAGCGATTTTTCCTGCAACCGGGTCTGCATCGCGCTGCGTCTCCCGTGCAGGAGACACGAGCCATGAAACACATTGCAGTGGCCGCCGCGCTGGCGGCATTCGCGCTCCCGCTCCTGGCGGACTGGAACGTGCATGTGAACATCGGCTCGCCGCCCTACTATGGCTACGCGCCCGCCGAGGTGGTTTACGTCGAACGGTACGTGCCCGCCTATGACGTGCCGCTCGTCTTTGTCGCCGCGCGCCATGCGCGGGTGCGGCCAGTCGTGATCGTGGACGCATACCGGTATGGCGGCTGGAACCACGTCTGCTCGCGTTACCGCGTCCCGCGCCATCTGCTGTTCGCGCCCGCGGGCCCGCCGCCGGGGGTGATGCATGCGCCCTATGGCCCGCCGCCACCGAAGCACTACCGCAAGGCGTACAAGCCGCACAGGCGCGACTGGCGCTGAGAGCCTTCTCTGGATCGAGTCCGCGCTACCGCGGTTCGTTTTCTGTCTCTGCGCCGCAGGCTGCCGGCCCCGGCATGACAGGCGGCTGCACTGAACGCATCAACAGACAGCGTTGCTGGCGGTCAGCCGCCTTCGGGGCAGGCGCTGCCGCAGCAGGCGCCCGGTCTGAGAGCGGAGGCTCGGGCTTTTCGCGTGAAGATGAAAGCCTCTCCCTGCATGCGCGAACTGGGTTGGCCGCCGCAGAGACGGCACGGCCGCTCCCGTCCGCTTGCCTGTTTTCTGACGTGCAGTCCGTCCCGTCCTGCTCCGGCGTTCGCGCAGGTTCTGGCTGCCGCTTCCGGAAAGGACTGCGGGCTAGGCTTCTGACCAGTCCAGGACCACTTTGGCCGCCTCGCCGCTCATCATCGCCTCGAAGCCCTTCTCGAATTCCGTGTAGTGGAAACGGTGCGTGATCACGGGAGAAATATCGAGCCCGGACTGCAGCATGACGGTCATCATGTACCAGGTCTCGTACATCTCGCGCCCGTAGATGCCTTTGATTGTGAGCATCGAAAAGATGACCGTGTTCCAGTCGATCGCCGCCTCGCCCGGCTGAATTCCGAGCAGCGCGATCTTTCCGCCATGGCACATGTGAGCGATCATGTCGCGGAACGCCTGCGGGCTGCCGGACATTTCAAGGCCAACGTCGAAGCCTTCCTTCATGCCGAGCTCCTGCATGACGTCCCTGAGGCTGGTTGTGCGCGGATCCACGGCGCGGGTTACGCCGAACTTCTTCGCCAGCTCCAGCCGCTTCGGGTTGAGGTCCGTGATCACCACGAAGCGCGCCCCGGCATGCCGCACCACGGCAGCCGCCATCAGCCCGATCGGACCGGCGCCGGTGATCAGCACGTCCTCCCCGAGCACGGGAAAGCTGAGCGCCGTGTGCACGGCGTTGCCGAACGGGTCGAAAATCGACGCGATATCCAGCGGAATTCCCGGCGCATGTTTCCAGATATTCGACATCGGGACCGAGATATATTCCGCAAAACAGCCCGGACGGTTGACGCCGACGCCCATCGTGTGCGCGCACAGATGCCGGCGGCCGGCCAGGCAGTTGCGGCAGCGCCCGCACACCACGTGGCCTTCGGCGCTCACCAGGTCGCCGGGAAAGAAGTCGTTGACATTGGCGCCGACTTTCACGATGCGGCCGACGAATTCATGGCCGACCACCATCGGGACGGGGATGGTTTTCTGCGCCCATTCGTCCCATTTCCAGATGTGGACGTCGGTGCCGCAGATGGACGCCTTTTCTACGCGGATCAGGACGTCGTTGATGCCGATTTCGGGCACGGGCACTTCTTCAAGCCACAGGCCCGGCTCGGCCTTCTTCTTCACGAGAGCCTTCATGGTCGTGGGAATGTCCATACGTTCTCCCTGGAACGGAGTTTCTTCCAGTAAAGCAGCTTGGAGGCGCCGCAGGGAAGCGGCAGTCTGTGGTCAGCAGAAACGCCGGACGCGCCTGCAGTCCGGGCGGCTGATCAGCGTAAGGCGGTTCGCGGGCAGACAGTCAGCTGCAGCAAGGACAGGGCGCTCCTGCGCTGTTTCGTGAGGGGCCGAGACTTCAGCAGGGCGGCGTGCTTCTTCAGCGCGCCGGAAGGGAGCGCCGGCCGCCGAGAGCCGCTGTTGGAATGCAGCCCTCGCGCAAGCGCGAGAGGAGACCCGCCGGGGCGTGCGGCGCCCGGTTCGCGCCTTCGGCGCGATGCGGAGGGATCGAAGGGCGGGGGGTTTGTTCACCGCCCGGCCGCAGCCCTTCGGGCTGCTTCGTCGCGGCTCGGAACCCGCGGCGATCTTCATCCATGCTGAATCCCTGCAGCGTTGCGGGGGCGTGGTTAACCGGCAGCGGCCGCATCGTCGCCGCCGCTCTGCGAACGGCGGTTCAGGCGGGACTTGACAAGCGCCAGTCCAGCCGCCAGCACGAACCACGGCTGCCAGTGGGCGAGAGGCCCTTCTTCGACAAAGAAGTTGGCCGCAAAGCCCAGGTCCTGCCCCAGCCGCCAGAGCGAAACCGCAAACAGCATGGCGGCCACGGGGGACAGAATGGCGGCCAGACCGCCTTCAATTTCCCGAAGCGTCAGCGGCGGGGGCGGCTCGGGCGCAGCGCGGAGCCGCACGGTCCGCGGCGACTTTTTTCCCCGCTTCCACTGGAGCTTCACCACCATGATGCCTTGCCGCGCGCAGTTGTTATAGAGTGTATTGGGTCTACACCCATCGTACCGATTATCGGCTCGAAAGGAACGATTCTTTATGAGCACACTCAAAGTTGCAGTCATCGGCGCCGGCTTCATGGGAAAGACCCATGTCGAGAACCTCCGCCGGCTCGGATTTGTGGAAGTGGCCGCCGTGGCGGGCGTCTCGCAGGAAGAAGCGGACCGCTTCGCCAAGGCTTACAACATTCCGAAGGCCACGGGGAATTACAAGGAAATCCTGGCGGATCCCGAGATCGCGGGCGTCCACATCTGCACGCCCAACGCGCTGCATGCGCCTGTCGCCAAAGCCGCTCTCGCCGCCGGCAAGCACGTGCTGTGCGAGAAGCCGCTCGCCATGAGCGCCAAAGAGGCGAAGGAGATGCTCGACCTGGCCGAGAAAAAGAAGCTCTGCCACGCCACGAACCACAATCTCCGTTACTATCCTGCCGTGCAGCAGGCCCGGGCGATGATCGCCCGCGGCGACCTGGGCGACATCCTCGTCGTCCAGGGCACCTATTCCCAGGACTGGCTGCTCTACGACACCGATTTCAACTGGCGCATTCTGAAAAAGCACAACGGCCCGCTGCGCGTCATGGGCGACATCGGCTCGCACTGGATGGACATGATCCAGCACGTCACCGGCCTGTCCATCACAGCGCTGTGCGCCGATCTCAAGATCGTCCACAAGACCCGCAAGCAGCCGAAGGTCGCCATCGAGACCTTCGCCGGCAAGACTCTGAAGCCGTCCGACTATGACGAAGTGAAAATCGATACCGAGGACTTCGGCATGGCCCTGCTCCATCTGGGCGACACCTGCCGCGGCGCTTTCACGGTCAGCCAGGTTTCGGCCGGCTGCAAGAACCGCTTCGAGTGGATGGTCTGCGGCACCAAGGGCAGCGTCGCCTGGAACCAGGAGCGTCCCGACGAGCTCTGGATCGGTCGCCGCAACGAGCCCAACCAGATCATCATCAAGGACGGCAGCCTCTTCTACCCCGAGGCGGCCGCCTATGCCGACTACCCCGGCGGCCACAGCGAAGGCTACGACGACAGCCACAAGCAGCTTTTCAAGCGCTTCTGGTCCCGCGTCCTCGATCCGTCCCTCCCCATCCAATACCCCACCTTCGCCGACGGCCTGCGCGGCATGCAGCTGCTCGAGGCCGTGATGGAATCCAACAAGAAACGCACGTGGGTCAAGTGCGCGCCTGCTCGCTCCGGCCGCAAGTAGGCAATTTCAACCCGCTCAGACAAGGGCCGCCTCTGCCCGGGCAGGGGCGGCCCGATTTCGTTGCGGCGCAGGTTGCGCGAGGCAGCGCGCTGTCAGCTGATGGTTTCTTTCGTTTCCTCGGCCGGCTCTTCCGGCCGCAACGCCACCCGCGCCATCTCCTGACGGCGGTGGAGCGCAAAGTACATCGCCAGCAGCGTGACTGCCGTCAGCCCGGCGAGGATCATCAGATAGAGCAGCCGCAGGACGCCGCGCGTCGGGGCAAACGCCTCGCGCGTGTTCTGCACCACCAGCACGCGCCAGTTCAGGTTCGGGAAGGACTCCTCCAGCCCGGGACTGCCGTAGCCGATGATCACCGGTTCGCCCCCCGGCAGCGGCGCGATCACATATCCCGGCCACCTAGAAGGGCCCGTCGCCATGGACTCCTGGGCCGCATGGAACTCGGCCGATTTCACGTTCATCGCGAGGCTGACTCCCGGCGCATGGATCACCGTTCCGTCGTGCTTGACGAGGATCATGCGCGCGGTGGGCCCCAGATCCAGCCGGTGCAGCAGCGGAAAGAGGCTTGAGACTTCGATCAGCGCATCCAGCGCCCCGATGAACGTGTTCGACTCCTCGTCCATCACGGGCACGCCCAGGCCGACATAGTAGGACTTGGTGACATCGTCATAGAGAACGTCGGTGATGTGCACCGCTCCCCTGCCCTGGGCGTAGATCGCCTGCCAGAAATCCTCATCGGCCTGGAAATAGTCGAGGGTCTTGTGCGAAGCCGCGGCCACTGCGCCATACTTGTCCGTCAGCGTCAGCCGGAGAAACCGCCGGTCGCGGTCCCGCCATCTGACCAGCAGACGGGCCGCGGGGTTTCCGAGCACGGCCCGCACAAGCGGCTCCCCTTTCGGAGTGTTCCAGTCCCGCTCGATCTGGTTGATCCGCTCCGTGACCGCCTGTTCGGATGCTCCGGCATAGCGCGCGTTGGCCTGCCTGACGGCGTCCACGATGAGCGGATCGGCGGCCAGCGTGCCGACGGCAAGAATCCGTTCATGGAAAAACATTCCGACTTCACTGGCTGTGAACTCGGCGATGGTGCGGAAATACCGCCCCCACTGGCGGTCCAGCGCCTGCCCTGCCCGGCTCACGACAATCAGCCCGATGGCGCAGATCGGAATGACCGTGAGCAGCAGTCCAGTCAACAGGCGCCTCAAGGGGAATCTCAGCTCGTACCGGTCGCCAGGCATGGCGTGCCTCCTTCCGCTCTTTCAACTCCGGCGCCGCCCTTGCCGAACCGTCCGGTCCGCTCCCCGGCCCGCGAGCGCCTCGATCATGATCCAGACCTGGGCCGGCAGGTGGTCATTTTCTTGCGCCCTCAGTCTAGGACAATTCACGCCGGATGGCTAGGGGGTAGTAATTGTTTCCACCTGCCGTCCGTTTCCTTCGCGACACCCGGTAATTCTTACTGGCCCAGCTGGCAAAGGGCGCCGTATTCCTCTGAAAACAAACGGCTCTTTGTTTGGCATGGCAAGTGCTGTCTGAATGGCCGGGAATTGCACATGAGTGATGTCATCAACCCGAACCCGAAGAGCCCGGAACAGGTGCCGTCCCGGTTCCCCTGGCTTTCGATCCTGCTCCTGGCGGGGCTGGTCGCCGCAGTTGCGGGTCTGCTGTTCCTGCACAATCAGCAGGTCAACCTCCGGCTGGAGACGGCGGCGCTGAAGCAGGAACTGGCCACGGTGCGGCAGGCGATCAGCTCAGCCGACGTGAACGCCGTCCAGACGCTGGCAGCGCTGCGCAGCGAGCTGGAAAACCTCCGCAAAGAGAACGCCTCCGCCAGCGAGGAAGTCCGCCGCAATGCGCGGCGGCAGGCGGAGGCGGTGGCGGCGAGGGTCGAGAAGAGCCTGACCGAGCGCCAGATGGCGGAGAAGCAGCAGATCGCGCAGCAGCTGGACGAGATCAAGTCCCGCACCGAGCAGGCGACGGCGAGGCTCACGGACATCACGAGCGAAGTGGGCGCGGTGAAGAATGAAGTGGCGACCAGCCGCAGCGAGATTGACAAGACCATCGCCGAGCTGCGCCGCGTGACCGGGGACCTGGGCGTGCTGAGCGGTCTGATCGCCACCAACAGCAAGGAACTGGCTGCGCTGAAACAGCTGGGCGACCGCGACTATTACGAGTTCAGCCTCAGCCGGCAGAGCGGTCCGCAGCGGATCGGAGATGTCGTTGTGCAGCTGAAGAAGGCTGACGTGAAGCGCAACCGCTTCACCGTGGAAATTGTCGCCGACGACAAGAAGGTGGAAAAGAAGGACCGCACGATCAACGAGCCGGTTCAGTTCTACGTTCCCAGCAAGGCTCGCATTCCCTACGAGCTGGTCGTCAACGAAGTGAAGAAAGACAACGTCGTGGGCTACCTGGCTGCGCCGAAAGTGAAGACCGCGGCGCAGCGGCTGTAGGAAACAGAGCCGCGGCGGAGTCGGCATGCAAGGAGGCAACTGTCATGAACACGATCCGGCGCTCCGTTCTGGCCGTCCTGCTTGTTCTGTCCAGCGCACAGGTTTACGCCGCCGCCATCCGTCCGGGGCGTCCTCCCGACCCGCTCCGCGCGGGCGCCGCCGCAGCCGCCGAACGGGTGGAAGAGGCCAGGAGACCCGGTCCGCCGCCCGATCCTCTCCGGCAGGAGCGCCGCGGATGAGTTCTGTCTTTTGCCAGGCAATGTCACTCTGTCTGGCTCTGGCGCCGGCGGGCGTGGCAGAGTCGGGGCCCGCCCGTCCGGCGGCCTGCGCGCCTGCGGCCTGCGTAGTGGAGTCGAACACGCCGGCCAGGCTTGCGCCGCTGTGGCTGGCCGCGCCTGAACCGGCTGGTCCGGGCGCGGCCGGCGCACGGCTGTACCGATTGCAGGCGCCGCAGGCATTCAACGAGTTCCACCTGGCGCGTTTCCGAGGCCGCGCCGGGTGTGGAGCACCGGGACCATCCTCCTCCCGGTTTCTTCCCGCTACGGAGCGCTCCCCGTCCGCAATTTCCCGTGTCCGGCGCCCTGGAGACCTGACCGACCTTCATGGGCGCCGCATGCACAGCGGGCGGGGAGGCGCCGTGCGCGACACGGGCTTTCCGATGACGGTTTCTCCTTCTCTCCTGCGGGTCCGGCAGCCCGCACGGGCATCCGTTCTTTCCGTTGTTTCTTCTTCCCTCTACCAGTCGCAGTGAATCCTACTGGCGATGGCGGGCCGGGAAACCGGCCCGCTTTTTTTATCTGCCCGCCCAGCGCAGGGTGATTCCGCCGAAAGAGTCGATGCGCCGGTCGCGGAAGAACGGCCAGTTCCGCCGTACGTCCTCGATCCGTCTGCGGTCGCACTCGACCACCAGGACTTCTTCGTTTTCGCGGGAGGCTTCCGCCAGCAGAACTCCGAAAGGATCAGCCACGAAACTGCCGCCCCAGAATTCGAGGCCGCTGTCAGCCGTGCCTTCGTAGCCCACACGGTTGACCGCCGCCACGTACACGCCGTTGGCGATCGCATGCCCGCGCTGGATCGTCCGCCAGGCGTCCGCCTGCGCGGCGCCGTACTGCTCTTTCTCCTTCGGGTGCCATCCGATCGCCGTCGGGTAGAACAGGATCTCGGCGCCCTCCATCGCCGTCAGACGCGCCGCCTCGGGATACCACTGATCCCAGCAGACCAGAACGCCGATCCGGGCGAACGGCGTGTCGAAGGCGCGGTATCCCAGATCGCCCGGAGTGAAATAAAACTTCTCGAAGTACAGCGGGTCTTCCGGGATGTGCATCTTGCGGTAGATTCCGGCGAGCTCCCCGTCCGGATTCAGCACGGCGGCGGTGTTGTGGTAAAGGCCCGCGGCGCGCCGCTCGAAGAGGCTGGCCACGATCGCCACTTTCAGCTCGCGGGCCAGCCGTGCGAGCCGCTCCGTCGTGGGACCCGGCACGGGTTCGGCCAGATCGAACAGCTCGGCGCGCTCTTCCCGGCAGAAATACTCGCTGCGGAACAGCTCCTGCAGGCAGATGATCTGCGCGCCGCCAAGCGCGGCTTCCGCGATCCTCTCTTCCGCCTTGGCCAGATTCTCCGCAGGATCGGCCGACGCGCGCGCCTGGATCAGGCCCACGCGGAACGATGATGAGTCAGCCCGTGCAGCCATACTACGATTGTTCCATATGGTGTCTGGATTCGCCTTCTCCCGCCGCGCTGCGCTGCTGTTCTGCGCCCTGCCCCTGCTGGCCGCGCCTCCCGCCCCCCGGGAGCACTTCGGCTTCGAGCCCGGCGAGGACTACCGGCTGGCCAATCACGAGCAGGTGATCGCGTACTTCCGCAAACTGGAAGCCTCGAGCGACCGGATCCGTCTGGCCGAGTTCGGCAGGAGCAGCGAAGGGCGGCCGATGATCGCCGCCTTCATCAGCGACGCCGCCAATCTGCGGCAGCTGGACCGGTGGAAAGAGATCAACCGCCGCCTCGCTCTCGGACTCGCCGCGCCGGAGGAAGCGCAAAGGCTGGCCCGCGAGGGCAAGGCCATTGTCTGGATCGACTCCGGGCTGCACGCCACCGAGGTCGCCCCGGTCCAGCATGCGCCCCATCTCGCCTGGCGCATGGTGACCGGCGAAAGCGAGGAAATCCGCCGGATCCGCTCGAATGTGATCCTGATCCAGATTCCTGTCATCAACCCGGACGGGCTCGACATGGTCGCCTCCTGGTACGGAGGCAACGTGGGGACGCCGTTCGAGCTGGCGCCCCTGCCGTGGCTGTACCAGAAATACGCCGGCCACGACAATAACCGCGATTATTTCATGTACAATCTGCCGGAAACGCGGCACGTCGGAAAAATGCTTTTTCAGGAATGGTTTCCCCATATTGTCTATAATCAGCATCAGATCGCCCCGTTTCCGGCGCGCATTTTCATCCCTCCTTACGCCGAGCCGCTGAATCCCAACATCCAGCCGGCCGTCATGGAAGGCATCAACCGCATTGGAAGCGTAATGCGCGAGCGTTTTCTGCGGGAAGACAAGCCGGGCGTGATTTCCTATCTGAGCTTCGACGCCTGGTGGAACGGCGGCCTCCGCTCGGTGCCGGCTTTTCATAATATGCACGGAATTCTGACGGAAACGGCGCTCTTTTACTACGCGACGCCGAAGGAATACAAACTGTCCGATCTGCCGGAGAGATTCCAGAACGGCGTTCCGGCCCGCGAGCCGACGGTTTTCTATCCGAAGCCGTGGCTTGGCGGCCGCTGGGCGCTGCGCGACGCCGTCGAGTACATGCTGACGGCCGATTTCGCCATCCTGTCGGAGGCCGCCTCGAACGCCCCGCATTACCTGCAGAAGGCCTGGGAGATGGCGCGGGCGAACATCGACGAGGGGCGCCGCGGCAATCCCTTCGCCTGGATCGTCCCCGCCGGGCAGCACGACCCGTGGAGCGCGGCGCAGATGCTCGAGCGGTTGCGGATGGCCGGGGTGCAGATCCACCGCGCCACGGCGCCGTTCGAAGCCGGGGGCGCCTCCTATCCGGCGGGCACGCATATCCTGTACGCCGCCCAGCCGTTCCGCGGCTATCTGGCCGATCTCATGGAGCCGCAGAAATACCCCGAAATCCGCACAGCTCCCAACGGTCCGGTGCGGAGGCCTTACGACCTCGCCGGCTGGACTTTGCCGTATCAGATGGGCTTGCAGACGGTCCGCATCGATGCGCCCTTCGATGCGCAGACCGCGCCGGTGGAAGCGGTCGAAATCCCGGCGCCTGCTATCGACCTGCGTCAGAATTCGGCCTTTCTGGCCGCCGCCGCCGCGCTTCGCGAAGGCCGCGAGATTTTCGTCTCTTCCGAGGGCGCGCTCAGCGCGGAGCGGCCGGCCGCCGGGTGGCAGTGGAGGCTGCCGCGGGTCGGACTGTACGAACCCTATACGGCCAACATGGACGCGGGCTGGACGCAGTGGCTGCTGGATCAGTTCGCCGTGCCTTACGAACTGGTGCGCAACGAACAGATCCGCGCGGGCGGTCTGCGCGGGCGCTTCGATGTCATCATCCTCGCCCAGCAGTCCATGCAGTCCATCCTGCATGGCACGCCGGAGGCGACGAAGCTGCGGACCGGAGAGACGGCGCGTCAGAGGCCGGAATTCGCCGGAGGCATCGGCCTTGAGGGGGCGCGTCAGCTGGAAGAGTTCGTGCGGGCGGGCGGCACGCTCATCGCGTTCGACTCCGCCACCGAGCTGCCGCTGTCGCTGTTCCCGCTCGATGTCCGCCCGGGGCTCCGCGGCGGCGCGCAGCCGGAGCAGGGCGGGTGGTTCTGCCCTGGCTCGATTCTGCGCATGACGGCGGACACGAAGCATCCGATCGCTTTCGGCATGCCCGCGGAACATTACGCCACGTCGACGGGGGGCCAGTTCTTCGAGATCGAGGAGACGGCTTCCCTTCAGCGGCCGCGGGTGTTCATCCGCTACGCCGCGAAGAACCTGCTGGCCAGCGGCTGGGTCTCCGGAGAACGGGTGGTGGCGGGCAAAGCAGCCGCGGTGGAAGCGCCTCTCGGCGAAGGCCGGGTGGTCCTGTTCGGGTTCCGCCCGCAGTTCCGCGGCCAGACTTTCGGCACATTCCGGCTGGTGCTGAACGCCATCTACCTGAGCGCCGCCACGCCGCTGCCCGGACAGAGCCAGTAATTCCCTGCCCGGGATTTTTTGTGGGTGCGGATCTCCCGGAGGGCCATGGGGGCTCCTTCGAGAATCGCCGCTCTGGCTGAGGACTGCGAGAGGATCGCTCGTGTTTGCGGTCCGGCGGGCACGGTTGGGATGCAGCCCTCGCGAACTGTCGGTGGCAGCCGCTGGTGCGGCTGCGGGAGCCCTCGCGCAAGCGCGAGGGGAATTTGATGGCGAGGGGAAACCCGCTGGAGAGCGCGTGGGCGGCACGGTTGGGATGCAGCCGCCGCCCAAGGGCGGCGGGAAATCCGTTGGGGAGGGCGAGGGGGAACCCGGGGGCACAGTTGGGCCCTCGCGAACTGTCGGCGGCAGCCGCTGGTGCGGCTGCGGGAGCCCTCGCGCAAGCGCTAGGGGAATTTGATGGCGAGGGGAAACCCGCTGGAGAGCGCGTGGGCGGCACGGTTGGGATGCAGCCGCCGCCCAAGGGCGGCGGGAAACCCGTTGGGGAGGG
>Ga0101944_10001425_pt1 | contig 50191 bp, 33 predicted proteins | sample DewCreD2012metaG_FD_75245 | JGI IMG/M metagenome (GOLD analysis project Ga0101944, IMG submission 75245) | Hot spring sediment bacterial and archeal communities from British Columbia, Canada, to study Microbial Dark Matter (Phase II) - Dewar... ... | reverse complement strand
CTGGAGTCCGGCTGGGGATGAAGCCCTGCTGTGTCTGGACACCTTCTGGCGTAACGAACGCTGGCACGTGCTCTTCCCCCACACCCGCCACGCCCACCTGTCTAAAAACTGAAATGCGCCGCAGTGGGGCCAGTTGGTAATTGGTCATGGAGTTGGAGGCCGGAGCATGGCGGTGCAGACAATCATCAAGGGCGTTTGGGGCTATGAAGGGTGGGGTTGCGTGGACTCAAGGAATGCATTTGACTTGCCCGGCAGCCGGCAATCGCCTACTAACGGAGGGGGACAAGGGTGGTATGGGCGCTTGGCGCAGTGGTTAGCGCGTCTCGTTTACACCGAGTAGGTCGGGGGTTCAAATCCCTCAGCGCCCACCATCCTGCCCTGAAGCCGTGCCTTGTCCAAAAGTGTCCTGCACTACTGAGGTTATCTGCCGCATGGCCACAGGCCCCACTTCCTGCACCGCTCCGCCCGGCCAATGAATGCGCACCGTGCGCGGCGCGCCCCGTCTTCCGGCGCCGATGGTCACAATCCGCTCCGAAGACGAGAGATACCCCCGGGTGGCCATGACTTGGCGCCAGGCGGTGAAGCCATCCCAACACACCTCCACCCACGCGCCCAGCGCATCCCGATTGGCACGGCGGCCGATCAGTTTCAAGCGGAACCAATCATGCCCGAGCTGTTGGTCATTGCGCAGGAGCATCGGCGGCCCGCCAATCTGTGTCATCACCACGTCCAAATCTCCGTCGCCGTCCATGTCTGCGTACGCCGAGCCCCGCCCCACAATGGGCCGGAACAAATCGTTGCCGCTGTGCGCCGGGCCGGCCTCGATGAAGCAGCCACCCTGTCGCGGCCCTGCATTCCAGAAGAGTTGGGCGGGTTGTTGATAGCTTTGGCTGCGCTGGATTTTGCTGATTTCATTTTCCAGGTGGCCGTTGGCGGTGAGCAAATCCAGCCGTCCATCCAGGTCGTAATCGAAAAAGAACAAACCAAATTTCAAATAGGGGCGGCTGGCGGGGCCGAGCCCTTCGACAATGGCTTCGTCGGTGAACAGCAAGGGACGATTGGCGGTGACATACAGGGCGTTCATTTCGTTGGCAAAGTTGGCAATCGCCACTCCCAGCGCGCCGTCATCGCGGAATCGTGCTGCGTCAATGCCCATCGCCCCGCGGGCGTTGCCGTAACTGTCAAAAGCAATCCCGCTCTGCGCGCCAATCTCCGCAAAGGTGCCGTTGCGTTGGTTGTGAAATACGAAGTTTTGCACCGTGTCATTGGCCACCACCACGTCCAGCCAGCCGTCGCCGTCCAAATCCACCGGTGCCACTCCCAGAGATTTGCCCGCCGGCACGCCGGTGGCGGGGTTGCGGATTTGGATGCCGGCGCGGGCGGAGACATCTTCAAAACGTCCGTTGCCCAAATTGCGGTACAATGCGCTGAAGGCGCCTGCAAAATTCCACGGCTGGCCGTAGGCGCGGTTGCGGCCGTCCAATGAATAAGCGATGCCGGCATCTATTTCCCGGGACCATTGCACGTAATGGCAGACCCATAAATCGAGCCAGCCGTCATTGTCGTAATCCAAAAACGCAGCGCTCACACCCCATTGATCCGTGCCCGGCGGCAATCCGGCCGCGGCGGTAACGTCCCGAAACCGGCCGCCGCCCAAGTTGCGGAAAAGCCGGTTGGTGTACACGCCGCTGATAAACACATCGGGCAAACCGTCGTTGTCATAGTCTCCCACTGCGACGCCCATGCCGTACTGGGGCACGTCCAAGCCGGAGCCTGCGGTGATGTCCACAAACCGCCCCTGGCCTTCGTTCCGGTAAAGGGCGTGGGTGGGCAGCGGGCCCGATTTTTCGTTCAAATCCCACGGCCACGGCATGCCGTTGATGAAGAGCAAATCCGCATCGCCGTCCCCGTCCAAATCATCAAACGCCACCCCGCCGCCCATGGTCTCCGGCAAAAGCTTTTCCCCCTTGGCACCATTGAAATGAACAAAGCGAATGCCGGCCTCCGCGGTCACATCCACAAAATTCACGCGCGGCGGTGTGACGGTGGGAGCAGGGCGCGATAAGGCGGTGACGGGAGTGTGGATGACATGGGGGGTCACGGGGCGGGAACGTTTGACCCACCAAACAGTTGCCCCAACTGTCATGACCGCACCCATCAGAAATACCAGGCTCCATTTGAAAGCCCGGCCTATAATCCGGTCATCTGTCGCCGCAAGCTCCTCGGGCGGTAAAACGGGAGGTGGTGAAGAAAGGGGGGAATTCATCGCGTAGATTCAAGCTGTCCCACGGCCATGGGCTGGCGGCGGGCTGTGCGTTGCAAATCGTAGATTACGGTGGCTTGCGCCGCGTGATCGGCGGCAGGATTGGCCTTGCGGGCAATGGTCACGGCACGGTCCCGCGCATTGTCATCGGGCCGGTAACGCTCGTGCAATTGCTTGTGTTTTTGCGCTTCGGCAGGTTGCTCCAGCGCCTGATATATGAGATGCAGATTGTAATGAGCGGCCAGGTTCTCCGGGTCCAATTTCAACGTATCCAAAAACCGGCGTTCGGCTTCCTTGAGGAACGCCATCCGCACCGCCGGCTGGTGTCGTTCCTGTTTGGCGCGCTCAAAAAGGGTTTGGCCAAGTTCGTTGATGACCTCGTAATCCCGGCTGAAATCAAAACCACGGCGCTCGAGCTCGGGGGAGCGGTCTTCAAGAATGCCGCGGAAATCGGCAATCGCGGCGTCCAGATGCCCATTCTGCTTGTTCACCAAACCGCTGAGCCATGCCAGCGTCCAACGCGGAGGCGGCGGATTGAAGCGCGCTGCGCGCTGCAGGGCTGCGGTGGCTTCCTCCAGTCGGCCTTCTTTCAGATAGACACGGGCCAGATTCATCGGCCCATCCGCGCGGCCCAGTCGCTCCACCTGCAAAAATGCCTGCTCGGCCTGAATCAACTGCCCTTTTTCGCTCCCTTTGTTTCCCTCAAGCAACAACCCGATGCCGTAGTCATTCCAACGTTGCCACTCGGGAATGGGCGATTCAGCATTTGGGGGCGCGTCTGCACCACCTTCGACCGGTAAAATCAAGCGGTCTTCGGCAATGGTGGTGATGGGCAGGGAATTGGAGTACTGCGGCCCGAACACGTATTGCATGTAAGTGGTGTCGAATTTGCGGTATTTCAAACGCACTTCAATCGCCAGCGGGCGCCGTTGGTCCGGCGGCACGGTGAAAAGGTAATGCACCACCTGCGCTGCGCCTGGCGGAATCTGGTGGTCATAGAGCGGCGTGAAAATGTCCTGTGCATTCCGCCGATCAATGCGCCGCCCGTACCTGTCGAGCATGTACACATTGACAAAATGAGACCACGGGTCCACGCGGCCATACTCGCCCAGAGCCCCGCTGCGCCCCACCTCGCGCTCGCCATCGTGCAGGCGTGTGTCCACCCACACTTCGTTGGAATCCACCGTGCCCTGCGTAAAATGGTGCCCCATTTTCACCGTCCGCAACACCACCTCCAGCAGGTAACTTTGCCCGGGCTTCAACCGCGGCACCCGCGGACGCAACGGCGCCAGCAATTCGCCGGTGATCGTTCCCCCCTCGCGCAGCCCGAAAATATCCACACGCACCACGCCCTTCAAAAAGGCCTGATGCCGCTCGATCGTCGGCGTGTGCCCGCGCAGCGCCGCAATGCCGGTGTTGGCCGAAGGAAACAAATGATCATGAATGCTCAGTTGCCGGTTGGTCGGTGAAAAGTATTTTGCTCCAAAATCCTTGGACGCCATCAATGGCATGTGACACCCCGCGCAATTGGTCACCGCCTGCTCCGGATAATAAAAACTGCGCGCCCCATGCCCGGAAACACCGCTCAACAGCCAACTGTCGTAGTGATTTTGCCCGCGCAGGAAATCTTTGTACTGCGTCAACTCCGGCGGAAGGCTCACCTTGTGGCACGCGCTGCAAAACTCCGCCGTGCGGTGCAGCGGCTTGAGAAACGTCTTCTTGTGAAAGTCCGGCTTGGCCTTCACCAGCACCTCGTTTAAGTACTGCAGCACCCGGTTGGTGGCATAGGCCAAGGGATAATGTATCGGCTCCTCGATGGTGTAATCGGCATTCCCCCGCACGCTGTTCACATGCACAATCGAATGGCAGGCCGTGCAGGTGATGCCGGCATGGGCCGTGGGATGTTTCTCCAAATCGAAGTTTGGATCATCAAAGGCCCCGCTGAAAAACGGCACCACGTCATGACAACCCGCACACCAGCGGGAAGCCTTGACATTGCCATCCCGCTCCAAAGCCTTCGCGCGTGTCTCCTTGATGCTGAACAGGTAGGGTTGGTTGTTGAACGAGCTGAAGCGGTGCGCACTGTGAAACCATCCCTCATAAGCGTCAGAATGACACTTTTTACAATAATCATCCATCATCAACGCACGCGCCGGAATGAAATTCCCCGTTGCCGTCCGCGCCAGTGACGGATGAAAATATTTCTCGCCTTCCTTTGGCCCGGCCACATTCCAGCGGCGCGGGTCCTGGGAATGCAGCGCCGCCATCGCCGCCACCACCACGGCCACCACCCCGGCCCAGGCCAATCCCACCCGCCAGCGTATCCGCGGGCCGGCCAGACGATGCAACACATACAACCACACCGCCAGCAGCGGCGTAATTACATGCGCCCAGTACAAAATCGAACGTGCCTCAGGCTGCCGGATTTCAAAGCCTCCCACGCGCATCAACGCCACACCCGTCACCAACACGGCCAGCGTCAACGCAAACAACGCATACCCCGCCCGCACCGCCCGCCGGTTTGGCCGGTTCCTGGCCTTCCGCAAATGCAGAATCCCAAACACCACCACCGGCCCCACCAAAAGCAACCCCAGCACCAGATGCCCCAGAAACATCCATTGATAAAAATAATTCTGGTAGGTTCGCCCGCTGACCCACTCCATGAAGGTAATGGCACCCAGATAAGCCGAATTGGCGCCCAGCACCCCCACCAAGGCAAACACCACCCATAGCAGCCTCCGCAATCGGGGGCCGATGGTGCGCTCGTAACGTGCCCTCGGGGCAGGCGAGGGCGACGCTGAGGCGGACGCTGGAGTTTCGGGTGTCACGTTACTTAATAGTAAACGTGAACAAAACTAATACCACTGTCCCTGGACCGCAACTTTTCTTCATTCTTAACGATACCCCCCTGCCGACTTACAAGAACATTGCCGCCAGGTTGAAGTAACAAAGCAGTGTTGCCAAATCAGTCAGCGCCAGTGTCAACGGTCCCGCGGCAATCTTCGGGTCCCACCGCAACGCATGCAACAGCGTGGGAATCCCCAGACCAATCAAACACGCCGTAACAAGTGACAGACTGATGCTGCCGCCAATCACCAGTGCCGCCGGCACAGCCCCCCTCCACAACCATACAATCAATGCCACCAGCGTCCCACAGCCCAACCCAAGCAACAAGGCCGTGCTTAATTCCCGCCGCAGCGCCCCGCCGAACCAAGCCCAGGTGGGACGCACCGCCCGAAATGTTTGGATTGCCAGCGTCATGGATTGAATGCTCACGCTCTCGCCCAACGCCAGCACCAGCGTCAGGAAAAACGCCAGCAAAATGCTCCGGGCCAACGTCATTTCATACGCCCCCGCCAACAAGGCGCACAACGTTCCGCTCAACACCGTGGGCAACAGCCACGGGAACCTGTACCGAAAGGCCCGCAACGGCGTGGCATCCCGCACCTGCCCGAGCCGGAAGCCCAGCATCTCAAACACATCCTCGCCCTGCTCATGCTCGGTGAAGTCAAAAATTTCCCCGGTGAACAACTGCACATCCACCATCCCCACAATCCGCCGTTGCTCATCCACCACCGGAAACGCCAGAAACTTGTGCAAAATAAACTGCTCGCACGCCTCCAGCACCGTGGCCGTATGCGGAATCACCACCAGCCTGCGAATCATGATTTGCTCCAGCTTTTCCTCCAAGGGCGCCGTCAACAACCGCCTGGTGGGCACCACGCCCACAAGTCTCTCCTGGTCGTCCACCACATAAAAATAAACAATCTTTTCCCCGATGCCCTGCCGCCGTATGTGGTCCAATGCCTGCTGTACGGTGTAATTGACCGCCAGCTTCGCAAAATCCTGGCGCGCGTATTTTAGGATGGGCTCCTGAAAGTGATGCTCGGCGTCGCGTTTCATCTCACGCCCATGCTACTCCCGCCTGCTGCACTTGGCAAACAACGCCAAGCCCCTTCAATGCCGGCGGCTCACACTTTACCATTGCGCCCTGCGTTGGATTCGGGTCATCCTTTGCGAAAACCATAAATCACGTTGACCCTTATGCGCACACTGGTTATCGGCATAGACAGCGGCACTCAATCCACCAAGGTCCTCGTCGTGGACGCCAAAAATGGCAAGGTCCTGGGCAGCGCCTCAGAGGCTTATGACCTCATTCCCAACCTCCCGCCCGGCGCCAAAGAACAGCATCCCCACACCTGGCGCGACGCCACCGCCAAAGCCATCAAAACCGCCCTCAAAGCGGCCAAGGCTTCCGCCGCCGAAGTCAAGGCCATTGGCGTCAGCGGCCAACAACACGGCTTTGTGCCCCTGGATAAAAACGGCGAAGTGATCCGCCCCGCCAAGTTGTGGTGCGACACCTCCACCGCTGCCGAGTGCGAAGAAATCATGGCCCAGGTGGGCGGCCTCAAAGCCACCATCAAAGCTATGGGCAACGCCGTCCTCCCTGGCTTCACCGCCTCGAAAATTTTGTGGCTCAAAAAACACGAGCCCAAAAATTATGCCCGTCTGGCCACCGTTTTATTGCCGCATGACTACCTCAACTTCTGGCTCACGGGCCGCGCCGTCATGGAGTACGGGGATGCCTCCGGCACCGCTTTGCTGGACGTGCGCAAACGCCGTTGGTGCGCCCCGGTGCTCAAGGCCATTGATGCGGACTTGGAGCAAAAGCTGCCCCCGCTGATTTCCAGTGATCAGCCCGCCGGCCAACTGTGCGCCGAAACCGCCCGCACCCTGGGCCTTCAAGAGGGCACCCTTGTCAGCGCCGGTGGCGGCGACAACATGATGGGCGCCATCGGCACCGGCAACACCCGCCCGGGCGTCATCACCGCCAGCTTCGGCACCAGCGGCACCATCTACGCCTGCGCCGAAAAACCCGTGGTGGACCCCCGCGGTGAAATCGCGGCGTTCTGCGATTCCACCAACCGCTGGCTTCCGTTGCTCTGCACCATGAATGTCACCGTGGCCACCGAGATGGTCCGCCGCGACTTCCAGATGGACCATGCCACCTTTGAAAAAACCGCCGCCAAAGCCCCCGCAGGTTGCGAAGGTCTCCTCCTCCTGCCCTACCTCGAAGGCGAGCGCACCCCCAACGTCCCCGACGGCACCGGCGTTTGGTTGGGAGTCACCCCGCGCACCTTTACCGCGGCCCACTTCGCCCGCTCCGCGATGGAAGGCGTCACGCTGGGCATGAACTACGGCCTCCGCCGCCTGGCCGAGCTCGGCGTCAAACCACGTCAAATCCGCGCCACGGGCGGCGGTGCAAAATCCAAACTCTGGCGTCAAATCATGGCCGACATCTTCAACGCCGAGGTGGTCACGCTCAAGGTGGGCGAAGGTGCGGCCTACGGCGCAGCGCTCCAAGCCCTTTGGTGCTGGCGCCTCCAAGCCGGTGAAAAAGTGGCCATCCACGAAATCACCGATCAATTCGTTACGTTGAACAAAGCCGAAACCACCCAGCCGGACGCCGCACGGGCCAAAGTCTATGCGGAATTGCAGGCTTTGCAGGATGCCGCCAGCCTGGCCTTGCGGAAAGTCTTCGCGCAACACCGGCAATTTGTCACCCAATAGCCCAAGCCCTCACCCTGCGGACTTCTTTTTGGCAGCCGATGGCGTGGCCTTGGGCGCCGCCGGTCGTTTCCAAATATCCACCGGCACGGCGTTGCTCTGCCGCGGCCCGGGTGTGCTGCGGCCGTCCTGCACCTGCTGCTCCAACAATCGCAGCATGCGCTCCACAATCTCCGGGTGCTTCAAGTGCAGGTTCTGTGTCTCCCCGGGGTCCTGCTCCAAATTGTAAAGCTGCACCTCCGGCAGCCCCTGCTTGTACGCGGCATTATCCCGCGGCTCGCTCCAGCCGCCGCTGCCGGGGGTCAGACACAATTTCCATGCCTGCTGGCGCATGCCAAATTTGCCGTTCACCGAATGAACAATCAAATTCTCCCGCCGCCCCTTTTGCCCGCGCAACACCGGCAGAAAACTGATGCTGTCCTCGCCGGCATTGGGCGGCAGCGTGACGCCAAGCAGCTCGGCGCAAGTGGCCATGAAATCCACAAGACTCACAAGGTCCCCCGCGGTGCTGCCGGCGGCCACCAGCCCGGGCCATCGCACGATGAACGGCACACGATGACCGCCCTCATAAATATCAGCCTTGTAACCGCGCCACGGCCCGCTTGGGTTGTGGCCTGCCTCCGCCAGCACCTTCAAATCCGCCTGCGGCGAGCATCCGTTGTCGCTCGTAAAAATGACCAGAGTATTGGTCGTCAGCCCGTGCCGGTCCAACGCCGCCATCACCTGTCCCACGGCATCATCCGTCTGCAACACAAAATCGGCGTAGGGATTGATCCCGCTTCGCCCCTGCCACGGCTTCGTGGGCACAATCGGCGTATGCGGCGAAGCAAACGCCAGATACAGGAAAAATGGCCGCCCCGCCTTCGCCGCCTCTGCCCGCTGCCCTATCCACGCCACCGCATGCCGCGTCAACTCCGGCAATACCTGGTCAGCGGAAAACTCCGGCGCCGCCGGGCCGTTGCGCGTAAAGGCATTGGTCTTGCCAAGCATCATCGGAAACTGCTTGGTCCTGGTGGGCGCGGCAATCACACGATCCCGAAGAATAAAAGTGTAAGGCACCATGTCCAACGACGCAGCAATGCCGAAATAATCATCAAAACCCACTTGCAACGGCCCCCGCGTGATGGGCAGCAAATAATCCACGCTCCCATGATGCGCCGCAGTCTCAATGCTGTTGGCCGGGGGCGGTGGCCGCCCGGGCACCGGCACCCAATCCAACCCCAAATGCCACTTGCCAATCACGCCGGTCTCGTATCCCTGCTCCCGCAACAACCCCGCCACCGTCAAACGCCCCGGCTCAATCAAGCTCGGCGACAACCCGCCCAAGACCCCCGCTTGCAGCCGCGACCGCCACGAATACCGCCCCGTCAACAAACTGTACCGCGTGGGCGAGCACACCGCCGAGGTTGTGTGGGCATCGGTGAACCGCATCCCTTCAGATGCCAAACGGTCCACATGCGGCGTCCGAATCTTCCCCTGCGGATTGTTGCAACTGACATCCCCGTACCCCAAATCATCGCACAAGATGAAAACAATGTTCGGCTTGTCCGCCGCCCCAAGCATGGTTGCCCACAAACAAACCAACATCCCGACAAGGCCAATGGGATTTTTCATCAAACGAATGAAATAACTTCGCCGTTCCTTGAACAAGCCCAAAATCACCCCTCTTGCTGGAGCGCACCGATCAAAAAGTGTGTTCTTTTCCGCCGGCAAATCAGTCTTCCCTCACCTCATCCCCCGGGGCGGCATCTCCCACCACCAAATCAGCCGCGATATTCGTATCCATCTGCGGGCCGGTCACCTTCACCTCGCCCACCTTCACACCTTGCCGGTACACATTCAAACGCCGCTCCAGCGCCGGCAGCCACCCCAACGGAAAACTCAACACCACCGTCCGCGCTTGCGGATTCACCATCGCCACCCGCCCGCGCAGGGCCAGGTCCGGTGTGATGGTGGGGCCGGACTTGCTGCGTCCTTTTTGGGTGCGCGCCGGCTGCATGCGATCGGCACCTTCGCCCCGCTTGCGACACCCCACGCCGCCGCACACCATCGCCGCTAAAAGCATGCACACCACAATACGCATTGCGCCATTATTAAACGCACTCCCCAAAGGTCAACCGCCAAATGCCTCCTTGTTAGGCGCATTTCAGTTTTTAGATAACCATCGTAGCCCTGAGGGATTTTGCACGTAAGCGACTCTGAAAAATTGAGGAAAAACTGCATTTCGTTGGGGGTCTTGAATTGGGTGCTCAAAAACTGAAATGCACCCAGGCACTGGTGCTCAATTATCTGGCTGTCTATGGCCGATGAGGTTCAAAAAAAACCAGCACCAGCAACGCCAGCATAAAAAGGAAAACGCTTACCACAATCGAGGCCAGCAGGAAAGCCACCCATGCCTTGAGGAAAAACTCGGTCAATTCCCCCACGCTCAAGCTCAAGCCCGTCACAATAACACGGGCAGGCTTGTCCTGAACGGGAGCTTGTGCAGGGACAGGCACCGCAGCCTGTACAGGAATAAGCACAGGTTGTTGGCAGGCCCCGCAGGTGACCTCGCTGCCCGCCTCCTTGCTGCTGACATACAAAGGCTGTCCACAGTGCGGACATGCCAAATCCAAGGTGTTGTTTTTCATGGTGAGAGCAGATGGCAGACAGTTTTACACTGTGGTCCCAGAGGGGCAAGATCAATGCGGCTGCGTTTCTGAGTTCAAGGGCAAATCGGAAATTGTCAAGCATGGTGGCAATGGGGTAATGTGCGGCATTGCATGCCGTCTGTTGCTGAACAATTACGAAGCGCGCGCGAGGCCCGCGGATTGACCGTGTACGATGTGGCGGAAGCCACCAAGATACGCACGGACCACATCCGCGCGCTGGAGCAGGGCAATTATGATGTGTTCGTGGCGCCGGTGTACATTCGCGGATTTGTGCGGAGTTACGCCCGCTTGTTGCATGTGGACGAGGCGGCCATCATGGCCGAGCTGGATGCCGAGTTGCAACAGACTGAAAAATTCAAAGAGCCGCCCCCGTTGACGAATGAACCGCGCACCTGGGTGGATGCTTTGATGCTGCAGTTTGCCCGCGTGCATTGGGGAATTGTGTTGCCGGTGTTGGTGGGGGCCGTTTTGGTGGTGGTGGCGGCGTGGGGGTATCGTGTCTGGTGGCGTTACAAAAACACCGATCCGCTGGCCCCCTTGAAACCGGCCGTGTATCAGCCCCGGCCGGATGCGCGGGACCTCTACCTCCCGCTGCCCTCCACCAACCCTCCGGCGCGTCCTCGGGGCAAATGAGCGGGCAGGGGCAAAGCATCGGCGTTGCAGGGAGCGCCTTTCAGGGACATTCTTTGCGGCATGAATGACGTGGCTTCTCAAGCGGCGGCTCCGGTGGTGGGGTTGGTTTCGTTGGGTTGCGCCAAGAATTTGGTGGATGCGGAGATCATGTTGGGCGCTTTGCTCGGCGCGGGCATGAGCATCACCAACGACCCGGCCCAGGCGGATGTTCTCATCATCAACACCTGCTCCTTCATTGACGCCGCGCAGGAGGAAAGCGTGGACACCATCCTGGAGTATGCCGCGCAGCGCGAACGCACCCGCCCTTCTCAGGCGTTGATGGTGGCCGGTTGTCTGCCCCAGCGGCACCGGCAGGAGTTGCCGCGGTTGCTGCCGGAGGTGGATGTGTTCATGGGAGTGGACCAGGTGGCAGGGGTGGCCGAGCTCGTCCGGCAGGCGTTGCGGCATCGGGCCTCCCAACTGGCCTCGGCTCCACGGCGTGCCAACCGTGCCGAATTGTTGGCGCGTCTGGCGGAACTCGGCGCCGGCGAAGTGAAGGGGGCGGACGAGGAGCAGCCGGATTTGCGGGGACGTGCGCGAAACCAAACCCGGGTGACGTTGACCGCACCGGCGCCGGAGGTCAGCGTGCATTTGCGTCCGCGTTACATCCCCGATTACCAAACACCGCGATTTCGTCTGACCCCGCGGCATTTTGCCTATGTGAAAATTGCCGAGGGCTGCAATCATCCCTGCAGTTTCTGCATCATCCCGCGCTTGCGCGGCGGCTACCGCAGCCGTGCGCTGGAGGATGTGGTGAACGAAGCGCGGCAGTTGGTGGCGGAGGGCTGCCGGGAATTGAATCTCATTTCACAGGACACCACTTACTACGGCCGCGACTGGCGCCGGGCCGGACATGCCGCGGCGGCGGAGCAGGCCGCCGCCGAGACTCCCACCTTGTGCACGCTGTTGCGCGCCCTCAATGAAATCGAAGGAGACTTTTGGATACGGTTGCTCTACACGCATCCGGCGCATTGGACGGATGAATTGATCCGCACGATGGCAGAATGTCCCAAGGTGGCACGCTATGCCGACATGCCCCTGCAACACATTCACGGCGTGATGTTGGAGCGAATGCGCCGTGAAACTTCGCGGGAATACATTGAAGATTTGTTGGCCAAGATTCGCGCAGGCATCCCGGGGATTGCGTTGCGGACGACCTTCATCGTAGGATTTCCGGGTGAGACGGAGGCGCGCTTTGAGGCGCTGGTGGAGTTTGTGCGGCGGGTGCGATTTGAACGGCTGGGTGTGTTTGCATATTCGCGTGAAGAGGGGACGCGCGCGGCGGTGATGAGCGGTCAGGTGCCGGCGGCCGAGCGTCAACGGCGCCGTGAATTTTTAATGGCCGTGCAACACGAGGTGGCACGCGAGGTGTCGGCGGGATTCGTGGGGCGGACATTGAAGGTCTTGGTGGAAGGCGAAGCCACGGCGCGGCAATTGCAACAGGCGCAGGTGGCCTCCTGGGAGCATGGGCTGTTGCGGGAACAGGAGGCCGCATCGCGGCGATTGCGTGGGCGCTATGCGGTGGCACGCGGTGAGGCCGATGCGCCGGACATTGACGGACGGGTGTATGTGAAGGGCGGGGGGGTGCCCGCGGGCGAATTTGCCCAGGTGCGAATTGTGGGACACACCGATTATGATTTGGTGGGCGAGGTGAACGGGACGGGAAGTAAAAAATGAATCTGCCGAACAAACTGACATTGGCGAGGCTGGGGTTCACCGTGGCCTTCATGGTGGCGTTGTTTGTTTCGTTTCCCTATCACCACACGATGGCATTGCTGCTTTTCGTACTCGGCAGTCTGACCGACCACCTGGATGGGCGGCTGGCGCGGCGGTACAACATGATCACCAATTTCGGCAAACTCATGGACCCGTTGGCAGACAAGATTTTCACCTGCTCCGCCTTCATTGCATTCGTGGGACTGAAATTGATGCCGGCCTGGATGGTGGTCGTCATCGTGGCCCGGGAATTTGCGATTACCGGCTTGCGCACCCTCGCGGCGACTCAGAACCGCATCCTGGCAGCCGAAGGTTTTGGGAAACACAAGACCGTCAGCCAAATCATCTGCATCATCGCCATGCTGGTGAGTTTATGCGTCCCGGAATGGGGATGGCTCGGCAAATGGTTCATCATCCCCCTGGCCGGAGTGCCCTGGGTCTTCCAACTGGTGGTGGCCATGCAATGGGTGACCGTGGCCTTGACCATCATTTCAGGAACTCTGTATCTGTGGCGCAATCATCAAATGTTCACAGTGGGGGCATAGGACATGCCGTAGTTTGGCAGGAGGCGCAGCGGCTTTTTACTTCTCAAAATCGCAAGGCTGTTCTCATAATCGGTTTGTTTTGATTTTGCGGGAAGCACAGTTGTTGGAATTGACGGAAAAGCTGCGGGCCAGTCCGTGGGTGGCCATGGACACCGAGGCCGACAGCTTGCACGCCTATCCGGAGAAGGTCTGTCTCATCCAAATCAGTCACGCGGGCGGAGATGTGTTGGTGGACCCGCTGACCGGCCTCAATTTGCAGCCACTATGGGAGGCGTTGGCGGGGCGTGAGTTGATCATGCACGGCTGCGACTATGATTTGCGGCTCTTGCGGCGCACGCATGGCTTTTTGCCGGCTGCCGTGTTTGACACCATGCTGGCGGCGCGCTTGCTTGGTTACAAGGCTTTTGGTTTGAGCGACTTGGTGGAAAAGCATCTGGGCGTGCGGCTGGAAAAGGGGCCCCAAAAGGCCAACTGGGCCATGCGCCCCCTGCCGCCGCACATGGAGGCCTACGCGCGAAATGACTCGCGCTACCTCAAGCCCCTGGAGGTCATTCTGCGCGCCGCCTTGCAGGAGCGGGGCCGCCTGGAGTGGCATCGCGAAATGTGCGCACGTCTGGTGGAGCAAAGCGCGCGGGAATTGGCGGCGGACCCCGATACAGTGTGGCGGGTCAAAGGCTCCGGCCAACTGGATCGCAGGGGCCTGGCCGTCTTGCGAGCCGTCTGGCACTGGCGCGAGCATGAGGCGGTGGCGGCCAATCGTCCGCCTTTCTTCGTCTTTTCAACAGAAGAGATGGTCTCGCTCGCCGCCCTGGCCTCCACCGGTCAAAGTTTTGAACATCTGCTCCCGCGGCGTTTCAGCCCGGCACGCCGCCAACGTCTGCTTCAGGCGGTGAACAAAGCATTGCATTTGCCCCCGGAAAAATGTCCGCAACTGGCGGTGCGGCGGCCCACGGTGCGGATGACCATGGCCCAAAAGCGAATGATGAACCAACTCCAAAAACACCGCGACGCCCAGGCCGCGCGGTTGGGCATGGACCCCACCTTGATTGCACCCCGTGCAACTCTGGTGGCCTTGGCCACCGATGGCGAGGTGGCCCGGCAGCAACTTATGGAGTGGCAGCGAAAAATCCTCTTTTAGCCCGCCGCTTGCCTCCGCGCCCCAATGGAGTAACTTTTCCCCATGGCTGCAACTGTCATTGCCTCCGACAGCCTCAAACAAAAGGTGTGGGATGGCGAGCGCATCTCCGCTTCCGAAGCGCGGGAGCTCTACCACCTGCCGTTGCCCGAGTTGGGGGAGCTCGCCCACCGTCGCCGCGAACTGGCCAAGGCCGACGCCTATGACGGACGCGGCAATGAAATCGTCACCTACATCATTGACCGCAACATCAACTACACCAACGTCTGCAACGTCTATTGCAAGTTTTGCGCCTTTTACCGCACGGAAAAAGACTCCGATGCCTATGTCATTTCAAAAGAGGAAATGGAGCGCAAAATTGCCGAGACGGTGGCCTTGGGCGGGACCCAAATTTTATTGCAGGGGGGGCATCATCCCGGCCTGAGCCTCGACTGGTACCTCGACATGCTCAGCCACATCAAAAGCCGCTTTCCGCAGGTGAACATCCACGGATTCAGCCCCAGCGAATTCATTCATTTTGAGCAGGTCTTTAACAAACCGGTGGAGGAACTGATTCCCCTCTTCAAACAGGCGGGCTTGGGGAGCATCCCGGGGGGCGGCGCCGAGATATTGGTGGACCGCGTCCGCCAGCGCATTTCACCCCGCAAAGCCATGAGCAACGACTGGCTGCGCGTGATGGATGTGGCCCATCGCAACGGCTTGAACTCCTCCGCCACCATGATGTTTGGGCACGTCGAAACGCTGGAGGACCGCATCGAACACCTCGATAGATTGCGTGCGCAACAAGACAAGACCGGCGGATTCACCGCATTCATCGGCTGGACGTACCAGCCCGAAAACACGGTCTTGAAGGCGCCCACTGTAGGGGCCCATGAATACTTGCGCACACAGGCGCTGGCCCGCATTTATCTGGATAATTTTCCCAATGTTCAGAGCTCCTGGGTCACACAGGGGCCGGCGCTGGGCCAGGTGGCACTGCGTTTCGGAGCCAACGATTTGGGAAGCATCATGATTGAGGAAAACGTGGTCAGCCAGGCCGGAGCCACGTTTCGAATGACGGAAAAAGACATGCGCCGCCTCATCGAAGAGTTGGGTTATGAGCCGCGGCAACGGGACAACTGGTACCGGCTGGTAAATTAACCGGCTGGCGCTCCGCCATGCCGGGGGGGCGGGCAGGGGGATACATCATCATGAGTGGAACATCGGGCTGGGGATGGCGATCACTTCTGCTGCTGGCGCTCATTTGCACGGTGCAAGTGTGGGCTGCCAATCTGGCGCCGTCGGCGGCCGTCCGCCGTTTTGTTTGGCGTGAGCCGGAACCCCAAATCGTAGCAGTGGCCGCGCCTGCCGATACCACCGCCAAAACCCTCCCCGCTCTGCGTGCCGACGGACTCCGGCGCGTGTACGGCTCTTCCATAGCCGTCGGCGTGCATCCACCCGGCAATGTTTCGGCTTTTCTTGAGAAGGAGGGCTTTAGGCCGGAGTTTCTCATCGGCCCGCAAGTCGCCGTGGTGCGCGCGGACTCGGCCTGGGCAGCCATGGAACTTGCAGAGCGTTGGAGCAGCCGCGAAGAGGTGCGCTTTGCCTGTCCGGAGGAATACCGCCCCTTGCAACGCCAGGGCCCCTACGCCGCCGCCCCCAATGATCCAAGGTTTCCTTTCCAGTGGCATTTGGAGAACCGCGCTACCAACGGCGTCGGGCTGGGGGTGGATTTGAATGTCCGCGCCGCGTGGCCCATCAGCCGCGGCGCCGGCGTAATCATAGGCATCTCCGATGGGGGAATTGATTTGGGCCATCGGGATTTGGCCGCGCGACAGGAGGCCGGCTTGCACTTCAATTTCGACACCCTTCAAACCAACGGCTGGCCCAGCATGAACAACGACTCGCACGGCACCTGGGTGGCGGGCTTGGCGGTGGCGCAGGCAGGCAACAATCGTGGCGTGACCGGAGTAGCACCAGAGGCGCAGTTTGCCAGTTGGGTCATCATCACACCCAACGGCAATTTCGTCAGCAGCGTGCGCCTGGCCGAGATGTTTCAATACCGCATCCAGCGCGTGGCCATCCATAACCACAGTTGGAATGAATCCAATGAGACACGCCAGACCCGGCCCTCAGAGGTGGAGCGGCAGGCGTTGGACTTGGCGCTGGGGCAGGGACGCGGTGGGCGCGGAGTCCTCATGTGCCGCCCAAGCGGCAACGCCCGCTCTTATTTGCGGCTCGCTACCGACGACGGTTACTTGAACGATCCACGCGTCATCACCGTGGGGGCGGTGCAGGCAGACGGGCGCGTGGCCTCATACAGTTGCCTCGGCACTTGTGTGCTGCTGGCCATGCCGAACGGCACCGGCCTTTATTGGAACGGGCTCTGGAGCACAGACCTCAGCGGCGCGGCGGGCTGGAGCACCAACGCCGCAGGCTGGCCGGAGAATGATGTCAGCGACTACACCGGCGATTTGGCGGGCACATCTTTCAGCGTCCCACAAGTGGCGGGTTTGGCGGCGCTGCTGTTGTCGGCCAATCCCTCTTTGACCATTCGCGATGTGCAGCAGCTGCTGCTTCTGTCGGCGGGGCACTACGATGCGGCGGACCCGGCACTCAAAACCAACGGCGCAGGCTTGCGAGTGAGTGTGAATGTGGGATTCGGTGTGCCGGACGCCGGTCAGGCGCTGCGACTGGCAACCGCATGGAGCAACCGCCCTCCCGCTGCAGTGATTTCGGTGGTTTCCACGCAGGCACAATCCATCCCGGAAAATGCCTTGCGCGTGGAACTCTTTCGCAACGGCGAAACCACCCCACTGCTCGCCTTCCCGGCGGAGCCAAACCGCCTCGGGCCGCGTGCCGACCGTCCCGCCGCCCAGTTGCCGATCAAGGTGGTGGACGACGTGGAAGAATTGTCGGCAACCAATGTTTCGGGCAACTGGGTGTTGATGCCGGCGGCGACGACGAATTATGAAGCTGTTATTTCTGCCGCAGCAGCGGCGGGAGCCGGAGGTGTATTGTTTTACCTGACCAATGGCGGCGCGCCGTCGGCAATGACAGTTTCCGATTTTTGTCCGCTGCCGGCAGCGTTGATGGCTCAGACCAACGGCCTGCTGTTGCGTCAATGGCTCACGACCAACGCCGGAGCACGAGCGCGGTTGAAACTCCATGCGGCCACGGTGACCTTCAGCGTGACCAACGGCCTTGTATGCGAATGGGTGGGACTGCGGGTCAAAACAACTCATCCTCGGCGCGGAGATTTGCGCATCACTCTCGAATCTCCCGCAGGCACGGTCAGCGAGCTCCAAATACGCAACCCAGACACATCAGCAGGTCCCAGCGACTGGACATACTACACGTGCCATCATCATTTTGAAGCAGGGGCGGGCGTGTGGCGGGCTCAGATAAGTGATGAAGTAAGTGGAGCAACCGGCCAATGGACCTACGCCGAATTGGAACTGCGGGGCGTGCCCATCACGGACAGTAATCTTAATGGACTCGACGACGCCTGGGAACAGTCGCGCCTCCACACCGCGCAGGGCAATCCTTTGGGCGATCCCGACGCAGACGGTTACAACAACGCAGTGGAACAAATCCTGGGCACGGACCCGCTGGTGTCGAATCATGCACTCATCCTGGACTTGTCGCCCTTCAATGCACAATACCTGCGATTGAGCTGGCCATCAGGACCCGCCGACACCTTTGAATTGCTCGCGGCACCGGAAGCAGCAGGAATCTACACCAACGCAGCCTCCGTCCCCGGAAGATTTCCAGAGACGGAGGTCTTCGTGCCCAGAAGCCAAAGCCGCTGGTTTTTCCGCGTGCGGCAGTAAGACCCGCCGATTACTGCGGCAGCGGCATGCGAATCACCCGGTAGAAGGCCCGCACGTCCGACGGCGTGGCATTCGTCCAGCCCACCTCCGAAATCGTGGCACCACCCGTGAAGCGACCGCCGGGGACATCACTCCAGCGCACCAAATCCGTTGAGGACTGAACTTGATAGACGTATCCAGGGCCGGTTTGGAAGCGCAGGCTGATTTGATCGCGGCGGGCACCCGGGTTGGTGGCGGTGAACTTGAAGCCCGCCATGTTTTGCAGACGGAAGGCCATGTCCGCAGGATAACCCAGAGCGGCGAAGTCGAAGCGGCCCCGCGGGGCATGGCAATCGCCGCATTGGAGAGCTTGTTCTTTGGGAGCCACCATGTGGTTTTGGACCCAGACCATTTCGGTGCGCACAAAACCGAGGACGCCGCTATAAGTGCGGCCCACCGCGGCTTGGCCGGCAGCCAGGGCCTTGTTCCAATCAAAGACTTTCCAAAAGGCATTGGTGTCGGTGGCACCGGAGGGGAAGAGATGGGGCACAGCCAGCCGGTTGAGGCCCGCATCATAAGGCTGCACGCCGGTAAATTGTTTAACCGGGTAGATGCGCGCTTTGGGATCCAGACGGTGGCCTTGAAGCGTGTTGATGCGAACCACTTCGTTGCTCGATACCGGGTCATCGGCGGTAATGTAGTCCACAGCCCCGTTGAACCAACGATATTCAGGCATGACGTTTTTCTGCCAGACAAAGGAACCTTTCTGCGTATCGTAAATGACCGTCCCATCCGGCCCCTTCACCGTCATCAAGGCGCCATTGGTATTTTTAATGCCAGCGGTGGACCAGTCCCAATGCATTTTGGTGGGCTGACCGCGCGCAAAGGCCGGGATGTGGCACGTCTGACAGGCCACGCGGGCAACGTGCGTGTTGAGGCGTGCGGCCAGCGTGGGGTTGGTGTCGCTGGCGTGGGGCGCATCGCCGTGGCAGTTTTCGCAAGCCAGCGGGATGGCGTTGGTGCTCTGCGTGTACGGCGAGCCGAGCATCTCGTGCCGCGGAGCGTTCTCCGGCAGGTGGCAGGTGGCGCACGCAAAGTTCAGTCCGTTGGTGCCCATGTGGACGTCAAGGTCCCGTGAGGGACGTGTCAGCGTGGAATCCAGATCGCCATGTTTCACCGCATCACCGCCGCCGCCAAAGAAATGGCACGCGCCACAAGTGGCACGGCTGGTTTTGCCCACGTTGCGCGCGATGTAAGTCAAATCAGGCGGCTGCCAAAAATTGCCGCTGCCCGCAGGGAATTCCTTGGGCGCGCCAATCACCGGATAGCCCGAGCCGGTGGGGAATTTCTTGTACGTGCCGGTGGTGTCGTGGCAGGCCAGGCAGTCAATGGCATTGGCATTGTTGAAATCAAAAGAGGCGTTGCTGTAACCCCACCCAATGTGACAACTGGTGCAGCGCGGCTCATTGGAACGGATCGCGATGCAGTAGTTGTTGATCACATTGTTTTTGCCGAGCTTTTTGCCGGTGATGGGATCGGTATGCTCCCAGCGCCAGTGGACGGTGTGCATGATTTCATCCGCGACATTCTCGTGGCACTGAAGGCAGGTCCGCGCATCGGTGTATTCCGGGATGAACCGGTGCACGGCGGCGGTGGCGGCGCGCAGCGTGGCGGTGGCGGCGAGGCAGAGCACCACCACGCACAAGCGGAGAAGGGAGTTGGTTTTCATGGCAACGGAGCGGTTTTCGTTGGGGTTGGCAGTACGTTTCATCAAACAATGTTAAGAAATTACATTATGCGCATATAAGAATAATTCAAGCATAAAAATATATTTTAGATATACTAATGTAAAGAATAAGAGAATAATGAAGCCCGCCGTGAGAAGGCGGAAAACAGGCTTTTATGTTGTTATTTACATATATATTAAAATAATTAACCGTTAATAAGTGCATTAATAATGCAGACTTATTATGATGCCTTAACCACCCCATCAGCCGTTGCCAAAAAAGGTTATGAGCTTACCAAAATAAGTGTGGCTTGAAGTATGTCCGAATCGTAAAAGTTATACCGTGCATGCTGGTGAACACAGTCAGACGGCGCATGTTACGGCGGGTCACCCCCGCGGGCACCGTCCGGCTTCCGGGCCTCAAGTCCGGAATGAACACTCCACAACCTTGCAGGTGGCTATGAACACATTGGTACCTGGTTTCTGGCAACAAGTGCGCCCCATGATTCGATGTGGACTGGCGCTGGGCTTGGCCTTGGCGGCAGTGGGCGCCCAGGCTGCGGCGCATGGTGACCCGTTTGAGATTCACTTGAAGGAACCCCACGAAGGGGGCATGCCGCCGCGGCCCATCATCACCAGCATTCGAACGACGACCAACAACGAAGTGGTGGTCACCTGGCGCGGGTTTGTGGACCCCGTGACACCATTTATGCTCCAAGCCAACCCGGGCCTGCGGTCCAATGGCTGGCAGACAGTGGCCACCACCTACGGCCTCAGCGCCACAGTGCCCCTGATGGACAACGCCACTTTCCGGGTGCTGGCGCCGTCACCCACCTTTGCGGGCAGCACCGAATGTTCCGCCTGCCACAGGGGCACGCACAGCCGGTGGCTTGAGACCCGGCATGCCCATGCCCTCGATACCCTCAAGCGCATCAACATGCACAACAACAGCCGCTGTCTCCCCTGCCACACCATCGGCTATGGCCTGCCCACCGGTTACAAGAGCGAGACCCTGACCCCCGACCTGGCCAACGTTGGTTGCGAGAGCTGCCACGGCCCGTCAGCCGCCCACGCAGCCAATCCGTTTGACCCCACAACCCGCCCGGTAAAAGAGCTGGCGTCCCAACTCTGCGGCGGCTGCCATACCGATGCGCATCATCCCACGTTCAATGAATGGGAGACGCACCTCCATGCCGAGGTTAACGAGGAAATTGCCGCCGGTTTTGAGGGGCCTGCCGCAACCTCCCTGGGCCGCATGAATTCATGCGGTGCCTGTCATTCGGGCAGTGTGCGCTATGCCATGTTGAAGGAGCCGGCTACGACGAATTCCCTGCCGACGTTGATGACCAACGTGTTCCACCTGCCGCCCGGAGTGTCCGCAGGCCGGGAGGCGGCTGACATTGGCATCACCTGCGTTGTCTGCCACAGCTCCCATACCAAGACCGAATACGGGTACCAATTGCGCTATCCGTTGTTCTCCACCAATGCCTACAACATGGTCACCTCCGGGACAAATCTGGTGCAGAAAGGGTACGATGCAACAGTGCAAGTGTGCGGTCAGTGCCACAACGGGCGTGGTGCGGATGTTACCGGCACGGCGCGCCCCCCGCATCATTCGCCGCAATATAATATATTGGTTGGCAATCTGGGGGTTGTGCCCACCAATGCTCCGGTGCCGATGTCGCCGCACTGGCAGATTGAAAATCAATGCGCCGGCTGCCACATGCAAAAAGTGACGGTGACCAATCCGACCGCCAACAATCCCAACCATACCGGCCACACGTTCAATCCTACGCAATCCTTCGAAAAATGCCGCGAGTGCCACACCGGCCAGGATGACGAATGGATGGAGTTGTTGATCGAGTTCACCAAGGAAACGATGCACAACAAGATTGCCGAAGTGAAGAACAACCTGGTGCTATGGGCCACAACCAAGGCCTCACCTCAACTCCGCAACGCGGGCAAGGTGGTAATGATGGTCAACGGGGTACGTGTGACCAACAGCGTGCCGGAGCTGGCTTGGGAGTTCAATGTCCCGGGTCAGTTGTCGCCACCGCCGCCGGGAGCCTTGTCGTGGACGGGGCCGACCACGGCGCAGCAGAATAATCCCACCAATGGTTTGCCGCAGGCCATCAAAGAGGCGCGCTTCAACCTGTACCTCGTCGAGCATGACGGCAGTTACGGCGTGCACAACAATGCCTATGCGCGGTATTTGTTGAAGGTGGCCAACGACAAGGTGAAGGCTGAGCTGGCCAAATAGGGAATGGAACAACGGGGATGCGGGCATAAACCACAACAGACGAGGCCGCTTATGATGAAACGAATCTTGGCGAGGGTACCGGGCGGGTGGCGCGGGCTGGTGGTGGCCGGCGGGGTGACCCTGTTGGCGGCGTCCTGCGCCACGGTCACCCGTACGGTGGTCGTGCCGCCCGACATTCCGGGTGCCACCTATGTGGGCTCCAAGGAATGTGAACAATGCCACGAGGAAATCTACAAGGACTTCCAAACCGCATCCCATGCCCGCTTGATGGCCAAAGGCCCCAATGCCGTGAACATGGGCTGCGAAAGCTGTCATGGTCCGGGCAGCCTGCACGTCGAATCGGGCGGCGAGCGCCGCATCGCCAGCCACAATTTGACCTTGGAAGCCTCCGTCGTGACCCAGCGGCCCACCATCTTGAATCCACGCAAATCGAGTGAAACCTGCTTCACCTGCCACCTCGACAAACGCGGGGCGTTTCAAACTCCGCATCATCATCCCGTGCCCGAGGGGCGGATGAGTTGCACCGACTGCCACGACCCGCACAAAGGCCCGGCCACACGCGGCGGTGGCACGGCGTTCATGGCGCAAAACGAGTCCTGTTTGCAATGCCATGAAAACCAGCGCGGACCCCATGTTTTCGAGCATCAAGCCATGCGCGAGGGCTGCACCACGTGTCACGATCCCCATGGAACGGTGAACCCGAAGATGTTGGTGGCCCGCAATGCAAATCTCTGTCTGAAATGCCATTTCCAGCAGGTGACACCGGGCAAGATTTTGATTGGCGGTGTGGACCACAAAATCAGCTTGCAACAAGGAACCTGCTGGACCGCCGGATGCCATGAAGCGGTGCATGGCTCGCGGGTCAATCCATCCTTGCGGTTTTAACCTCCCGGAGCACATCCCATGAAGAACATCAAGATTTGCCGGGGCTCTTCAGCAACAACGCTGGGCTGGTTGTTGGTATGCGGGGGTTTGACGGCGGCCTTGGGCGCCCAGGCCGCCGAAACCCCGGACGCAGAAGCCAAATCCCTTGAGGAGAAGCTCGAGGCCTACAGCAACTGGATCGAGTTTTCCGCCGGGGGGCTGACCTTGGACGGAAACCGCGGGGCCTTCCAGCAGCGTTATCAAGTACGCCGCGGGGCCTTCGGTGGCATGGAGGACTTCCACTACCAACGGGATTTGGGCAAGAAGGTCACGCTGCTCATGGATGGCCGCGTCATGTTTGACCAGCAGGACTACAAAGCCCGGCTGGAAATTCAAAAAGAAGACCTCGGTTTCCTGCGGGGCGGCATGAGTTACTACCGCACATGGGACGACGGCAGCGGCGGGTTCTTCCGTCCCACCGAGGGTTGGTATGATTTGTATGATGATGCGCTGGGGCTGGACCGCGGTGAATTCTGGGTGGAAGGCGGTCTGCGTTTGAAGAAACTGCCGCAGCTCACCTTGAAGTACACCCACCAAATGCGGGAAGGTTTGAAGAGCTCCACCTCGTGGGGCTATGTGCATCCCTACGGACTGGGCCCGGTGCGCGGCATCGTCCCCTCGTTTTATGACTTGGACGAGGAGCGCGACATCCTGCAGGCCGACCTCCGCCATACCTTGGGCAAATTCACCCTCGGAGCCGGTGTGCGCTATGACCGGAGCGACTTGGACAATGCGCGCAAGATGCGCCAATGGCCGGGCGAGGCGGCGGACCGGCACGTGACGCATCGCGAAACGGTGCGGAGCGAAGCGTGGAGCGCTCATGCGTTTGTGGAAAGCCGCCTCCACAAGAAACTCTTTTTCTCCACCGGCTACGGCTACACCACCTTGGACAGCGACGTGGGCGGCAGCCGGGTTTACGGCAACGATTATGATGTGCAGTTCGTGCCCGCGCTCGCCAGCGGATTGGGATTCTACGGGCTCAGCGGTGGCTCCCAATTGAAGGACCATGTCGCCAATCTGAACCTCATGTACAATCCCTGGCCCAACCTCACCTTGGTGCCGTCCTTCCGCGTCCAGCGCACAGCCAGCGACAGCGAGGTCTGGTATTTCCAAACCGGAGTGGGACCGGTGACTCCTGTGAGTGCACGCAGCGACCGCGAGGTGCTGGATTTGGCCGAAGAACTGGAATTGCGCTACACCGGCGTCACCAACTGGGTCTTCTATGCACGGGGCGAGTGGATGCAGGGCGAGGGCGATTTGACCGAAATCGGCGCAGCATTCCCACTGCCGGTCAACCACTACGTCGAGGACAGCCGTTTGGGACAGAAATACACCGTGGGCGTCAACTGGTATGCCTCCCGGCGCGTCACGCTCGATGTCCAGTATTACCGCAAGATGCGGTCCACCGATTACGACCACCTGGTGGACAGCACCGCCAATGATCCCCTGAGTCCAAACCGCTATCCGGGCTTCATCGCCGGCCAGGATTTCACCACCGACGACGTGAATGCACGCTTGACCCTCCGCCCCCATCAAAAACTGACCTTGGTCTCCCGATATGACTACCAAATCTCAACCGTGGACACCAAGCCGGTGAATGAGGCCGGCCTGCCCGAGGTGGAGAGCGGAAAAATCACCTCCCATGTTTTTGCCCAAAACCTCACCTACGTGCCTTGGTCCCGCTTGTATTTGCAGGGCGGATTCAATGTGGTGTTCAGCAAGACCGAAACACCCGTGAGCTCATTTACGCAAGCGGTCTTGGACGCGCGCAACAATTACTGGAGCGCCAGCGCAACCGTCGGCTGGGTCGTGGACAACAAGACAGACCTCCAGACCACCTACTTCTATTATCGGGCTTTTGACAATTACAGCGACAATTCCACCTTCGGCGTGCCCTACGGTGCCAATGCTCGCGAGCATGCCGTGACTGTGGGGTTGACACGCCGTTTGCGCGACAACATCCGTCTGGCCCTGAAGTACGGCTTCTTCACCCATCGCGATGCGACGGCGGGCGGCCGAAATGACTTCGACGCGCACATGGTGTACTCGTCGCTGCAAATCCGGTTTTAATGGGATGCTGAAGGCAGAAAAATAATGTCAATAAACAAGCGCCCGGCAGCGTCCAATAGTAAAGAAAACACATGACTATGATCAAACACATCGTCCTCAGTGGAGTGATCGCCCTCGCGGCGGCGGGTCTGCAAGCCCAGGATGCCAAGGCCATCTATGACAAAGAGTGTGCCAAGTGCCACGGCGCAGATGGCAAGGGCGACACCAAAATGGGCAAGAAACTGGGTGCCAAGGATTACACCGATCCGAAGGTCCAGGAAAAGATGAAGGATGAAGAAGCCTTCAAGGCCATCAAGGAAGGATTGAAAGAAGGCGACAAGACCCTGATGAAGCCGACCGAGGGCTTGACGGATGACCAGATCAAGGCGCTGGTCAAGTACATGCGTTCATTCAAGAAGTAACCAGCCGCCTTGCTGCGGTCACATCCACCGTTTTTGTGAACAACGGTGCACGCGTCAGCCCGCCAGCGCCACGGGTGGTTGGCGGGCTGTCGTTGTTACGCTTGAAATGGTAGTGATGATGTGGAAGTCACAAGGCGCCCCCTGAGGAAAAACCATGGCTGAAACCAATCAAAACGGAACGCCCCCCAACCCTTTGCTCCACCGCAACTGGCTGCTCGTGGCCGGTTTGATCATCATGGCGGGGAGTTTGTTTTCCTTCCTCATGCTCTTCGTCATGCACGGCATGAAGGGAGGCAGCAACGCGTACGTGGGCATCCTGACCTTTTTTGTCGCGCCGGCGTTTTTGTTTTTGGGTCTGGGCATGGCCGTGGCGGGGTTGTGGCTGCGACGCCGCAAAATCATGAAGGCAGGAGGCCCCGCGCCAAAGTTGCAGTTCGATTTGTCCATGGCACGGGATAGGCGGGTGGTGTTGGTGGGCGTGGGCGGGTTGCTTGCATTCCTGTTGGTTTCCGCGCTGGGCAGTTATCAGACCTATCATTTCACAGAGTCCACAGTCTTCTGCGGCCAGGCCTGTCACAAGGTGATGGAGCCGGAGATGACCGCCTATCAAAACGGCCCTCATGCCCGCGTAAGCTGCACCGAATGCCATATCGGCCCCGGCGCCGAATGGTTTGTGAAGTCCAAATTGAGCGGCAGCTACCAAGTGTATGCCACACTGGCCAACAAATATCCCAGGCCGATTCCCACACCCATCAAAGACTTGCGTCCCGCGCAGGAAACCTGCGAGCAATGCCATTGGCCGGCGAAGTTTGTGGGAAACACAGACCGCCTGTACACTTACTATCTGGGGGACGAAACCAACACCGTGCATCATCTGCGGCTGCTGCTCAAGGTGGGCGGCGCCGATCCCACCCACGGGCCCGTTGGCGGCATCCATTGGCACATGAACGTAGGGCACGTTGTCGAATATGTGGCTGCCGATGACTCGCGCATGGTCATCCCGTATATCCGCATGACCGACCTCCAAGGCAAGGTCACCGAATTTGTCCTGCCGGGCTACACAAACCAGGTGGACATGACACGCCTGCGGCGCATGGATTGCGTGGATTGCCACAACCGCCCGGCCCACATCTTCAAAGCCCCCAACGACGCGGTAAATCTGGCAATGGCCCTCGGGCAGATTGATCCCGCATTGCCTTGGATCAAAACCAACGCCCTTTACGTCTTAACACAGCCCTACCAGACCGCAGCGGAGGCCACCGAGAAAATCGCCCAATTCATCCGCTCCAAATACCCGGGCCATCCCAAAACCGAGGCCGCGGTGACCGCCTTGCAGGACATCTACCGCCGAAACTTCTTCCCCGAGATGAAGGTCAACTGGCGCGCTTATCCCAACCACATCGGACACAAAGACTGGCCGGGTTGCACCCGATGCCACGACGACAAGCATGTTTCCAAAGATGGCGGGCGCAAGGTTGTGTTCAACGATTGCAGCATCTGCCACATCATTCTGGCCCAGGGCGATGGCGCCAAACTGGAGCAGCTCAACGCCCGGGGCCAGCCGTTTGAACATCCCGGGGATGAAATTCCCTCGGGTTATAAATGTCATGAATGTCACAACGGCGGGCCGATGTAGCCGCCGGATTTAATTATGCGAATCATGGAAGGCCTGCGCCGGGCAGCAGGCTGGTGGATATGCCTGGGCGTTGCGCTGGGAAGCCTGACGGCGGCGGAAACCAGTCCGGAAATCATCACCAACGAAGATTGCCTCGATTGCCACGGCGAGGCCCAAACCCGCAAAGTAAAGGGCAAGGAAGTTCCGCTCCCTGCCTTTCCCACCAATCTGTTTTCCGCCTCGGTGCACGGAAAAATCAATTGTGTGGATTGTCACGTGGGCATCAAGGAGGCCGTGCATGATACGCCGCTGCCCACACCGCAATGCGCGCAATGTCACTCCACCCCGAGCAATCATGTCCATGCGGCTGCTCAATATGCCACGAGCATCCACGGCCTCAGCCATACGCTGGGAAGTTCGGCCTCGGCTCACTGCTGGGACTGTCATGGCGCCCATGAAATCATTCCCACCGAGCATCCGGGCTCCCCGGTGTACAAGCTGAATCTCGCAAAAACATGCGCCAAGTGCCACGACAACCCGGGCTTGACCAAGGAATACCGCATGCGCTTCCCGCACGTGGCCGATGAGTACCAGGAAAGCATTCACGGGCGGGCGTTGCAGTTGAAAGGATTGATTGTGGCGCCTTCCTGCAACGACTGCCATGGCGTCCACGACATCAAGCGCACCGTGGACCGCAGCTCCCCCATCAACCCCGCCAACGTGGCCAAAACCTGCGGCAAATGTCACGTCAAGGTCGAAGAAATCTACGAGCGCAGCGTGCACGGGCAGTTGCTGACCAAAGGGGACAAGCGGGCCCCCTCCTGCAACGACTGCCACACCGCTCACACCATCGAGCCGCCCCACAGCGGCCATTTCAAGAGCATCAGCGACCGCATCTGCGGACGGTGCCACGAAGACCGCTTGACCCATTACCGCGACACCTACCACGGCAAAGCCATGGCCCTCGGACGCCCCAATGCAGCCCCCGATGTGGCCGCCTGTTTCGATTGCCACGGCCACCACGACGTGCAGCCGGCCAGCCACCCCGATTCGCGGTTGAGCGCGTCCAACATTGTCCAGACCTGCGCCCAGTGCCACCCCGATGCAAACGCCGGTTTTGCACGCTACCTGCCCCATGCCAATCCCCTCGACCGCGAACATTACCCCGTTTTGCACGCCGTCTTTGTCGGAATGACCGGCTTGCTCCTGGCCGTTTTTGCCTTTTTCGGAGCCCACACCCTCTTGTGGTTGGTGCGCTCGGTGTACCTGTACCTCACCGATTCCAAGAAATTCCGCGAAGCCAAAATCCAAACACAACAGGGCGACGAATGGTTCACCCGGTTTGTCCCCTTCGAGCGGTTCCTGCACGTGTTGGTCGTGAGCAGTTTCCTCCTCCTCGTCATCACCGGCATGCCCTTGAAGTTCTATTACACCGACTGGGCCAAGGCCATGTTCAATGTCATGGGCGGGCCCGATGTCGCCCGCATCCTCCACCGTTTCGGTGCCATCATCACCTTCCTCTATTTCGGTTTGCATCTGGCCGATCTCGCCTGGCACGCTTGGAAAAACCGCCACGCCGTCCGCGACCCCGCCACGGGCCGCTGGTCGTGGAAACGCCTGAAATCGGTCCTCATCGGCCCCGACAGCATGATTCCAACCCTTCAGGACTGGCGCGATTTCGTCGCCCACAACCGCTGGTTCTTCGGCAAGGGCGAAAAACCGCAGTTTGACCGCTGGACCTATTGGGAGCGCTTCGATTACTTCGCCGTCTTCTGGGGCGTTGCCATCATCGGCATGTCCGGCTTGATCATGTGGTTCCCCGAATTTTTCACCCGTTTCCTGCCGGGCTGGATCATCAACGTCGCCCTGATTGTCCACTCCGACGAAGCCCTGCTCGCGGCAGGTTTCATCTTCACCATCCACTTCTTCAACACCCACTTCCGCCTGGAGAAATTCCCCATGGACACCGTCATCTTCTCCGGGCGCATTTCCAAGACCGAACTCCTTCACGAGCGCCGCCGCTGGTACGACCGGCTGGTGGCCGAAGGGCGCCTCGACCAATTCCGCGTCAAAGACGAATGGGCCCGCTGGCAGGTCATTGCTCGGGCCTTCGGGTATTTCTTCTTCGGCACCGGCGTCGTCCTCCTTCTGCTCATCGTCTATGCCATGACCTCGCGTCTGGTCCATCAGGCATTCTAAGCACGGCGGCTTTGGGCTTTGCGCCGGACCGCCCAAGGGGTATAACCGCTGCATGCCACCGTTGCGAATTCATCGTTACACCCGTCCGCCATTGGAGCGGATGCTGGCGATTCATCAACTTCTGGTGGAACAGCGGTACCCCAACGCGCAGCAACTGGCGCGGCAATTTGAGGTCAACCCGCGCACCATTAAACGCGACATCGAGTTCATGCGGGACCGCTTCAACCTCCCCATCGAATACAACCCCGCCCGCCGCGGCCATTATTATTCCCAGCCCGTGAAGCATTTCCCCACCGTGACCCTGAGCCAGCGCGAGTTGTTCGCGCTGCTGGTGGCGCAGAAGGTGGTGGCGGCCTATCAAGGAACGGCATTTGCGGCCCCGTTGAAGGCGGCTCTGAAGCGGCTGGCGGGCTTTTTGGAGGACCGCAATCCCATAAGTTGGCGCGATCTCGACGAGACACTCTCCTTCCGCCCATTGGCGCCCGAAGACACCGACATCGCAAAATTTGAACTCCTGACCAGGGCCTTGCGGGAAAAGCACATCCTCAGCTTCCGCTACCGGCGGCTGGCCGAAAAACAATGGCAGCGCCGGCACGTCGGGCCGCTTCATCTGGCTTGCATCGAAAACCACTGGTACCTCATCGCTCACGACTTTCAGCGCAAAGCCCTGCGCACTTTTGCGTTGTCCCGCATCGAAGATGTGCGGTTGACGCCCCAAACCTTCAAACCTCCGGAAAAATTTGTTTTGGACGAGTACCTCCGCGACAGCTTCAGCGTCTTCAAAGGCCATGACGACTACGAAGTGGTCATTGAATTCGACGCCTGGGCCACCGACCTGTTGCGCGGACGCTCCTGGCATCCACGCCACGAATGGCTGGAGCTGCCCGGCGGCGGCTCGCGCCTGCGTCTGCGCTTGAACAACATCGAGGAAATTCTCGGCTGGGTGCTGAGCTGGGGACCCCATGCCATGGTCGTCCGCCCCCAACGCCTGGCCGACCGCGTCCGCGAGGCCGCCCGCGAAATATTGAAACGATATGCCGGCGGCGGCCCCGAAGTGCCCGCAGCCCTGCCGTTGATGCCGCACTGAATTACCCGACAGCCACAGCAGCTCCTTTCGACCGGCCTCGGTTAGTTGGTCGGGAAGGATTGAAGGCTGTTCGGGGCCGGGGCTGGTTCGGCGGGCTTGGTGTTCTTTTTCTTGCGCCCTTCTTTCTCAAATTCATTTATCAATTCTTGGGCGCGCTCCTGTTCATCCCGGTTGAACTGGCGTTCAACAGCATTCACAGGCGAGATCTTCGCCCGCTCCGTAGCGGCGAGTTTGGCCGCGGCCTCCGGGTTTTCCAATACAGTGGGACGAATAAATACAATCAACTCCTTCCGATTGCGTTTGGTGGAAGAAGAGCGGAACAAAGCCCCGAGGCCCGGGATGTCCTTGAGGAAGGGCACCCCTGACTTGCTGCGCGAGTGATCCGCACTGATAAAACCGCCGAGGATGATGGTGTCTCCATCGCGCACCGCCACCTTGGCATTCGCAGTACGATCAATCGTGGTAGGCACTTCGCCGACGTTTTCGATGCGGACCGGCTCGCCGACATTCTGTATCCGTTGTCGGATTTCCATTACAACCAGACCATCCGGATTGATCAGCGGCAACACCGAAAGTTCAATACCGATTTGGAGTTGCTGAATGGTGCTGTACGCTCCGTAATAACCGCCGTAGGCACTTCCGGTGGGATAGGGGCGTGTTTCACCCACAAACAAACTCGCCTCCACAGCGTGGGAAGTTTGAATCCGCGGGCGCGAAAGAACACTAATGCGCCCATCACTGGCTGCCGCCTTGGCGGCAATGTCCAGATCGCCAATACGCGCGAAATACGTAAAGCCCCCCGCAAGGTTGGTTCCGACGCCCCCAATGCTGGCAGGGTCAAGGAATGGATTGCCCTGAGCATTGTTGATCGCGCCGGCGCTCGTCCATTTGCCTTTGGACACGGCGCGTTGGAGATAACTGATGCCGTATTCCTCATTGTCATTCAGCCCAACTTCCACGATCAGCGCCTCGATCAAAACCTGCGCCAGCACCACATCCAGTTTGCTGATGATGTTGGTGATCATGTCGCGATCGCGCTTGTCCGCAAAGACCAACAACGCATTGATGCGCTCATCAGCAATGATTTTCGCCTGCCCAAGAATTTGGAAATCCCCGGTGCCGGCAGCACGCGCCACGATGCTCCGCAAGCGGTCCTGAAAAGCACTTTGCGCCGAGCCCGGACTGGTGGTCGGCGTGATGCCGGTGGTGCTGCCGGGGGTCATCGGGTTATAGCCGGGTTGGCCCGGCACATTTCCAAATGGAGACGTGCGGCCGGTCGTGGTGGTGGGGCGGCTCAATCCACGCGTGCTTCCACCGCTCGTGCCGGTGCTGGCCACAGTGCCCGAAGTCAACTGCCCAAGCACCTGCGCAATGTCCCCCGCCAACGCGTATTTGATGGGAATGACCACCGGTTCAACTTCCAGCGGCACCGATACATCAATCTTGTCCAGCAATTCCATCATCCGCTTCACATTGTCCGCGTAGTCCCGCAAAACAAGAATCCCGCTGCTGTCAATCGGCACAATGCCGCCCTGCATCTTGGCAAACGGCTGAATCGCCTGCACCACCTCGCTCGGTTTGGCATTCGTAATCTGTCGCACCACCGTCACAAACGGACCAAGGTCCTCCAGCGAGTTGACTTCTTCCAGGCTGCTGGGCCGTTTAGCTTCTTGAAAGGCCACGGTTTGGGGCACCACTTTCACGAATTTTTCCCCAACGGGAATCAACGTGATTTGATTCATGCTCAGCACCGCCTCGATGGCACGCACAGCCTCCGAAACAGTCAGCGGAGTCGTGTTGCGCAGCGTGATCTTGGTGTCAGGCAGGGTGCTGGGGCGCAAAATGGTCCGCTGCACAAGCATCGAGTAAACATCAAGCACTGCGCTCAACTCAGCCGCCTGCAAGCGGATGGTGTTGACCGGCAGAATTTCCTCCCCCCCGGCAACATTCGTGCCCGTGCCCGAAGGGGTGTTGGTCAGCAGTGTGGCCAGCCGCTCCGCCTCATTCGTCAAGCCCGCAGTGCGCAGTGCCTTGATGCGCATCTCCATGGGCAGATTCGTGAAAGCCGCCGTGTTCAAGGACGACGGAATGCGCGGTGGAGCCGTGACCAAATTGGTATTCGCGGCCGCGGTCGTGGCCGCGGCCGGGTTGGTGGCCGTGGTCGCCGGGCTCGGCACAGGAAGCGTGGGCAAGGCCGGTGGCGCTGTGCGGGTTGGTGCTGCCGGCAAGGCTGGCAGTGCAGGGGGCGTGGCCGGAGGGGCAGGGGAGGGCGCCGGCTCGGCGGCTCGCAACATGCCAGTTGCTGCAACCAGCAGCCACCCCAACGGGCGGAGCCGGCGCACCAAACATCCGGCAAGGGAAGAACACTGTTTCATAAAACGGTTGCGCATCATGGTTTAACTTTTGGGCAGCACGGTGGGATTGCGGAATCCAGGCTTGGGTCTCGGGCCCGCCTTCTTGGGGTAATTACCGACAATGGTCAAATCCACGGCAAGTTTGGTGCCGCTGGCGTCGGGTTTGAGCGTCATATCCCGCACCCGCAGCAGGGCGGGATGATTGCCCAAGTTGCGTAAAAAGTTGACCAAATCGGGCTCCGCAGCCACGCCGTTGAGAGTCACGCGCTGTTCCTCAAAAAATGGATTGTTCGGAATCGGGCCGCCGCCACCCGGAGATATTTTGGTGAGGCTGATGTTGGCCACAGCGGCTTCGCGGCTGATGATTTCCATCAGCGACGCCGTCTGATCTTCCGGCGGGATGAATTGGCCCTCGCTCTGCAGTTGTTCGAGTTTGTTTTTGTATTCCGGCAGTTTGGCCACCTCTTCAGAGCGCCGTTGCAGTGTCTCGGTTGCGCTGCTGAGTTTTTGCCGAAGCTCCCGCCAGTCGTCGAAGCGTGGAAACACCAGCCAGAGGTTGATGACGACAAACAACACAATCATCGCCAGCATCACCAGACGGCGTTCCTGGGGGCGAAGATTCAGTTGGTCAAAAAGCCGGTTCATTCGAGCCGATTGAGTTCACACGTAAAGTTCCAGCGTCCCTGGCGTGAATCCAAAAAAGGCGCAGCCACTTTGGAAAAAAGCGGCCGTCCATTGAACTCCACCTGCTTCAACGCCGCATTAAAATCAAATACAGCCTGATTATTCCCCTCGCTCACTGTGCCAAACAGGGTGAGCGTCCGTTCACGCGAAAAATTGAGGGACAACAAGGTCAGCTCCTGCGGAAGAGTCCGCGCCACCGCATCCCAAACTTCCAAAGCGGCATATTTCAAATTTTGCTGCTCCTGCAGGATTTGCACCTGGAACCTGGTCTGTTGCGCATTGGTGTAGGAACCGCTGATGGCCGCCACCTGCGCCTCCACGCGTGTCAGACGATATTGCAAAAATTCGAGGTAACCCATGTAGGCCAGCACGGCCACCAGATAAACCGCAAAAACAGTGGTGAGGCAGCTCATCCAGAGGCCATCCACGAATCGCGCACGGTATTGCTGGGCCACTTCCGCGGGCAACAGCCCGGGCATCTTGGCGGCCAAAGCCGCCGCAGCACGCTTGACCGTTTGCGCCGCCAAACGGCTGAGGGACGGCGGCGTAACCACTGTCACCGGTCCTCCGGCAATTTCCCGCACCATCGGCTCCCACAGCGCCGCCGAGACGCTGTCGGCCACCAAGTGCCATGAAGGGGAGCCGCTCAGCCAGCCCTCCACTTCTCCCGCCCACGCCATAAGACGTAGCTGATCCCGGAGCACTTGCTGGCGCTGGTCGCCCTCGGGCAGGTGAATCATGCCAACGTGCCGCAAAAGGCCCCCGCTCCACCACGCCGCCAACCAGCACGACTCCGCACCCTCCTGCGGCGGATACAACCACAAACCCTCGGCATCCGCCGGCACCGCCATCAAAAGATCTAGCGCGGGCACTTCAAGCCGGTCCGCAAGGTATCCCTGGGACTCAAGTTGTCCGAGAATTTGTTCCACTTGCTGCCGTGCGGCGATGAGAACCAGAACCGTTTGCTGCCCGTTGACAGTCCGGGGCAGCACTTCGAGGCTCCAAACAATGTGCGTGGGCGGCAGCGGCGAAAGTTTCTCCAATTGAAACTCCACGGCAGACACAAGCTCTTCGCGCGGCAGGACCGGCAGCACCAGCGCGCGGATGAATGCCGTGCCGGGCGGCAGCCAGGCCAGATTGATGCGGCGATTCACCCACGCCGACCAGCTTTTCGCCACAAGGTTTTTCGGCGGCGCCTCACCGGATGGCAGCGGCAGCTCGCGGGCGGGCTTCAACTCGGCCGCTGCGCCACCGGCTCCGGCAAAATGCCAGAGCAACCGGCGACCGGCGGGCTGATAAACATTGCTTGGAGGGATGGCCATGGTTTATGAGCGCGCCAACAATTCAGTGCGGGATTCCTCCATCAAGCTCCGGTGCTCCTCGGTCTGCGTGACGCGCAGCACCTCTTCAATGGTGGTAATGCCCGCCATCACCTTGTTCCAGCCGTCCTGGCGCAAGGTGTGCATCCCCTCGGCAATCGCCTGGGCTGCAATGGAGGTCGCAGGAGCTCGATTCATAATCAGGGGCCGGATCGGTTCGGTCACCATCAACAACTCGTAGATGCCAGTCCGCCCCTGGTAACCCAATTGGCGGCACTCCTCACATCCAGTCCCGCGGTAAAACGTGGCCGTTTCAATGTGTTCCTCCGGAAAACCGATTTTCCGCAGGTAATCGCGTTCAACTTTTTGCTCCGTCTTGCAATGCGGGCAAATGGTTCGCACCAATCGCTGCGCCAGCACGGCCTCCACCGACGAAGCCACCAAAAACGGCTCAATGCCCATGTCAATCAATCGCGTGAACGCACTCGGAGCGTCGTTGGTGTGGAGCGTGCTGAACACCAGGTGACCGGTGAGCGCGGCCCGGATGGCAATTTCGGCAGTCTCCAAATCGCGAATTTCCCCCACCATGATTACGTTGGGATCCTGCCGGAGAATGTGCCGCAGCCCCACGGCAAAGGTCAGCCCGATGTCCGAGCGGACCGCAATCTGATTGATGCCCTTCAATTCGTATTCCACCGGTTCCTCGATGGTGATGATGCGTTTGGTCACCGAGTTGATGCTGCTCAAGAACGCATAGAGCGAAGTGGACTTGCCGGAGCCGGTGGGACCGGTGACCAGCATGATACCGTGCGGTTTGACGATGACCTCCCGGATGCGCGCCTCCTGTTCCGGTGAAAAACCAAGCTTGTCCAGGCCCAAAAAAACTTTGCCACGCGTCAGCAACCGCAGCGACACGCTCTCCCCGTACACCGTCGGGACCGTGGAAACGCGGATGTCCAGCTCCTCCCCCTTGATGCGCACGTTGATGCGGCCGTCCTGCGGCAGACGCTTCTCGGCAATGTTCATCCCCGACATCACCTTGATGCGCGAAATGATGGATGCCTGAAACTTTTTCAACTGCGGCGGCATCGGAGTTTGATGCAGGATGCCGTCAATCCGGTAGCGGATGCGCAGCTCATCCTCCGCCGGCTCAAAATGAATATCCGTCGCGCGGTCTTTGTAGGCTTCCCAGATGACCTGGTTGACGAATTTGATGACGCTCGCTTCCTGGTCATCTCCGGTAATTTCCTTGTCCGACAACGGGCCAAAATCCGGAATTTCCTCCTCCTGCTCGCTAACCTCATCCAGCGTCGCAGCACCCACGCCGTAGTATTTCTTGAGCGCCTTCTCCACCTCCGCCCGCGGAGCGAGCGCCAGCGAGACGGGCAATCCCGCATCGTATTGCACCGCGCTCAGCATTGCGGCATCAAAGGGGTTGCACACGCAAACCTGCAAAACACCGTTTTCAAAAGCCGTCGGCAGCGCAAAGTATTGAAACGCCACCTTCGTGGATATTTTGTTCCGGGCCTCGGTGGGCACATCCACCTTCGGCAGGTCCAAAAACGGCAACCCCATGACCAAGGCGAGCCGTTGCAAAAATGCCTCCTCGGAAATCCCGCGCTCCCGGCACAAAAAATCAAACAAAGGCTCGGCGTTGCCGTCCTCGTTGGCTTTGCGCCAGATGGACTGCCATATCTCCACTTGCGACTTCGGCGCCTGCAACGCCTCCGCCAGCACGTCTATAACCGGTGGAAAATTCATTCCACGTGAATGGACACAAGGTTAATACACAAGGCCGGCGGAAAAGTTGCGCAAAAGTTTCTGCCCCAACGCCGCCAGCCAGGCTTCCCAAAGAGATTGAAGTTCATTTGTTGAAGCGGAAATTGACCAAATCGTAGTCCTGCATCACATACGTCTTGGTTTCCAGACGCAGTTTTCCCGCCCGTTTGGCCTCGGTTTCGCCCCCGGCCTCAATGAAGTCCGCATAGCTGATGATTTCGGCCCGGATGAACCCCTTTTGTATGTCGGAATGAATGACCCCGGCAGCCTCCCAGGCCGTGGTGCCTTGCCGGATGAGCCACGCGCGGTTTTCCTTCCCGCCCACCGTCAAAAAGCTGATGTAGCCACCTTCACGAACCGCCCGCACAATGAGCGCATCCGGATCGTTTTTCTCAGCCTCACCTGCCACAATCACCGGTTTGAGCGTCAAAAATTGATGCGCATGGACGGCCTCCCACTCCTCCGCCGTCAAACCGGCCTGACTGAGCAGCGTTTCAGCCTCCAACAACCCCCGCAACTTTTCCAGTACACGCGCCTCCATCTCCGCCGGCCCCCGAGAAAGACGGGTCTCCACCAGTTCAAGATCGCGCAGGATAAGGTCCGCCCGCCCTTCCACCGTGGTCAACACGGCCTCGGCGGTTGCCAGACCTTCTTCGCCCACCGCATCCACCTGGGCATACGTTTTCTTTTTGGCTTCAACGAGGCGGTCAGCCTCATCGAGGCGCGGGTCTTTGATGTTTATTTTACCCGGTTTAATTTCCGGCAGTCCCAGCAAACACAATTTCATGACAAAAAAAACAGGAGGCGGCCCCTGCAGGGCGCGCGTCGTGCGCCGCATTTCATGCCTTTGCCGGCGGTGCGGTGCAATCCTAAAAAGTAAAAAACCACTTGCACGAGGGCGGGTATTGTTGTAAAAGTATAACGAACGTTATAAACAAACGTTCGGTATGAACAGGCGCAGCAGAAAAGTTCGCAGCCAGGAAAACCGCATCCTCAATGCGGCCGAGGCCGCTTTTGCAGAACTCGGATACGAAGGGGCATCCCTGCGCGACATCGTGGCCCGGGCCCGGGTGAACCTTCCCACCGTTTATTATTACTTCCGCAGCAAGGAAGGACTGCTGGAGGCCGTTTTCCGCCGGCGCTTCGGCCCCTTGCGCGAGGAACACTTCGAGTTGCTCCGGCAAAAAGATGCACAAGCAGGGGGCCGCCCCTTGACGGTTGAGGAAGTCTTGGAGGCCATGCTGCTGCCACCCCTGCGCATGGCCGCCCAAGGCGGGGCCTCGGCTCCGGTTGTCATGCGCTTGATTGGCAGAATCGTCTCAGAACCCAGCTCCCGCACCCAAACCCTGTTGCGCCAGCTTCATGCCGATTTACGCGAGGAATTCCTCCAGCGGCTGGCTCTTGCGTGCCCGCACTTGACCCGCGCAGAACTAAGCTGGCGGGTCATCTGCCTCTGGGGCGCCCTTGGTTATCTCTTGGGGCATCCGCAACGGGTATTGGAGGAAAGCGCCGGCCAAATGGATTTGCGGCGGCCTGACGCGGCACTGGCTCAGTTAACCGGTTTTTTTGCAGCCGCCCTGCGAGCGCCGTCTTTCAACCACCCAAACTGGGCATCAGGCATTCCATCTTGATTTTTTAAAACGAAATGCATGGAGAAAGTTTTTATGAATACTCAACATACCAATCGGTACATAAAGCGGGCTGAGCATGTGAGAGGTTTGTCCGGGACAGCCGTACTCGCCTCATGCGCGGCAGTAATCGCCGGCGCACTCCTGATTACTTCGGGATGCCGTCCACATGCCGGCGGCCAACCGTCGGCCATGGCGCCGGTGGTCAGCGTCGCCAAGCCGGTGATGGGTGCCGTGACCAATTATGATGAATATCCCGCCCGCTTGGAGGCGGTGGAATCGGTGGAGGTGCGGGCACGTGTGAGCGGCTACATCGAATCCATTCATTTCACCGATGGCGCGGAGGTCAACGCCGGCGATTTGCTCATGGTCATTGACAGCCGCCCCTTTGCTGCCGAGCTCGCCCGTGCACAGGCGGAGCGTGAACGTGCGCTTGCCGGCGTCGAACAGGCCAAGTCCCAACGCTTGCAGGTCATCACCCGCCTTGAGCTCGCCCGCAACGACCTCCGGCGCGCCGAGAAATTGCGGCAGGCCCGCGCCATTTCTGAAGAGGAATTTGATTTGCGCACCAAGGCGGTGAGGGAAGGCGAAGCGGCTCTGCAGGCCGCGGAGGCCACCGTTGCCGCGGCGGAAGCTGCGGTGGTGGCTGCTGATGCGGCCATCAAAACCGCGCAGCTCAATCTCGATTATTGCCGCGTCACTGCCCCCATCAAGGGACGCGTCGGGCGCCGCCTCGTCACCGTGGGCAATTTGGTCCAGGGCGGCGGCCAGGCACCAGGCACGGTGTTGGTCACATTGGTCACACAATCTCCCATCTACGCATATTTCGATGTCAGCGAGCGCGCTTATTTCCAATATCGCAAGGCCGGCTTGGCCATGGCCGGCGGTGCGGGGCAGCCCGCGCTCCCCTGCGAGGCACGCTTGGATGGCGAGCCCGATTTCATGCATCAGGGGCGGGTGGACTTCTTCGACAACCAGATGGTGCCGGCAACGGGCACTTTGCGCTTGCGTGGAGTTTTTGAGAACGCAGACCGAGCGCTCGTGCCGGGCGCGTTTGTGAAGGTGCGGTTGCCGGTGGAGCGCGTGGACAAGGCCCTGATGATTCCAGAAGCAGCAATCCTTTCTGAGCAAACCCGCAAATTTGTCTATGTCTTGGCCCCGGACCAGACAGTACAGCCGCGCCCGGTGGTGTTGGGACGCCCTCAAGGGATGCAGCGTGTAATTTTGAGCGGTTTGCAGCCGGATGATTCAGTGGTCACCACCGGTCTGTTGATGTTACGCCCCGGCATGAAAGTGCAGGTGGGCGCTCCGGGACAAGCGCCAGGCATGCCTGCGCCAGGCGGGCAGACTGCACCCACCTCGGCCCCGCCTGCCAAGCCCGCCGGTGGCAAGGCCTAACCTCCAAGTCACCAACTCCATCAGGAGGGTCCTATGAAATTCTCACACTTTTTCATTCGCCGACCAATCTTCGCATCGGTCCTCTCGATTTTTATTACGCTTGTCGGGGGTCTGGCGTTGTGGCGATTGCCCATCGCCTCCTTTCCTGAAATCACACCGCCCACCATCTTTGTCCGTGCCCAATACCCGGGCGCCAACGCCCAAACAGTCGCCGACACCGTGGCCACGCCCCTGGAGCAGGAAATCAACGGCGTGGAAAACATGCTCTACCTGTCCTCCTCCTGCTCAGCCGACGGCTCCATGGCCATCCAGGTCACCTTCAAGGTCGGCACGGACATAGACAAGGCCCAGGTGCAAGTCCAGAACCGCGTCCAGAGCGCATTACCCCGCTTGCCCGAAGAAGTCCGGCGCCTCGGCGTGGACGTTCGCAAGCGCTCGCCAAACATGACCATGGTCGTCTGCCTCGTCTCTCCCGATGGCACCTTCGATGACATTTTCCTCAGCAATTACGCCTATTTGCAGGTCAAGGACGTCCTCGCCCGCCTCCCCGGCGTCGGCGATGTGTTCATCTTCGGCACCCGCGAGTACAGCATGCGCATCTGGCTCGACCCCGCCAAACTGGCCGCCCGCAACCTCACCGCCGGTGACGTGGTGGCCGCCATTCGCGAGCAAAACGTCGAAGTCGCCGGCGGCGTCTTCGGCCAATCGCCCGCGCCCAAAGGGACTCCGATGCAACTGGTGGCCTTGGTCCGGGGACGCCTCGCCACAGAGCAGGAATTCGGGCAAATCATCCTCCGCACCGATGCCGACGGCCGGGTGCTCCGGCTCCGCGATGTCGCCCGCATCGAGCTCGGGGCCCGTGATTACAGTTTGGACAGCTACCTCGACGGCACTCCCATGGTGGCCATGGCCGTCTTCCAATTGCCCGGCTCCAACACCATCGAAACGGCAGACGCCGTCCGCAAAGCCATGGCCGAGTTGAGCAAGCGCTTTCCCAAAGGCTTGGAATACCGCATCCCACGTGACGACTCCGAATACATCCGCGCCTCCATTCACGAAGTGTTTCAAACCTTGTTGGAGGCCATGGTCCTCGTCACCATCGTCGTCGTCCTTTTCCTCCAAACGTGGCGTGCTTCCTTGATCCCTTTGATAGCAGTGCCGGTTTCCTTGATTGGAACCTTCGCAGTGATGTCCGCCCTGGGGTTCAGCATCAACAACCTCACACTCTTCGGACTTGTCCTGGCCATCGGCATTGTCGTGGACGATGCCATCGTCGTCGTCGAGAACGTCGAACGCCACATCGCAGAAGGCAGGGACCCAGTCACCGCCACTCAGATCGCCATGGAAGAAATCAGCGGGGCCGTCGTGGCCATCGCCTTGGTGTTGAGCGCCGTGTTTGTCCCCACCGCCTTCCTCCCCGGCATTCAGGGCAAATTTTACCAGCAATTTGCCCTCACCATCGCCGTGTCCACCTTGATTTCCGCCTTCAATGCCCTGACCCTCAGCCCCGCGCTCTGTGCCTTGCTCCTCCAACCGCACGGCGCCCGCACCGACCGCTTCAGCCGTTTCCTGGAATTCACTCTGGGCTGGTTTTTCAAAGGCTTCAACCGCTTCTTTGAGCGATCCCGCCAAGGGTACTTGGGCGGCCTCGCCCTGGTCATCCGGCATGGTGCCATCGCTTTGATATTGTACGGCGGATTGCTCGCGTTGACCTATGTCGGTTTTATGAGCACACCCCGCGGGTTCATCCCGCAACAGGACAAAGGCACCTTGATTTGCTACCTTCAATTGCCCGACGGCGCATCCAAGGAGCGGACCGCCGTGGTCAGCGAGCGCCTCCATCAAATGGTGCGCCAAACGTCCGGCGTGGACGCTGTCCTCAAACTTGATGGCTTCTCCTTCCTGAACTTCGGCAGCCAGCCCAATGCGGCCACCCTCATCGTTCGCCTCAAGCCCTATGCCGAACGCCGCAAAACCGGTTTGACCGCAGACAAAATCCTGGCACAACTCCGCCCCAAACTCGCCACCATCCAGGAGGGATTTGCCGCTGCGTTCAACCTCCCGCCCGTGGACGGACTCGGCTCAGTCGGCGGGTTCAAACTTCAAATCCAGGACCGCGCCAACATGGGGCCCCAAGCCTTGCAGATGGCGGCATTTCAACTCATGGCCGCCGCCCAACAAGACCCGCGCCTGGCCAATGTCTTGACCACCTACCGCGCCCAAGTCCCCCAAGTGCTCCTTGAAGTGGACCGCGAAAAAGCCAAGACCCAACAAGTGCCGCTCCAGGAAATCTGGCAGGCCCTCTCCGTGTACCTCGGCGGTTTGTACGTCAACGACTTCACCTTGTTCGGGCGTCCGTTTCAAGTGCGCGCCCAGGCCGACGCCCCCTTCAGAGCACGCCCCTCTGATGCCGCCGAGCTACGCGTCCGCAATGCCGCCGGTCAGATGGTCCCGCTGGGGACGCTCGTCACCATCAAAGACACCACCGGCCCCATCCTCGTCAATCACTACAACCTTTTCCCCAGCGCCGACCTCAGCGGTGCCACCCGCCCGGGCGTCAGCTCCGGCGATGCCATGACCATCATGAACCGCCTGGCCGCTCAACTCTTGCCCCCGGGCATGGCCATCGAATGGACGGAGCTCAGCCTTCTGGAACAATTGGCCGGGCGCTCCGCCATCCTCATCTTTCCGCTTTGCGTCCTCATGGTCTTCCTCGTCCTGGCCGCCCAATATGAAAGCTGGTCCCTCCCCTTGGCCATTATTCTCATCACCCCCATGGCCCTCTTATTCGCCATCCTCGCTGTCTGGGTCCGCGGCTTGGAAAACAATCTTTTCACCCAAATTGGCATGGTCACCCTCATCGGTCTCGCCTGCAAAAACGCGATTTTGATTGTCGAATTCGCCCGCCAGTTGCAGGAAAAGGGGCTGACTCGTTTTGAAGCCGCCCGTGAAGCCTGCCGGTTGCGATTGCGCCCGATCTTGATGACCTCGCTGGCCTTTGCCTTCGGCGTGCTGCCGCTCATGGTCGCCCGCGGCGCCGGCGCCGAATTGCGCCAAGCCATCGGCACCGCCACCTTCTGGGGAACCTTGGGAGTTACGTTGTTCGGCATCTTCCTGACGCCGGTCTTTTATGTCGTCATCCGCCGCTGGACAGGCGAGAAATCCAAGGCCACCGACGTTTCCGGCTCGTTGCCGCCCCAAGCCCTCGGCGGTCATGCCACCGCCTTGCTAATCGCAGGTCTGGGCACCATCCTCCTGACAGCCGGTTGTGCCGTCGGCCCCGATTACCGCCCGCCCAAAACATCCACACCTGCCGCCTACACCCACGCAGATGGCTCATTTCCAGCCGAACCCATAGTCGTGGAATGGTGGGGGCAATTTCAGGACGCCACGCTGAGCCGCCTCGTGCAAACAGCTCTGGCCACCAACCTCGACCTCCGCGCCGCCACCGCACGCGTCCGCGAGGCTCGCGCCTTGCGCCGCCAAACCACCTTCGATCTTTTCCCCACCGTCCGCGCCGATGGAGGTTACATCCAGGGCGTCCGCAGCAAGGATGCCGCCGGCGGCATCCCCAGAGACTTGCGCGAATACGAACTTTACGACGCCGGTTTCGACGCCACCTGGGAAATGGATTTATTCGGCCGCGTGCGCCGTAGTGTCGAAGCCGCCACTGCCGAAGTCGCCGGTGCCGAGGCATGGCGCCAATGGATAGGCTGCACCATCGCCGCCGAAATCGCCCGCAATTACTTCGAACTGCGCGGCGCACAACAAGAGTATGCCGTCGCCCAACGCAACGCCGACAACCAGCGCGAAACCCTCGAACTCACCCGCGCCCGCGTCGCCGCAGGCCGCGGCACCGATCTGGATGTCCGCCGCGCGGAGGCCCAATATGAAAGCACGCTCGCTTTGCTGCCCACCTTGGAAGTCTCCATCCAGCGCGCCATTCATCGCTTGAGTGTCCTCACCGCCCAAGCCCCGACCGCCCTCCAGGCCGAGCTCGGCGCCCCCGCTGCGTTGCCTCCAATGCCCGAAGTCACCCCTGTGGGCAATCCCTCCGACTTGCTCCGCCGCCGCCCGGACATCCGCATGGCCGAGCGCACCCTCGCCGCCGCCACCGCCCGCATCGGCGTGGCCACCGCAGACTTGTTCCCACGCGTCACCTGGGTCGGCAGCCTTGCCCTCGAAGCCAACCAACTTTCAGCACTCACAGATGCCGGCGCCGACACCCATTCCTTCGGACCGCGCATCTCCTGGGCTGCCTTGGACTTGGGCCGTGTCCGCGCCCGCATCAAGGCCGCCGGTGCTCGCGCAGAAGCCGAACTCGCCAATTACGAAAAAGCCGTTCTCGCCGCACTCGAAGAGACCGAAAACGCCCTCGTTGAAGTTTCTCGTGCCCGCGAACGCGAGCGCCGGCTCGCCGCTGCTGCCCAGGCGGCCATCCAGGCCCGCACCCTGGCCGAAGAACGCTACGCCGCCGGCGTCGCCGATTATTTAACCGTCCTTGACGCCCAGCGCACCCAATTGACCGCCGAAAGCCAGCTTGCCCAAGCCCGCACCCGCCTCGCTACCGCACTGACGGCCCTTTACAAAGCCCTCGGCGGCGGCTGGGAAACCACCCTTGCCGCCCTCCCCGAAGACACCGCCAAACCGCCGCCCAAAAAGCACTGACGGCTTAAACCGTTGCCCGCTCCAGCCTTGCCTGCAGGCAATTCACCCCTGCCGCCCCGTCCCTTTGCCCGCCTCCAACGGACAATGCAAACGCACACACGTCCCCCCCTCCGACCCGCGCAAAAATTCAATCCTCGCCCCAATTTCCCCCATCCGCTTTTGCATGTTTTTCAAACCATTCCGCGTTGAATTTTGAACCTTCTCAACCGGCAAACCACGTCCGTTGTCTTCAAGTTCAATCATTAGCGAGCCCTCTTGCAAACGGATGCGGAACCACGCCGCACTCGCCTGCGCATGCCGCACTATATTCGTCGCCGCCTCCTTGATCGTCATATATACATGGTGCCGCACCTCCGGCGCCACCGCCGCCTGCGGAAACCCCGATGGCACCTCCAGCCGGCAGGGCACCCCGGCCACGGTTAAATAATCGTGCACATATTTGCACAAATAATTCGCCAACCCCTCCACCGTGTCGTTCGCCGGATTCACCGTCCACACGATCTCATCCAACCCGCGCGTCGTCTCTCGCGCCGTCTGGGCGATTTGCCGCGCATGCTCCCCCACATCCTCAGGATGGTCCTTATCCGACTCCACCATCTCACTCAACAGCGCAATTTGCGTCAAATTCGCCCCCAACTGGTCATGCAAATCCCGCGCAATCCGCGCACGCTCCTTCTCCAGCGCCTCCTTCTGCCGCATCTGTTCAATCTGCTTCCGCAGCCGCACCGTCGCAAAATGCCGGATGCTCAATACCAACCCAACCACCACCGTCACCGTGGAAAGCGACACAAACCAACCCGTCCTCCACCACGGCGGCGGAATCACCAACGCAAGCGCAGCCCCCGTCGGATTCCACACCCCGTCCTCATTGCACGCCGTCACCACAAAACGATACTCCCCGGGCGGCAACGCCGAATAACGCGCCACCCGCGCATCCCCCGCCTCCACCACCTCCGTTTCATGCCCCTCCAACTGATAACGAAAACGCGCCCGCTCCGGCGCCCCAAGATTCAGGCTCGCATAATGAATCTCCAATCTCGAAGTCCGCGGTGCCAACCGCAACCGCTGCCCCGCCGGCGGAACCACCACCGCCTGCCCGTCGGCCAAAACATTCTCAATCCGCACCGGCGGCGGATTCGTATTCAAAAGCAACTGCCCCGGATGTACCACCGCCAGACCACGCGCCGTTGGAAACCACAAACGCCCGTCTGGCGTCTCACACACCGCTGGTTGCGAACCACTCGTGCACTCCCGGCTCGGCAAACCATCCGCCTTGCTGTACGTCCGGCACGGCACCACCTTCAACCGCCCCTCCGCCAACCCCTCCAAATCCCTCCGCGCTATCCGCATCAACCCCACGCTCGAACCAATCCAAAAATTTCCCTGCTTGTCCTCGTGCATATACGCCAACGCATTTCCCGCCAGCCCCTCCCGCACCGTGTACCGCGTCCACCGCCGTCCGTCCCAACGCGCCAGCCCGCTGCTCACCGTCCCCACCCACAACACACCCCCCCAATCCACGTGCAAAAACGCAATCTCATCCGCCGGCAACCCCCCGGCAGACTTCCGCATCACCGTCCACTCCTCCCCCCGCCGTACATTGATGCCACCGCCAAAAGTCCCCACATGCAAAACACCCCCCGCATCCTCCGCAAGCGACGTGATGTACACTGACGACAAGCCGTCATTCGTCACATACCGCCGCCCCGTCCGCCCATCCCAACAAATCAGCGCACCCTGCCCACCCACCCACAACCGCCCCCGCCTGTCCTCCATCAACGCCGTCACCACCGCCGGCACCTCCACACCCAACGCCGCCGGTACAAAACGATTCGTCTGCCACACCAACAATCCCCCCCCGTATGTCCCAACCCAAACCCGTTCCCCTCCAGCCCTCAACACCGACCACACCTGCATCCGCGTCAACCCCTCCCCACGCCCATAAAACCGCGTCCCTTGCCCCGTCCAATGCATCAACCCATTCCCGTTAAAACCCACCCACAAACCCCCGCCACCGTCCCCACACACCGTCTGCACCGCCCAGGGCGTTGTCCCCTCAAGCCCCCCAAAATGCTGGCTCCGCACCCTCGCCAACCCACCCCCATCACTCCCAACCCACAGATTATTCTCATCATCCACACACACCGACAGCACAGCCTCATTCACCAACCCCGCCTGCCGATTCAACCACCTCACCGACCCATCACCCCCATACCAAAACACCCCCAAACCCAACGTCCCCACCACAAGATTCCCCCACCGATCCTCAGTCGCCGAAGTCACAGGCGCAGAACGCCACGGATACGGCCCACAATCCCGCACCACCTGCCCACCCCGCCACAACGTCACCCGTCCATCAGCCAACCGCCACACTCCGCCCCCACGGCTCGGTAAAAGAAAATCCAACCTCTGCACCCCCATCTCCGCCTCCACCGGCGCTTCCAATGAACCCCCGCTCGCCCTCAAACCCAGCCGCCCCAAACGCCTCCCGGCCCCTACCCACACCACCCCGTTCGTCTCCGCCGCCAAAAAACGCGGCACATCCTCCCGCCCCCACTCAAACAAAAACGGCGTCGCCACACCCCCATCCCACCGCCACAACTCCCCGCTCCGCGTATAAAACCACGCCGCCCCCGAACCATCACCCCCAGCCCCCACCAACCGCCGCTCAGGCGCCGTCCGCCCCAGCGGCAAAACCCTGAACCCCCTCCCATCCCACTCCACAGCAGCACCCGACTCCAACCCAATCCACAACTTCCCACCCCCTCCCGTCCCCAAAAAAACCACCCGCCCACCCTCCAACTCCGGCGTATTACTCCCATCAAACACACGGAAAACCAACCCATCAAAACGAGCCAAACCATTGAGCGTCCCCACCCACAAATAGCCATCCTCAGTCCTCGCCAGACTCGTCACAGTATTATGAGGCAACCCCTCCTCCGTCTCCCACACCCTCACCGCAAAACCCGGCGGCGCCGCTTCCTGCGGCACTGCCCCCCACACCAACACCAACCCCATCCAAACAGCGCGCCACCAGCCGGTCTTTGCCATGACACATTATTGGGCCACCCACCCCAAACCTGTAAACCCAAAACGTGAAACAACTTGGGCGAGGGCTGGGGTGAGGTCAAACTAACTCATCCCCTCTCCCTCAGGGAGAGGGCCAAGGGTGAGGGGCAATTCATAAAAAACCTTTGTGTCTTTGTGTCTTTGTGGTGATAAAATCCGCGTCCATCCGCGGTTCCCACTCTTTTGAATTCCCTTTCCTTTGCGGGAGGGACGGCGTCCCCGCCGTCCCCGTCCCCGCCGTCCCAAACCAACACACTTGATTTGTGAAACTGGATAACGGATATTGCGTACGGAACGCCACGCAAATGCAGGAGACGGACACAATACCACAAGCAACCATTACGCAATCAATAGACGAGGGCGAGGCCCTGCCTTTGCCATTGGTCTATGCTTGGGCCGGTGACGGGGTGGTGGTGGCGCAGTATGAGTATGGGCCGTTTGGGGAATTGGTGCGGGCGACGGGTCCCTTGGCCCGCGCCTTCAACTTTCTCTTCTCCACCAAATACTTTGACTGGGAAACCGGCCTCTCCTACTACGGCCACCGCTATTACAACCCCACCACCGGCCGGTGGCCAAGTAGAGACCCTATCGGGGAACGGGGAGGACAAAACCTCTACGGCTTTGTTCAGAACAACCCGCAACGCTACGTTGATCCGCTCGGTCTGCGAATCTATGTGATTGCGCCCCCAGTTGGCGGATTGGATTACACACGCTTCGATGAACACGTTCTGAACGGCTTCCAGCGGATAATCGGAGACTGCGCCAAACTCCGAAAAGCACCAATCATCCGGGAAGTTGAAACCGGATTCCTGTTCTGGAAAACGACCGAGACTCGTCTGGTCGGTTGGGAGCTTTACTACACTGACGAGAAGCCGAATTGCGTCTGTAATCCCTGCTGGAAATGGCTCAAGGCGGCGTTCGGTGACAATCTATCAAAGAAAGACATCTACATTCATCGTGGCAACACGCTGGATAACGCCTACGAAGGCCGCGACAATGTTTACATCAACGAGAATCTCAACATCAGTTTGCCGACCCTCGATGCGAGCGGCAACGTGGTTTGGGAAAACACGCCGTTCGACGTTGTGTTGTGGCACGAAGCAATCGGGCATGGCTATCGCGACTTGCCTCACCCGAATGACCCATCGAACAGGCAGGGCGGCGGAGGTCAAGACCCGACCATCTTGGAAGAGAATAATGCGCGGAATTGCCTGCGACTTCAGGGGGTGAGCATCAATGACCGAGTTCCGACCTACTACGGTTGGAAGAAGTGAGGCTCACTGGAACTATGGCAGCGAAACGAATCATCCTGTGGGCGCTGGTGAGCATTTGCTTGTTCGTCGTTTCAAGCGTCGCTTCCTATTTCCTTCGCTCCGATGGATACGGCCTTCCCGGAGTTCAGGACGGCATCGTTCGTGTCGGTTGCCCATTCCTCATGATTGAGCGCGGAGGCTTTGCTCACCGTGAATTCGTCTCAATGTCTGCCGCGATTGGCAATTTATTCGTCGCCTCCATCACGGCAGCGTTTGCGCTTGGGCTTGGCTATTTCATGAAGCGAACAGGCGAGTCTGACCCATAGCCAACCCGCCGGTGTCCCGCCAAAAGGTGTGAAGGAATTTTGCACCGCTCAGGCCGCCCCGAATTGGATCGGGGTGGGTGTGGCAGTACAACAGCGGGGGGGAGTTGACCAACGCGGTGCGGAAGTGGAGCGACGGCAGCCTGGTGGCGGGGCAGCAGTTTGAGTATGTGTTTGACACGATTGGGAACCGGCGCAGCAGCGGGCGGGACGGGCGGGGACAACCGACGAACAAATTTTATCCCTTCTCCTTTTGGGATAGGGCTACGAGTTAGGGGAAAACCCAATCACACTCCCTCCCCCTCAGGGGGAGGGTCAGGGTGAGGGGAATATTTCAACAAAAATGTCCAAGCCTCGCGTCAGCGAGGCAAGGCCTGTAGCCGTGGGCTTCAGCCCGCGGTAACCATGCAAGCAAATACAACGCGTCGCGGAGCGACGCCGGACCCCACACAGCTAAATATCAACAAGCGGGTGCATTGCATCCCCTCTTGTATTTGAATTTCCGTCTATTCTTGTCTTCGCATGAAGACTTGGGTAGATGGGACTGCCCTGCCGCCCGCGGGCGGCAGGGCAGCGGGGCAAACGTGTTCGTACCCCTCTGGTGCCGGGCCCAGCCCGTGTCCGTTGGGAGCCTGAACCGTTTGCCATTGTGTCGGAAACTCGAACCGTTGTTCCCCTTGGGAGAGGGCCAAGGGTGAGGGGCAATTCATAAACCCTTGTGTCTTTGTGTCTTTGTGGTGAAAAAATCCGCATCCATCCGCGGTTCCCACTCCAATTCAATCCCCTTTCCTTTGAGGTCAGAGGACCAGGGTAAGCAAACCCAACCACACTCCCTCCCCCTCAGGGAGAGGGCAGGGGTGAGGGGCAAAAATCCAAATCCAAACTTCCCTCTCCTTTTAGGAGAGGGCAGGGGTGAGGTTCCTTCCCCCAAAAAATCACCGCTCCCAGAACACTCCTCCACCTCCCCCTCCCACCTCATCCTCCCACACGCATGGCTCAACGCCATCCACAACCAACAACTGAACAAACCGCCCCGGCGGACACCACCCCCACTCCACCCCTCGACCTCTCCAACATCCCCCAACTCCTCCAA
>Ga0101944_10001421_pt1 | contig 50302 bp, 41 predicted proteins | sample DewCreD2012metaG_FD_75245 | JGI IMG/M metagenome (GOLD analysis project Ga0101944, IMG submission 75245) | Hot spring sediment bacterial and archeal communities from British Columbia, Canada, to study Microbial Dark Matter (Phase II) - Dewar... ... | reverse complement strand
CGGCTGGGGATGCTGGAGAGCGCGGCGGCGGAGCGCATCCGGCAGACCATCCACTCCTTCGGCCTGCCGGTATCCGTACCGCAGAACCTGACTGCGGACAGAATGGTGTCCGGGCTCTCCCTCGATAAGAAGGCGAGGGGAGGGCGGGCGCGTTTTGTTCTCCCCGAACGCATCGGGCGCGTTGTGGTGACCGATGCCGTCACGCCGGAGATGGTGCGGGAGGTCATCGTTGAAAGTCAGAAAGAGTCGGCAGGCCGTAGCTGAGACTCTTGCGGACACCCTGGCCGGGCTCTGGATGGCCGTCGCTCTCCTCGCGTGGGCGGGAGTGGTGGCGGGTGAGGATCTGCCCGGAGCGTTGGAGCCAGCCGCAAGAGTGTGTCTCGCATACGGATGGCTGCTCTGGCTGGGCATAGTGGCCGCCGGCATCATCTTCGGAGCCGTCCGCCTGCTGAACCGGGAGAGGAGCCGCTGATGCAGTCGTTGGTGGGTCAGGTCATCAACTTCCGGTATGAAGTGCTGGAGAAGACGGGTGAAGGGGGGCTCTTCACCGTCTATCGCACGCGCGACAGGGTGATGAACCGGCTGGCAGCCGTCAAGGTCCTCCGGCCGGATTACGCATCGGATACGGAGATCTCCCGGCGCATCCTGGAGCGGGCGAAGGCGCTCGTGCCGCTAAGCCATCCAAATGTCACCCGGGTCTACGAGGCCGCACGAACAGAGGATTGCGCCTATGTTTGCGAGGAGCACGTCCGCGGCATTGACCTGAAAGAGCGCATCCGCCGGATCGCGCCCTTCACAGCGGCGGCTGCGGTGGATGTGGCCATCGCTGTGGCACAGGCTCTGGACTATCTGCACCGCAACGGGATCATCCACGGGGATCTCCGTCCGCACAAGGTGCTCATCGGTCCGGAGGGAGAGATCAAGGTGACGGGCGCCGGTCTGGCGTTCGCGTTTGCGGATCAGGAGGAGAAGCGCACCCTTGCGCTGATGCGGGCGGCTCACTATGCCGCGCCGGAAACGTTCGAAGGCCGTGTGCCCGATGAGCGCTCCGACATCTATTCGCTCGGGATCATCCTGTTCGAGATGCTCGCGGGGACGGTGCCGTTCACCGGAGAGACTCCCATAGCTGTGGCGACCCGCCACGCACGGGATCCGGTCCCTTCGGTGCGGGATCAGAATGCGGCAGTCCCGAGGGCCCTGGAAGGCATCATCCGCAAGGCCCTGGCGAAGGATCCAGACGAGCGGTATCAGACGGCGCGGGAGATTCTGGCCGACCTGCGCAGTGTGCAGGATGCCCTGCGCGTGGGAAAGCCGCTGAACTGGTCCCCGCTGGATCCCTCGCGGGCGGCTGCAGTTGCAGATGAGCTTGCGCCTCGCGAGGAGAGCCTCTGGAAGAGCTTTGCGAAAGCCGCCATGCTGGTGGTCCTGGTGGCTGCGGTCGTGTTTGGCGGATTCATGCTGCTCGTGAAGTCCTCTCCGCCCGATGTCGCTGTACCGGATGTCGTGGGCAAAGACCTGGAGGAGGCGCGCCGGATCCTGTCCGACGCGGGGTTGACTCTGACGATCGCCCGGGAAGATTTCAACGACCGCTACCCCGCGGGAGCCATTTACTTCCAGGAGCCGCAGGCCGGTCAGCCGGTCAAGAAGAACGCGGTTGTGGAGGTCTACGTCAGCAAGGGGAGCAGGAACGTCCGGGTGCCGTCCGTAGTTGGAATGAGCGAGGAGAAGGCCCGGGAGGTCCTGAACGAAGAAGGACTCGTGGTGGGGGAGGTCAAGTATGATTATTCCTCGTCCATCCCGGCGGGAGATGTGATGCGGCAGGACCCCAGGGCAGGACTGAGCGTCGCGCGGGAGGCGGCAAAAGTGGATCTCACCGTAAGCCTGGGCCCGCCGCCGGGCCGCCCGGCAGTACCCCCTCCGCCGGATGAGGAGACGGTCCCGGAGGCGCCTTCCATCACGCCGGGCGAGGCTCCTGCAACTCCTCCTGCAGCGGAGAAGCCTGCGGTGACCCGGCAACTCAGGATCCGTTTCTCCGTGCCGGAAGGTCCGTCCGTCCGTGTGCAGATCGTCGTCAAGGACGATACAGGTGAGTGGGTGGCGCTGGACGACGTCTACCGGGGCGGGTCGCCGGTTTCCGCGACGTTCTCCGTGACCGGCAAGACTGCGGAGATCCGCACACTGATAAACGGCAAAGAGGTGGACAGGCAGGTGCGATGAACGTAAGGATTGCTCCGTCTCTGCTTTCTGCGGACTTCTCGCGGCTGGGAGAGCACGCGCTGGAGGCGGTCCGGGCGGGTGCGCAGTGGTTGCACTTCGACATCATGGACGGCCGCTTCGTCCCCAACATCACTTTCGGGCCGATGGTGGTGGCCGCTCTTCGCCCCTTGACGGACGTCGGTTTCGACACCCATCTGATGATCGTGGAGCCGGAGAAGTATGTCCGGCAGTTCGCCGAGGCGGGTTCCGATCGTATCCTGGTCCATCCGGAGGTTTGCCCGCACCTGCACAGGGTCCTGCAGCAGATCCGCGATCTGGGGAAGTCGCCGGGAGTTGCCCTGAACCCCTCCACTCCGCTGGAGAGCATCGAATATGTGCTGGACATGCTGGATTCCATTCTCATCATGACTGTCAACCCCGGGTTTGGCGGGCAGAGCTTCATCCCTTCGATGCTGCCCAAGATCCGCCGGGCGGCTGCGATGATCGAGGAGAGTGGCCGCGATATTGACCTAGCGGTGGATGGTGGGGTCGCGGAAGACACGATCGCGCCTGTTGTGGAGGCCGGCGCGCGGTTCCTGGTGGCAGGCTCCAGTGTATTCGGCGGCAATGGAACCGTGCGGGAGAACATGGACCGGCTCACCCGCAGCATTCCTCTGACCCCCGGTGGTCACCTGGAGATGTGCTGATGACGGGGGCACGGGTGGCGCTGCTCGTCTTCTTCTTTGCCATCATCACTTTGATGATGCTTGAGACGGCGCGCCGCCGCCGGCTGGCTTCTCTGGTCCCGGTGGGGCAATACCGCCTGCGGATGTTCATCGCCACGCTTTTTTTGCTTGAGATCGGCATGATGCTGGTCGCTTCGTTTTGGTTCTCTTCGATGGAGCCTCTATCGCAGGTGCTTTTCCTGGCGGTCTGCATTCTTATTGCCCTCATCATCGTGGTGGCGGCGCTGTTCGACCTCCGGCTGGTGATGGTGAACTACCTCATCGAGCGCCGGAACATCTTCCGCTCCGATGCCGTGAGGCGCAGGGATGGCAGATAGCCGTCCGGATGCCGTGGACAGCCGCTGGATGCGCCGGGCCATCGCCCTTGCGCGCCGTGCGCGGCCCAGCCCCAATCCCCGTGTCGGCGCGGTGATCGTCCGGGATGGGGAGGTCGTGGGGGAGGGCTGGCATGTTGCGGCGGGCCAGCCGCACGCCGAGATCAACGCGCTCAGGCAGGCGGGCGATGCGGCGCGTGGGGCTGCGATGTATGTGACGCTGGAGCCGTGCTGTCACACCGGCCGAACCGGGCCGTGTGCGGAGGCGGTGATCAACGCGGGCGTCGCGCGTGTGGTGGCCGGCTGTGCGGATCCGAACCCTGCGGTGGCCGGGGGCGGCCTGCGGCGTCTGGAGGGCGCAGGGATCGCGGTGGCGTGCGGCGTGGAGGAGGAAGCCGCGAGGGAGCTCATCGCAGGTCACGAACGGTTCTTTCGCGCCGGGCTCCCGTATGTTGTCTGGAAGTATGCCATGACCCTGGACGGGCGCATCGCTACCGCGCAGGGCCTCTCTCGCTGGATCTCCGGAGAGGTTTCCCGCCGTTTCGTGCACCGGATGCGCCGGGAGAGTGATGCCATTCTGGTGGGGATTGGTACCGTCCTGGCCGACGACCCGCTCCTGACCGCGCGTCCGGCGGGCTCGTTCCCGCCGCCATACCGTGTGGTGGCCGACAGCCGGGCGCGCACGCCGCTGAGTGCCCGTCTTCTCGTTCCAGGAGACGGCAGGGCCATCATCCTGACAGCGGAGGATGCGCCGCAGGACCGGGTGGAAGCTCTGAAGTCCGCCGGGGCGCACGTCTTCTGTGCCGGACAGGAACGCGTAGACCTTCCTCGTGCTTTGCGGACTCTTGCGGAGGATTACGGGGTGCGGAGCGTGCTTTTAGAGGGCGGTCCGGTCCTGGCTGCCTCGATGTTGCGGGAAGGCCTCGTCTGCGAGATTGTCTGTTTCGTCGCGGGCAAACTCTTCGGGGATGGACTGGGTCCGCTGGCTGACATCGGAGTCGTCAGTCCGGAGGAGGCTGTTGCGGCGCACATCCGTCGAATCCGCCGCTTTGGCGCGGATGTGGCCATCTTCGCAAAGCTGCACAGCGCTTGTGTATAATCGAATCCGGGAGGCCGAACCGTCTTCCCGTTAGGAGCCAGCTCATCCGGTGTTCACCGGCATCATCGTTGACGTGGGAATCGTGACGTCCGTCCGGAGCGCACCTTACGGCGCGCGCCTTTCGGTCCGGACTACGCGCGACCTGTCTGTGAGAGAATCCGACAGCGTCAGCGTGAATGGTGTTTGTCTCACGGCGACGGCTGTAGACGGGGCCTTGTTGCATTTTGATTGCGTTCGTGAGACGCTCCGGCGTTCCACTCTCCGCAATGCCGCTCCGGGGGATCGTGTGAACCTGGAGCCGGCCTTGAGGGTGGGGGATCCTCTGGGCGGGCATTTCGTTCTGGGGCATGTGGATGCCACGGGGTTGATAGCAGGAGTGGCTGCCGGTCCGGAGGATCGCACGGTAAGGGTCAAGGCCCCGCACGGCTTTATGCGCTTTATTGTGGAGAAGGGCTCCGTCGCCCTGGACGGCATCAGCCTGACGGTGGCGGATGTGGGGGAAGACTGGTTCAGTGTGAAGGTCGTCCCGTACACGTGGGAAGCCACGAATCTGGCTTCCCGGAGCCCGGGAGATGAAGTAAACCTTGAGGCGGACATCCTGGGCAAGTATGTCTTTCGCCTTATGCAAGAGGGGCGTTCCCCGGCGGGACTGACACTGGAGAGCCTGCGGGAGGCAGGATTCGCCTGAGGGGAGCGTCCGGAATCGGACCTGTGAATGCCTGATACCGAGACACAGATCTTCTGCAGCATTGAAGAGGCGCTCGAAGAGCTCCGGCAGGGCCGGATGCTCATCGTGGTGGATGACGAGGACCGCGAAAACGAGGGCGACTTCGTCATGGCTGCGGAGCATATTACCCCTGAGGCCGTGAACTTCATGGCGAAGCACGGACGGGGGTTGATCTGCGTTCCCACCACGGCCGACCGTCTGCGGGAGCTGGGGCTCGGCATGATGGTCGAGGACAACACCTCGAAACTGGGCACACAGTTTGCCGTCTCTGTGGATGCCAGACGCGGCACCACGACGGGCATCTCGGCATTTGACAGGGCCGTCACCATCCGGCTCTTTGCCGACCCGGATGCCCGCCCGGAAGACTTCTGTGTTCCCGGGCACATCTTTCCTCTCCGGGCGGAAGAAGGCGGGGTGCTGGTCCGCGCCGGGCATACGGAGGCCGTCGTGGATATGCTCCGGCTGGCCGGGCTGACTCAGGCGGGAGTGCTGTGCGAGATCCTCAGCGAAGATGGCGGGATGGCCCGCGTGCCGGAGCTTGCGGAGATCGCGCGGCGGCACGGCCTTAAAATGACCACTGTGGCCAGCCTCATCCGCTACCGCCGCCTCAAAGAGAAGCTGGTCCGCCGGGTGGCCACGGCGCACCTTCCCACGCAGTGGGGTCATTTCATTGCGCACGCATACGAGGCGGACATCGAGGCGAATCCGTATATCGCTCTGGTGATGGGCGATGTAACGAGCGAGGAGCCCGTCCTTGTCCGCATCCACTCCGGCTGTCTGACGGGTGACGCCCTGCGTTCCCTGCGCTGCGATTGCGGGGATCAACTGGACCTTGCGATGCGGCGCATCGCGGAGGAGGGGAGGGGGGTGCTGCTCTATATCCAGCAGGAGGGTCGCGGTATCGGGCTTGTCAATAAGCTGAAGGCTTACGTGCTCCAGGATCACGGCGCGGATACCGTGGAGGCGAACGAGCTCCTGGGATTTCCGGCTGATATCCGGGACTATTCGCTGGGAGCGCAAGTGCTGGAGGATCTGGGGCTGCGCCGGATAAGGCTGATGACCAACAATCCGGCCAAGTTCGCCGCGCTTGAAGGATACGACCTGGAGATCGTGGAGCGTGTGCCTCTCATCGCGGGCGAGCGACCCGAGAGCAGGCGGTATCTGGAGACCAAGCGTACCAAGCTGGGACACTTGCTGTCGGAGGATTGCTCCTGCTGCAGAGCGGAAAAGGAGAGCGTCCCCGGAGACAGCGTGGTCCGGGACGAGGAGAAGACGTCCATTGGCTGAGATCATCGAAGGAAGACTGAATGCGGGCGGGATGCGGTTCGGCATCGTCGCCAGCAGGTTCAATGAGTTCATCACAGGCAGGCTGCTTGAGGGAGCGCTGGATGCGCTGCGGCGGCATGGAGCTGCGGAAGATGGCATTACCATCGCTTGGGTGCCGGGCTCCTACGAGATTCCGCTCGCCGCGCGGAAGATGGCGGACAGGGATGTAGATGCTGTCATTTGCCTGGGGGCGCTGATCCGCGGCAGCACACCGCACTTCGACTACATCGCCGCCGAGGTGTCCAAGGGCATCGCTCTCGTGGGGCTTGAGACCGGAAAGCCGGTCATTTTCGGGGTTCTGACGTGTGACACCATCGAACAGGCCGTCGAGCGGGCCGGCACAAAAGCCGGCAATAAGGGGGCCGACGCCGCCGTTGCGGCCATTGAGATGGTGGATCTGCTGAGACAGTTGGGTTGAGGAGCTGACAGGCTTGAAGAAGTCGCTCGCGCTGCTGATCGCCGGTTGCGTCCTAGGCGTGCTGATCTATCTGAACGTCCAGAGGATGATGGGGGGCAGGGGATTGCCTCTCGCTGGGGAGCAGGGGGACGTGCTTCCTCCCCCTTCGAATGCTCCCATTCCTTCCGGGTTGAAGGAGAGTCCCACGCGGATCGCCGCAGCAAAGCTGGAGCGTGTCGTGGTCAATATTGACACGCTGGGACGTCCCATTGGCATCCCGGACTGGTTCGGGATGGCCACGCGTTATGTTCAGCCGCAGGGAGCGGGCTCGGGCGTCATCATCCGGTCCGACGGTTTTATCGTCACGAACGATCACGTGGTGCGCGACGCTCAGACCATTGACGTGACGCTGTTCGACGGCCGCAAAGTGCGGGGCGAGCTCTGGGGGCGCGATCCGCAGTCGGACCTGGCCATCGTCAAGATCCCCCGCAACAACCTGCCGGTGGCGCGGCTGGGCGACTCGGACCAGATAGCTGTCGGTGACCCCGTGATCGCGGTCGGCAACGCTCTGGGGCTGGGAACCACGGTGACAACGGGCATCATCAGCGCGCGGGAGCGCTCCGTCCAGGGGCCGGACGGGAACCGCGCCCTTGAGAAGGCCATCCAGACCGATGCGGCCATCAACCGTGGCAACTCCGGCGGCGCGCTGGCGCTGCTGAACGGCGACGTCATCGGCATCAACACGGCCATCTTCTCCACCAATGAGGGCGGTGGGAACATAGGGATTGGCTTCGCCATCCCCTCCAATACCGTGCGCAAGATCGCCAATGCGCTGATCAAGAACAGAAAGGTGGAGCGCCCGGCCCCGGCCTGGGTGGGCATCTGGTATATGGGCATGTCCGCTGAAGTGGCTCAGGCGGTGGAGCAAGAGCTCGGTTTCCGGTATCCGCAGCCCGATACGGGGATTCTGGTCCGGCGTGTGGAGCCCGGAAGTCCGGCGGAGGTTGCGGGCATCCGGCCGTGGGATCAGGTGCTGGATGTGGACGGCAAGCCGATCAAGCAGCAGAGCGATTTCGCCGATGCCATCCACGAGCGCAAGCCCGGGGACAGCGTGAAGCTGAAGATATACCGTCCGGCTACCGGAAGCACGCTGACCGTGACGGTGCGTCTGGCGGCAGCTCCGCGGAATCTGCCGGCCGCGGGAGTGCCGGAGGGGGTTCCCTCGCAGCCTAGAGGAGGTCTGCGACTCCCCTTCTAGCGCTGGCTTCCACCAGCCGCCATTCCCGGACGGGGTAGATCAGGAGCCGGCGATGATCCTCGCGTTGGAAACGGAGTGTGGCGGAGGTCTCGAAGTCCGTCGCCGTGCCTCCTTGGCTGCGGAGCCGGACGCGGGCGCGAACCTCTGCCGTGGCGGAGTCTCCGGTGACGCGAATGGAGTCCACCTCCAAGTCCGGGCGGATCTCGTGGATGTCGCGGAAGGCCTGCAGGAGGAGGAGCCGGATCTCTTTCTTCGTTCCGCCTTCTCCCTGATACTCGTCGGACAGGATGGAGAGAGCCTGCCCCAGATTCTTGGTGCTTGCGGCGGTGCGGGCCCGCTCCAGCAACTCTCGGATCTGCTCTTCGTCTGTGCCGCGGGGGCGAGTGGCGAACCAGCCGGCGGCAAGAGCCGCTGCTAGGATGGCCGCTATGATGAGAGTCCTCAACACGGGACGTATCCTCCTTCCGCTTGAGACCGGCGCTATTGTGCGCCTGTGGTCCTGCCTGCGGCAACCCCGGGGCGAGGTGACTGGATGACCGGTTCTCTTCCGGAGGGGTGGCGCAGGACGATCGAGGAGCTCCGGCAGCAGGGCGGGACAATCCTTGTCATCGGGGCCGTGGACGTCGGCAAGACGTCTTTCTGTCTGGCGCTGAGTCTGGCAGCGGCTCTCAAGGGATTGCGGTGCGGCGTGGTGGATGCGGATACTGGTCAATCGGAGATCGGGCCGCCCACCACAGTGGGCTGCGGCGTGGTTGAGGGGACACCATCTTCCCTGTCTCAGTTGGATCCGCTGAGCCTCTTTTTCGTGGGAAGCACGTCTCCGCCCGGACATCTCACGCCGCTCGTCGTCGGAGTGCGGCGTATGTCCGATCGTCTGCGATCGGAGGGTTGCGATTTGACCGTCGTGGACCTCCCCGGCTTCGTGCAGGGACCGGCCGCCAGGGTGATGGTGGAAGGCGTCATTTCCGCCCTGCGTCCCACGGTCGTTGTTGCCATACAGGCCCGCGACGAGCTGGCCCCGCTGCTGGCGGGCGCACGGGGAATGGATGCTCCTCGGCTGGTGACCCTGGAGCCTGCACCGATGGCCCGCCGGCGCAGCGCCGAGGAGCGCGCCACGCGGCGCCGGCTGAAGTTCGCGGAATACTTTGGAAAGTCCACCGTTCTGGATCTGGACCTGCACTCGTGCGCGCTGGCTGGCTCCAGTCCCTTCGGTGGGGTTCCCCTGAGGCCGAACCTGCGCCGCTTCATCGAGCGCCGCGCTTCCGCGGAGGTGTTGTACGCGGAGCAGGGTGGCGGGAGGATCGTGGTCATCACAAGGACGCCTCTGGATGGCGCGGCCCGGGCCCGTATCGAGGAGGGTGTAAACGGGCTGGACGTGGTGGCCATTCCGGCGGGTTGGCTTCAGAACCGGTTGCTGGGGCTGGTGGATGGTATGGGAGAGCACCTGGCGGTAGGCATTCTCGAACAGATGGACCTTTCGACTCTGAAGGCATCGGTGCGCGCGCCGCTCCACAGCGCGGCGAGCATCCGGCAGGTGATCTTCGGATCCCTCTGCGTCCGGGCGGATGGGACAGAGCTGGGGCCGTCCGGGCAGGCCGAGCTTCGCCTTTTCGACAACGGGCCGAGGGAGCCCGGGACTGCTCGATGATCAGATCTCTCACACTGGTGCGTCACGGGGAAAGCCAGTGGAATGCCATCCGGGTCATCCAGGGACATCTGGACTCGCCTCTTTCGGAGGCAGGGCGCGCTCAGGCCAGGGCGTTGTCAGCTGTGCTCCGGCGGGTCGAGTGTGATCGCGTATTTTCCAGTGACCTTTCCCGCGCGATGGAGACGGGGCGGCTGGCTCTCGGAAGCGATGCGGAGATCATTGCGGAACCTCGCCTGCGGGAACATTGTTTCGGGCGTTGGCAGGGGTTATCTCCTGAGGACGTGCAGCGGCGCTTCCCGGACGAATGGAGGAGCTACCGCGCGGATCCCCTCACAGTCCGGCCCGAAGGTGGAGAATCTGTGATGGACCTCCGGGACCGGGTGGCGGGTCTGCTGGATGAGTGGCACGAGCGGCTGGCTGGCAGGCGCGTTCTGGTATTCACGCACGGCGGAGTGGTGCGGGTATCGGTGATGGTGGCGCTGGGACTGCCGTTGTCTCCCTGGGGACGGTTGAGGGTGCCGAACGCTTCTGTGACATCGCTGGAGTTCGGGCGGAATGGCGCAAGGCTGCTCTGCTTTGGAAGCGTGGGGCATCTGGAGGCCCTTAAGGTAGTGGCAGGAACTGCGGAGGAGGTGAATGGCGATGCGGGCTAGCCTGCTTCGTCTGGCAAGTCCGCTCACGTTGGGGCGGGCGGCGCTATATGCGCCACGGTTTCTGCGCGTTTTCCTGGGGTTGATGGCCGATCGGCGGGTTCCGGCTGCGGCCAAGCTGATACCGTTGCTGGTGGCCGCCTACTTCCTGTTTCCTCTGGATGTGGACTGGCTTCCGGTGCTGGGGTGGATGGACGATATCATCGTGGTGCTGATCGGTGGCAGGGCCTTTGTGCGGTTCTGCCCGGCGGATGTGGTGTCAGAGCACGTGGCGGCTGCCTCCGGACGCTCGTGGGGCGGCTGAAGATTCTGATGGAGGTTTGAAGAAACTATGGCGGCTTACGTGGAAGAGGGACTGTCTCTGAAGGCTCGCCTGGAGGGATCGTTCGAGGATGCCATCCGGAGAGTGCGCGAGGCGTTTGCAGGCGAAGGGTTCGGAGTCCTGACCGAGATTGACGTGCAGGACACGTTGAAAAAGAAGATCGGAGCCGATTTCCACCGCTACGTCATCCTGGGAACCTGCAATCCGGGGATAGCGCACCGGGCGCTCTCGGCGGTGCCGGAGGTCGGTCTTCTGTTACCCTGTAACGTGTGCGTCTATCAGGATGGAAACGATGTGGTGGTCTCTGCGCTCAATCCGGAAAAGGCCCTCCAGGCGGTGGGAGCCGAGGAGCTCCGGCCAATGGCTGAAGAGGCCGGTCAGCGCATCCGGCGGGCGATGGCCTCACTTTGATGATCCAGCGGAGGCATCGTCCTCCCGCAGAAAAAGAGGCGGCCTTCCTTGACGCGGCGACTTTCCGGATGTTAGAATCCAGATGGCGGTGGGTATAAAGGTGTCGGTGGGCGCTGAAGCGCGCCATATTTCGAGGAGATTCAAGCGACTCTCGATGCATTGCTTTAGTCCGGCAGGAATCGGCGTCATTGTAGTCCGCGCGGCCCGGGAGGGCCGCAGCGTAGGCTAGCCGCCCGGCTGGCAGGCATCGTCCTGCGCCGGAGCGGCGAGCCGATGTCCTGCCTTACGAGAGTTGCAAAGGTCCGGCGGCGAACCCTTTCCCTGAAGCCGCAGCAAAGCGCGAAAGGTGCGCAGAAATCAGTTAGACCTCTCGTCCTCAGGCAGGACGAGGGGTTTTTTGCATGCGGCTGTGCGCCGCGTGGTGTTTTCCAGTTATGCTGTAGAACAGTCAGAAGAGGTCCGGAGAAGACATTGGAAAGATCGAAGAAGTCCCAGATAGAGAAGTATCAGGCCGGTCCCCGCAAAGGATCCGCGCCTAAGGTGCAGGCTGGCCAGAAAGTCAGCGGGGCAAGGGCTCTGATGGAGTCCATCAAGCTCCATGGCGGTGAGGTGGTCTTCGGGCTGCCCGGCGGGGTGATGCTCCCGGCATACGACGTCCTGTACGATGACGGCGGCATCAGCCACATCCTGGTGGGCCACGAACAGGGCGGGTGCCATATGGCCGACGGGTTTGCACGCGCCACCGGGAAAGTCGGCGTGTGCTTTGCCACGTCGGGGCCCGGGGCCACGAACCTGGTCACCGGCCTTTGCAATGCCCACATGGATTCGGTGCCCGTGGTTGCGGTGACGGGGCAGGTCCGCACCACCGTCCTCGGTAAGGACGCCTTCCAGGAGGCGGACATCACCGGCATCACGATGCCCGTCACCAAGCACAACTACCTGGTCAGCGATCCGAACAGCATCCCGCGCATCATCGCCGAGGCGTTCTACATCGCGCGGACCGGGCGCCCGGGGCCGGTGCTGGTGGATATCCCGATGGATGTGGCGCTGGCCCAGATTGAGTATCACCCGGTCACCGATGTGAAGATCCGCTCCTACAACCCGGAGGTGCCTCTGCGGCTGGATAATCTGGACGAGGCCGCGCGGCTTATCGCCGAGGCGAAGCGGGGCGTCATCTACGTGGGGCAGGGAGCCATCATATCGGGCGCCTGGCGGGAGGTGCGCGAGCTGGCCCGCAAGACACAGTTCCCCACTACCACCACGCTGCTCGCCAAGGGGACGATGGACGAGACCGATCCTCTCTCCCTCGGCATGCTCGGGATGCACGGGACGGCCTATGCGAATTTCGCCATCCGCGACTGCGACCTGCTGATTGCGGTGGGGGCGCGTTTCGATGACCGCGTCACGGGGAAGGTGGATGCCTGGGCGCCCGGGGCGAAGATCATCCACATAGACATTGACCCTGCGGAGATCGGCAAGATCTACATCCCGGACGTTGCCCTGAACGGTGACTGCCGCGAGGTGCTGCAGGCGCTGCTGCCGCTGGTGGCGGAGCGTGGGCCGACGGAGTGGAACGAGCAGATCGAGCGCTGGAAGCAGGAGTTCCCACTCTGGTATCCGAAGGGTGAGGACCGGGTGTATCCTCAGGCGGTGTGTGAGGAGCTCTGGAACGTGACGAAGGGGGAGGCCATCGTCACCACGGGTGTGGGCCAGCATCAGATGTGGGCGGCCCAGTTCTACCGCTGCAAGTATCCGCGGACGTTCATCACCAGCGGCGGACTGGGGACGATGGGCTTCGGCCTGCCGGCGGCCATCGGCTGCGCGGTGGGTGTGCCGGACCGGCCCGTCTGGTGCGTGGACGGCGACGGAAGCTTCATCATGACCAGCGAGGAGTTGATGCCCGCAGTCCAGCACCGGATCCCGGTGAAGGTGGCCATTCTGAACAACTTCTGCCTTGGAATGGTGCGGCAGTGGCAGTCGCTCTTCTGGGATCAGAGGTTGAGCGCCATTGACCTGAGCTACCAGCCGGACTTCGTGAAGCTGGCGGAAGCATATGGCGCGGTGGGAATGCGCGTGACCAGACCCGAGGAGATCCGCCCGGCCATCGAGAAGGCCAACGAGATCAACGACCGGCCCGTGGTGGTGGACTTCCACGTGGTCAAGGACGAGAACGTGCTGCCGATGATCCCTGCCGGTCAGACGATCGAGCAGATGATGGTCGAAAAGCCGCGCTGAAAGGAGCCTCTCAGATATGCCAGTCACGAAATCCAGTCCGCAGCAGAATGTGGGCATGCAGCACACCATCACCGTGCTTGTGGAGAACAAGCCGGGCGTTCTGACCCGTGTGGCCGGGCTGTTTGCCAGACGCGGATATAATATCGAGTCGCTCGCCGTGAGCATCACCGAGGATCCCACGGTCTCGCGTATGACGGTGGTGGCCAGCGGAGACGCTCAGGCGCTGGATCAGATCAACAAACAGCTCGCCAAGCTGATTGATGTGATCCACGTGGCGGACTATACGGACATGCCCATGGTGGAGCGCGAGCTGGCGCTCATCAAGGTGAATGCGGATACGTCCGTCCGCGGCGAGGTGATGCAGCTTGTGGACATCTTCCGCGCGAAGATCATTGACATCAGCGACAAGACCTTCACCATCGAGGTGACGGGCGGGGTGGAAAAGATCAACGCGTTCGAGAAGATGCTGGAGCCCTACGGCATCCGGGAGATGGTCCGCACGGGACGCATTGCGCTGGTCAGGGGAGCCAGGACCGCGGCCCAGACCTGACGGCGAGGCGCAGGCATTCAGGCGGCGGACCCGGTGGTCCGCCGCTCTTCTGAAGGGCGAGGGCAATACACAGTCAGGAGGAACGACACATTGCCGGCAAAAGTCTATTATGAATCCGATGCGAAGCTTGATGTTCTAAAAGGAAGCAAGATCGCCATCATCGGCTACGGCTCCCAGGGTCATGCGCAGGCGCAGAACCTGAAAGACAGCGGCCTGGACGTCATTGTGAGCGATCTGGAGGGGACGCCGAATTACGCTCTGGCCGTCGAGCACGGCTTCAAGCCCGTGTCAGCCGCCGAGGCGGCGAAGCAGGCCGATGTCATCCAGATGCTGGTGCCGGATGAGGTGCAGCCCGCGGTCTACCGGTCGGAGATCGCCCCGAACCTCAAAGCGGGTAAGAGCCTGCTGTTCTCGCACGGGTTCAACATCCACTTCGGGCAAATCGTCCCGCCTAAGGACGTGGACGTCTTCATGGTGGCTCCCAAGGGACCGGGGCATCTGGTCCGCCGTACCTATGTGGAGGGAGCCGGGGTTCCTGCGCTCATCGCCGTGCATCAGGATGCCAGTGGCAAGGCGAAGGAGAAGGCTCTCGCTTACGCCAATGGCATCGGAGCGGCGCGCGTCGGCATCCTGGAGACAACCTTCGAAGAGGAGACCGAGACGGACCTGTTCGGGGAGCAGGCGGTCCTTTGCGGCGGCTGCACCGAACTGGTGATGGCAGGGTTCGAGACGCTGGTTGAGGCCGGTTATCAGCCTGAGATCGCCTATTTCGAGTGCCTGCACGAGCTGAAGCTCATTGTGGACCTGATGTACGAAGGCGGCATCAGCAGGATGCGGGACTCCATCAGCAACACGGCCGAGTACGGTGACTATACCCGCGGCCCGCGCATCATTACGGAGGAGACCCGTGAGGAGATGCGGGAGATCCTGGCGGAGATCCGCAGCGGTGAGTTCGCGCGTGAGTGGATCCTTGAGAATCAGGCCGGCAGGCCGGTGCTGAACGCAGCGCGGCGTCATTCGGCTCGCCATCCCATCGAGGAGGTGGGAGCCAGGCTGCGTGCCATGATGCCATGGCTGCAGGGCGGAAAGGCCGCCGGCAAGGACAAGAAGCAGGGCAAGAAGAAGTAGCGCCTCGCGCAGGCGCATTTCCGGAGGCGGGGCCGGGGCTCTGATGCTCCGGCCCCTTGCTCACATTACTGTAGCTTCGCTGCAACCTGTGACCGATGCTCTTGCGCATCGGGGTAATATGTGGTAGAAGAACAGTAACTGCAATGATGCGCCAGAGGAATGTGACTGTTCACACGCTTTCAATGGAGTGCGGCTTCGGACCGGACTCGTTCTCCGCACGCATTCTGGCTGGCATCATTATCCTCATCCTCGCGCTTATCTAGCCTGCGGTCCCTTCGTCACGCTGGGGTCGCGGGCTGGCCGAATGGCCACGGACTGAGCAGGCCGGCGGTCCCGGCGGGGTCTGCTCTTTTACCTTCCACCTGAAACGGCCGCAAAGGGAGTCCATGTGTACGGCGGCGGGCAGCCGGGGCCTGAAGGACTTCCTGAGGATGATTGAAGACCGGAATTCTGGAGACGCGAGGAGCAAAAATGCAGGACAACGGCAATCGAGTCATCATTTTCGATACCACGTTGAGGGACGGCGAACAGTCCCCCGGCGCCAGTATGAACATCGAGGAGAAGCTGGAGGCTGCGCGCCAACTCGCTCGCCTGAACGTGGATGTCATTGAGGCGGGGTTTCCCATCGCCAGCGAAGGGGATTTCGAAGCGGTGCGGCAGGTTGCCCGCGAGATTCGCGGCGGTCCGGCCATCGCGGGCCTGGCAAGGGCCGTGGACGCCGATATAGACCGCGCGGCCGAGGCGCTGAAAGAAGCGGAACGTCCCCGCATCCATACTTTCATCGCCACTTCTGACGTTCACCTGCAGCACAAGCTGCGCATGAGCCGGGAGCAGGTGCTGGAGCGCGCTGTAGAGGCTGTCCGGCGTGCCCGCAACTACTGCGACGACGTGGAGTTCTCCCCGGAGGACGCCGCCCGTTCGGACATAGACTTCCTGTGCAGGGTCGTGGAGGCGGTCATTGACGCCGGCGCAGGCACGGTGAACATCCCGGATACCGTCGGATATTCCACTCCGGCGGAGTTCGGTGCCATGATCCGCACTCTGAAAGAGCGGGTGCCGAACATTGACCGCGCGGTCATCAGCGTTCACTGCCACAACGACCTGGGGCTGGCTGTGGCCAACTCCCTCTCCGCGCTGCAGAACGGCGCACGGCAGGTGGAGTGCACCATCAACGGTATCGGCGAGCGCGCCGGAAACGCCGCGCTGGAAGAGATCGTGATGGCGTTGGAGACGCGGAAGGATGTGTTCGGGCTTACGACAGGCATCAATACGCGCGAGATCCTGCGCACCAGCCGGCTTATCTCCGAGCTGACGGGCATCGTGGTGCAGCCGAACAAGGCGGTGGTGGGCGCGAATGCTTTCGCTCACGAGGCGGGTATCCACCAGCACGGCATCCTGATGAACCGTGAGACCTACGAGATCATGTCCCCGGAGTCCGTGGGGATGCGCGAGTCGAAGCTGGTGCTGGGCAAGCATTCGGGGCGGCACGCGTTCGCGGAGCGTCTGAAGCAGCTGGGTTACGAGCTTTCCAGGGAGGAACTGGACCGCTCCTTTGCCCGCTTCAAAGAGCTGGCGGACAAGAAGAAAGAGATCTTCGATGAGGATCTGGAGGCCATTGTCTCGGATGAGATCCACACCATCCCGGAGACCTACCGGGTGGAGTATCTCAACGTGATGAGCAGCCTGGACGGTATCCCGACAGCCACCATCCGCCTGCGGAGGGGCGAGGAGGTGCGCCAGCACGCCGGGATCGGCGTCGGATGCGTGGATGCCGTCTACAAGACCATAGACGCGATGATAGACGAGCAGCACAATCTGGCGGACTATGTTGTTCGGGCTGTCACAGGTGGGACAGACGCCATCGCGGACGTCATGGTGAAGGTCTCGGACGGGACCAATATCTACACCGGAAGGGCTGCGAGTCTGGACATCGTTCAGTCGAGCGCGCGCGCCTACATCCAGGCCATCAACAAGCTGGTATACCATCAGAGCAAGCGGAAAGGCGGGCAGCTCGCGACTCCCTGAAGGGCCGGGAGGCGGCCGGAGGCCGGGATCAGGATATGAATACATCAGACTCTGAAACGCGTTATGTGGAGATATTCGACACCACGCTGAGGGATGGGTCCCAGGCGGAGGGGATCTCGTTCTCTGTGGAAGACAAACTGCGGATCGCGCAGAAGCTGGACACCCTGGGCGTAGCTTACATCGAGGGTGGTTGGCCGGTCTCCAACGATAAAGACCGGGAGTTCTTCCGGCGGGCGCGCGAGATGCAGTGGCAGAATGCCCTGATCACGGCCTTCGGCAGCACCCGCCGCGGGGGGATCTCCTGCGACGAGGATGCCAACCTCCAGGCGCTTGTCGAGAGTGGAGCCCCTGCTGTAGCCATCTTCGGGAAGAGCTGGGATCTGCACGTCACGGAAGCCCTGCGAGTGCCCCTGGAAGAGAATCTGCGGATGATCGAGGAGTCCGTGGCCTATCTGGTGAAGGCAGGGCAACGGGTCATCTACGACGCGGAGCACTTCTTCGACGGCTACAAGGCGAACCCGGAGTATGCCCTGCAGACCCTGGAGGCCGCGAAGCGGGGAGGAGCGCAGATCCTGGTGCTCTGCGATACGAATGGCGGGTCGCTTCCCACGGAGGTCGCCAGGATCGTGGGGGTGGTGCTGGAGCGGTTGCAGCATCCTGTGGGAATCCACGCTCATAACGACTCCGGATGTGGAGTGGCTAACTCCATCGCCGCCGTGGAGGCTGGAGCGTCTCAGGTGCACGGGACCATCAACGGCTATGGTGAGCGCTGTGGCAATGCGAATCTGTGCTCGGTGATCCCGACACTGGAGCTCAAAATGGGGATCCAGTGCCTGCCGGACGGAAGCCTGCAGCACCTCACCAACGTTTCTCGCTTCGTGGACGAGATCGCCAACGTCGTGCCGGATGACCGCCAGCCGTATGTGGGCAAGTCTGCCTTTGCGCATAAGGGCGGCATCCATGTGGATGCCATTCTCAAACATGAGCGCACATACGAGCATATCCGGCCGGAGCTGGTGGGCAACGAGCGGCGGGTGCTGATCAGCGAACTCTCCGGAGCCTCTAACGTGGTGGCCAAGGCTCAGAAGCACGGCCTGGATCTGACTAAAGGCTCTCCGGAGGCACGCGCGGTGCTGCACGACATCGTGCGGCTGGAGAACGAGGGCTACTCATTCGAAAGCGCCGAAGGCTCCTTTGAGTTGCTTCTCAAGAAGCATACCGGTGGGTACCGCAAGCTGTTCGACCTGTTGAGTTTCCGGGTGATCATCGAGAAACGCCATCCGGACGAGGAGCCCATCACCGAAGCCACCCTCAAGATCCGGGTGGGGGACGAAGTCCGCCATACCGTGGGCGAGGGGGACGGACCGGTGCACGCGCTGGACACTGCACTGCGGAAGGCGCTGCTGGTGTTCTATCCGGACCTGGATGAGATCAAGCTGACCGACTTCAAGGTGCGCGTCATCAATAGTGGAGCGGGCACGGCGGCCAAGGTGCGGACGGTCATAGACTCGCAGGACAGGGAAGGCCGGATGTGGAGCACTGTGGGTGTCTCAACCAACCTGATCGAGGCCAGCTGGCAGGCTCTGGTGGACAGTGTGGAATACGGACTGCTTCGCCAGCTGGACGAAGGCACTGCGGAGCAGCGCTCCGTGTCCGTGGCGCGTTCGCTGCAGTAGCGGAAAGCCCTTAGACGGTGCCCCTGTTCAGTGAATCTGATGTCCTTCTGAGAATGCCACGCGATGGCGGGCGCCGCCCGCAGGTGGCGGGCGTCATCCGGCGCGTGCTGCCAGGCGGTGCGGCGGAGAGGGCCGGAATCCGCCCCGGTGATCTGCTGGTCGAAGTGAACGGGCATCCAGTGGAGGATATTATTGACGTCCGCTTTTATGCCGCGGAGGACGAGTGCGTCCTGACCCTCCTTCGCGATGGCGCCCGGCTGACCGTCGAGCTTGATAAGGGGATTGACGATCCCATCGGAGTCGAGTTCGAGGACGATCTCTTCGATGGCATCCGCCTCTGCTCCAACCGGTGCGACTTCTGCTTTGTGGATCAGCAGCCGAAGGGCATGCGTCCCACACTGCAAATCCGGGACGATGATTACCGCCTTTCGTTCCTTCACGGCAACTTCGTTACTCTGACCAACCTGACGGAGCGGGACTGGGAGCGCATTTTCCGGCAGAGGCTTTCGCCGCTGTATGTATCGGTGCACGCCACGGATGACGCTGTCCGCCGGAGACTGCTGCGCAACAAACGCAGCTCCCCTGTAATGGATGATCTCCGCCGGCTCATCGAGGGGGGCATTCGCCTGCATACGCAGGTGGTGCTGTGCGCCGGACTGAACGACGGGGATGTGCTGGACCGCACCATTCAAGACCTGGCGGCTTTATATCCTGCGGTCGAGACCCTGGCCGTTGTGCCGATGGGCGTAACAGACTATCGTCTGGAGCGCAACGAGAGCGAACCTTACGATGCTTCCGGCGCCAGGAGGGTTATCCGCCAGGTGCGGGCCCATCAGCGCATCTTCGAGCGGGATCTGGGCGTGCGGTTTGTGCATCCCTCGGACGAGTTCTACTTACTGGCGGGCCGTCCGCTGCCCAGAGCGCGCACCTATCAAGGGTTTCCGCAACTCTCGAATGGGGTGGGGGGCAGCCGGCTGTTTCTTGACGAAATCCGTACGCTGCGGGGTTTCCGGCGGCCGTGCGGACGCGGCGCCAGTGTTCAGATGGTGACGGGCGTGCTGGCGGCGCCGCTGGTGGAGCGGTTCGCCGCGCTTGCGGAGGGGGCTCTGGACATCCGGGCCAGTGTGTTGCCTGTCAGGAACAACTGGTTCGGACATACGGTCACGGTGGCAGGGTTGCTCACAGGGCGGGATGTCAAAGATACCATTCTCGCTGCGGGAAGGGCGGATGTGGCGATAATCCCGGACGTCATGCTGCGCGACGATTCGGATGTGTTCCTGGACGATATGACTGTGGAACAGATCTCATGGGAGACCGGCCGCCCGGTGCTCCCTGTCAGCGTCTGGCCCGGAGATGCGCTGCGTTCGCTCGCCCGCTGGCTGTCGGCCTAGTCAGTTAGCCGGAACGGATGGCGGAAGGCTGGAACATCCGGCCGGAACTGCCGCTCTAAATACACGGAGTGGCGGAAGAGGCTTCGCAAAGGTCAAGATGCAGGGGCGGGCTGCGGTGTGGGATGCGCCGGCGCCTGCCAGTCACGGCGACGCAGGAGGTTATCCATTTGTCATACTGGCGCAGGTTTTTCGGTGTTGCTCTGACGCTCCTGGTAGTCGCTGCCGCCGCGGGATGCGGTGGTGGCGGCGGTGGCGGAACCACTGACCCCGGTGGTGGCGGCGGGGGCGGTGGTGGAGGCGGAACGCCCACTCCCCCGAATCCGCCGACAAATGTGCAGGCGGCGCGCCATCCTGTTCAGGTGACGCACGTGAATGTTACCTGGACCGCGAGCAGCAGCACCAATGTGGTGGCATACAACGTCTACCGGAAGCTGTCGAACCAGACGAGCTTCTCCCGCGTTGCTACGGTGACGGGGACGAGCTTCACGGACACCAACATAGACTCCTCCGTGGTGTTCGATCAGATCCAGTATTACGTCCGCGCGGTGAACTCCAGCTCGTTGGAAAGCGCCAACTCTAACACGGCCACGGTTCCCGCTACGGTCCCGGGTGGAGGAGGACCCCCGCCTCCACCGCCGTTCTAGATAGCCCGAAGTAGCAACGGAATATCTCTCTGCAGGCGGCCCGTTTCCTTGGGGAGGCGGGCCCTTGCTTTTCGGGTATCCGCCCAAAGTGGATAGGTATTTATACCGGATTTCTTGCCAGAGTGCTTGACCGGCGTTACATTGGAGAGTGATAATGCTTTGCAGTTGCGGTGGCCGGCCTTTCCGCATCTGTGCCCCGACGGGTTCCTCCGGCCTTTGCTGGCCGGAGAAGGCCGGACGGGAGGGAGGAGACTTCAAAGTTGAAAAATACATTCTCAATCGGCCTGACGGCCGTTGTCGCAGCGGCGTTTATGCTCGCTGCCTCGATGGTCCTGGCCCAGATTCCCTGCTGCGTCCAGGTGACGGCGGGACCGGCTCAGCCGGCTGATCACACGTGGAGGTTTGACCCCCGGGCGCCGAACCGGCCTAACCTCATGATGCACGCGAAAATCTGTCTGCCGACTACCTGTCAGCAGGCCTTGTCCATTTCCGGGATCGCCCTCAAGGCTGGCGGCTCTGGCAATGACGCTGCTGATATCGCCGGTATTCGCGTTCTGGTAGATGGGAATTGTGACGGAACTCCTGATCGGCTGTTGCAGGGCCATCCTGGGGGTTATGGCGCAGACGATGGCGTTCTCACGCTGTGTAACCCCGGTGAGCCCGTTCGTGTAATGCCGGGCGAGTGCGTCTGCATTATTGTGGAGTACGTCCTTCGAGAGTCCGCTCGCTGCGGGAGCACCTTTCAGTTTACTCTTGTGCAGGTGCTGGCGGGTCCGGACTGTGTCCCCGTATCCGCGTGTGAGCCGAGCGTTCAGCTAAAGAGCGCGGTCAAGACTGTAACCTGCGATGACTGCTGTCTGGTTGTAAGTCCGGGTGGTCACTTCCCGCCGGATCATTCGTTCCAGTGTCCTCCTGCCGGAACGGCCCATGCGGATGCATCCAACTTTATGGGTGAATATCGGGTTTGTAACCCCTGCGACGTGACGCGCTGCGTATCCGGGATCCGGCTGAGAGCGCGCGGCACGGGGGACGATCTGAAGGGCGTTGACAAGGTCATTGTCAGCTTGGACTTCGATTGCGATGGCAAGCCGGATCGGTCCGCAGTTGCCAGTGGATACTTTGATGCCGATGACGGCGTAATGGAATACTGCCGCGCCGATGGTAAGCCTCTCTTCTGCGTCCGGGCTGGAGGGTGCGTTTGTATCCAGGTTCACTATGTGATGCGGTGTCCTGCCCCCCCGGGTACTTACGGCTTTACGATTGAGGCTCTGTACAGCGGACCGGAGTGCCAGCCAGTCTGCACTGAATGGCTCCCGGCCAGAAGTGCCATCAAGACTGTCGGGGACAATCCGTGCTGCGCTGTGGCCTACTCTGGCCCGGCCCACCCGCCGGACCACACCTACCGTTGTCCGCTGACCGGCGGGCAGGATCTAAACTTCATGCAACAGGTGCAGGTCTGCAATCCATGCGATTGGAGGGATTTGCCCATCCATGGAGTGCGCCTGAAAGCTTACGGCTCAGGAGATGATGTTGCCGGGATCAGTCGGGTGGAGTTGTGGCTTGACTCGGACTGCGACGGAACCCCGGATGCCGGACCTGTTGCGGCCGGTGTGTATCCTGAGGATGACGGGGAACTGGTGCTCTGTTCGCCCGGGCAACCTATCGCCGTCCTCTTGCCGGGGGCGTGCGTTTGCCTGAACATATACTACCGGATGAAATGCCCAGACCCGCCACCCGGTAAGTATGTGCTGGAGTTGACTCATCTGCTGGGGCCGGATTGCCAGCCTCTGTGCCAGGATGGGCTACCCCTGCGCAGCGCGGCGAAGATCGTCGAGCCGCAGCTGTGTTGCCTTCAGGTGGATCTGGGGCCGACGAATCCGCCGGATCACCGGTGGTCGCCAGGGATGCCGCGCAGGAATGTGATGCAGCAGATGAAGATCTGCAATCCGTGCCCGTCCCCGGTGCTGTTGAAGTGCATCCGTCTGCAGGCTGGAGGCAGTGGCGATGATGCGAAGGACATCCAGGCCGTCCGGGTGTGGATAGACTACAATTGCAACGGGCAGCGCGATGCTGGAGACACCCCCTTCGGTGCGGCGGTGTATCCCGTAGATAACGGTATCGCTGTCATCTGCCCGCAAGCTCAAGGAGTTCTTCAGCCAGAGCAGTGCCTCTGCTTGGTCGTAGAATACCTGTTGAAGCCGGGTTCAAAGCCGGGAGTTACCTACTTCTTCCGGCTGGTGGCCCTGGAGGCTGTTCACCCGGCCACCGGCTTGCCGATCTGTGTAGATGGCCTGCCGCTGCCCAGCAGCATCAAACATCGGTGTCATCTCATCGGGGAGGCCAAGCTTGCCGTTCCTGGGACATATCTATGTCTGCATCGGAAAGTGGTAACTGCCATCTTTCCTGACCGCTTCTACGTGCAAGAGCCCTTCCAGACATCCGTCGGTAAGGACGAGGATTCCCCTGGTGGCCCTGCCTACGGGCCCGGCATTGCAGTCCTGAGCTCCCTGGAGATGCCTGCAGGCACGGAGGAGGGACCGGAGGTCGGCGAGCTTGTGGACATTGAAGGGATAACTGCGGTGCACGGCTGCGAAGTGATCATCATCCCGGAGGTTCGGCATCGCGTAGGGTCATTGTTGCCGGCGGTGCAAAAGGCCCTTATGACCCAGGTGGGTTCTGGAGGCGGGCCGTTCGGCTTCCAGTCTGGGGTCAGTGACTGCTCAGATTCTGAACTGCCGGTCCTCCAGGTGAGTCGCAAGACCAACAACGTTGGATCGTTGGTGGCCATGTGTGGAAGAGTGTTGGCTGCCGATGAAAGCAATGCAATGTTCTGGTTCACAGACGGAAGCCAACTCTGCGATGGAAGCGTTCGGCCGGTTCAGGTGGGTGTGGGAGTGGACGCCTCGCACGCTGGCCCGCTTCCTGCAGTAGGAAGCTTCGTGATGGTGACGGGTATTCTTAGCGCAGTCGAAGACGAATCGGGAATGTGCGTCCGGCGACTGATCCCGCGCGGCAGGAGCGACATCCAAGTCCTGGTAGGTCCGTGATGCGTGTCCTGCTAAGGCTGAAGTAAGGAAGAGGCGGGCCGGGAAACCCGGCCCGCCTGTGCTTTTGTGTGTTGAGAACGGGGTGTGTCTACGCCTTGATGAGCTGCCGCAGGACATATTGCAGAATGCCGCCGTTGCGGTAGTAATCTGCCTCGCGTGGAGTGTCAATCCTTATGGTGGCCTGGAACTCTATTGTCCGGCCGTCTTCGGTGCGAGCGGTGACCTGTGCCGTCCGGCCTGAGGCGAAGCCGGAGGCGATCGCCTCCGCGACACCCTGGATGTCGAACACTTCACGTCCGGTCAGACCCAGCGAGTCGGCGTTTTCTCCCGGCGCGAACTGCAGCGGAACGATTCCCATCCCCACCAGGTTGGAGCGGTGGATGCGCTCAAAGCTTTCTGCGATGACCGCCTTCACTCCCTGCAGGAACGGTCCTTTGGCGGCCCAGTCCCGGCTGGACCCGGACCCGTACTCCTTCCCCGCAAGGACGATTAGCGGGATCCCCGCCTCCGAATACCTGACCGCCGCATCGTAGATGGTCATCACCTCGCCCGAAGGGATATGAGTGGTAAAACCACCCTCCGTGCCGGGCGCCAGTCTGTTGCGGATGCGCACGTTGGCGAACGTGCCACGCACCATCACTTCGTGGTTACCACGCCGCGAGCCATAGGAATTGAACTCGGCCTGCGGAACGCCTCGCTCCAGCAGGTATTTTCCAGCGGGCGAGTCCGGCTTGATGCTGCCCGCCGGGCTGATATGGTCCGTCGTGATGCTGTCCCCCAGGAATGCCAGAACCCGCGCCCCACGGATGTCTTCCACGCTGTCCGGTTCTTCCGGCCGCATCCCGTCGAAATAGGGCGGGCGGCGGATATAAGTGGATGACTCGTCCCAGGCGAAGCGGTCGCCGGCAGGCACTTCGATGGAGTTCCAGTTCTCGTCTCCCTGGAAGACGGCGGAGTAGGTCTCTTCGAACAGCTCGCGCGTCACGCACCGCTCAATGACCTGGTTGATCTCAGCCTGCGACGGCCAGAGGTTCCGCAGGTAGACCGGTTTGCCGTCGCTGTCCGTTCCGAGCGGCTCGGATGCCAGATCTATGTCTATGCGCCCGGCCAACGCGAAGGCCACCACCAGCGGAGGGCTCATCAGGTAGTTCGCGCGTACCTCCGGGTTGATGCGGCCTTCGAAATTCCGGTTGCCGGACAGGACCGAGGCTGTCACCAGCCCGCCTTCCGCGATGGCCTGTGAGATCGCCTCAGGAAGAGGGCCGGAGTTGCCAATGCAGGTAGTGCAGCCGTATCCCACCGTGTTGAAGCCGATCTCATCAAGATAGCGGGAAAGGCCGGCTGCTTCCAGATAGCGTGTGACCACCCTGGAGCCCGGCGCAAGCGACGTCTTGACCCAGGGCTTGGAGCGCAGGCCGCGTTCGACAGCATTCTTGGCAAGGAGCCCCGCCGCGATCATCACGGACGGGTTGGAAGTGTTCGTGCAGCTGGTGATCGCCGCGATGACCACGCTGCCGTGCGTCAACTCGAACTCTTGCCCGTCCAGCCGGGCGCGGACGGCCGGGGCGGCGTCTGCGCCGGAAGCTGAAGGCCCCAGAAGCGACGGCAGAGCCTCTCGAAAGGAATCGGCAGTTCTTGAGAGCGGTACCCGATCCTGCGGGCGCCTGGGCCCCGCCACACTCGGCTCCACCGTGGAGAGGTCCAGCTCCAGGACGTCGCTGTAGACAGCTTCCGGCGTTTCCGGGGTGTGGAAAAGCCCCTGTTCCTTGAAGTATGTCTCCACCAGCTGGATGTGCTCTTCGGACCGGCCGGAGTGGCGCAGATAGCGCAAGGTCTCGGCATCCACGGGGAAGATGGCACAGGTGGCTCCATACTCCGGACACATGTTGGAGATGGTCGCCCGGTCCGCAAGAGGCAGCGTGGCAAGGCCCGGCCCGAAGAACTCCACAAACTTGCCGACCACTCCCTTCTGCCGGAGGATCTGTGTGACCGTGAGCACTAGGTCTGTCGCCGTCGCACCTTCCTTCAAAGCCCCTGTGAGGCGGAAGCCCACCACAGAGGGGATCAGCATGCTCACGGGCTGGCCCAGCATGGCTGCCTCGGCTTCAATGCCTCCCACGCCCCAGCCCAGCACGCCAAGCCCGTTGATCATCGTGGTGTGGGAATCCGTGCCAACCAGCGTGTCGGGGTAGGCCGACAGTGTGCCGTCGTGGGACTCCGCGGTGAACACCACCCGTGCCAGATACTCCAGATTCACCTGATGGACGATGCCTGTGCTGGGAGGCACGGCGCGGAAGTTGCGGAAGGCGCTTTGCCCCCATTTCAGAAAGGAGTATCGCTCCCGGTTCCGCTGGAACTCGCGCTCCACATTGATGAGCAGGGCATCGGGGCGACCGAATGCGTCCACCTGCACCGAGTGGTCTATGACCAGCTCTACGGGCTGAAGCGGGTTGATTCGGGACGGATCTCCACCCAGCTCAGCCATTGCGTCCCGCATTGCGGCCAGATCCACCACGCAGGGCACTCCCGTGAAGTCCTGCAGCAACACCCTGGCCGGTGTAAATGCGATCTCGCGCTCGGGGATCGCCTGCGGATCCCAGCCTGCGAGGGCGGCAATGTCCTCCGCCGTTACGGAGATCCCGTCCTCGGTTCGGAGCAGGTTCTCCAGCAGAATGCGCAGACTGTAGGGCAGCCGCTCCAGAGAATAACCGGCATCCTGCAGGGCCGTGAGTCTATGGATGACGTATTTCCGGCCGCCGGCGGTCAATGTGCCCCGGGCGGAGTACGAGTCGGTCACTTTGCAAGCCTCCTTCACAGATCGGGAAGAGCTGCCCTCCCGGACCGGTGGAGGGCATCTCCCGGAGGATTATGGCACGCCCCCGGCCTGCCTGTCAGGCTTCTCCCAAAGCCCTCTGAAGTTGACACGCCAAAAAGCCAATCGGTATAATACGTAGCTGTCTGTCTGCCTCTTAGAAGAGCCTACACGCACAGACAGAGCGTCCAGAGGAGGATGCGAATTGTCGCGTTACCGTCAGTTATTCTTCTTCATCCTTGTGCTTTGCGCCGTATCCGCCTGGATCGTGGCCACGAAGGAGATGCGCCGCGGTCTGGACCTGGCGGGCGGGATGCGGGTGGTCTATGAAGCAAGACCCGGACCGGGGCAGGAGTTCAACAACCAGACTCTGCAGACCGTCGCCCGTATCCTGGAGCGGCGCGTGAACGCATCCGGTGTGGTCGAGCCGGTGGTCCAGCCCAAGCCTCCACGGCAGGTCATCGTCGAGATCCCGGATGTCAAGAACAAGGAAGAGCTGGCAACGCGGCTGAGCCGCCCCACCAAGCTGGAGTTCCGTTATTTCAAGAACATCCAGAGCGACCGCAATCCCGGCGCTCCCATCAGGATGCAGGTGGACCGGGAGAACGGCAACGAGAAGATCGTTTTCTACGACCCGGAAGGCAAGGAGGTGCCGCACAGCAAGATCCTTGCGGACTCCGAGCTCATCCTCACCGGGGCGGATCTGAAGGACAATGCCCGCGGGGATATCTCCGGGATGCGCTCCGTGGTACGCATCGAGTTCAAGCCCGAGGGCAAAGAGAAGTTCGCCGAGTTCACCCGCCGCCACGTGGGGGACTATCTGGCCATCGTCCTGAATGACCAGATTCTGAGTGTTCCGGTCATCAACGAGGCCATCCTGGGCGGAAAGGCCGAGATCTCCGGAAACTTCACGCCGCAAGAAGCCCAGAACCTGGCGAACGACCTGAACGCCGGTGCACTGCCCGTCCCACTGGAGATCGTGGAGCAGAACATCGTGGAGGCGTCCCTGGGAGCTCAGTATGTCTCCCAGAGTGTGAAGGCGGGCATCTATGGCCTGGTGCTGGTCGTGATCTTCATGATCGGCTATTACTGGCTGCCCGGCGTCATAGCCACCATCGCGCTGGCGATGTATGCCCTGTTCACGTTCGCCATCCTCAAGTGGATGGGCGTCACCATGACCCTGCCGGGCCTTGCGGGTTTCATCCTGTCGGTGGGTATGGCGGTGGACGCCAACATTCTCATCTTCGAGAGGATGAAGGAGGAGCTTCGGGCCGGCAAAACGCTGCACTCCGCCATTGACGCTGGCTTTAACCGGGCCTGGACAGCGATTCTGGACTCCAATGTCTGCACCATCATTACCTGTCTGGTGCTGATCGCCCTGACCAGCGGGCCGGTGGTCGGCTTTGCCAAGACCCTGGCCATCGGTGTTCTGGTCAGCATGTTCACGGCCATCACGGTCAGCCGCACCCTGCTGCATCTGGTCACCTCGTTCGGCTTCGCCCAGAATGCCCGCCTTTACGGCCTGGGCCGCCAGTGGATGCAGCCCGTCGGGGGCAAGGGGTTCGATATCATCGGCCGGCGTGCCATCTGGTTCTCCATTAGCGGCGTGATCATCGCCACCGGCCTGGTTCTGCTCTTCATGCCGGGAGGAGGCCTGAAGAAGGGTATCGAGTTCACGGGCGGCAATATGATCCAGGTGTCCCTGCCTGCCGGTGTCACCGCCCCTCAGGTGCGAAGCGCGCTGGCGGAGTTCTCACCGCGGGTGCAGCTCTCGCCGGAGGCCGGCACCAACCGGACCACCGCCTACATCCGCACCAAGGAGCTGAAGCCCGCGGAGCTGGACCGGTTGAGGGAGATCGTGACGTCGCGCTTCAAGGGAGCCGAGGTCGTCAGCACCAGCAAGGTTGGGGCCAGCATCTCAAGGGAGATCACCGAAAAGGCCATCCTTGCCGTGGTCCTTGCGTGTGTCGCCATCTGTATCTACCTGTCAGTCCGGTTCGCACAGCATGGCTTCGTGGAGGGCTTCAAATATGGAGCCTGCGCGCTTGCGGCGCTGGTGCATGACGTGCTGGTGGTGCTGGGAGCTTCCGCGCTGTTCGGCAAGCTCTTCGGATGGGAGATTGACGGCGCATACGTCACCGCCGTGCTGACAATGGTCGGCTACAGCGTGCACGATACCATTGTGGTTTTCGACCGGGTGCGCGAGAACCAGAAGAACCGCCTGAAAGGCGAGACCTTCGAGCAGATGGTCAACCGCAGCATCCTGCAGACCTTCGCGCGGTCCATCAACACGTCGTTGACGGTGGTCCTGGTGCTGGTCACCCTGCTGCTGTTCGGCGGGTCCGTTCTGCACCACTTCACCGCGGTGCTGCTTGTGGGTATCGTCATCGGGACATACTCCTCCATCTTCAACGCCAGCCCGCTTCTGGTTCTCTGGGAGCGGCAGGCGCGCAAGGCTAAGGGGCAGTTGACCCCGGCCGAGATGAAGCCGCTGGTGGAGAGGCCGTCCCGCGAGGCGCTGGAGATGGTCAGGGCCTCCTCCGGCGGCGACCGGGAGGAGGAAGAAGACGTGGAGGCTCGTCCGGTGGCCGGCGGGGTTGCGAAGGCAAAGCCTCGCACCCAGCAGGCGAAACGGCGCAAGCGCCGGTTCTAGTTCATATCCCTGCGGCTAGACGGCAGCCGCAGCGGGCGAATCTTGGCGGCCTGCAGTTTTCCAGAGGGGAGGACTGCAGGCCGCTGGCATTGAAAAAGGAATCAGTAATAGAAGGAGTCATTCGCGCTGTTTCCAGGGATGGACGATAAGCCGGGACGGATGGAGAGGGTCTGGACGCTGATGGAGCCCCCGTTGGATGCCGGGGAAAACCTCTCGCGGGGACTGGGTCTGCATCCTGTCACGGCTCTGCTGCTTGCGAGGCGGGGCATCAGGACCGTCTCCGCCGCCAGTGATTTCCTGAATCCCTCCACCGCTACCGTTCCCGATCCATTTCTCCTTCCCGACGCTGAACAGGCCGTTGACCGCCTGATCCGCGCTATAGACTCGGGCGAAAGCATCCTTGTTCACGGGGATTACGATGTGGACGGCGTGACCAGCGCCGCACTCCTGACGCGCGTTTTGGGGAAGCTGGGGGCGAAGGTGCGGCCCTTCGTACCATCGCGCGCACGCGATGGCTACGGTGTGAGCGTGGCGGCTCTGGAGCGAGCTGCTGCTGAGGGTGTGAGCCTCATACTGACGGCTGACTGTGGCATCACGGCCTTCGATGCCTGCACACGCGCCCGGCAGCTGGGACTGGATGTGGTAGTCTCGGACCACCACGAGCCCGCCGATACCCTGCCGGAGGCGTTCGCGGTGGTGGATCCTCTGGTTCCGGGAAGCTCCTATCCTTTCCGCGGGCTGGCCGGGGTGGGGGTGGCCTACAAACTCTGCCAGGCGTTGTGCCTGCGGCGGGGAGTGGATCTGGATGCGCTGCACCGGCACTTCCTGGACCTGGTGGCGCTCGGGACGGTTAGCGATTGCGTTCCGCTTCTGGATGAGAACCGGGCTTATGTTTACCACGGTCTGCGCTCGATGGGAACTTCTCAGAAGGAGGGTATCCGCGCGCTCTTGAGGCTTTCCGGTCTGGGGGAAAGCCTGGGGACCGAGGATATCGGCTTCCGGCTGGGGCCGCGCATCAATGCGGCCGGGCGGCTGGCCGAGGCGGACGAAGCGCTGGAACTGCTGCTTACCCGGGATTCCGCCCGCGCGGAGGAGCTGGCAGCCATCCTGACCGAGCGCAACACGCAGAGGCAGCAGGAACAGCGGCGCATTCAGGCCGAAGCCATTCAGGCCATCTTCGAGACGGGCATAAGCGAGGACGCTGTGCTGGTGGTGGGGCGAGAGGGCTGGCATCCCGGAGTGATCGGCATCGTTGCCGGGAAGCTGGTGGAGACCTTCTACCGCCCCGCCGTGGTGCTCACGCTCCGGGACGGGCACTGGCACGGGTCGGCGCGAGGAATCCCCGGTTTCCACTGGGCGAGGGCGCTGGAGGAGCTGGGAGAAGATCTTGTCAGGGGAGGCGGGCACGCGATGGCTGCGGGCCTGTCTTTGCCCCGGGAACGCCTGCGCGAGTTCCGCGTTGCAGTCAATGAGCTGGCGCAGCAGTGGCTCAGTCCCGCCGACCTTCAGCCGCGGTTGGAAGTGGAAGCCGAGGTGCCCGTGGAGCAGCTGTCTTTCCAACTGGCTCAGGAAGTTGTCAGGCTTGCTCCGTTCGGGGAGGGCAACCCGGAGCCGGTTTTGATGTCCTCCCGGGTGCGGCTGGACAATGTCCGTTGTGTGGGGGAGGGCGGCAGGCACCTGCGGGCCGAACTGCGCGGAGCTCCCGATCCTGTCAGCGTGGTCGGTTTCGGTATGGGAGATGCCGTTTCCAGCCTTTCAGGGGACCGTTTGTTCAAAATCTGTTACAATCTTAGGGTAAGCGCGTATAACGGTTCCGGCCGTGCTGAGATCGTTCTCCGGGACCTTCCGGCGGTGCAAGAATGACAGCCCCTCTGCAGGCTGTGGCGGAACAGGGTGCCGCGCATCCGGAGACTTCCGCCGGTCTGTTTGAAGACAAACTGGAAGAGCTTCTCGAACGGATCCGCCTCTACAATCCGGATGGTGACCTGGATATCGTGCGGCGGAGCTTTTACTTCGCGCGCGAGCGGCACGAGGGGCAGACGCGCCGCACCGGAGATCCCTACTTTACACATCCTCTAGCCACGGCGTTCATACTGGCAGACGTCCAGATGGACCCGGCATGTATCGCCGCGGGGCTCCTTCACGACGTCGTCGAGGACAGCGAGACCACCCTGGACGAAATCCGCGAGCGCTTCGGCGACGAGGTGGCGACCATGGTGGATGGCGTCACCAAGCTGAAGCTTGCGGATTTCGAGACCCGTTCTCAGGATGGCGACTCTCCCTCACGTAAGCGCCGCGCGGAGATGCGCCGCAACGCGGAGAACCTTCGCAAGATCTTCCTTGCGGTGGCGCGCGATCTGCGCGTGATGATGATCAAGCTGGCGGACCGGCTCCACAATATGAGCACCCTGCACGGGCTGGAGCGGGAGCGGCAGCTGAAGGTCGCCGAAGAGACGATGCAGATCTACGCGCCGCTGGCGCACCGGCTGGGGGTGTGGAAGATCAAGTGGCAGCTGGAGGACCTGGCCTTCAAATACCGCGAGCCTGAGATGTATCAGAAGCTCGTGGAGCTCATAGACCGGCGGCGCGCCGACCGTGAGGCGGACATCAAGAAGGCCATCGATATGATCTCCCACAGGCTGGAGCGCGCGGGCATTGACGCCGAGATTCACGGGCGGCCGAAGCACCTGTGGAGCATCTACCAGAAGATGCTCAAGGAGAACCTGCCCTTCGAAGAGATTTACGATCTTATCGCGGTGCGCATCATCGTGAACACTGTGCCGGAGTGTTACCACGCGCTCGGCATCGTGCATGATCTGTGGATTCCCATCCCCGAGCGGTTCGACGACTATATCGCCCGCGCCAAGCCCAATATGTATCAGTCACTGCATACGAAGGTCATCGGACCGCACGGGGAGCCGCTGGAGATCCAGATCCGTACCTGGGAGATGCACCGCACCGCCGAGTTCGGCATAGCGGCGCACTGGCAGTACAAGGAAGGCACCTCCGGGTCCAACGGGTTCGACAGGAAACTCTCCTGGTTGCGGCAGCAGCTGTTCGACTGGCAGGCCGATAGCAAGGATGCCACGGAGTTTCTGCGCTCCGTCATCAACGACCTGTTTACGGATCAGGTTTTCGTTTTCACCCCCAAAGGCGACGTCATAGATCTTCCCGCCGGGAGCACCCCGGTGGATTTCGCATACCGCATCCACAGCGACCTGGGGCATCACTGCGTGGCCGCGAAGGTGAATGGCCGCATCGTCCCCCTTTCTTACAAGCTGACGAACGGCGCGGTGGTGGACATCGTCACCCGCAGCAACTCTTCCCCCAGTCTGGACTGGCTGAACTTCGTCAAGACCGGTCACGCCCGCAGCAAGATCAAGGCTCATTTCCGCAACCTGCAGTTCGCGGAGAGCGTGCAGCGCGGGCGGGAGATGCTGGAGAAAGAGTGTGAACGTCAGGGCCTGGACCGCTCGGTCCTGAAGAGCGAGAACCTGACGAAAGTCCTGCAGGCCTTCAACAAGCAGACGGAGGACGACCTGCTCGCCGCCATCGGGTTCGGCCACCTGGGCGCTCAGGCGGTTCTGCATCGGCTGGCTCCTCCGGAGCAACCTCAGCCCGTTCTCCCGGAGAGCCGGCGCCGGATCCGCGAAGGGCGGGTGGAGCTGGAGGGGGCGGAGCAGATGATGGTGGCGCGGGCGAAGTGCTGCCTGCCGCTGCCGGGGGACGAGGTCATAGGGTTTGTCACACGCGGCAAGGGGCTTGTGCTGCACCGTCAGACGTGTCCGAACGTCACCGGCTACCGCGCCTCCGAGCCGGAGCGCCTGGTGGAGGTGGACTGGGGCGGGGAGCCGGGCGGCACGTATGTGGCGGACATCAGCATCGAGACTCTGGACCGGATGGGCCTGCTTTCGGATATCTCGGCCATCTTCAGCGAGGCGCGTATCAACATCCGGTCTGCCAACATCAGGGCTCTTCCTAACAAGATGGCATCGTTCCATCTGCAGGTGGAGGTGGAGAGTCTGAGCCAGCTCAACCAGGTGATGGCCAACGTGGCCAAGCTGAACGACGTTCTGCGCATCCACCGGCTGGGAGGGAAGCCGGCCCGGACCAGAAGGACGAAGTGAGAGCGGTCGTCCAGCGCGTGGCGGACGCGCACGTGGATGTTGATGACCGGCGGGTGGCCGCCATCGGAGTGGGGCTGCTGGTCCTGCTGGGAGTCGCGCAGGGCGACAGCGGCCGCGACGCAGCCTGGATGGCGGACCGGGTCGCAGGTCTGCGCATCTTTCCGGACGAGCAGGGCAAGATGAACCTCTCCGTCAGAGACGTCGGTGGGGAAGTCCTGGCTGTCTCGCAGTTTACCCTTCTGGCGGATGCCCGGCGCGGACGAAGGCCGGGCTTTTCCGATGCTGCCCCGCCGGAGGAGGCCAGGATCCTTTTTGACGAGTTCGTGGTGCGCCTTCGTGAGACAGGAATACCGGTGTCCACGGGCGAGTTTCAGGCGCATATGCGGGTGGGGCTGACAAACGACGGTCCGGTGACCATAATCCTTGATAGCAGAGACATCAGGGACGGAAAGACTCCGGCAGAATGAGTTCGCCGCGTAAGGAACAGCAGCAAAGGGGGCGTTCCCCGGGAACAGGTCCGGGGCGGGCGCGAAGCACGGCCGACGAAAGCCAGTTCGCCGGCGATTGCCACCTGGCGGCCGGCGAACTGGACGCAGCTATCCGCGACTACCGCAAAGCCGTGGGGCAGGATCAGGCTAACCCGGACCGTCGGACGCGTCTGGGGGACGCTTACTGTCTTGCCGGAGAATCTGCCAAGGCTCTGTCTCAATACAAGGAAGCAATCCGCACCAATCCCCGGAAAGCGGAGCCCCATTACAGTCTGGCGGAGCTCTACCGCAGCTACGGCAAATGGCAGGCGGCGGTGGTGGAGTATCGCAGGGCTGTCGAATATGACGCAAGCAATCCTCTGTACCGCTTCAAGCTGGGCAAGGCGCTCTGGGAGTGCGGACTGAAGCAGGCGGCCATCGCCGAGACGGAAAAGGCGGTGGACCTCGCCCGCACGGACAGTTTCTATCATTTTGGCCTGGCCGAGTTTTACAGCCGGGTTGGGCGGCTGGAAGAGGCCATCACTCACTTCCAGCACGCTACCATCTATGCTCCTGACGACCCCTACTACGCGATGCGGCTGGGAGCACTGCTTCTGCGCTGCGGCCGCACCCACGAAGCGATTGACGTGCTGAGCACGGCCGTCCGCCTCAAGAAGGATGATCCTGCCTATCACTGTCTGCTGGCCGATGCCTACCTGCGGGAGGGAATGGAGGCTGAGGCGGTCTTACATTACAGGCGGGCCGGGGTTCTGGACGACTACGACGCGGTCAATCTGAGCATGATCCGCCGGATGGTGGATGAAGAGTATTCGCGGACCCCGCGCTGAATCCGGGCCGGGAGGTAAGTCGGTCATGGGGATCAGAGCGCTTGCGTGGGCACTTGCCCTGTTGTCGCTCATCGCTGGCGGCAGGGCGCCGGCACAGGGGATGAAGAGGATCGCCGTCGTGCCGTTCGAGGCCACGGCGGAGTTTCGCGGCACTCCGCTCAGCCGGGGCCTGACGGATATGATCATCTCCGAGCTGGTGAAGCTGGGCGGGGTACAGGTCATCGAGCGCGCCCAGCTGGAGCGCTTGATGGATGAGCACCGGCTCCGGGCGGATGGCATTCTGGACCCGGAGACCGCGGCTAAAGCGGGCAGGATCCTGGGTGTGGACTATCTCCTCGGCGGCAGAGTCACGGAGTTCGGGGTGAAGGAGAACCGCACGCTTCTGGGTGGAGTGGCCGAGGTGGTGGCCGGCGCGCGCTACAAGCAGTCCACGGCTCGCGTGGCTCTGGACGTGCGGCTGGTGGATGCCTCTACGGGTCGGATCCTCCTCGCTCGCAGCGTGCAGGCTGAGGACCGTTCTGCTTCTGTGGGCATCGCGGGTGGCCGTTTGCGTGACCTGGTTCTGATCGGGAACTTCGAGACCGCGGAGTGGGCTGAAAGCCGCATCGGGCGTGCTACCCGCAAGGCCGTCGCGGAGGTCGTTTCTTCTCTGGCCCCCTATTTCCCGCCTGTGGGGCGGGTGTCCGCGGTCTACGAGCGTGACGGGACGCGCTACGCCATTCTGGATCTGGGCGCGTTCGCGGGGCTGGCTCCAGGCAGGGAACTCAGGATCTACCGTGAGACTGTGATCCGCGATAGCGAGGGGCGGGAAGTATGGCGTGAGTCCCGGGACGTCGGCAGAGTCCGTGTGGAGGATGTCCGCAACGACAGCTCGCGCGCCGTCATCGTGACAGAGGATCCAGCTGTGGAGGAGGGGGATCTGTTCACCTGGGAGCGAGCCGCCTCCCCGGTCGCGGAAAGGAAATAGCTCGCAGTATCCGATAATACGGGTGCCGGCCGCGCTTGTCTGGCAGCTGGGGTCGGCCGGTCGAGTCCGGCGGAGAGGGATGAGAGTCGCCCAACTCATTCCTTTCCGCCGTCGTTGTCTTTGCGTGCCGGTTGCCTGCAACCTCTCCTGAGCAAGGAAGTCGCGGCGGCGGGGTCGAACCTCTTCGCTGGAACCATTCTCCGGAGGTGCCGGACAAAATGCCGGATATGCTGGTGCGGTTGTACAGGCTTCCTCCTCTCCAGGAAGCGATGGAGCGGATGGAGCGGGAAGGGATCGTCCTGCGGCGGGCGCAGCCCTATGAGAAGAGGGTTGTGACCGGCTTCATCGAACGCCATTTTTCTGCCGCGTGGGCGGATGAGACTTCAGTCGCGTTCGCGCGTCAGCCGGTCACGGCGTTCATCGCCCTTGCAGAGAACCGCATCGTGGGTTTCGGCGCCTATGAGTGCACCCGGCGGGGCTATTTCGGGCCCACAGGAGTCGCGGAGGACTTCCGGGGGAGGGGAATTGGCTACGCCCTGCTTCTGGCCTGCCTTTACGGAATGTGGGAAATGGGCTACGCCTATGCCATCATCGGGGGCGCGGGGCCTGTGGATTTCTACCGCCGGGCCGTGAACGCCGAGGTCATTGAAGACAGCGTGCCCGGCATTTACACCCGCATACCGGAGGGATAGCGGCCCTTCCAGGCCAGGGGCTGGCAAAAATACCGGATTTCGCGCTGCCGCAGTGAGTGGTACGCTCCGTGCGTGGTATACTGAGAGAGCGGACAGGTGGGCAGGCCGTGCGCCGTCGTGCGTCCGGCGTCGGCCGGATGCCGCGGAGAAGCCGGGCAGTGTCAAGATCCGGCGCGGCTCGGCCCGCCCCGGGGAGGAGCGTGGCCGTCAGTGCGACTCAGGCGCAACGGCCTTCGGGATTGCTTTCGGAATGCTCGTCGAACCGGTGTTCAACCGCATAGTTCTGGTGCTTTGCGTCCTCGGCGCTATGGGCCTGATATCGCCGCCCGTCAGCGCCGGGGCCGTCTCTCCTCCTGCGGATTCCCTCCTCTCAAAGCCTGCCATTCACGCCCCTGAACCAACCGCTGCTGCGCTATCCGGCGTCGGTCTGGCAGGACTGGGTGGTTTCGGGTTCGTCTTTGGGCGCTGGCGGTCCCGCAGGAGGTTCCTGCAACACCTGGCCGCCCAGGGCGCGGGGTCAGGTGGGCTCGTCGTTGTCACCCCGGCGGGGGTCAGCTTTGTTCACTGGCTGAACGACGCTCTATATGTTTTCTTCAAACGTGCGCTGGACATCGTTCTGTCCCTTTGCGCCCTGGTGGTTCTGACGCCGCTCTTCACGATCATCGCCATCGCCATCTATGTGGATTCTCCCGGCCCCATCTTCTATCGCCAGGAGCGCCTTGGGCTGGGGCGGCGTCCATTCCGGCTGATCAAGTTCCGCTCCATGTGCGTGAACGCAGATGAAGTCTTGAAGCGGAACGAAGCGTTGCGAAAAGAGTTCGAAGAGCTCTACAAGCTGAAGCACGATCCCCGCGTCACGCGCGTGGGAGCGTTTCTCCGCAAGACCAGCCTGGACGAGCTCCCTCAGTTCCTCAATGTGCTGATGGGAGACATTTCTCTTGTGGGGCCGAGGCCCATCGTGGAACGGGAGGTGGAGAAGTACTGGCCTTTCGAGGATCGTCTGTTCAGCGTCAAGCCCGGCGTCACTGGTCTGTGGCAGGTTAGCGGGCGCAGTGACACCAGCTACGAGGAGCGGGTGCGGCTGGATATGCGGTATATCGCCGAGCGTTCCCTCTGGCTGGATCTGAAGATCATGGCCGCCACGGTTCCGGCCCTTCTGGGCCGCGGCAGCGGGGCTTACTGATCTCCCTGCACACGGGACTCAATAACGGATTCTTTTCCTCTGATTCTTTCACGCCTCTCGCTGGTGGTGGTTGCGCGCAGCAGGAGGGAACTTCTGGCTGCTGCGGGGAGGTATAGCCGCTTGCGCGCGCGAAAATCTGGGCGGCTACTAGCAAGGTTTGTTTTGGCGGCGATACGTCCCGCCGGGCGGTGCAGTCTGGCAAAGATTTTGCTGACCAGGCACGCGAATGTGGCAGGATTGGGTTGATGCTGTGGCAGCGGCCCGCGAGAGGGTTCACCTGGCCGCGCGTTTGACGCACTTGACCGAAAGAGGTTGCCGTTGGCTTCAGGCGTAGCTACAACCCCGGAACGGACCGGACATCGCAGCGCGGCTCCGGTATTTGAATACGGGATTATTCTGGCGGTCCTAGCCGCGCTCTATTACTCCACCTTCGTCTGGTTGGTGGAAGCGTGGATGGTGCCGGACTCGAACTATTCTCACGGGTTCTGGGTGCCGCTGGTGATCGCGTACTTCCTGTGGGAGAAGCGAGCTTCCCTTGCAGCGGTCCCGAAGGAAGGTTCGCGGCGGGGTCTGCGCTGGATAGCGCTGGCGCTGGGGATGCATCTGGCCGGGCTGATCCTGGACGTGCACTTCCTGTCCGGGGTCTCGCTGTTGCCGATGGTCTGGGGTCTTGCCCTATGGTACTTCGGCCCGCACGTTCTGAGCCTGATCTTCTGGCCTTCGATGTTCCTGCTTTTTATGATCCCGCTGCCGTTTGTCTCCACCTGGCTCACCATCCGGTTGCAGCTCATCTCGGCGATCGCGGCCACGGGCATTCTTCAGCCGTTCTTCTACGACGTTAGCCGGGTGGGGACGATGGTCGCGCTTCCGAGCTTCACGTTGTTTGTGGAAGCTCCCTGCAGCGGCTTGAACACGTTGTTCAGCCTCATCTTTGTGGGCAGCGTGGTGGCTTACCTGGCCAGGGGAGTATGGTGGCGCAAACTGATCCTGCTGTTGACGGCCCCGCTCATCGCGGTTGTGGCGAACATCTTCCGCATTATCCTGATCGCGCTGCTGGGCGAATTCTACGGGGAAGAGGTCGCGATGGGGGTATTTCACAAGGGATCCGGCGTGATCATGTACTCCATCGGTCTTGCGCTGTTCCTGCTGGAGGCGTGGCTGCTTCGTATCCGGCTGGCGCCGGGAGAGGAGAGGGCGTGAGATGAGCTTCATCAGGAAACACGGTGTTGTTCTAGGTGGGGCCCTCTTCGTGCTCGCCGCCGGCTGGTTGTTCGTACAGCCGGAGCCGAAGCTCCAGAACAAGCTGGATCTGAGCGTCATCCCGATGGAATACGCGGGATACTACGGACGCGACATTGACATTACGGACGTGCCCATCGAAGAGCAGCTCGCCCCGCAGGCCATCCTCTTCCGGGACTACGAAAAGGGAGGCGACAGGCCCATCACCCTGTGCCTGGTCTACAACTATGCCCGGCGATCCCGCAGCTTTCATGACCCGCACGTGTGTTATCCGGCTCAGGGATTCAAGCTCCGGCAGTTGCCGTCGCGGGTGATCAATGTCGGCGGAATGGATGTCACCGCCCACGTTATGATTGCGGAGAAGAATCACCAGGAGTCCATGATTGTCTACTGGTATATGTCCGGAGACAAACCGCTGGAGGAGCGCGGCGGACGGGAAGGGTTTCTTAAGGCGGCGGTGATGAGCCGTTTGCGCCGGGATCTAGGCGTCTCCAATATGGTGCGAGTCTCCACCCCCATCCTCTACGGGGAGGAGACGGCCTTTGAGCAGCTCCACTCGTTTCTGAAAGCCTATTTCCCGCACATCCGGAAGGTACGTGCGGATGTAGCGCAGGAGCCGATGCCCGCCCGGCGGCTATGGACCAGCGGCCCCGCGGGCAAGGCGGGCGTCGTGCTGATGCTGATCTTGCCCCTGGCTCTGGTGGCGGTTTCCCTGGCCAAACCGAAGGAGTCGGGCTCCGGCTAGCATTGCGGAACCCCTGCAGCGCAGTCGCTCGTATGGAATAACGTGCGCGGGACTCTGCATCCGCATCTGCCGCAAACAGTAACATCCTTGTGGCGGGTATGGCATAACAGAGGCGTGGGATGCGCTACCCGCGCTTCCCGGCGGAGGCCGGGTCCTACACGGAGGGTAAAGTGTTCGCCTGTCTCAAGCTCCCTGTAATCATCACCGTTGTTGTGGCCGTTACGCTGGCGGCCGGCCTTGCCCCTGCGGGAGCAGCGCCCTTGCTGAAGCCCGGTGACACCGTTGCGCTGGTTGTCAAGGGCGAGGAGGATATCAGCCGCTTCTACATTCTGGACGACGAAGGACGGATGGACTTCGGAGAGATGGGGCAGTTGAAGGTCGCCGGTCTCTCCGTGGAGCAGGCCAGGCAGGCGGTCATCACTTTCCTGAGCCGCTACATCCGTCAGCCGGATGTGCAGTTCACACTCGCTAAGCCCAAGGGATACCGTATCACCATCACCGGCGATGTCAAGAGTCCGGGCACGGTGGAAGCGGTGACCGACGTGAGCATCCGGGACATTCTGGCGTTCGCGGGAGGGGCGCTGCCGACGGCGGACCTGTCACAGGTGACGCTGGTGCGGGGAGGCGAGTTCACCCGGGTGAATCTCAGCGAGCTTATGGCCAGCCCGGATCCCAGCAAAGACATCATCCTGCAGGATGGAGATCAGGTCAACGTTCCCTCGCGGGTCATCGGTGAGTTCACCTTCCTTGGGGCGGTCAAGTCGGTGGGCACCTACCCCCTCCTGCGAGGCACCAAGGTGCTGGACGCGCTGAAAATGGCCGGAGGGGTGGAGGAGGGCGCGCGAGTGGAGACCATCCGGGTGGTCCGGCCGGGTCAGGACGAGGTCACCGTCAACCTGACCGCTCTCCTTGCGGGACGGGTCGAGGAGAACGTCGTCATCCTGCCCGGCGATACGCTGGTGGCTTCGTCCGACCAGATGGCCCCGACCTCCTACAGCATCATCGGCGGGGTCTACAAGCCGGGCCGCTACGAACTGAAACAGAAACTCACCTGGACAGAGGCTCTGGCTACCGCCGGTGGCTTCAATCCGAATGCCCGCCAGGACAAAGTGGTGCTCATCCGCAAGCAGGCGGATGGAAAATACCAGTCCATCCCGCTGGACTTCAGCAAGATCCTAGAGGGGACAGAGGATCCGGAACTTTTCGTGCAGGACGGCGACGTGCTGAATGTCCCCGAGAAAACCCCACGGCAGCGCAGTCCTATTCTGGAATGGCTTCCCATTATTGGGCCGCTGCTCTACATTCTGTAGCTGAACAGGACGGTTTGCCGCTATGGACTACGCACAGTACCTTGCCGCCGTCAGACGCCGCTGGCCGGTTATGCTGGCCAGCATTGTGGTGATCTGCGGGGCGGTCATCGTGCATCATTTCTTGACCCCCCGCTTCTCCCAGTATAAGGCGACGGCGCGGATCCTGATGAGCCCCACCAGTCAGATCGCCGGGGATGACCTGGCGCAGCTAGGCCTCAGCGACAGCGTCATGTTCGAGGTATTCCGGACGGTCTACAGCGATGTTCTGGCGACTGCGGACCCGGAACAGGCCCGTGAACGGTTCATCCGCTTCCGGCAGGATATCCGTTGCGAAGCGGTTGGCGGCGGAGGGGGACAGCGCAGCAACATCGTCTTGATCAGTGCGGTCGGCGATACTTCCGAGCGTGCCGTCAGGGCCGCGAATGCTCTGGCGGAGAAAGTCCAGGAGGCTGCGGCTGCATCGTCGCTGGATCTCTACCGCACGCAGAAGGGGAGCACCTCCGATGCTCTGGAGGAAGCCAGACGCAATCTGGAGGCGCGCCTGAAGGAGTTGCGGGACTTCAAGGAAGCCAATAAGGACCGCATCCTCCCCCTTGATTTCAGCCAGGCGCAGGCTCAGGTGAACATGCTGACGCGGGACGTGGAGGATGCGCAGTCATCCGTGCAAGAGTACCAGCGCCGGGCCCGCGCGTTGCGGGAGACTCTAGGTCGGCGCTCCCAGCGGGAGAGCTACGACGTGGATGCCGTACCTTCCAGCGCGGTCATAGATCGTCTGCAGGCCCAGCTTGCCACTCAGGAAGTGGAGCTGATGAACCTGAAGATGCGCTACACAGAGGACCACCCGCGCGTCAAAGAGACCCGGCAGATGATCGAGAACACCAAGGCGCGCCTGAACGCCGAGGTAAACAAGACGTTCAAGCTGGAAAATGCGCCTGCGAGCCTGGAATACCAGTTCATCACCGGGGACATTTCCCGCTATGAGGCCGAGAGAATGGCTGCGGAGGCCCGCCGCCGGGCTCTGGAGGGACTTCTGCGAAGAGCCAGAACGGAGCTGGCAGACTTGCCGGCGCGCGAGCTAAAACTGGCCGAGCTGAACAGCAGGGTGGCGGAAGCGCAGAAGCGCTACGATGCCATCGCGGAGCGGCAGTTCCAGTCGGACTATGCCATTGCCGTGCTGGAGAAGCAGCGTCAGCTGGAGGTGCCCGTTTTCGGGTCGCTGTTCAACGCGGCCTATGCCTCAGAGACGGCGGCGAGCAAGCTGGCAAAGCTGCGCTTCAAGTTGCCGATCGCGTTCCTGATCTCCATCATCGTCGGGCTGGGGATCGTCTTGTTCCTGGAGGGGCTGGATACCTCCATCCGCGATGTGGATCAGGTGGAGGACCGCTACCAGCTTCCCGTGCTGGGAGTGGTGCCGGCTTTGAAGGAGGCATCGCTCAAGGGCGGCAGCACTCTTGTCCTCCGCGACTCTCCGGATACGCCGTTCGCGGAGTCCTACCGCATTATGCGGGCGAACTTCCTGGCGCTTGCCCGGCAGGCGCAGGTGCGCAGTGTCATGATCACGAGCACCCTGCCGGGTGAAGGGAAAACGACGACGGCCGCAAACTTCGCCGCATCCCTTGCCGAGGGCCATAAGCGGGTTGTGCTTATAGATGCTGATATGCGCAATCCTTCTCTCCATCGTGCCTTTGGGGTGCGCAAGGAGCCCGGTCTTTCGAACTATCTTGCGGGTGAAGCGTCCCTAGCGGATATCCTGTTCCCCACCAGCGTGGAGAACCTGGTGCTGATCTCTGCAGGAAGTATCCCTGACAATCCGGCCCGCCTGCTGACGGGGCCCCGGATGAAGGAGCTGCTGGAGCAACTGGAGGCGGAGGCGGATTACGTGGTCATAGACACTCCTCCGGCCGTCGCATTCAGCGACGCGATGGAGCTGGGATCCATTGCTGATTCCATGATCGTGGTGGTGGGTGCGGGGTCGCGTCTGGAGTCGGCGCACTTCCGGGCGCGAACCCAGCTGGCCAATGTGCAGGCCGTCATCGTGGGAACGGTGCTCAACCGTGTGCAGCCTGCAGACGTGGATAGCTATCGTTACTCCGCCCGCTACTACCCGAGGATGGATGGCCGGGGCAAGCTTCCCGGGCCGAAAGAGGAGCCGGCGGCGCTGCCGGACGGGAATTCCTGAGAGGGATGCCGGACCGAAAGGAGGCGGTGGATCCCCGAGCCTCAATCTACACGGAGGACTGGGCAGACGAGCTGGTTTGCCGCACGCTGGGATTGGTGGCGTGGGAACTCCTGCGCGCCGGCTGGCGTGTGCAGCTGGCCGGAATCCGGCCTCCAGATCCCCTGGCGATCGGAGCCATTTGCGGGCGCGACCTGCGCTGGTGCTCGTCTACGGGTGTTGGAGGGTTCGTAGCGTTTCTGTCCAACCTGGCTGCATCCCTGTCCCAGCGAGCCGCGAGGTTCTTGTCCGGCCGGTTGAGCCTTTCCTTCGCGCGGGGGAGCGACCTTCTGGTATGCTGGAGCGAGCGCATCCCGCCATACTGCCCGGCCGTCCGCGGTTGGCTGATCGTCCTCCGGGTGGACCGGGGAGAGGCGGAGATTCAGACCGATATCGAGGGTTGTGGTCTCCGGGTCTCCGACCGTGAGAAGCAGCGGCGTCTTGAGAGCTGGCAGCGCATATTCACGCCGCTGGAATGTGTGGCGGATGAGGTTCGCCGCCGCTGGAAGGTGGAACCTGAGGGGCTGCCTCTGCCGCTTCTGCTTGCCCCAGCCTCGCCATCTATGCCAGCCTTTGCAGGAGGGGAGATCCTGGCGCTGTGCGGAGACAAGGGCGAAAGACGCGGGAGGTGCCTGGCAAGAATGGCGGAGCTGTTCCGGGACGTCCGTAATGCAGGGCTGAGCGGGTGGCAGTTCCGGGCTTCGCAGAAAGGCGCTTCTGCCGATCCGCATAGCGCCGCCGGGGGAGACGGGGTCACCGGTTGTGGCAGCATCGTCTGGTTCCGGTGTTCAGGAGGTCAGGACTGCGGAGCGTGCGAGTCCCCTTGGACCGTTTGTGTTTCTGATCTGGCAGGCGCCATGGTCTCCGGCGCAGTCCCGGTGGTGGATGCGGGCCCGGCGGTGCGGGAACTGGTCCGCAGGTGCGGGAGCGGTTTTGTCTGCAAGAGCGATGCGGAGATGGTCGGCAGGACGCTGGCGCTGGCCGGAAGTCCGGATCTGCTGGCATCCTACAGCCGCTCTGCGCGTGAGGCAGCTGAGAATCTGACCGGGGCCCGTTTCGAAGAACGGATCGTATCTCTCATCGCCGCGCTGGATAGGAGACAGGCTGCGTGAGTCACCGCCTCGGGGTGGTGGTCCCGAACTATAACGGACAGGATCTGCTTCCGCAGTATCTTCCGACGGTCTTGCATTCTCTGGAGCGGGCTGGCGGGGGGGAGACCGTGGTGGTGGACGATGCCAGCACGGACGGAAGCGTGTCTCTGCTCCGGGAGCGCTTCCCGGCTGTGCGCGTAGTCATCCGTCCGTGTAACGGCGGCTTCGGCGAGGCGGTGAACCAGGGAGTGCGGGATCTGGATGCCCCATTGGTGGCGGTCTGCATGACAGACATGGAGCTTCATCCGGACGCTCTTGCTGCCGCCTGCCGTATGTTCGAGCAGGACGACGTCTTCGCGGTGGCCTTCCGGTTGATGGAGAGCGAAGACGCAGGGAGCGGGGGGGTGACATCCATGGTCTTCTCTCGCGGAATGTTTCATACAGTCTTTCCGGATGCGGAGCGGCCGGGGGAGTGGGGAGACCTACCGGTGAACGTTGCGTTCGCCACCGGCGGGGCGATGGTGGTGCGGCGGGACCTATTCCTGGATCTGGGGGGATTCGACCCTGCATTTGCGCCGTTCAACTGGGAGGACGTGGACCTGTGCTGGCGGGCCTGGCGGCGAGGGTGGCGGAGTGTTCACTGCCCTGATGCCCGCGCGTGGCACCGCCATCCCCATCTTACGGTGGAACGATCCACCAGCGAGGATACCGTCCGGCGGATTCTGTGGCGCAACCGGATCCTTTTCCTGCGCAGAAATATCCGGGACCGGCGTATCCTTCTGCAGCACAGGTTCTGGCTCGCGCTGATTAAGCTGAAGGGGTTTCTCAGAGGCGATGCCACCGTGGCGCGTGCGGAGCGGGATGCTGCTCGCCTGCTGCGGCAGGCCGCCAGGCCCGAAGTCCCCGCCCGGGTCTCTGACCGGGTGCTTATGGATTACCTGTCGCGGCCGCGTCGGCCGGAGGAATCCCTGCAATGACCGGACAGCCGGAGCGTCACAGGCCGCTGCGGGTTGCCTACATCTCTACCACCAGCGAGCCCGGAGGGGCCGAGATTTCTCTGGCGACGCTGATCGGGGGGCTTGACCGCACTGATGTGGAGCCCCTCGCATTGTTGCCGGGCCACGGTCCTCTGGCCGAGAAGCTGGAGTTCCTGGGGGTTCCCGTGTTCTATGCGCCGATGGAAACCCGCAGGCGACGCCGCCCGCTGGGTTTCTGGAGATCGCAGAGGGCTATTGCGCGCTGGCTGCGCGGCCAGAAACCCGACCTGGTGCACGTGAACTCATTCTGGGCTCCGGAGCTGGTGATTCCCGCCGTGAGAAGCGCCGGGTTTCCGGTCATTTATCACTGCCGCGACCTGTACGACTACCTGGACCCTGCGCGGGCATCGGCTTTCCGGATGTGCAACGCCATCATCGCCATCACCCGATGCGTTGCGGATCGTCTGGAGGCACTCCTGCCGGGACTGCCGGTGAATGTGATCTACAACGACATAGATATGACGCAGCTCGATGCGGCTCCGCCGGATCGGGCCCTGCGGCCCGCGCTGGGATGGGAGGACTGCCTCGTCATCGGAATCGCTAGCCGCATTTCTCCTGACAAGGGGCAGCTGGATTTCATCCGGGCTGCGGGCATACTGAAAGAGCGTTGTCCGCGGGCTCGTTTCCTGGTGGTCGGAAGTCCGCTTTTCACGCACGACCGGGACTATCCTGCGCGTCTGGATTCGGAAATCCTTGCTCTGGGGCTGCAGGGGCGGGTGCACTTCACAGGATTCGTGGAGAACGTGGCATCCGTCTTTAAGACGATGGACGTGTGCGTGCTCGCCTCCCGAAGCGAACCGTTCGGGCTGGTTGTGGTGGAAGCGATGGCCTGCGGGATACCGGTGGTGGCCACCCGCTCGGGCGGTCCTGAAGAGATCATCCGGGACGGTGAGACCGGCTTGCTTGTTGATGTAGAGCAGCCGGACCAGATGGCGGATGCCATTTTGAGGCTCCTGCAAGACGCCGCGCTGCGCGCCCGTATCTCGGCGGCGGCGAGGCAGGACGTGGTCTCCCGGTTTTGCGGTCAGGAAGCCAGGAATGTGACGCGGCTTTATCAGACTCTGGTGGGAAGATGAATGGGGCGAGGAGAGCTTTCAGAAGGATCCTGCTGACACGCATTCAGAAGCTGGGCGACTGCGTGTTGTTCATCCCTGTGGCGCGGGCTTTCCGGCAGGCATTGCCGGATGCCGAGATCCACATTCTGGCCGGAACAGCGGTCGGGGAAGCTGTCTTCCAGATGTGTCCTTCCGTGGATCGCACCGTGCGGACGCAGTGGCCTGCCCCCACGGGTGTCCGGGCCAAACTGCGCGAAGTGATGAAGTTGCGCGGTGGGCGTTACGATGCCGTGTTCCTGTCCACGCAGGAAACCGGTATGGCGTTGAAGGTGTGGCTGGCGGGCATTCCGCTCCGGGCGGGGTTCGGGAGTGTGCGGCACGCCGGCGCAGAGTACCGGGAGCGCTTTCCTTTTCTGTTGACACACGTGCTGGAGCAGGGGGACGGCGAACATGAAGTCCCGGTCAACCTGCAGCTTGCCGCGCTTGCCGGCGGGGATACCGCAGCGGCCGAGTTCGACCTCCGTCCGGGCGAGACTGCCAGCGCGCAGGCGGCGGATCTGCTTCGCGGGGCGGGTCTGCAGGGAGCCCCGTTTGCTTGTGTGCATCCCGGCGCCAGTTCTGGCGATCGCGCGTGGGATGCAGAGCACTTTGCGGATGTTTGCGACCGGCTGGTGGACGGAGGGCTGCAAGTGGCGTTGATCGGAACAATGGAGGAGACAGAGCGCGTCGAGACCGTGCTTAGAGCCATGAAGAAGCCCGGGGCAGCTGCCAGCCTGGCAGGGAAAACGACGGTGCCGGTCCTGGCGGCGATATTCTCTCGATGTGCCGTTTTCGCCGGCAACGACAGCGGTCCAATGCATCTGGCGGCAGCGATGGGCGCTCCTGTCGCGGCGGTGTTTGTGACGGGTGACCCTCGGGTCTGGGCTCCCTGGACTCCTCCGCGGCGAAAGCGTCTGTTCACTCTGGCGGATGCCACTCCCGGGGGGGTGGCCGACGCGGCGCTGACTCTGGCTGGAGATGCGATCCGGTGAGTCTGCGGGTGGACATCGTCTGCGGGACGTATCCGCCGGACCGCTGCGGTGTGGCGGATTACACGCGCCGCCTCTGCGCAGGACTCCGTGATCTGGGAGTGGATGCCCGGGTGGTGACCACCCGTGGGCTGGATGCGCATGCAGACCCCGCTGTGCCGGCGGACTGTCTGGCGAAAGACTGGGGGGTGCGGTCTGCGTTTGCCCTGGCGAGGAACCTTGCGGAGCGCGAGCCGGACATTGTCCATGTCCAGTTTCCCGCATATCGCTATCACGGGCACTGGGGAGTCCACGTGCTTCCGATGCTGCTGTCGCGCCGCGGTGTCCCTGTCATCACCACTCTGCACGAGTATTGTATGGCCCCGTGGGGCGGGCGTCTCAAGCAGCTCGTGAATGTGGGATTCTCGCGACGGGTCATCGTCACCAACGCACAGGACCGGGAGCTGATTGGCCGTTGGATGCCTCAGGAGCGGCTTGATCTCATTCCCATCGGCAGCAACATTCCGCTTACAGGCGCCCGCGAGCACGGACAAGAGATCTTGCATTCCCTTGGTGTGCCTGCTGCAAACGATGTTGCGCTTTTCTTCGGGTTTGTGCGGCCCGGAAAGGGAGTGGAGACGCTGTTGCGCGCGTGCGCTGCTGCGATGAGCGGCCGTTCCTTGAGCTTGACCGTTGTCTGCCCGGATCCTGAGGAGTCTTACCGGAAATCTCTTCAAGATCTCATGGAGGGACTCGGTATTGCCTCCGAGGTCTTCTGGGCCGGTTACCGGGAGGGTGCGGAAGCATCGTCTCTGCTTCTTGCGTCGGATGTGGTTGTACTGCCTTTCGAAGACGGGGCGACGATGCGCCGGGGCTCGCTTTTGGCGGCCCTGACCCACGGGCGTCCGGTCGTGACAACACGGTCTCGCGCAACTCCCCGGGAGTTCCGGCACGGCGTCAATATGATGCTGGCCCGGCCGGGTAACCATCAGGAACTCGCACAGCATCTTCTTGCTGTGCTGGAGGACGCTGCGCTCCGGGAACGGGTTACAGCGGGAGCGCGAGAACTGGGACGGGCTTTTGACTGGCGAAGCATATGTGCTGCGACCGTGGCAGTGTATGAGCGGACGCTGGAAGAAGGTCACCGCGGGCGGGCGTCGCATCGCGAGGCTGCCGGAGGAGCGCCGTGAAGGTCGGCTATTTCGGGCGGCCCATCGGAGCCATTGGCGGAATTGCGCGGCACACCACGGAGCTGCTGGCAGCACTGGGGAGAGTGGCCCCGGGGAACGAGTATCTGGTCTACACGAACCGGCCCGAAGTTGTCCTGCCGCTACCGGGCGCTAGTGTCCGCCGTGGTCCGGCACGGATTGGCCGTGTACTGTGGGAACAGGTGGTGGTTGCCTCACAACTCCAGCGGGACCGCCCTGACGTATATCATTCCCCGGATTTCACTCTGCCGCTTGCGGCGGACCCGCCGATGATTGTGACGGTGCACGACCTGATCTATCTGAAGCAGCCACAGGGGACATCCTGGCGGGCTGCGGCGCTCTACAGGTTATTGACCGGCGCGAGTGTGCGGAAGGCGAGAAGGGTGCTGACGGTGTCACAGCACGCAGCCTGGGAAGTGCGCACCGCTTTCGGCCTTCTGGAGGAGCGGGTGACTGTAGTGCCGTCGGGTGTCAGCGAGACCCTGCGCAGGCTGGCTGCGCAGTTGCCGCAGGGGAAGGGCGGGGAAACGTCGGAGGCCCCCCGGCCGTATATCCTGTATGCCGGGTTGCTGACGGCCCGGAAGGGTGTGCTGACACTGCTGGATGCGTTCGAGCGTTTGAGGGAATCTGGCTGGGCCGGATATCTGGTGCTTACAGGTTTGCAGGGAAGCGATTACGCGACAGTGGCAAAGAAGATGGCGTCATCTGCCTACGGGGAGGACATCGTGCTGAAAGGGGCAGTGGATGATGCAACTCTTGCACGCCTCTACGCGTCCGCAAGCGTGTTCTGTCTTCCCAGCTTTCATGAGGGCTTCGGTCTGACGGTCCTGGAAGCGATGACCTTTGGCTGTCCGGTGGTGGCCTCTGACTGTTCGGCTCTCCCCGAAGCTGTCGGTGATTGCGGACTGCTGGCCTCGCCGGGCGATCCCAACGCCCTGGCCGATGCTCTCCTGAAGGTGCTGGACAATGAAGATCTGGCCGCCAGTCTGCGGGAACGCGGCCGCCAGCGCGCCGGAGAGTTCACATGGGACGGCTCTGCCCGGCGTACGTTGGAAGTTTACCAAGAGGTGGTGGAGGAGACCCGATGAAAGCGATGGCCGCGCGCGGGCGTTTCGGCCGTGATGTCCAACCGGCCCTTCTCCGGGCGGCCGCCTATTTTCTCATTCTTCTCCTCCTGGCCGGAAGTGCGGTAGGAGTCTGGTATGCCGCGGAGCAGAGCCGGCTCGCTGAGGCTGCTTTCATCGCGATTGCGGCAGCGGCGGTTGTCGCGCTGTTCCGCAGGGCGGAGAACGGCGTGCTGCTTGTCATCATGACAATGCCGCTGATGGACCTCTTTGTCCTGCCGCTTCTGGGGGTGAACGTCAAGGCCAGCGACTGGCTTGCCTTTCTGGCTATCGGAGTGTTTTTGCTGCGCGTCCCCTTCGACCGCACACTCAGCATCCGGGAGGACATCCTGAAATGGCCCGTGCTGCTCTATCTTTTGACCGGCCTGCTCTCCACCATCCTCACGTACGGGGCGCTGGCGGCCGCCGAAGAGGTGGAGGGCGCGACGGGTCTGAATTCTCTGAACCTGCGCACGTGGACTCAGACGTTCTGGGGCGTCTACAGCCTGATGCTCTACGTAATGGTGTTTTCCGTCATCCGGACGCGCGTTCTCCTGAAAACCGCTGTCAACGTGCTGCTGCTCACCGCCGCTGCGGTCGGCATCTATGCCATCAGTGGCCATCGCTACTGGACGGGCGGTGGTTACCGGGTTCTAGGGACATTCTCAGAGCCATCCTACTACGCTGAATGGCTTATCCTGACGCTTCCGCTGGCCGTCACCCTCACAATGGCGAACGGGATCCGGGGAGGCA
>Ga0101944_10001420_pt1 | contig 50304 bp, 41 predicted proteins | sample DewCreD2012metaG_FD_75245 | JGI IMG/M metagenome (GOLD analysis project Ga0101944, IMG submission 75245) | Hot spring sediment bacterial and archeal communities from British Columbia, Canada, to study Microbial Dark Matter (Phase II) - Dewar... ... | reverse complement strand
TTATCATAAATGGAGTCCTTACGTTAACGAAAAATGGTATTTAATTACTTCTCTGGATTATTTTTCAAGATTTATTCTCCACGCAAAATTTCTTAAGCATGAATCTTCCTATGCTCTATTTATACGATGGAATCTATATTTTTGCTATATGGCCTGCCATATTCTTTCTACGTTTGTTCTCATTCTATTTTCAGATTTGTACAAGGAAGAAATTCGGGCTGGTGGAAATCCTTACAGATGATGTTAATACTTAGTGGAAGCAAGTTCCCAACGATTGTGATGTTAAGGTTATTTATGCCCTGTCCCCTCAGGCCAAAGGCAGGATAGAACGGCCTTATGTATGGCTTCAGGACAATCTTGTTAGAACGTGTGCCAAAGAACATACTACTTACATCAGACTTGCCAACGTGTTCTTAAAAATGAAATTCACAGATACAAACTAAAATAAGTTCACAGCACTACCCTGGAGATATCTTTTATTTAATTTAATACCAAATCATAGTATTTAGAGGATGCCGATTTTTAAACTTTAAATAATATTGTGTAAATTTAAGTTGACAAAAAATTAAAAATAATATATTAGTAAAGAATATTAATTAAACAAGGAGTTGTAATATGGATATTAAATTCTTTCTTCATAAAAATAAATGGTATGATTGGGAACATATGTTAAATTCTTATAATAAATATGTTAACAAACATTCAATTGTTTTAGAAATCGGCGCATCAAATATTGAAAAAACTAAAATGCTTAGTAAATATTGTAAAAAATTGATTGGCGTAGAAATAAATCAAAAAAGAATTCCTGAAAATTTTGATAATGTACATTATATCCATGGGGATTGGCAATATTTAAGCAAAACTATAAAACCTGATAGTATTGATATAGTAATAAGTAGTCATGTAATTGAACATGTACAATATGATTTAAAAGCCATTAATGAATTATATAAAGTCTTAAAAAAAGGTGGGATTGCAATATTAAACACACCCAATAGAAAAAGGTTGACTAGAGCATTTATTGAATTCTTTACTGGCCCTAGAAAATTCCCTTATTGGGAACATGTTAGAGAATATACCGAAGAAGATTTATTAAATTTGTTAAAAAAATCAAAATTTAAAAATTTTAAAATACTCCCAGTAGTATTTGGAATATATGGTGGCAATATATATATATATTCTAAAAGCGTTCCTAATATTTTTAAAAAATGGTCTAATTTTTGGGAAATACATCTTTTTAAATAATTATATTAATATATGATTACGAAAATATAATGTAGAACCAATTTTTTAATCATTTTTTAATAGCCATTATTACTTTTACTTGTAATTATGTTTTTGATACTTATTTCAGAGTTAATACTAAAATTTTTTGATATAATCCAAAAGTTGCAGTATTAAAAATATACCTGTTGTTTACTGCTAATGCCCCGGGCCGCGACATTCTATTTTTCCTACTTTTATCTTCAAAAAAGAACGCTTTTAATTTACCGTTTTGGTCATAGATAAAAACTCTATTTTCATTATCACCACTAATATAAATATTATTTGAATCGTCAACAGCAATATCACAAAGAATTGAAGGTTTTCTTATTTCATTAGCACACCATTGATTTTTTATCTGACCGTATTTATCATATAATGTAACAAACCTTTGCTCATCAAAAATGTAAAGAATATCCCTTTTTACAACAACTTTTGAAAAACGCAAAAATTTATTTTTATTATTTTTATATTTTAAATAAAATTCACCGATTTTTTCACAAGAAAGATTATACTTAACAACTTTTTTATTAAATCCATCAATTATATATAAAATATCTTCTGCATCAATTACAATCCCACTTGCTAACCCGGGTAAATCTACTATAACTTCTTTGACTGCACTTTTGTTTTTATAATCATATATTATAAGTAATGAATTATTTTGTTTTCTACCAAGAACCGCTAAGTTTCCATTGCTCGTTTCAACAATACCAACAGGATTATCTACCAGTTCAAATTTATCAATGATTTGCATTGTCTCAATATCAAATTTTTGTATTAAGTTTGTATTAGCATTTATTATGTAAAAATAATCATTAAAAGCAAGTATATCTGCAACAGCGAAATCATTTTTAATTATTTCTTTTGCCTGAATCGGTCTTATGTGTTTAGAAAATATCGTATATGAAATATAAAGACCTTCTAAAATTATGATTATACATATTATCAATATTATTAATATAGGATTATTTCTGATAAAAAAATCCATGCTGTTGTTTTTTTTGTCTGTATTTTTTATTTTTATATTCTTTTTGTTAAAAAAATATCTTTTCATTTCAACCTTTTAATTTGTATCAGTAACAAATATTTCCAAAATTACAGTATTCAAAAATATTAAAAACGAAAAAATATTAACATATAGCATTTTTATATTTAGTTTATTATTTACTTTTTCCATCAAAGGAATAATACTCACAGGTATAATCAGCAATATAAGAAACATCCACTGCCTGTGTTGCTCAGCTCGTCCCATACATGCAAAAAGTAAAATTGAAACAATTGCTATCGAAATAAGAGAATAAAAATCCATTTTAATTTTTCCTGTAAATGCATACCAAAATCTTATTAAATATAAAACAATTATTCCTGCAGATGCGTATTCACTCCAATGAATAAAATTCGCCCACCACCACAAAGTATATGGTCTATTTGCCACGTCACGTATAGTTAATTGCGCTACTTTAAATGAATCTAAATAATTATATTTTGAACCTGTTAATAATATAAATATTATATGAAAAATAATTATTCCTAATAAAAATATTATATTATATTTGAAAATATCAAACATATTTTCAGAATTAATTCTTTTATATACAAAATATATACCGAAAACAACAAGTAATAATATCCATATACCAAAACTAATATATGTTCCTATGCCAAAAAACAATCCGGCAATAAATGCAAATATTAATTTTTCTTTCGTAATTCCCATTATAAAAAACATAATTGAATAAGAGAAAAAAAGTAAAACAACAGAATCAATTCCAGCACAAGATAAAATCAAACTATTTGGTGTAAGTAAATAAAATAAAGCTGCAGTATATGCTGCAGGTCTATTATTTATAATACTTTTAGTAATATAATAAATTGGTATCACATTTAATGAAGTAAATAATGCAATAATATACCCAACTTTAATTGGAACACAGGTAATGAATTTACATATTAACCAATAAAAAACTGTTGCTAAAACAGGATGGCCTTTTAAGTGTGATGTGTTAGATTTTTGATAATCATTTATATAGTTAGCTATAAATTCATAAATGTTATTTATTTTTTTCGCATAAAAATGATATGCATTATCCCACGCAGAACTAATTTTTAATTCCAAAGTAATTAAATCATTTGTTGCAAGTTTTAAAATAACTATTTTCCCAATAAATGCAAATATTATTAAAAATATTAAAATTATTAATTCATTTTTAATTTTATTTTTAAAGACAAAATAATTAAATATTATAATTAATATAAAAAATATAATAGAGAAAATAATATCTTTGTAATCATTAAACGGTGCTCCAGGAACATCATTCCCACCAATACCAAGATGTCGCAACGGGATAAACCATCTTAATTCCGATGCAGAATTATAAACTATCCAGAAGAATTCCCTCATTATAAATGGGAAAAGCAAAAATATTATCGCTGCAATTACAAAAAAAACATATATTATAGGAGAAAAAGCATACTGTTTTGAATATAAACCAGAATAATTGAATTGTTTGTTATATTTTTTTATATTATATATTTGACCTGTAATTAAAAATATAAAAAATAATCCATATAGAAAAAACGCCATTAAAGATTGGGTATATTTATACGATACAATACCACCAACAAATAAAAAAATTATTGAAATGAAATAAAAATAATTCAAATTTTTAATTTTACAAACAAAAAATATTAGACCAAATACAAAAAAATAAAACCATAAGAATAAATTATTAATTTTATGAAAAAATAAATAATCAAAAAATATATATTGAGATATTAAAAAAAATAATATAAATGATGATAAAAATAAAAAATCCTCTTTAATTAATTTTTTACCAATATTTTTAATATTCATAAATTATTTTATGTACAGCATATTATACGGCACAGGTGCAAATTCTTTCCAATCACTCTTTTTATACATAAACCTTATTGCATGCGCAAGATACCAATCATAATTTTTAAATGTAGTATATCTTATTAACTTTATTTGTTTCATACCTTTGTTAAACTTTACTGGCTTAATATAATCCATTCCATCTTTTCTCTCAAACACCAATTTATTATCAATAAATATTTGTGCATCATTTAAATTGTGTAATTTAAAATTATACAAATCTTCTTCTTTTATGTCTATATATCCATCCCATTCTATTTCACATTCTTTAGGTGAGGCGATTCTGTAAACCTGTCTTGTTGTAGAAAAATATATTCTATAATCAACAACCGGCATAAGTTCCTTGTAAATTATTTTGCCTTTTGTTTTATATGTTGCAAGTAAACCAAAAATTTTATTTGAATTTAAAAAATATTTATTGTCAATGTTATTAAAATTTTCCATTTTATTGTATTTCCATTTCAAAACAATGAATTTATTCTTATTATTTATTATTACCTGTATTCTATGTAAACCTCTATATAATTCAACAGATTTGTTAACTAAATTTCCATCAATTTTTAAAATTAAATCTGATGCATTTGATGAAAATTCATATATATCATAATCAGGAATTTCTATTAAGCCACTTAATACCAGTTTATCAAAATCATTATTTTCAAAATTAATTGGGAATTTAATATTTTGTTCTTTTATTTTTACATTATTTTTATAAAATTCGCCTTTTAAACCAAAAACTTCATTAATATTCTGTGATGGAATTTCTGCTCTTACAATCTTTACAATTGGAACCATAGGATCATACATATAAAACCATTCAAATCCATTATTTAAATCAATTGTTTTATCAGGATATTTCCATTCATAACAGTATTTAATACTTGAATTTTTGTCAAACTGCCAGAAATTATAATCCCAGATTATATTAATTTTTGTATCAGGGAAATATTCTTTGTAGATTGGAAACATTTTATAATAAATACCTTCTGCGCTTATTGAAATATTTTTATTAGTATTATTAAATATTTTATTTAATTCAAAAAGTGAAATGTCCTCAGAAAATATATATTTTTTAAACTGTTCAGGATAAAAATCCTCAAATACATCAAAATAATAATTCCAATTAAAAGGAATTGATAATATAAAATTATATTTATCTTTATTTTTTATAATATACTCATAATTTAATTTATCAATATGACGATAATATGATAATGTATGAGGGTCCTGCGGAAAAAGAATAAAATAATTTCTTAGATTATAAAACGCAAATGTAATAAAGAAATATAATGCAATTATCGGAGTTATAAATTTATATATTTTTTTATTTATATTCTCTAAAATTTCTAATATACTTTCTAAACCTAATGCCAAAATAATTATAATAACTGGTATTGAAAGTACTGTTCTTGCCGGATATGGGTCTTCTAATCCCAGTTTACTTAAAAATCCAGGAAGTAAACCAAAAAACAACCACAAAATCAAAAATAAACTCGCTTCTCTTTTCCAAGTTATCAACAAATATCCTAATCCAACAATTACTAAAAACGAAGATAGTTCTTCTAAAAATGGTTTAAAAGGTAAATTATGACAATACCCTGGTGCTGATTCAGTAAAAAACATTTGAATATTTTTTATTATATTTGAAATTAATGATTGCCATTCCGGATAAATAGATGGGAATCCATTCAATAAAGCAACATGTCCCATTCTTTTAAAATAAAACTGCGGGAAATGGATTATGTAATCTATAACAGGTAAAAAAGTGAGTAATAAGGCAGAAATCATCAATACAATTCCCTGCCAATTATTAAAAACAATTTTTCTTTTATTATTTAACAATGATAAAATTAAAATAAACAAGAAAGGTGGCATAGGAGAAACTTTTGCCGCACTATAAAAACCAAGATTTATACTTAAAATAATTCCAGATATTATAAAAAAGAGAGGTTTTGAATCCTTTAAACCTTTAAAGAAAAAATAATATGCAGCAGTTGCAAAAGCAGGAACCCATATCCACTGCATTGCCATTCTACTGTAAAAAATTTGCATAAAAAAGGTTGATAAAAATATTGAAGTTAATATTGCAACACGTCTGTTAAAAATTTCTTTTATTAACAAATAAATAAAAACAACCCCTAAAGAGCCAACTATTATTGATAGCATCCTTGCATTTATTAAATTTTGGCCAAATATTTTTCCACTTAAACCAATAAGATAATAAAAAAATATGCCCATTCCATTATACATATCTGATTCAAGAATAACAGGATATATATCACCTCTTGCCAGCTGTCTTGCCATTTTTACAGTTAATGTCTCATCACCATGAACTCCCGGTGGCACATCTAATAATTTATAACTAAAAATTAAAAAACTTAAAATAAAAATAAAAGCAGTATAAAAAACATCAAATTTAGTTGTTGTTATTTGATTTGCAGATGATATTTTAAAATATCCGTTAAATGATAATGTCCATATTAAACTTCCTGAAATAAAATAAAAAATTGCAAATTGAAAATTATATTTTTGAATATGGTAAAAAGTTAAATAATAAAGATACAATGATAGAGCAAAAATTAAAAATTGGAAAATCCTTAATTTTATATCATAAGTTTGTTTATAATCATTTTTCCCAGATTCATCTTCAGCTGTTGATTTTAAAATAAAAATTAATAATAATTGAATAAATAAAAATATGTAAGTTATTGTCACTAATATCTTTTTATTAGTTTTAATAAAATATACTGCAAGGCAACTTAGCATTATGGCTATTATTATTTTTGCAATTAATATTTTTAAACTATATTGCTTATAGACAGGGATTATTGAAGACAATATCGATTGGTCCTTATTAAAAATATAAAAAAAAGTAAAAATAAATATTAATCCAAAAATAAAAAATATAAGTGCTTTCCATATTAAATAATTATGATAAAGATAAAAACTGTAATTTAATAAAATAACGCCAATTAAAAAATATGATAAATCATAAGCAATTTCTCCTGTTATAATTAATTTATCTGATAAATCATTACCTTTTTTGAAACTGTCAATTATTTTTTTTAAACCAATCATTAATAAAGATAAAATTATTATCTTCACTATTTCAAAAAAATCTTCACTTACAGTTTGTTCTTTTTTTATAAATACAATAAATAAAAATAAAATTATAAATATTAAAACCATTAAAATATTATAAAAGTTTTTTTTCATATTTAGCCGCCTGTTTTATTTATTATTACCATATTAACTATTTCCTGTTTATCAGTGTATAATTTTATTTCATATTTTGATTTAATTAAATAAATATTTGTATTTATTTTAACATTTCTTATTTTATTTGAAAATATATTTTTTATTTCTAAATATCCTGATATTTCTTTATCAGTGCCAATAATATAATTTCCTTTATCAAGTTCAATATTTTTAACAATAGCAGGTACAGTTTTTGATATTATTATTTCAAATTGATTTTTTTTATTATCAAAAAAAACAGGGTTTCTCAAATCATCACTTAATAAATAAGCAGGTATATAAATTTTATTATCATTATATTTAATCCCTATTTTAGAGCTGTTTTTATTTATCCACATAATTGAAGTAATTTTTCTATTGATATTTTCTATTTTAAACAAAACAGGCACATAGTTATTTTTAAATTCCTGGCTATCTGCTATTTGTGTTTCGCTTGTATAACAGGGGCCCATACTTCCCCAGGGACCACAAAAAATAATTATGTCAGGTTCACGTGCTAATATGTAATAACCATCACCCATATTATGCCCTATACGTTTATCTAAAGGATTTTTTTTAGAATATCTTGGAATATAATAATCATTTAAACCAAGCGAGTCAATAACCGGTAAATCTGACCAGAAAGGAATACTTCCTGCAGAAGATGTAACAACTGTTGGTTTTGGCTCATTAAAACCATTTTTAAGCATAAAAGCAATTTCTTTTCCTTCCCATTCCCACAATTCTGCTTTGGCTTTTTTTATTATCCTGTCATTGAATTGACCTTTAAAATGAAATAATAATAAAACACAAAATAAAAATATAATTGTAAAATTTAAAATTTTTGATTTTTTATATAAATTTAAAAAATTATTTAAACTTATAATTAAAATAAAATTAATAATTAATATAACAATTGTAATATGCCTGTAAGCAGGAAGTATATCACCCCCTATTAAAAGTAAATATAAAAACCATATAGATAAATAAGAAAATAAAAGTATTAATAATTTATCCTTAAATGACAAAATAAAAAAAACTAAAATAAATAAAATAACCGGCAACTGTGATTTAAAACCATCTTTTAAATATACAATTCCGGAATCAAATTGCCATTTACTTATGCCTAGTTTTATATAAGCAGGATTTGGGATTATATCTCCATAATAAAAAATTCTAAATATTATTTGTGCTCCAATTAAAATTATAACAGGTAAAATAAAATAAAATATATTTATTATATTTTTTTTGTTTAATCCATTTAATATAATAAATGAAACCATTAATATTAAAACAAATAAAATACTGTCATTTCTTGTCAAACACATCAAACCAAAAAAAATTCCAATCTTTAAATAATTTTTTTTCGTTATTTTATTATTAGTTAAGTCAATTGTATAATAAAAAGAAACTGTAAATAAAAAATTTAAAAGTGGTTGTTCCATACCGCCAATTGCCCATACAGCAATTGGGCCTGAAAAAACGTAATATAAACTAACTAACAATAATACAAAAATATTTTTATATTTTAATTTGTCATATATCAGAAAAAAAATAAATAAAGTTAAAATATTAAATGCAATTCCTAAAAATCTTACAAGAAAAATCAAATCAATTTTAAATAATCCAAATAAAGAAATTAATAAAATCCATAATAAATTGGAATATCCTTCTACAGGCACACCATCTGTCCATGTTAATCCCTTACCCTGTAATAAACGCTTTGCATATTGTAAAGAAATTAAAGAGTCGTCAGATATAAAAGGCAAATAATAAAATGAATGAAATAATAAGATAATTGATGATAATAAAAAAAATAAAATTTTTATAATATCAACTTTTGAATATTTTAATTTAAAAAGCATTAAATTAAGTAAAAATTATAATTATTGAAAAATATGCATTTAGTTTTAATTATGTTTATCTTGGGACAGCAGAAATTTCTTTTGAATACGGACTTTCCTTGTCATCTTTTCCAACTGTTGTTACAACAAAATAACAACGCAAACCACTTTTTAGCGGTGAAACTTTTAGATAATATCTTGTAGGCGGAACAGGGGTTTTTGTTAATTTATAATATTTACCGCCTGGCTTATAACTCATATACACATTATAACCCTTTATTTTATCTGCCTGCACTTTATCAGGTGCTGACCAAGTAACTATGATATTTTTTGTCCCTGGTTTTAGTCTTACAACCTTGGGTGGTTGGTTTACAACAGGAGTTGGTGTTGCTGTTGGCTCTCCGACATTAATAGTAAGCCCTATTCTATGTGACTGACCCAAAATACCATAAGGTATAAATGCATAATCAAGAGCAATATCAACACCTGTAAAATTTTTTGATATACCAAATCCGGTTGTAAGACCTGCAAGTGCGCCTAAATCACTTAAAAAATTCTGTCCATTAAACCTGTAACCAAGTCGTGGAGAAAAATTTATATCACTTATATTGAATGAATATTCAAAACCGGTCTGCAATTTAAATGGCATATTTGCCGGTTGTATGGAATATATACCATCTAATGCAAAAACAAATTTATCTCTCGGATCGCTCTCTGATGTAAAAAGTCGCGGTAGTTTATAACAAATACCAAATTTTAAATTTAATGGAAGTGGCGCATCAGGAGCACCTTCTATCTGGTTCATCTGCATAAATGTGACATTTTGAAATACAATACCAACATCAAACCCCTTAACATTGGTATTTGAAAGTATCCCAATATCCATTGCCGGTATCCAACCCTGTTCATTTGCAATTTTCTGGTTTATTACTTTTATTGTTGCACCGATTGAAAACATTTTTGCTGCCTGCCAGCTATATGAAATTCCAATAACAGCACCACCTGCCCCCTGATACTCTGCTCCAGATTGTCTCTTATATGCTTCATAATCATAAGAATAAGAACCATCCGGAGCTTCTTTTGTTATTTCAACATCACTTATACGCACAAGCAAAGTAGTTATTCCAATAGTACCCCATATATCTAATCCAAGTTGCTGTGCAGGAAAAGCAACAGCTAAATATTCATAAGATGTATCTCCATAATTTTGATTATGCATAAAAGCAAATTGTGGATTTTCAACTTTTACAAGATTTCCTGGATTCCACCAGGCAGCATCAACATTATCAACTACTGCTGTATATGCCTCTCCCATTCCAGAAGGTCTTGCTCCAACTCCTAAATTCAAATATGGTGATGCAGTCACGCCACCATATTCAGCAGCAAATATATTTGAAAATATAAATATCAAGCTTAATAAAATTAATATTTTTTTCATTTTGCTCTCCTTTTTCTATGGAGTATATACCGGGTCGCAGTTATAACAAACAATTATTCTGAATGTCTTTGTTTCACCAGAAGGACTTTCTAAAACAAGATAATAAAGCCCAGAAACAACTTTTGTGCCATTTTTATTTAAACCATTCCAGGCAAATCTGCCCTGATTGCTATTAAATACTCCATCCTTTACCAGCGAACCATCCATTGCATATATATAAATTTTTGTCTGGTCAACAACATTATCAACATAAAACATACGTGAACCTTTATTAGGATTATATGGATTGGGATAAACATGTGCAAGTGATAAGTCAGCATTTGTTGGTATAGGAGTTGGGGAAAATGTCGGTGTCGCTGTCGCAGGTGTTGCAGGTGTATCAGTTGGAGTTGGTCCGCCAGGAGTGCTTGTAAATGTAGGTGTAGGTGGTGGTGCATCTACCCATCCACAAAATTCAAGAACATCATCAAGCAAAGATTCATGATATGTTGCATTGATTGCATTTTTTGTTGGAGATGATACATCAGGTCCGTTATTTAATATTAAGACCTTATAACAATATGTATTGCCACCCGGACATGTTGTATCTGTAATGCTATTTACAGCATAAGAATTAACAATGCCTACTGGTATATATGGATGCCCGCCTCCCGGTGAATTTAAAGACCTGTAAATATGATAACCGGTAATAGGAATACCTGGAGTTGGTTCTGGATCTACAGGCCAATCCCAGCCAATATATGCACCAATAACATTTGAATCAATTTTTGCTGTTGTTATAGATACATTATTTGGTGCTCCATATTCTGGAAAAGCAGTATCCGCACCCAAAGTTAAATAATCATAATACATTATAATTTGTTTTGAACCCGGTGGATATACACCACCTGTTGGACTATTAGGCCATGCTTTTGTATAATCAGTATTAACTGCATTTATTTTTATACCGGCAATATTATTAATATCCAAATAACTGCCATTAACTATATCATATTGGTTCCTTAAATAATTCAAAGAAGCAGTATAATGGATTGTCCAATTTCCACCTGCTTGGGGCGGAACTGTAATAGCACCTGCTGTAATTGTTACACCATTGCTGTTATATAAAGCAGCGGTCTGTGAAATTGATGCTGGTGCCGTATTTTTGCAAAAATTATCAAAAATATAAAACCTAAAATAATCATAACAGGACCAGTCCTGACTTCCACCACCGCATCCCTGATTTTCAAAAGATGCTGCTGGTAAATAAATATATTCACTGCTGCCATCAATATTTCCTGTCCACGTAACTCTTAAATAACCAGTTCCAAATTTTGAAGTAGGCGTGCACAACTCAGAAATATCATTTAATAAAATACCGGGCGTGGAATAAGGAAGTGGAGCATATCCCTGCCAGGCAGTCCAGTCATTATGAGAATCAGCAGGTGGTCCGCTTGTCGGACAGGTTCCTGCAGATGGTCCCTGCATTGCATTAACTAAATACGGTCCATATTCATAAGGTGGATAACAATTTTCTTGCCCAGGTGTATAAGCATTTAATAAATCAGAATTTGTATTATTATGAAACAAATTTAAAATAAATAAAACCAGTAAAACAGAAAGGATTACTAAAATATTTCCTGTAATTTTTCTCATAATATCTCCTTTCAATGCCCTTGTTTATTTAATTATATTTAATAAATTAAATAATGTCAATAAAATTTATTCTATAAATATTTTTATCGGAAAAAATTAATAATTCTTTAAATTTTATTATAAATTTTGAAGTTTTAAATTATCATTTAAATCACTGTCATATTCGCTTTTTTTATTCTCCAATGGTATAATAATTCATAAATTTATTTCAATATATTTGTTTTATAATATTTAATTGTTTCTTTTAATCCCTGTTCCAATTTCCACATATTTTTAAAATCAAGTTTTTCTTTTGCTTTTGTGATATCTGCACAACGCCTTTTATAACCTTCCGGTGCATTTTTGTTATACTTGATTTTAACATCTCTGCCTGATAATTTTATTATCATTTTCACTAAATCTTCTATTGTTATTTCTTCGTCACTGCCAAGATTTACAGCATCTGCCACAGGATATTTTTCCATAGAAAGTAACATACCCGAGACGGCATCTTTTACATATAAAAATGAGCGTGTCTGTTTACCACTTCCTAAAACTTCTATTTCCCCTGTTTTTGTATTAAATACTTTATTTATCAAAGCAGGTATTACATGTGCCTGTTCCAAATCAAATTTATCCCTTGGTCCATAAGCATTATATGGCCTTACTATTGCAACATTTGTTCCATACTGGCGCCTTAACATTTTACCTGCAATTTCCAATGCTCTTTTTGCCCAGCCATAACCTTCGTTTGTTTCTTCAGGAATATCTTTAAATCCTTCTGTTTCTGGTGTAGGAATGATTGAATTTCTCGGATAAACACAGGCAGAACTCACAAGTAAAACATTTTTAATTTTATTTGTTGAAATTGCTTTTACAATATTTGATAAAATAAGCAAATTATCAATATAAATATCTGACATATATTTTAAATTGTATCCAATGCCACCTACTTTTGCAGCAAGATGCATTACAATATCAAAATTTTTAATTTTTTGCAAACACTGTGTATTCTTAAAAAAATTTATTTTTAAAAATTTTATTTTGTTTTTTAAAGGACTTTCTTTTAAATGTCCTATTGATAAATCACCGCTTATAACTTTTGCCCCTCTTTGTACCAATTCTTCACATAAATGTGACCCAATAAATCCGCCACCACCTGTAACAAGAACTTTTTTATCTTTCCAGTAATTACTCATATTTTATTCTCCTATGTTTATTAATTATCAATTTTCAATTTACGATTTGCATTTTTAAAACATAAAATATCTAAATTTTTTGCTATTCATTTTTCGTTTTATTTAAATTGTAAATCGTAAAACGTAAATTGCTTGATTTTCCATTTACTCGCTCTCTTGTTTTCGTTCTGATTTAAGGCGTTGATTATTTGCCCTTACATACCAATTTTCATTTACTGTTTGCTATTTTTTTCTTTTTTCAATCCGAAATTGCCAACCAAAAATCAACAAGGAAATTAAATCTCCCCTACCCCCTCTTTTTCAAACTGTCCATTACCCACATCTTCTTTTTGAATAAGAAGCAGGTATATCCTGATTTTTGAGGAAAATTACGGGTGGTTCGCAGTGTTGTCTAGTTTACTTACTCCCAATTTTAACGCCCTTCTTAATCCTATCTAAGGGGTGTTGCGTAAGCCTCGCCTACTTTTGACTACAAATTATTTGCCCGACTTTTCCTCAACCGTTTTTTATGAAAAAATCAGCGGTATACCTGCTTCTTAATACTTATGGGTAATAGACAGCTTTTTCAAAGAGGCGAATTTTCTTACTTTCCCCCTTTTGCAAAGGGGGACTTAGGGGTATTTGTCTAATTTGCTGATTGCCGGTTTTCGGGCGAACACACAGGTTCGGCCCTACAAATAATCTCGCTCTCGCTCTCTTGCTATAATCTCGCCCACTTGTTCTCACTCTGATTTTGGGCGATGTTTATTTGTCCCTACGTTAATTAATCATCAATTGTCAAATATCAATTTTTAATTTTACTTTTTTACTTTCTTTAAAATTTACTCCGTTCATCATAGCATTTTTAAAAAGGAGAAATCACTCCTTAAAAATTTCCTCAAAACTTTTTCCAATGTGTTCTATATCATTATCTGTGATATATTGATGGCAACCAATATAAAATCCATTTGCTCCAACATAATCAGCAACAGGCAATTTTTCTTCATATTGTTTTTTTAAATAATTAAATGCCGGCTGCTGCGTTGGAATGCAGCCAAACAAAGGTCGGGTTTCTACACCACGATTTTCCAGTTCTTTCCTTAATTTTAATCTTGATATTTTTTTTGTGTCTTTTAATATCAATGGATATGCAAGATAACTAATATCAGGAGAATAATAAGGAAGTTTTATAATATTTGAAAAATTTTTTAACCTCTCATTTAATTTTTTCACATTTTCAGCTCTTTTACTTATTATTTCATCCATTTTTGATATTTGAATAAGACCAAGTGCTGCCTGAAATTCCATTGTTTTAAAATTATATCCTACATAACTATGTGTAAACCGTGGGTCATTATCAAGTTCATCCACTGGTTGATGGGCACATATTCCCTGTTTTCTCGTGCATTCAAGACAATCACACAATCTTCCATTTGCTTTTATTGAACGCACAAGTCCTGCCAAATTTTTATCATCAGTTACAATCGCGCCCATCTCACCCACCTGAATGTTATGGGCAATATAAAAAGAATAATCAGCCATAATTGAAAAAGTTCCTGTATTTTTACCATTTATTTTTGTTCCATGCGCCTGAGCAGTATCTTCAAAAACAAGTAAATTATACTTTTGGGCAATCTGATTTATTACACTCATATCACATGGGTAACCCATTAAATGAACAGGTAATATTAATGAAAATTCTCCTGCTTTTGAATTTTTTAAAACATTTTCTATGTTTTCAGGCGTTATATTAAAATTATCCCTTGATATATCTACAAAAACCGGCTCCAGTCCACATAACACAATTGCATTTATTGTTGCAATATATGTTACCGGGGTTGTTATTACTTTACTTGCCTTTTTAATTTTACCTGAATAAATAAGCGCCAGAAGGCCTGCAACCAAAGCAGAAGTTCCTGATGATAAAGCAACACAGTATTTAGTCCCGATTTTTTTTGCAAATTCAATTTCAAATTTTTTTACATATTTCCCTTCTGAAATTCTGCCGCTATCCAAAACTTCATTTATAATATCTTTTTCTTCTTTGCCAATTCTAAAATCACCCACTGTTATCATTAATAACTCCGGTAAAATTTATATAATTTCTTCTGGTCTGCATTTTTTCAAAAATTCCAAATCAGCATCAACCATCATATGAACAAGTTGTTTAAAAGAAACCTGCGGTTTCCATCCTAATTTTTTCCTTATTTTAGAACTATCTCCAACAAGATGGTCAACCTCTGCAGGTCTATATAAGTTTTTATCAATTTTAACATATTTTCTATAATCAAGCCCCACATAAGAAAATGCAATATCAAGAAATTCTCTGACTTCGTGCGTCTCTTCGGTTGATACAACATAATCCTCTGGTGTTTTTTGCTGTAATATCATCCACATCGCACGCACATAATCACCTGCAAATCCCCAGTCCCTTTTTGAATGAATATTTCCCATTTTTAATTCTTTTGCATATCCTAATTTTATTTTTGCAACATTATATGTTATTTTTCTTGAGGCAAATTCAAGGCCACGTCTCGGTGATTCATGATTAAAACAAATACCTGAGCAGGCAAAAATTCCAAAACTCTCTCTGTAATTAATAGTTATCCAGTGTCCGGTAACTTTTGCAATGCCGTAAGGACTTCTAGGATAAAACGGTGTATTTTCATTCTGTGGTGTTTCTCTTACCTTTCCAAACATTTCGCTTGATGATGCCTGATAAAATTTTATTTTTTTATCAATAAGACGAATTGATTCGAGCACATTTATAACACCAAGTCCGCCAATATCAACAGTTGAATAAGGCGCTGCCCAGGAAACAGGAACAAACGACATAGCTGCAAGATTGTAAATTTCATCCGGTTTTATCTGTTTTACTGCTCTGTAAACTGATGCCATATCCTGAATATCTGCACTTATTATATCTATTTTATCCTTTATATGCATAATTCTATTTAAATTTGGATTAGAAACCCGCCTTGCAATTCCATAAACTTTGTAACCCTTTTCAAGTAAAAATTCAGCTAAATATGAACCATCCTGACCTGTAATACCTGTAATTAATGCTTTTTTCTTTTTTACCATTTAGCACCTCATTTTTTGAATAATTCCCTCAACAATATGCCAAGTATTTTTAATCCTGTTGGTATTGATTTTGCTTTTGATTTACCACCAATTCTTGCTCCTTCTATTGTTGGTATCTCTTTTATAACATAACCTTTTTTTAATGCTCTTATTGTTGCCTGAAATTCTATTGCAAACCCTTCGGCAGTTAAACTAAGTTGTAATAATTTTTCCCTTTTAAAACCACGGAACCCGTTTATTGAATCAGTAATATATCTACCGGTTCTATTGAAAAAAATATTCACCAAAAGTGTAAATGCCTGATTTGCCCATTTTCTCAACGGAAATAATTCGTCATCTTCTTCGTTTCTTGAACCTTTCATAAATCTTGAACAGATTGCCATATCAGCTCCGTTTTCTAATTCAGCAAATAATTTTTTTATATCATCAGGATTTTCATTACCATCAAGTCCAAAAAATACAATCAAATCACTTTTTGAGATATTTGCAGCCATTAGAAAAGCAACGCCTCTTCCCTTTTTTTCCTGTATGTAAACAGGTATATTTCTTTCTTTGAAAAATTCAATAGTTCCATCAGTTGACCCAGGGTCAATTACAAAAACCTCATCAAAATCTCTTGGAATTTTATTAAATAATGATTTTGCTGCTTCTATTTCATTCCATGTAAGAATGGTTAAACACTTTGTCATTTTTTCACCTTTAATATGGAGATACCCAGTCAATTGGTAAAATTTTTTCTTTTGTATCCTGTGGCCCTTTGATATAAACACAGAAAACTTTCATACGAGGGTCATCACAATAATATTGATAATTAACCCTTAAAAAATATTTTCTGTTTTTTTCCAATAATAAGACTTTACTGATTTCCGGTTTTTTAAGATTAGAGAAATTATTAAATATCAAATTACCATTTATAAAAATTTTCCCATATATATATGGACTCATTGATAATTCATATTGTCCTGTTTCTGGCACTTCTAAATAACCTTCTGCTTTTAAAGAAAAAGGGCAATTCATTTTAATATAACCTATATATTTTGTTGATAAAAATTCCTGCTGAACATATAAAGGTTTTGCATTCCAGTTACTGATTGCCGGTATATAATAAAATTTCATTCCAATTGGTTTTGATATAGCAACTAATTTATTCCCTTTTATTAAATCTTCTTCATTAATTAATCTGCCGCTCTCATCAAAATTGCTACCCTGCGCAAAAATCTCTAACGGTAACTTACCTGAAAAATTTTTAGGAACATTGCCTTTTAAAGTAATAAAATGAATACCACGAATTAAATTTATGTTTTTATTTATATCTTCTTTTTTCCCATTTATAAAAACTTCCCAATTTTTCCATGGCAAATTAATTCTGACGTTAAAAGTATTTACTTTTTCCGGTTCATCAATTCTTTTATAATTTGAATCAAGTATTATTGCACCAGAAAGAGAAATAAATTTACCAGCATTCTTTTTACCAAAATCATCATTAAACACTTCTCCTTTATCCCCTGTTTCAGTATTAATTAAATCGTGAAATTTTTTTATATTATCTTTAGGTACTATAACACTTATAAGATACAAATTTTTATTAAACGGGTCTGTCCAGTCAAGAAATGGTTGTTGCTGTGAAACAAAATTTTTATAATAAGGATGGTCAAGTTTATCATTTATATATTTTTTTATTTTTGCATCAGGAAATAATTTCTGCATATAATCTGCAAATGATTCTAAATGTCCTTGTAAGGTGAATATATAATCAATATTTTCATCCAAAATTAATAAACCATTATAAAAATATGGCGCCATATAATCTCTTCCAGAAAAATAACGAATATCTCTTGCATCTTCTTCTATTAAATAATTTGTAATTATATGACGTTTATCCTTATTTTTTTTGGCTTCAAGGCCTGCAAAATAAAGGTCTGGTCTTTGTGTTGTAATAACTGCTGGATGTTGCATATAAATATTAAAATAATTATTTACACCGTTTTTAACTGACCATCCTGCTAAAAATAAACCAATTAAAATAATTAAAAGTGAAATAATTTTATTTGAATTCTGATTTAAAACAATTCTCATACGTTCAAAAGCAATTGCAGCAAATAATGATGCAACTGGATAAGCCATAATTATCCTGTTAGTGGTAGGATGTCCAAGATTATCACCACCTAAAATACCAACTAACATACCTGCGCAAAATGCCGCAATTAAAAAAGAACTAAGTGGTGTCCAGAATGTAAACAAACACATAAAAAATCCAATTGGGAAAAAATACTGCAACACATAATCAAATATTGGAACATACGCTGTCTTAAAACCCCAGTATAAATCACTTTTTATATGAAACATCTGCATATATATTGGCAATCTATCTTTGATTATTTTTAAATAACCTGCTATTCCTTTACTTTGATTGGGATTTATTCCTTTTATATAACCCCAATATAAATCAGGATTTGTAATTGCTACATAAACCACAGGTCCTGATATAATTAAAAATCCAAGCCAGAAAATTAATTGATTTTTTATAGAAGGCATTTCTTTTCTATAAAATAAAAATAACCAGATAAACCAGAATAAAAAAATAAATGGCACTGTTCTCCCTGGCCAGTATGCATGTAAGCCAAAACCAGCAGCCATACCAGCAGCTAAAAACATCCACCATTTATTATTTTTTATTGCCTGCAAAAGTAAACCAAAAGCTAAAATATGAGGAATAAAACAAACTATATGAGTGCCTAACATTCTTGAAAATATTAAAAAAACTTCTTGAACTGAAAAAACCAAAGAAAAAATTAGAGCAATGAATGGAGAAGTAATACGTCTTGCAACAAAATAAAAAGCAATAACTGCTAACCCACCCCATATTGCTATAGGAATTCTGTAAGAAGTTATATATTTCCCAAATAAATCAGCAAAAAACATACCCTGATAATATATCAATGTAGGCCAGTCAAGGCCATCACCAATAAAAGAAATATATCTGGATTTTAATAAATCATAAGAACTTACCACTGTTCCTTCATGTCCTTGTGCCCCTGGTGGAACTGAATCAAAATTCCAGAATCTTACAGCAAAAACAAAAATAACAAGAAAAATAACACTAATTATTTCCCATAATTGAACTGGTTTTGTATTTTCAGGCAAATTAACAAATTCTAATAATTTTTGCTCTCTGGGTTTTGAAATTAGTAAAAAAATCCCGGCTAAAACAAATAATAAAATCCCTATACCAGGACTTTTTTTAACTAATAATATTGCAAAAATTCCTGTTAAAACAGAAAAAAAAGTTAATATATAACTAAAATTTATTTTTAATAAAACATTCTGGGAAAAAGCATACCATAAAATTAATATCAAAAATCCGGCAACAGTAGAATAGATACCTGTTATATAATGAGTTGAAAAAAATAATTTCTGTCCATACATAATCAATATAATTGAAAAAAATAAAACTGCATACTTCTTTATAAAAAAAATGATTTTTTGCACAATTTCACCTTTTAATTAAAAATTAAATTACTCATAATTATATTTTATAAAACAATAAAAATCAACAAATTATTAATATATCGTTATCCACGAAGCCGGGATAGCCACAATATCATCATTAATATTTTTTTTATAATAAATAATCATTGTATTAAAATTAGGTCTTGTATAATAAAAATTTTGAAAAATTTTAATATCATATTTTTTATCTGCCTCTAATTTTATGCTTTGCTGTATTGGATTAAAAGGCGAATTTGTGTTGATATTATCATAAACCAATTTTTTATCTATATATATCTGGCATCTCATATTTCCATCATTTGAAAAATAATATTCAGAACTAATATCTGGTTTTATTTTTCCTTCAAAAACAACTGAAAAAGGAAAAGAAGACATAGGAAAATCAAAATATCTTTTTAAATACAAAAATTCATAAAATATAAATTTTTCTTTACCATTTTTCCATCCATTTTCGCCTTCAAAATAAGTGGTCTTCACACCGTAAGGTTCAGACATAGCAACCAAAAAGTTATTTTCAATTAAATTAATTGTTCCATCAAGGATTTTCAAAGGCAATTTACCATTATAATTATCGGGAACAATACCTTTTATATTTAAAAAATGAACTCCGCCATCCAATATAATTTTACTATTATTATTTAACTTTTTCCCATCTATTTTTATTTCCCATTTATTCCAATCCATTATTATTTTTATTTCCTTTTTGTTTTGCCATGAATCAACTAAAAACATACCATATAAGTCAAGTTTTTGATTTTTGTATTTTTCAGAAAAATTATTATCAATAATATTAATCAACCTTTCATTTCCTAAACTTTTATCTACTAATGAACTCTGCAATTTTTTAATATCTTCTGTTTTAATTTCTATAGCAAGTGCATAACAAAAAGGATTATAATGGTCGTAATGTTTTTCCCATGGAGATAATCCTGATTTGTAAAATTTTGCATTTATTTTTTCTTCTTTTGATATATAGACATTACAGGAAGGATATATTTTTTTAAATATATCCATTGCTGATTCCATAAATGGTTCTAAAACAAATAAAATATCATTATATTTACTATAAATAATTTCATGATTAAATTTAAAATATCTTATTGTAATATCTTTAGGAAAAAGTATTGTAGGTCCTACATTTATACCTAAAGTTGTTTTTAAGGGATTAATATAAATTATTTTGGTCTTATTTTGTTTTATTATTTCAGAAATTTTAAAAAAAGGATAATTAAAAGTTAATTTTATGCCTGGGTCATTTATAATTATTTTAAAATAACCATTTACAGAATTATATATAGATAAAATAATTATAAGTGATAAAATAACAGTTAAAAAAACATTTGTTTTTTTTAAATTATAACTTTTTACTGTATATCTGATTACTTCAAAAACAAAACCTGCAATTAAAAAAATAGCAGGTATTGCCATAGAACTTCTTTTCAACATAGTTGTTCCGCTAAAAAAAGAAGGTATAAAAGAAAATAGTAAAAGCAAAAATAATAATAAAGGCACAGGCCTAAAAAACGCAATACAACAGAATATAAAACCAACTGTAAACAATATCATAGCAAACGGTTCGCGTGAAAAAAATGGGTCGCCTGCCGGTTTTAACAATGATTCAATATCACCCCCTGTATAAAACAATCTGATATGTGGAATTATGGCATCTAAAAATTGTTTCAATCGTGTTACAACATCTGCTCCTTTTTTGGGGTCAACAAAATGCACATAATGCCAGAAAATCTTTGGATGAAAAATTGCAGTATAAATCACAGGTAAAGAAGTAATAATAAAGCCGAGAATAAAAAATAATAAATTAAAAAGTATAAATTTATTTTTATAAATAAAACTTAAAAAAAATAACCATATAATAAATACCAAAATAATTGGTCTGCCTGCTAAATAACCATGCAAACTAAAACCAACAGCAAAACCTGAAAATAAATAATAATACCATTTATTTTTATAAACACCTTCTATTATAAAATACATCCCTAACAGCGGTGCTAAATATAAAACAGTTACCGGATAAAACTGTCTTGATAAAGAAATAAAACATTCATTTGCCATAAATAATGGTGTTATCATTGCTGCTGTAAAAGAACTGGTTAACCGCCTTAATAAAAAATAAAATGCAATTACTGATAATAATGCAAAAATAGCCGATGGAATTCGGACACTTACTATATTATATCCAAAAATTTTGGTAAAAAATAATCCAAGATAAAATACAAAAGTTGACCAATTTGCCTGGTCATCAGGCATATATGGCATATAATTTGGTCTTTCAAGTGCTGGAAAATGAGATGCCATAACACCTTCATGATAAACAGCCCCAGGTGGAATTTCATTTAATTTAAAAAAATAAAGAAAGTAAGAAATTATAACTATGAAAAGAATATATAAAATTTCCCACTTATGTATTTTTTCTTTATTAAAATTAATATCTGTAATTTTAAAGAAATCCCTTGTAATAATTGTAATTAAAAATAATATAATAGCTGAAATTAAGAAAAAAATAAATGGCAATGTATTTTTATTTAAATTGACATATCCGGCAATTGTTAAAAAGGTTAAAATAATTAATAATAAAAAATTAATTGTTAACATCAAATAATTTTTTAAATAATAATATAAAAATAATAGAATTGATATTGCAGTTAATGAAATAAAAATGTAGATTTGCTTATAATAAAGTAAAAAAAACTGTCCCAAAATAAGAAGCAATATGCCTAAAAATAATATTATTTTATTGATTTTATTATCCATTAGTCAAAAAACCTGTACCAAAGAAGTGTCCAGAATGCTTTTATTCCATCTATTGCTTTTATTTTTTTACCTTCTTCATAGCCCCTGCCAAAATATTGAATAGGCACTTCATATATTCTTACATTTTTCTTTAAAACCTTTGATGTTATTTCTGGTTCTATTTCAAAACCATTTGAACGTAATTTTATATTTTTTATTATCTCTGATTTAAAAAGTTTAAAACATGTCTCCATATCTGTTAATGTTGTATTATATATAAAATTTGTAAAAAAATTTAAAAATTTATTTGCCATATAATTCCAGAACAAAAAAGAACGATGCGGGCCTAAAAATCTTGAGCCATATACAACATCAGCATAACCTTTAAGTACTGGCATTAACATAATACTATAATCTTCTGGCGTATATTCAAGGTCAGCGTCCTGAATTATTATAAAATCACCTGTTGCATATTTAATTCCCTCTCTAACCGCTGAGCCCTTGCCCTGATTTTTTTCTTTAAATACAACAATTATGGATTTATCCCTTTTTTGAATTTTTCTCAATATATCTCTTGTCCCATCTGTTGAACAATCATCAATTATAATTATTTGTTTTTTCATTGAAAAAAGTTTAACACGCTTAACTTCTTTTATTGCTTTTTCTATTCTGCTTTTTTCATTATAAACAGGCATTATTATTGATAAAACTTTTATCTTTTTCATCAACACCTCCGTTGTTTTTGTATTATATAATATATTATATTTGAGTCAATTTAAAATTTTTATTTATTATTTATATAAATATGATATAATCTAATTATGAAAAAAAATATTGTTATATTTATTTTCATTTATATATTTTTTTTATATAGTTGTGCTATTTTTAATAGCTATGAAAAACAAATAAACAACTATTCTTATCCTAATAATTTATCCCCTGATAAAACATTACAAATGGATAATGGATATTTTGAAAAATCGCTGATGCAGGGATTTGATGCAAAAATACAGGCATCTGTTGTTGATTTCAAAGAAGGCGAATTAAATAATGACGATACAGATGATGCAATTTCAATAGTTGCTGTTTCTACTTCTGGAAATGAAGTTTATTATTATTTATATGCATTCACAGGTAAAAATGGAGATTTAAAATATGTTAATCATATTTTAATTGGTGATAGAATAAAAATAAAATTACTTAAAATAATGAATAAAAAAATATATTTGGCTTTTTTAACAAAAGATCAAAATGATTCACAGGACAATCCAACACAACTAAAAAAAGTTGTTTTAATTCTTAAGGACAATAAATTAATTCAGACAAAATAGGGAGTGGAAAATCCACCCCCTATTTTATTATTATTCAAAATTCCATTTTTAAACCTGTTAAAAATTCTCTTCCTGGCATTGGATAGTTTGCAACACTTACATACTCTTTATTATCAAGCATATTTTCAACCTGTAAATAAACTTCAAAATTATCATTAATTTTTTGGGTTATTCTGCCGGAAAGTAAAAAATATGGTTTTACATCTCTACCCCTATAATCCTTATTATAATTTATATAATCACCATTTAAACCAACTGTTGTGTTAAATGGCATCTTAATGATTCCTGCAATACGATATGTGCTTTCTATGTTATAGCCACCAAGTGAATAAGCAGTTCCTGTATTTGTTGTTTCATTTTGTTCAAATTTAAAATCACATTTACCTGACAATGTTAAAAAATCAAACGGCGTGTAATTTACTATTAATTCAAGACCCATAATCTTTGCCCAGTCAATATTTACCGGCTTATTTGTTATTGTATTACCGGAAACTTCATCAACGTATTTTATTAAATCTGTTATATCTTTATAATAGACACTTATTGTTTCATCCATTTTATCAATACTTTTTTTCAAGCCAATCTCATAAGTCATCATCTGTTCTGGTTTTAAATCAGGATTGGAAGTATAAATATAAGTGGTTCCCATAAAATCATATGTAAATGCAGGCCAGTAAAGGTTACCAAAAGTTGGTGCAGAAAATGATTTATCAATTGAACCAAAAATCTCTAATTTATCAGGGAATTTGTATGAAACAGTAATATTTTCACTATTAAAATTACCATACTCAGAATTCAAATCAAAACGAACACCACCATTAGCAATTAATTTTTCTTCAAATAATTTAACAGTGGCATTTATTAATCCCGCATTATTTGTAGTATTTTTTTTACCAATATCTGTTGAATCCAGATCTTTTAAATTCCATTCCAAGCCAGCTAATAAAGATAACCACTGCCCCTCTTCATATATTCCTGTCAGTGCTGCCTGATATTCTTTTTTTATATGCCGTGAATGCACAGGATAATATATATCTGGATTATCGTATTTTAAATCTGCTGATTTAATGAAACCATTTATTTTTACAGTCATAAAATCAAGATTAATAACATCAATAAGACCTAATGAAAAGTCCTCATCAGATTGTCTTGCAATAGAAGGTCCAAAATCATTATAAGGTATCCCCATTGTTCTTTTTAAATATGACCCATTTAATAAAATATTTATAAGCCCTTTGTTTGAAAAAGAAACCTTTGCATTTGCAATTTTTTTATCTAAATCTGAATTTGGAAAATAATCTCCCTTTTTTTCTTCTGAATAATTCACAGAATAATCAACATTAAAAATCTTTGAATTAGATGATACTGAGTATTTTTTATAATCAGCTGTACCATAAACGCCTGTTGTACGTAAATAATATTTCTCTTCTTCACCTGTTATTATATTTATAACACCAGAAGATGCATCTGCCCCGTAAATTGATGACATACCACTTTTTATGATTTCTATTCTACCTATATTTAAATTATCAATTTTACTCAAATCAACTCCGCCTGTCATAAAATCATTTAATGGAATACCATCAAGTAAAACAAGAGTATATTTGGAACCTGTGCCCCGTATAGAAACAGTTGCTATGCTGTCATTTACCCCTGTTTTATTTATAAATATACCTGGCAAATTATCAAGCATATCAACTATTCTATTTTCCCCGTATAAATTTTCTGATTTTGGTTTTATTATCTGAATATCTTTAGGAACCAGAGAAAGTAACTCAGGAATATTTCTCGCTGTTATAACTATTTCACCTAAATCTCTATTTTTTACTGGTTCTGATTTTTTTAGCTCATAGCCGGGGGCTTGTTTATTTGGTATCTCAAAACCCTGCTCATTTTTTTGGTCTGTTGTATTTAATTCATAAAATGTTTTTACTTTATTATAATCATCCGTAAATGAAAAAAGTAAAAATGGTAAAGCAAAAATAAATCCAATAAAAATAAATCTTTTCATATTTAACCTCCTGTTTTATTTGTTGGAATAAAAAATAAATTTGGATTGCCTGACACTTTGTTTTTTTCAATAATAAAATTGTCAAAATTAAAGACCTCTTTTAATTTTTTTTCATCTATAACTTGTTTAATTTTTCCATCATATATCACCTTCCCTTCTTTTATTAAAATTACCCTGTTCATATATTCAGAAATCAGATTTATATCATGGGAAATTAATAAAATTGTCTTTCCTTTTTTATTTAATTCTAAAAGTTTATCCATAAAAAGTATTTTATAATATAAATCAAGATAAGTGGTTGGTTCATCCATTAACAAAACAGATGCTTCCTGTGCAAGGGCGCGTGCTATTAAAACAAGACGCTTTTCTCCACCACTTAAATTTGAATATTTTCTTTTTATAATTTTGTTTATTCCTAAAAAATCACAAATATTTAAAATTATGTCTTTATCCTTTTTAGACAATATACCAAAACTATTCAAATATGGTCTCCTGCCCATTGCAATTATTTCATAAACAGTAAAATCAAATATATAATTGTCTTTCTGGGGTATATAGGAAATAATCTTTGCAAGTTCAATATTAGAATATAGATTTATGTCTTTACCATATAAGTATAGATTACCAGCATAACCTTTTATTAAGCCACAAATAATCTTAAACAATGTGGTCTTACCGGCACCATTTGGTCCTGCCAATGCAACCATTTCTTTTTCATTGATATCAATAGAAATATTATTTAAACAATTATTATATGATTCAGTATATCTAAATGATATATTTTCTGATTTTATAATACTCATTATTTCCGCCTTATTAAAATAAATATAAAAATAGGAGCACCCAAAAGTCCTGTAATAATACCAACAGGTATTTCTGCAGGTAAAAAAAGAGTTCTTGCAATTGTATCACAAATAATTAAAAACACAGCGCCACCAATAAATGAAACCGGCATTAAAATTCTTAAGTCCGGACCTGTGAAAAATCTCATAATATGCGGTATAACAAGACCGACAAAACCAATTACTCCACTTAATGCAACAGCAATACCTGTTAAAATACCTGATGATAAAAAATATAATGTTTTTATGAATTCAGTTTTTACTCCTGATATTTTGGCTTCATCCTCATCAAGTGAAAAAATATTTAAGTCATTTGAAAAATAAATACAGAGACAAATAATAATTATTGAAAAAAAATAAGAATATTTAAGTAAAGTAAAATTTGTAATAGAAAGGTCGCCCATAAGCCAGAAAACCACTTTTATTAAATCCTTATTAAAAAACGCACTTAAAAACATAATAAGAGATGAAAGAAATGAGCCGGTCATAACACCAATTAAAAGTAAATTATAAAGATTAAGATTATTATTTTTAACAGATAATTTATAAACAAATAAAATGGTAAGAACAGCGCCTGATATTGCAAAAAATGTTAAAGAATAAAAATTAAAAATTATTGCAATTGTCGCGCCAAACGCAGCACCGGATGAAACACCTGTAATAAACGGGTCAACAAGCGGATTTTTAAAAATCGCCTGCAATATTGAGCCAACAACACCAAGTATACCACCAACAAGTATGGCAAGTAAAATTCTCGGCAAACGGATTTTATATATAATTAAACTATTGTCAGAATTAAAATACGGTTTTATTAATACATTTAATAATTCTTCTATTGATATTTTTATACTGCCTGAAATCAAAGAAAACAAAATTGCAAAGAAAAGTAATATTATAAGAGAAAAAATCAAAACATGTTTTTTCATTTATTTATCCTGTTTATAATTTCTGTTAGTTTATTAAAAGCTTGGACTATCCTCGGTCCTGTTCTTAAAAAAACATCCTGCTCTTCTTTTGATAAAACAAAAATTTGATTTTTTTTACCGGCAGGCGTATTTTTAAACCTGAATTTTTCTTTGTAATTTTTTTCTGGCTCATAAAGTAAAATAATAATATCCGGCTTATTTTTAATTACAAATTCATCAGAAATTTTAGGATATTCCTGTTTTGTATCATTTAAAATATTCTGTGCTCCTGCCCTTTTTATTAAATCATTTATAAAAGACGTCCCGCCCACTGCCATTACAGGACTGCCCCATATTTCCATATAAATTTTTATGTTTTTATTTATTTGAGGTTTTACTTTTGTGGAAAAATTCTTAATTTTAATTGGACAATCTTTACAACCTGTTATAAAAGACAAAAGATACATATTATCAGCTATATTTTCTATATCTCTTGGATATAAAACAATAACAGGGATATTTAAATTTTCTAGATTCTTGATTGCTTTTTTTTGTATTCCACCACCGGATATAACTATATCCGGTTTTATTTTTAAAATTTTTTCTATATCTGGATTTAAAAAAGTCCCTGCTTTTTCTTTTAAAGCAGCTTCCTTTGGGAAACTACAATTTACTGAAACTGCCTTTAGTTTACTTTCCTGTCCCAAAAAATAAATCATTTCAGTATGAGCCGGGGATAAAGAAACAATGGATGAAATAGGTAATTTTATATCAATTTTTCTGCCAACATCATCTATTATTGTTTCAGCATATAAAAAATTTAACTGTAAAAATAAAATAAAAACAAATATAACTCGCATCAATATTCTATGCCCTTTCTTGCAAATATTCCTTTATCAAATGGATGTTTTATATTTTTCATTTCAGTTACAAGGTCAGCTTTATTAATTAATTCTTTTAAAATCCATCTGCCGGTTATAACAATCTCTACGCAATCTGGTCTTTTTTTTATTTTATTAAAAAATTCATTTATTTTTATTGTTTTAAATTTAAAATGATGCGTTATTTCATCAAGAATAACAATATCATATTTTCCGGAATTAATAATTTTTATGGCTTGCTCTATATTTTTTTCTGATTTGTTTTTTAAATATTTCAGATTTAATTTTTTATTGAATACAGGACTTTGTTCATTAAATTTTATGAATCTTATATTTTTTAATTTTTTTAAAACTTTTTCCTCGCCAGAATTAAAATCACCGGATTTTAAAAATTGTAAAAAAGCAACTTTTTTTCCCTGCCCTGATGCCCTTATTGCAAGTCCAATTGCTGCTGTTGTTTTGCCTTTTCCATCACCTGTATAAAGTTGAATTAATCCGGTTTTTTTCAATTTTAAACACCTATTATATGTTTATGTATTTTTATTCTTTCTTTATAAGACAAATGTGCCATACTATTTAACCGTAACAGAAAAAATTTTTTGCTTTTTTCGTTATAATAAATTTCTGATATTGAAGCATTATAAATCCTTATTCTTTTATAATCTTTTAAACCAAGTATATAAGCAATTATCTGGCGAACCACTCCGCCATGAGTCACAATGACAATGTCTTTATTCTTATAATTTTTAATAATTGAATCAAAAAAACTGTTTATTCTTTTGAAAAATTTAATGTCTTTTTCTCCATCAAAATTACTTTTCTTATGACGCAGTAGTTCATATTCTTTTCCTTCAAAACTACCATAATTTCTCTCGCGCAATTCTTTTGATTTTATTATTTTTCCATTAAATCCCGTCAGTTTTTTTATAATACCTGCTGTTTCATATGCCCTTGATAAATCACTTGAAAAAATATAATCAAATTTTATTTTTTTAAACTCATTTGCTATCATTTTTGCCTGTAATTTACCTTTTTTATTAAGCGGCACGTCTGTATGTCCCTGAAATAATAATTTATCATTCCAGTTTGTTTCACCATGCCTTATGAGATAAATATACATATTTTTCACCTTTTAAAATAAAAAACCCCGACTCGCGTCGGGGAATTTTATATTCTTTATTTATTTTTCCCTTTTCGCGAAGGTACTTGCCTTATTTTACTGGTGGACCGGGCTACTTGATTAATCCAAGATTACCGTTGCGGAACAGCACCCTGAATCTCACAGGGATTTCCTCCAATAAAAAAGGAAATTATTTCTATTTATTCTCCATCATCACCTATTGAATTAGACGGACAGGAACCCATAGCATCTTTTACCTGACCTTCTTCAACATCATTTTCCGGTTGCTTGGCAACATAAGCATGTGTGCCATCATTGTTCATTTTAAAATTTTCAGGTGCAGTGCCTTCACAAACACCACAGGCAATACACTGGTCATCAACATAATATTTTCCCGGAACATTTTCACTTACTTTTGCACTTTTATTTGCCATTTAAGTATCCTCCTTGTATGTGATTTTTCAGCAAATAATTTGTAAAAATTATATAATAATAATTTTTTTTTGCAAGTAATTTTTAATAAAAAATAATTAATAATTTTGAAATCCCAAAAATAAATTTTTTATGTTGTTTCTCTTATTATTAATTCTGTGTCTAATACTAACCTTGCAGGATGTTTTATTTTTTTATTAAAAACCTGATGTAAAATATTTATTGCTTCTTCACCCATTTTTAATATCGGCTGTTTTATTGTAGTTAATGACGGTTCAACTGCAGATGCCATCTCAACATCATCAAATCCAATTATGGCAATATCATCAGGTATTGTTATACCATGTGATTTTGCTTCCAGTAAAAAGCCGATTGCAGCAAGGTCACCAGCAACGCCAAAAATCCCATTGATTTTTTTTATATGTTTATAAATTTTATCAAAAGCACTTCTGCCTTCTTCTATATTATGAAAATTAACAGAGGTAATTATTATATCTTTATAATTAATTGAATTTTCTTTTAAACATTTTTTAAAACCTTCCAACCTGTGGTAAGTCGCAGATGTTTTATCTTTTGTTTGCGGGTCTAAAATAACACCCAATTTCTTCCTCCCTTTTTTTATTAAATGCATACCCGCTTTATAACCCGCTTTAAAATTATCAATCATAATACAATGATGTTGATTAAAATTTCGTTCTATAAATACAAGTGGTATTTTGCTTTTTTGAATTTTATTTAAAGCCATTTTTGAAGGAGTAGAACTTACAACAACAATACCATGTGAATCTTCTATTGTTTTGCTAGTTTCTTCTTCGGTTAACGAATTTAATGAGTGAAATTCAATTTTATAATTTTTTTCATTTGCTTTATTTTCTATTCCGCGGATAACTGTGGATATAAAAGTAGAGCCAATTCTGCCGCAAATAACCGATATCGTTTTTTTGCATTCATCTGTCTGTTTTTTCATTTTTCCCTCTATATTTTATTTTTTTATAATTATATCAAAAATAATTTAAATTAGATATTAAAATCTAAAATAAAATATCTGCTTTTGAAAAAGGACACATATTATAAAAAGCGCACATAGAACATTTATGGGCTTCCGGGGCAGGGTCAAACTTTTCACCTTTTATATTTTGCGCCACATCAAATATTTTTTCTTCATATCTTGTAAGCACATCACGTCTTATTTTTTTTGAAACAATTATTGATGCTTCAAGAAAATATACACTAACTTTATCCGCTGGTTTGCCAAATACTTTTTCATAAGCAATTGCATAAAGTTTTAATTGATTATACACATTTGGCGATTCTATCTTTTTGTTTGCTTCTTCAATAGAATTTACATCAGAAGTTTTATAATCAATTATTATTGATTCGCCATTAACTTCATCAATTCTATCCCATCTGCCTATTATTGTAAGTTTTTCAGACAATTTAAAATCAAAATCTTTTTCAATATATTTAGGAATGATATTATTCTCTTTTTCTTTTAAATAAAATCTTTCTATGTTTTCTATACCTTTTTCAAATCTTGCTTTTTCATGTTGCCTTGAAATAAATCCGATTGGCTTCCATAGTGATTTAAAAATATTTTTCAAATCATCAAGTGTTAATTCTTTTCCTTCCTGTTTTGATTTAAAATATTCAGAAACAACCCTGTGCATTGCCAGTCCATAAATTATTTCCGGTTGCTCTCTTATAGGCATTTTTAAAATATGAATTAATTTATATTTAAACGGGCAGGTAATATAATCATCTATCTGATAATTGCTTAAAACAATATTATCAATTCTTCTTTTCACATCAGATATTATATTTTCTTTTCTTTCAAAATATTTTACTTTATCTTTGGGATTTTGTTTTATTATATCTTTTTCTTCCGGTTCAGAAAAACCTATTTCATTTAAAAACATACTTATTTTTTTCCCGGATGCACCTTCATATTGTTTTGAAGCAGTTAAATAAAGTGCATCTCTTGCCCTTGTCATTGCAACATAAAATAATCTGCGCTCTTCTTCCCTTTGATATGTTTCCTCATCAACCAAATCATGCATCAATTCTTCTGGTAATAGTAAAGCCGATTGCGCCCTTATTTTACCCGGAAATTTATCCTGAATTAAAGCAATTATAAAAACCACAGGGAAACCCAAACCCTTTGCTTTATGTATTGTAGAAACAAAAACAGCATCTTCATCTACCACTTGAAACAAATCAGCAGAAGGATTATCGCCTGCTTTTTGTCTTAAATCTATATAATTAACAAAATTTTGCAATGTATCATATTCTTCATTAACAGAAAATTGTTTTAAAATATCAAAAAACTTGGAAATATTTGCTATTTTTTGTTCTGCTTCAAGAGAATTTTCTTTTAACAGATTATCAAAAATTCTATTTTTACTGACATACTCAAATAAAATCTCACCGGCAGAAAATCCATCAACAGCAAGTTTACTATAGTATTCAATATCATTTATGAGTTTATTAATTTTGGGTTTTTCTGCTTCTATATTTAATTCGGGATACAAGTCAATATTTTTAATAACATCATAAGCTGGTATTGCATAATCAGCAGCCCTGTTTATGATTTTTGACATTACAAAAGGATTTATGTCATAATATGGAGATATTGCAACATCAAATAATGGATTAAACTCAAAAGGAGTTACAAGCATACGACAAAAATTAATAAAAAATTGAATCTCTTTTTTATTATATAAACCTTCATCACCTGTAAAAATATAGTTTATACCTCTTCGTTCAAATGTCTTTAAAAATATTTTTGCATCATTTTTTGCCCTTACCAGTACAGCAAAATCTTTAAAAGTATAACCTTTTTCTTTAATCAAACGCTCTATTTCATTTGCTACAAAATCCGCTTCTTCTGAATAATTTGAAAATATGTTTATATTAATAGGGTTTAAGCGGTGAGGGGGAGTATATTTTGACTCCAGTTTTTTTGTGATATTTATTTTTTTTTCTAATCTGTCGTTATTATTTTGAATAAGTTTATACGCCGCATCAAGGATTAATTGGGCCGACCTGTAATTTGATTTTAAAACAATAACTTCTGCATCTTTATAATAATTCTTAAAACTCATTATATTTGATATTGCTGCACCCCTAAACCTGTAAATCATCTGGTCATCATCGCCTACTGCTGTGATATTTCTGTATTTATCCGCAATGAGTTTTATAAATTCAAACTGTGCAAAATTGGTATCCTGAAATTCATCAATCAATATATATTTGAATTTTTTCTGATATTTGCCTAAAACAGATTTTTTTTCCAAAAACAAATAATATGGCACCATTATCAAATCGCCATAATCAAGAAGATTTTTTTCAGTTTTTAATTGTTCATATATAGAATAGAAATGAGAAAGTTCTTTGTGTTTTTCTGCTATTTCTTTTTCTTCTTGGGTGTTTGCTTTTTTTGATAAATCTTCTGCATATTTTAAATAATTATCAGGTTTTATAAGATTATCTTTTAGTTTTGAAATAAAATCCAATATTACTTTAATATACTTGGCGGGGTTATTCAGCGGTTTGTATATTTTTAAATTAAATCTGTCTATGTTCTGCACTACAAGAATTATGGCATCAACATCTGTTATCAATTTCCAGTCAGGTGCAATTTGTAAATCAGCAAAAGAATCATTTATTATTGAATGACCAAAAGAATGAAAAGTAGAAATATGAGCATCAATCATACCATAAGGAACAAGTTCATATACTCTTTTTTCCATTTCAGCAGCTGCTTTTTCCGAAAAAGTAAGAGCGAGTATTTCTTTTGGTTCTGCAATTTTTTCGTTTATAAGATATGCTATCCTTTCTGTAATTACCCGTGTTTTTCCAGTTCCTGCACCGGCAATTATAAGTAATGGTCCTGTTTTATGTCTGATTGCTTTTTCCTGGTCCTCATCCTTTTGCCATTGTTGTATCTCTTCTTCAACAACTGGAATTTTAAGTCCTGTTGTTTCATCTGTTTTATATTTTTTCTTTTTCATTATTACCCGCTTTCTTGTTTTTAATTATTAATAAGCAAACTCCATACCGCAATTTATATTGTTATTTTTCATTAGTTAATTATATATTAATAGTGTAAGGTGTCAAGAATTGATAATCAAAAAATATAATTACCACAAATCAAAAACTATAAATTTCTCAACGCACAAAACGGGTCAGACGCATAAAATGCTTTATGGTCTATATATAATCATAAGATAAGGTCTGAAATTTTCTTGCTCTACTTCTTTTGTATAAATAGAAATCCAATCAGAATTTGAGCCATCTTCAGTATTTGAAATTAATATAAATCCATAATTAATTTTTGTTCCATCAATCCATTCTTTTATCTTATTTTTATCTAAAAACAATGTGTATCCTGTATCTTGTATTGGATTGTTTATATTATTTGCACCTATTTGTGCATCATAAGAACCACCAGAGAGTGAATTCCATGTGGCAGTGGTTTCATTCCATTGAGAAGTCATTCTGTAAGCAAAAATATTAATTTCGTTTGTAGGTAATTGAAAATTACTTATATAAAATATTAATCTGGCATCAATGATTTCTGCATTAGATGGAATTGATGATAAATCAAAATAAAAAAGCGCACGACGTCTATGATTAGCAGTTCCATCTGTTCCAATAGATGCAACACCCAAATTTCCATAATTATTATAAGGCGCTTCCTCAATAATTAAGGTGTCCTGATGATTGCATAAAGAAGGTGTTCCAATACATTTTATATATATTGTTGTTGGCAGACTTGTTGCAGTATATGTCATAGTAATTGTGAAAGTTGGGCTTATTGTTACTGTTGGTGTATCGGTTGATGTAGGTGTTATTGTGGAAGTTAAAGTTATTGTTTGTGTTGGTGTAATTGTGTTTGAATTAATTAATGTGGATGTAAGTGTTGCTGATGGTTGTGGATTTACAGGCGTCACATTTTCTGTATTCTTCTGACAAGAAATCAAAGTAATTATAATTAAAACAAAAAAAACAATATAAATTTTCTTCATAATTTTACTCCTTTTAAAAAATAAATTATTTAGGCAATGCACCAAATAAACCAAGAATTGCTCTGTGAATGTTATGCGGGAAGCCGGTTGCAGGCATAAACATAAATGGACAAAAGCCGGTAATAAGAGTTGCACCTGAATTTGCAACCACTGCAAGAGCAAGCGGGTTTGTAACACCTTTCATAATGTGTTCATGCATCCATATCTGTTTTATGCCCTTTTCTACACATTCTCTGGCTACTTTTTCCTGTTGTGCAGAAGGAACAATTATTATTGCTGCATCAACATTTTCTTTTATATCTTTTATTGAACTATATGCCTGCTTGCCGTTTATTTCTTTTGTATTAGGATTAACCGGTATTACATTAAAACCTTTTTTCTGTAATTCTGCAAATAACATATTTCCATACTTTCTTTTATTTCTTGATGCGCCTATAACTGCAATTGTTTTTGAATTATAAAACTTATCTATATCTTTTTTTCCAATCATAATTTTCTCCTTTTTTTAATAACACATTATACTATTTTATTATATAATTGTCAATAAATTTAAAAATGGTGATTATATGATAAATCCGGAAAAAATTAATTTGTTAAAATCAAGAATGCAAAAATTAAATATACAGGAAAAAGACATAATTGAAAAATTTATTTTATCAGGTAAAAAAGGCGGGCAAAAAGCAAATAAAACCCATAATGCGGTTTATTTAAAACACATTCCTACAAATATTGAAGTAAAATGCAGTGAAACACGCGAGCGCGAATTAAACAGGTTTTTAGCAAGGCGCTTGCTTTGCGAGAAAGTAGAAGAATTATTATTTGGAACATCAGAGAGATTAAAAAGAATAGAAAAAATAAGAAAACAAAAGGCAAAAAAAAGAAAAAGGCAATTAGAATCTTTAAATGTAAAATCTTCAAATCTTTCTAATTGACAAATTTGCTAATTGTCCAATTGCCTGATTTATTTCAATTGTCAATTGCTTATTGCTTATTGCTTTTTGTTTTTTGTTTCTCAAATCCGAAAACGACAACCAGCAATCGACAATGTAGTAATTGAATCTTCCAAATTTCCTAATTTCCTGATTGCCTAATTGACTAATTTTTTAATCTTTTAAATCTTGCAAATCTGGCAATCAAATAAATACATTTCACATTTTAAATGGTTTTTCCAATCCACAATCAGCAACCAGCAATCGGCAATGTAGTTATCTCCCCGCCCCTCACCTTTTTCCTCTCCCCGTTGGGTCTGTCCATTACCCATATCTTTATCTATATAAAAAGAAGCAGGTATATCCTGATTTTTGAGGAAAATTACGGGTGGTTCGCAATGTTGTCTAGTTTACTTACTCCCAATTTTAACGCCCTTCTTAATGCTATCTAAGGGGTGTTGCGTAAGCCTCGCCTACCTTTGACTGCAAACTCTTTGTCCGACTTTTCCTCAACCGTTTTTTACGAAAAAATCAGCGGTATACCTGCTTCTTGATACTTATGGGTAATGGTGAGCCGTTGGGTAGAGGAATTTTTTTTCAATCGGCAATCAGCAACCAGCAATCAGCAATGTAGTTATTAAGTCTGGCCACCTTGACCCATTTTCTATTTTCAATTTTCCAACCTCCCCCTCACCTTTATCCTCTCCCCGCAGGGTAGAGGAAATTTTAATTATCAATTGCCATTTGCCGATTATCGTTTTCGAGCGACCACACAGGGTCGCCCCTATAAATAATTTCATTTCTCGCTCTCTTGCTCATTTCTCGCTCTCGCTCTAATCTCGCTCTTTTGTTCTCTTGTCATTCCTACACCTGAATAAATCAGGTGTAAACTCCAGCAGGAATCCATTTTTTTTCAAGCTGCAATCGGCAATGCAGTTATAGATTTCACATTTTACTTTTATTTAACAAACATCCCCTGGCTTGCATTAATTGTAATATCAATAACATCAGAAGGCATTATGCCGAAAATTATTATAACAGCAATACATATTACAAGAACAAAAATAATACCTGCTGGAAATTTTATTTTTTCACCTTCTGTCTTTTCATTTCTTATATATAACTGCTTTAAAACAAGCAAATAATAATATAATGAAATCGTTGAATTAAGCGCAGCAGCAATTACAAGCCAAAGATAACCTTTTTGCATTGCAGCATAAAAAAGATAAAATTTTCCTACAAATCCAGCCAGAGGTGGTATGCCTGCAAGAGAAAGTAATGAAAGCATAAAAGTCAATGCAAGCAAAGGATTTCTCTGGGATAAACTCGCATAATCATTTATGTTGCAGGAATTAGTTTGTTTTTCAACTCCTGCAACAACAGCAAAGGCAGCAATATTTGTAAAAGTATAAACGAAAACATAAAAAAGCACAGAACTCATACCTATAACAGAAGCACCAACAAACCCGACTAAAATGTAACCAGCTTGAGAAATTGTTGAATAAGCAAGAAGACGTTTTATATTTTTTTGTGGTATTGCAATTAAATTACCAACAGTCATAGTTAAAAATGCAATTATTGAAATTACAGGCACCCATATATAGTCAAATTTTAAAAAAGTATATGAAAAAAGCCGCATCACAAAAATAAAACCAGCTGATTTTGATGCAACAGATATAAAGCCGGTAATTGCAGTTGGAGCACCCTGATAAACATCAGGTGTCCATACATGCATAGGCACTGCAGATAATTTGAATGCAGTTCCTAAAATTATTAAAATAACACCTATAACAAAAGCAGAATCCACACCGTTTTGTGATATTAAAGAAATAATTTTTTCAAGATATGTGGTTCTTGTGAATCCATAGACAATTGAAATGCCATATAATAAAAGTCCTGAAGATATTGCACCGAGTATTAAATATTTAATACCTGCTTCTAATGAATTTGAATCATCTTTATAAATGGCAGAAAGTGCATAAAGTGAAATTGTGGCAAGTTCAAGGCCTATATATAATGTTATAAGTTCTTTTGATGATGCCAAAAACATCATACCAAGAGTTGATGCTCCTAATATCATATAATAAGCGCCATAGTATTTTTCTTTTATTCTTATTGTTGATAAAGACAGCAGGCCTGTTAGAAAAGCGCCTGATAAAAATACTATTTTTGAAAACCAGGATACACCATCATAAACAAAGGCGCTAAAAAATGCCTGTCCTTCCCTTTTATTAAAAATAACAAAAATTAATAAAGCAAATATTATTATATTAAAAAAATATACTATTATTCTTTTATTTTTACTTACAAAATCTATCAATAAAATCAAAATGAGTGCTGTACCAAGTATTAATTCATCTGATAACAAATACAAATTCAAGTTATACCTCCTGTTTCATTACATACCAGCCAGTTTCTGTGATATCGGCAAAACTGCAGAATAAATTACTTTCATAAAATAAAAAGGATACAAACCAAATAAAACTATAAAAACCATTAAAATAAAAAGTGAAGCAAACTCTGTTGCATTGGCATCAGTTAAATTTTTATATTCTTCCATTACAGGTCCAAAAAATACAATCTGAACAACACGCAACACATAAAAAGCTGTTATCACAATACTTACAACGCATATTAAAGTAACAACAGGATACACTTTAAATGCGCCTATGAAAGTTGTAATTTCTGCAACAAAACCGGAAAGTCCGGGAAGCCCTAAAGAACAAAGTCCTGTTAAAACAAAAAATGTTGCAAGTTTTGGCATAACTTTGGCAAGTCCGCGCATATCTGTTATTATTCTTGTATGAGTTCTTCCATAAACCATGCCAACAAGGGCAAAGAAAAGTCCTGTCATAATTCCATGAGATACCATCTGAAATACAGAGCCAGAAAGAGCAATTGCACTTTTTCCCGCAGCAATACCAAGCAATACTATACCCATATGTGAAACACTTGAATATGCAACTATGTATTTTAAGTCCTTCTGGGCAACAGCGCCTGTTGAACCATAAACTATGTTTACAATGGTTAATATTGCAATTGCCGGCAGCCAGAATTTAGCGCCTTCTGGCAATAACCAGACAGCAACAACAAGACATCCATAAGCACCAAGTTTCATAAGAACACCCGCATGTAACATTGAAACAGCTGTTGGTGCTGATGCATGGCCATCCGGTGACCATGTATGAAAAGGCCAGAGTGCTGCTAAAATACCAAATCCAAGAAATAAAATCGGGAAAAATATTATTTGAAATTCTTTTGTGTATTTAAACTGCTCCAAAACATCAAAATCAAAAGTATTAAGCCCTGTTGCAAAATAAAGTCCTAAAATACCAGCAAGTATTAAAGCACTGCCGACTAAAAGATATAAAGTAAGTTTCATTGCAGAATATTCCTTATCGCCTGTTCCCCAAATTCCTATCAATAAATACATAGGTAAAACTGCTATTTCATAAAAAAGGAAAAACAAAAAAAGATTATAAGTCATAAAAACGCCAAAAACACCTGTGACAAGCGTTAAAAGCAACATAAAAAATTCTTTTGGACGATAAGTCACATTCCAAGAAGCTAAGACCCCTGCAACAATTACAAATCCGGTTAATAAAACCAGAGCCACATTTATTCCATTTACACCAAGAAAATAATTTATACCAATAGAAGGTATCCAGTTATGCTTTTCAACAAATTGCAGGCCACCTGTATTATAATCATAAGAAAATAATAAAACTATTGAAAGTAAAAATGAAAAAGACACAGGTATTAAAGAAACAAGTCGTATTGCCTTATGATTTTTGCCCGGGATAAAAAGCAAAAGAATAACTGAAATCAAAGGCATAAAATATATTATCGTAAGTATTGGTATCTGTTTTATAAATGAAATAATCTCCATTACCTGCCTCCAAAAATTCGCAATGCTTCAGGATTGTAAATAGCAAAAACAGCAATTATTAAAATCATTCCAGAAAAAATTATAAGAGCATAGCTCTGCACATTGCCATTTATGGTAAGTCGCAATTTTGCGCCTGCCCATCTGCATAAAAAAGCCACAAGATTTACAGCCCCATCTACTATGTGCCTGTCAAACCATTTAACAAATTCTGTAATTGCAAAAAATATCTTTCTTATTAAAAATAAATAAATTTCATCAATAAAATATTTGTTTTTAGAAATAACATAAAATGGACCTGTTATTTTTTTCATTGTTTCTGGTTTAATTATTTTTAAACCATATATTATAAATGCAAATAAAATACCTGACAAAGCAATTATATTTGAACTTATAGCAATTTTTAAATTCATTGCTGCTTCATGTGGATGCTCACCGGTATATAAAAAATTATAAATTGATTTTTCAGTTCCTGGTATTCCAACAAAACCAGATATAATAGAAAGAATTGCGAGTAAAATCAAAGGCACAGTCATAACAGCAGGTGATTCATGAGCATGCTCATCTTTTAAGGTTCCTGTAAATGTAACAAAATAAAGGCGGAACATATAAAATGCAGTTAAAAAAGCAGTGATAACTGCTGCATAATATAAAATTTTATTTCCTGATTCATACACATTTACTAAAATTTCATCCTTTGACCAGAAACCGGATAAAGGAAATATACCTGATATTGCAAACGCAGCAATTAAAAATGTTATGGATGTTATAGGCATTTTTTTATGAAGCCCGCCCATTTCCCATATATTATTTGTATGCATTGCATGGATAACACTTCCGGCGCATAAAAATAACAATGCTTTAAAAAAAGCATGTGTGTATAAATGAAACATACCTGCGGTATATCCGGAAACGCCGAGTGCCAGCATCATATAACCGAGTTGTGAAAGTGTTGAATAAGCAAGAACTCTTTTTATGTCATCCTGTGTAAGTGCAATTGTTGCAGAAAAAATTGCTGTAAACCCGCCAATATAGGCAATTATTTTTAAAGCATCAGATGATAAAGAAAAAATGTCAAATAATCTTGCAACCATAAATACACCTGCTGCAACCATTGTTGCTGCGTGAATCAAAGCAGAGACAGGTGTTGGTCCTTCCATTGCATCAGGTAACCAGACATGCAGAGGAAACTGACCGCTTTTTCCAACCGCTCCACAGAATAAAAGTAAAATAACAATTGTAAGCAGCCCTGCGTCCATATTACCTGCTTTTAAATAATGCTCTATTTCAATAAAATTAAATGTGCCTGCATTATAGGTTAAAATTAAAATGCCAAGCAAAAAACCAAAATCACCAAATCTGGTTACAACAAATGCCTTTTTTGCTGCATCTGATGCTTCTGGCTTGTGATACCAGAAACCTATTAAAAGATAAGAGCAAAGACCGACAAGTTCCCAGAATATATAAAGTTGTAATAAATTATTGGAGACAACAATGCCAAGCATTGAAAAAGAAAAAAGTGATATAAATGCAAAAAATCTTGAAAAACCATCATCGCCGTGCATATAACCAATAGAATATATCTGAACAAGCAAACTCACTGTTGTGACAACAATGAGCATAATTGCAGTTAAATTATTAATTAATATTCCTACATTTAAATTAAAATTTCCAAGAGACAACCAGGGTAGGTTATATTCAATAAAATTATGTGCATTGGTATCTTTTAACCTGAAATAAAGAAGTATTAATGATAGTAAAAAAGATATAAATATTGCAGATATGCTTATAATAGCGCTGGTTAAACGAAATTTTTTTGTCATTGATACTATTATAATAAATGCAAGTAATGGTAAAAACGGTATCAAATAGCCTAACAGAATAATATTCAAGTCACCAACCTCCATTAATATTTCATAATATTCATTTCATCTGCATTAACTGTTTGCTTTTGCCTGTAAATTGCAAGAATAATTGCAAGCCCCAATACACTTTCTGCTGCTGCAACTGCAATAATAAAAATCGCAAATAACTCTCCATATACAAGGTCAGGAGTTAAAAATTTTGAAAAAGCAACCATATTTATGTTTACCGCATTAAAAATAAGTTCAAGTGACATTAAAATGCCTATTGCATTTCTTCTGGTTAATATACCAAAAACACCTATACCAAAAAGCAACACAGATAATACAATATAATGTCCGAGTGTAATCATTTTTCATCCTCCCTGTCCTTTGCAACAAGAACAATGGCGCCTATCAAAGCAGCCAGAAGCAATACAGAAACAACCTCAAAAGGTATAATAAAATCAGTTAAAAATTGTTTTCCTATTATTGCTGTGTTATCCATTGCAGCTATTGTTCCGCCTGAGATTCTTTTAAACCAGTCGGTCTTTAAAACAGCAAGAATTATCAAAACAACTGCAATTGCAGCAACAATAAATGATGGAATTATTTGTTTATTAAACTGTGGTATATTTTCTCCTGTTATTTTTTTAGTTAAATTGATTACAAAAATAGACAGTACAACAACAGCTCCTATATAAATTAAAACCTGTATGCCTGCTATAAAATAAGAATTAAGTAAAACAAAAATACCAGCAACGCCAAACAATGTTGCAGCAAGATATAAGGCGCTATGAAAAATATTGCGTGATGTTACCATTAAAATAGCTGATATTAAAATCAAAACAGCCATACAATAAAAAATTATCAAAGCCATAATTATTCTCCGGGTTCTTCTTTAAATTTGGATTGCCACCACTTTTCTTTTGCACCTGTTAAATTGTATTTTTCTGATACAAGTTCTAAATTTAATTTTTCTTTTTCATAAACAGCGAGTTCATATTCATCTGACATTACAATTGCAGCAAATGAACAAGCTTCCACACACAAATTACAAAACATACAGGTTGAGAGATTATAATAATATTTTGATGCTTTGGGTTTGGGCTTGCCATCTTCACCTATTAACTTTTCTACTGCGATTGAGTGATTCGGGCAGGCTTTCACACATAACATACAGGCAGTGCAGCGATTGTCATTTTTTTCTTTATCAACTGGCATAACAAGACGGCCTCTGAAACGCAAAGGTAATTTAGGCCTCTGCTCAGGATATTGCAAAGTAAAAGAAGGTCTGAAAAAATGTTTAAGCGTAACCCATAAGCCTTCGCATAAACTTATAAAACCTGTAATAATATTTTTTATATAATTAATCATAATTTATCCTGTAATTTTAATTATAAATGCTGTAATTATTAAATTTATTAAAGCAATGGGTAAAAGGTATTTCCATGAAAATTCCATAAGATGGTCTACCCTGATACGCGGAAATGTCCATCTTATCCACATTAAAAAAGTAACAACAGCATATGTTTTTATAATAAACCATATAAAAGGCGGTAAAACAGGTCCCTGCCAGCCACCTAAAAACAAAGTTGTTGCAATAGCACTTACTATGAAAAGATTTGTGTATTCAGCTAAAAAGAAAAAGGCAAATTTCATTGCTGAATATTCAGTAATAAAACCGGAAAGAAGTTCTGACTCTGCTTCTGGTAAATCAAATGGTGCTCTGTTTATTTCTGCATTTGAAGCAATTAAAAAAAGTAAAAATGCAACTGGTTGATAAAAAACAAACCACTTATATCCTGATTGGGCATTTATGATTTCACTCATCTTCATAGAACCAGCAAGCATAACAACTGTTAAAATAATAATCATATTTGGTATTTCATAACCAACTATCTGTGCTGCGGAACGCAGCCCCCCTATCAAAGAATATTTGTTATTTGATGCCCACCCACCGACAAGTATGCCAATTACAGCAAGCCCGCTAACTGCAATCAGATAAAGTACACCTATACTTAAATCAGCAACTATTAATCCATTTCCAAATGGAATAACAAGAAAAGACAAAAACGTTGCTAAAAAAACTATTCCGGGAGCTATAAAAAAAACTATTTTATCTGCTTTTACGGGATTTATATCTTCTTTTATTAAAAGTTTTATGGTATCAGCAACTGTTTGTAATAAGCCGATTGGTCCTACTCTGTTTGGTCCTTTTCTTATCTGCAGTTTTGCTGAGAATTTTCTTTCATAATAAATTATCCATAAGGCATTTAACGCAATAAAAATAAATATAACAAAAGCAACTATAAATTGTATAATAATATCAAGCACAACAGGCGGAAAATTAAAGCCAGCCCATAATTTATGCAGCCACTGATAAAACTGTGATAATGGCTTTCCTGTATTATAAATTAAATCTTTTAAAATTTCCATTTTTCACCTGTCAATCTCAGGAATTACCAAATCTAAACTACCCATAATAGCAACTAAGTCGGCAATTTTATAACCAATACATATTTCTCTTAAACCACTTAAATTTGAAAAAGAAGGACTGCGGAATTTTATTCTATATGGTTTTTCTGTTCCATCAGAAACAATATAAACCCCTGTTTCTCCTCTTGGTCCTTCTACTTTTTCATAAACTTCTCCCGGTGCCGGTTTTATAACACGCGGCACCTTTGCCATAACATCTCCGGAAGGCATTCCTTCTATTGCTTGTCTTAAAATATTTGCTGATTGTCTCATCTCATCCATTCTAACTTTACATCTATCCCAAGTATCTCCGTTCTGGCCAACACAAACTTTAAAATCAAATTTATCATAAATTGAATATGGTGATGTTTTTCTCAAATCAATAGAAACATTTGAACCACGAATAGTGGGTCCTGACATACCATAAGAAATTGCAATTTCTTTTTTTAAAATACCTATTCCTTTTGTTCGTGCTGTAAAAATAACGTTATTAATAAGAAGCGCCTCATATTCATCAATATAATCTTCAAAATTTGATAAAAATTTTTTTAAACCTTCTATAAAGCCTTTTGGTAAATCATTTTTTACTCCACCTATTCTCAATGCATTATGGGTTAATCTGCCGCCAGTTTGTGCCTCTATTAAAGTTATAAGATTTTCTCTTTCTCTGAAAGCATACCATATAGGAGTAAGTGCGCCCATATCAATACCAAAGGCAGAAAACCATAAAAGATGACTCATTATCCTATTTATTTCTGCAAGTATAACTCTTATATATTCTGCACGCTCCGGAACTTTTATACCGAGCAATTTTTCAACCGCAAGAGCATAAACCCAGTTATAATTAACAGCTGATAAATAATCCATTCTGTCTGTATATGGCATAATCTGGTCGTAATTTCTTCTTTCACATATTTTTTCAATACTTGAGTGTATATAACCAGGGTCTGGCTGTAAATCAATCACATATTCTCCATCCATTCGCAAAATAACACGTAAAACGCCATGGGTTGATGGATGCTGTGGTCCCATTGATAAAATATACTCATCTGTTGCAATTTTCTCAAGTTCAAATTTTTCCTGTGTCATTTAATCAATCCTTTGGAAGCGGTTTCATATCATCACATTTAAAATCTTTTCTAAGTGGTGAATCCATACCATCAATGGTGAGTAATTTATTTGGATATGGATGATTTGAAAACTTTATACCAAACATCTCTGCCGTTTCTCTCTCATGCCACTCTGCAGTTCTATATATATCAGAAACTGTTTCAATCTCCGGTTTATTTCTATCAAGTTTAACCCTTATTACAACTCTGTCTTTTGTTATATTTGAAAATAACTGATAAACAACCTCTATGCAATTATTTGCTATCCAATCAATTGCCGTTATAAAGCTCAACCAGTCAAATGACAGCTCACTTTTTAAATAATTTAAAACAGTTCTGATATCAGAAGATTTAATTTCAGCATTTAATACACCTAAATCCTCTTTTGCATAAACTGGCTCAACTTTTGTTTTTATCTTTTCAAGTATTTCCTGATAATTCATTTTTTACTTCCTGAATTTTTGTGTCATTATTTTCTTTTGTAATTTTATAAACCCATCCAGCAATGCTTCCGGTCGTGGTGGACATCCAGGTATATAAACATCAACAGGTATTATCTTATCAACACCATAAACAACAGAATAAGAATCATATAAAAAAGGTCCGCCGGATATAGCACAGGCACCCATAGCGAGAACATACTTTGGCTCCGGCATCTGCTCATAAAGACGTTTTACAATAGGTGCCATTTTTTTTGATACTGTTCCAGCAACAACCATTACATCAGAACGCCTCGGAGATGCAGCAGGCACTTCAAAACCAAATCTTGCCCAGTCGGTTTTTGTTGCACCTGTATGCATCATCTCAATAGCACAACAGCGGAGTCCAAAAGTAACTGTCCACAAAGAATTTGCACGGGAGGCATTTATAACCCACTCAATTGAAGTCATAAATATAGGAGCGCCCGGAATTTTTTTTATCAAATTTTCATCCACGCCATTCATTAATCCCATTTGAGTTCTCCTTTTTTCCATGCATAAACAAGACCAAAAACAAGAATGACTATAAATATTAATGCTTCTATAAATGGAACTAAGCCGGTAAGTTTTTTAAAAATTATAGCCCAGGGTAATAAAAATGCTGCCTCAACTGCAAAAATCACATAAAGTAATGCAAATACATAAAATCTGAACCTGTATCTTATCTGAGCATCGCCAACAGGGTCCTGACCGCATTCATAAGTTGTTAACTTTTCCTGTGTGGGTTTATATGGCATAAGAAGCCAGTTAATAATTATGCCACCTGCAACTATTGCAACACCTAAAAAAATAAACATCAAAACATAACCGTAATCCATATTATCTCCATTTAAAATTTTAATAATTTCTGTTTATAACATAATTTGCAATTTTTTCAAGTTGAATTTTACTTTTTGTGTTCTTAAATTTTATTTTATTCAACTGCTCTTTTGCTTTTGTTATATAATTTTGTGCAATTTCAAAAGAATTTTTTATGCCATCATTTTTTTTGATTATTTTTATAATTTTATCTATTTTTTTTTGCCTAAAAAATTTTATCATCAGTTTTTTATCTTTTTTATCAGCATTTTTAAAAGCAAGTATAAAAGGCAAAGTTACTTTTCCTTCTTTTATATCAGAACCAACCGGTTTGCCAAGATTTTTTGAATTTGATGAAACATCGAGAATATCATCTTTTATCTGAAAAGCAATTCCTAAATACAAACCAAAATCAGATAAAAATTTATTAAAATTATTTCCAGTGACAATTAAACCACATAACACACTTGCTCTTATTAAAGATGCTGTTTTCTTTTTTATAATATCAAAATATTGTTTTTCTTTTAAATAAATATTGTCTTTGTTATATACTTCTTCGATTTCTCCTTCACACACGTCCTTTACAACATCTGAAAAAATTTTAAATAATTGTTGATTTTTTTGACCCAATATTATTTTATTTACAAAAGAAAATAAATAATCTCCTGCAAGAACTGATAATTCATAGCCAATTTTTTTATTTAAAGCAATGTCTCCTCTTCTTTTATATGAATTATCTATAATATCATCATGAATTAATGTTGCCTGATGAAGGAGTTCAATGGCTATTGCTGTGTGAATTGCAGCATTACTTATTCTGCCTGATAATGACTCTGCTGTTGTAAGAACAAGCAATCCTCTTATACCTTTGCCAGATAGTAATTTAAAATTCTTAAATATATATTTAATACTTTTCTGTTTGATTTTTTTTATAAAATATACATTTTTTTTTAATATAACTAATTTTCGTTTTATATAAATATCATCAAGCATTTCACAACCTAAATTTTGGATTTGAAACAAATATTACTTATGAAATAAGTTTGAGAAAGATTTCTCAAGCAAATTTATTTTAATATTAAATAAAGGATTGTCAAGAAAAAAAAATAATATGATGTTAATGTAAAATATTGTGTGGGATTTATTAAATCTACCAAATTTCCTAATTTATTGATTGCCTTATTGCCTGATTTTTTAATCTCTTAAATCTTGCAAATTTGGCAATCAGGAAATCTTGCAAATTACCAATTTTATCTTCAAATCTTTAAATTTAAAAAAAGGAAAGCATATGATGATTTTTGAGGAAAATTACGGGTGATTTGTGGCGTTGTCTATTTTACGCTATCCCAATTTTAACGCCCTTCTTAATCCTATCCAAGGGTTGTTGCGTAAGCCTCGTCTACCTCTGATTGCAAATTTTTTGCTCAACTTCTACTCTCCCGTCTTTTACGAAAAAATCAGCATATGCTTTCCTTAAATAAAATCTACCAAATTTATATAATTGCCAAATTGCCTGATTCATTTCAATTGTCAATTGCTTATTGCTGTTTGCTGTTTTTTTGTTTTTCCAATCCGAAAACGACAACCAGCAATCGACAATGTAGTTATTAAGTCTGACTTCCTTGTTCCGTTTTCCATTATCGATTTTCTATTTTCCAACCTCCCCCTCACCTTTATCCTCTCCCCGCAGGGTAGAGGAAATTTTTATTATCAATTGCCATTTGCCGATTGTCGTTTCGGGCGACCACGTAGGGTCGCCCCTACAAATAATCTCGCTCTCACCCCTCGTTCTTCTATTATTTCTGCGCAAAAAAAATCCATTTTTTTTAATTCCAGCAAATAATTATTCAAATATTTAATTTTCAATGATATCAAGAATAGGTTCTATCTTTTATGCAACAATATTTAAAATATTATTTAATGGAATAGGAAAAAAGTGAGAAAAATGACTTTCCCGATTATTATTCTTTTTAACAAAATATTTTTTCTTAAAACAATTGATTTAAATTATGAATCAAAATGAAAATCATCTAATTCCAATACAATTCTGGGCAGTATTTTTAAAATGAATAACCTGCCATTATTGTAATCGCAGATGTTTTGACATCAGGTTGTTCTGGTGCATCTTTTATATCAGAAATAGTCATAAGCCCCATATCATATCTGCAATCAAGAATGATTGAACCGTGTCCTGCTTTTATTTCAATACCAGCACCAGCTATTATATTAACATCCATCTTACTTGTATTCATACTTTCATCGTAAGTGTCACTTGTGGTTGTCCCATTTACTGTTTGTTCCATATATACTGACGCTCCTGTATTAAATGAAATTGCAGGTCCTAAATAGATTACAGGGATAAAAGGACTACCTGTTTGTATTGATAACTTTGCAAGAATCGGAGCTTGCAGATAATCATAATAATAATTTGTCTTTTGTTGAATAGTGATAGATAATAATGAAATGGATTGTTCACGAGACATACCTTTTTGAGTATAAAGCCCTTCTAATTGTAATGAAAACCAAGGATTAAAAGAATAGGATATAAAACCACCGGCGCATAATCCTATAAGATTTTTTGCCCCCTCTGTTGAAACATCATCTCCTGTTAAACTAGCTAAGTTTATACCTGCTTTTAAACCAAGATTAACAGGTTTGAATTCTTCTTTGGCAGCAGGCTGTTTTTGTGCAACTGCTTCAACAGGTGCACCTGGTCTTTTTAATTTATCTATCTGTGCTTTTATCTTTGCATTGCCTGTTAACTGATATGCTTTTTCCAGATATTCTATTCCAAGTTCTTTTTTACCTGATTTTATCTGCGCAACACCGCCATAAACAAATGCCATTGCATTTTTAGGATTTTGTTTTATTACAAAATTAAAAATTTTTATTGCTTTTTCATAATCCCCTTTTGCAAGAAATGCTTTGCCTGCCTGCATAAATTTATTTTCATCATAAGCAGAAAACAAAAACGAATAGAAGAACAAACAACAAAATATAAGAAGTAAAATTTTCTTCATACAATCTCCATTGCTTCTATAATATAAATTTTAAAATATTTTTAAATATTATAAGATAAAATTCATATTAAAACAAGTAAAATTTTGCAAATTTCGTAATCCTTTAATTATGGTAGGTTCTTATAAAATATAAAGTAAATTTTTTTGCTTTGCTTTTACATTAATAAAATCTCCCCCTATCCCTCTTTACTGCCGTAAAATTCACTTCGTTCATCACGGCACTTTGAAAAAGGGGAATTAAAAAAAATTTTTCATTTTTATCTCTGCCTTTTCTAAAGATGTCCATTACCCATATCTCTATCTATATAATAAGAAGCAGGTATATCCTGATTTTTGAGGAAAATTACGGGTGGTTCGCAGTGTTGTCTATTTTACTTACTCCCAATTTTAACGCCCTTCT